>JACDZJ010000121.1_pt1 | contig 36621 bp, 33 predicted proteins | sample 7365721 | NCBI WGS metagenome assembly JACDZJ01 (sample SAMN15143480, study PRJNA637477) | pond metagenome | biome: freshwater wetland ecosystem [ENVO:00000243]; feature: pond [ENVO:00000033]; material: pond water [ENVO:00002228]; isolation source: pond water containing pink berries ... | reverse complement strand
GACGCAGGTGCATCGGCAACCGCTAATATTAGCATTGCTTGATGCGATTGCCCTGAGGCAAGCCAGGTTAACGTTAGAGAGGCAAATCAGGACAAGAAAACAAGAGATCAAAGACGAACTAATAAATACAGCCATCACAGAAACTCGGAATTATATTGCCGGAAAAGCGGAAGTCTACTCGCAATTGGATAATAGTCGATACGTTCACCGCTATCAGTATGAGTCGGCGACAAAAGGCAAGGCGTCCATTGCCGGCGTTAAGAATTCACTAGCGTCCTTAGTGCGGGATTTAAAATGTGACATTGACGCTGAATGCAGTCAAGTCTTGCGAAATTATAAGCTGATCGAGGCTATTCCGGTTAATGATCGACTGCTATTTCAAGATATTACTTACCTGGTGACTCTTCCTGAGACTGAGTTAAGACTGACGATTGAGAATCGAACAGTAAGAGTATCAGAACAGAAATCCAGACTAAATGCGGAGAAGGCTGAAAAGGCGCTCACTGATATTGCCGATGAAGAACTGTCGGGAACAATCAACGAAGAAACGACTCACTATGTTATCGCAATAGATCTGTTAAGCACAAGGCAATATGCTGTCAGCAAGGCGCGAGAGATTAAGCGCTTATTTGAAAGGTCAGATACTTTAGTGGGCATGAAGTTAGCAATAAAGAGGGACTCACCACCCTAAGGATTACCTACTATAGTGGACCTTTCGCCGCGCAGCGATTTCATTGTTGTCGAGATCCGGGGACTGAATACTTAATGCGACCGGCCATGTAGCCAAACCTGGCTTAAAGGGCTTTGATCATCAGGCCATTTCGCTGCCGGCGAGGCTACTGGTCCGCGTAGCGGACCCTACGGATCGCGGCATTACCGTCAGACCGGTTGTGCGCACCAATCACGATCGGCCGGGACGATGATCAAGGCCAAGCCGGTCTTGGTCATCAATCCCGCCCACCCCGCAAGAGCCTGATCCGTTCCATGATCGGGTCAATCACCGGCGCCAGCCGGCGCTGCATCAGGGTGCCCTGGGTCGTCGGATCGGGAAGCACCGGCCGCATGATCCCAAGGCCCACTCCGGAGAGCACGTGCATCGCCGCGACTTCAGCCGCCAGCGGCGGCGACTGGCGCAGACACGCGGCAATCGGGCTGCGGCATTGCGCCGCCGCGACGAAGCGCTCGGCTTCCGCCACCAACTCGGTAAACACGGCATCCGGGTCGGGTCCCTCGCGCAGAGCGCCGAAATAGGCGCGCAGGCAATCGAAGGCGGCGGTCACCACGTCCTGATTCGGCGGCTTGGCGAGGACGGCGGCCAGGGTCCTGAGCCAGGTCTGAGCGGGGCCTGAACAGATACGCAGAATCAGGCCAGCCCAAGGGTCGCCGCTGGCTGCTACGGCACGCAGTGAGTCGGCAACTACAGGGTCCAGCGCTCGCTCCGACTCCGTTTCGGGCAGTGCATCCGCACCGGCGCGCAGGAATCCGACCAGATAGGTCTGTTTACGCGCGGCCTTTCGCCACAGTTCGGCCCGTGCGGGCGCGTCCAGCAAGCCGGGCTGCAGGATCAGCCGCACGGACTCCATGATCGGCACGGCCTCGGTTTCGAAGGGCAGGTAGTCGAGCAGGTAGGCGGCCAGGATTTTGCCCATGCTGCCCTCGACGATGGCCGGATTGCCAAGCATCCGGCGGGCATTCTCCGCGTCCTCCATGGCCCACCAGGCGCTCCTGGCCAGTGCATCCGTGAGGCCTGGCGCACAGACGACCGCGACCACCGCTTCCGGCTCTCCTAAGAGCAGGAGTTGTTCCAGCCGCTCCGCGCGCGCCTGGCCCATCCGGGTCCAGCGGCTGAGGTAAACCGGATAGCCCCCGGGGGAGCCGAGCACGCGGCTGGAGAGCCATTCCCTGACCATGCGAACATAGGTGTCTGGACGGGTATTCGGCGTGAGCCGCACCGTCGCCTCGCCGCGCGGCCCCAGCCCATAGAGGATCAGCTTGCCTTCATCGATGCGGATGGCCTGGGGCTGGTTCGCCAGCAGGACATTGAGGCGGAAGGTGTCTTCGCTGCTCAGTTCCAATGCGGTTCAGCGCTCGGTCGGCGGCTGATAGTTCGCGTCCTTGGGATTGAGAAAAATGAAGTGGAATTGGCCGGGCTCGATCTCGACATAGTCCATGGTGGCCTCATCCAGCAAAGGCACCTGTTCCGGTGTCATCACCACCTCGACGCCGTCACAGCGCACCCGAATGTCGTCCTCGGTGGCTTCGTCAAACCCCATCCGGTAGTCGATCGACCCGTCGGGTTGACGCCCGGCTGCCAGACGCAATGGCAGGCCCAGTGCGCCCCCTTGCTTTGCCGCCGTGAGAACTTGTTGCGCCGCCGCCGTCGTCAGTTTGAACATCGCGGATCTTTCCCGTTATACATGGTTAAACCGTCGTCAGTGTCATCCCCACGGCGCTTGGGCGGCCACGCTCAAGCGCCCAGGCAACGCCGTACTTGAGTCAAAAAACGTTCGGTCCAGTTCAGGCCGCCGACGTCACGCAGATGCGCGTAGCTTGCCAACAGGTGACCTTGCACGATTCCGTCATGGCGACCATCGATGCCGACCCCGCGCAGCACCTCATAGGCGTAGGTCCAGTCCGGGAGCGGTGCCACCACGGCCGAATGGTGGAATTCATGGGCCTGGACTGTCCGCCGCCGTGCATCCTTCGTCGTCATTGGTTCAGGCCAGGGAAAAGCAGCGGTCTCCCGCAGACTCACGTAGCCGCGGCCTTGGGGCCGCGGACGCATCTCGACCTCGGCGTTCAGCGCACCGACCATGACGCGCCGCTCATCGCCCCAACGCAGGGCGTTGCACAGATACATGAGCCCACCGCACTCGGCATACACCGGACCGCCGCGGGCGATGAACTCCGCGACCCCCTCGCGCATGGACCGGTTGGCCTCAAGCTCCGCCATCCGGTACTCCGGGAACCCACCGCCGAAAAACAACCCATCCACCGCCGGCGGCTCGGGATCCGTCACCGGGCTGAATTCAACCAGTTCGGCACCGCCACGGGCAAGGGCACGCAGGTCATCCGGATAATAGAAGCCGAAAGCCGCGTCCCGCGCGATGCCGATGCGCACCGCGGTCGCCGCCGGAATGGCCGGAAGCGGTGTCCCAATGGCCGGCCGCGGCGCGGCTTCGGCCAACCCCAGCAACCGGTCCAGATCAATATGTTCGGCAACCAGCGCAGCAATACGATCAATCCAGGCCTCGGCCTGATCCGCTTCATTGGCCGGCATCAGCCCCAGATGCCGTTCGGCGATGGTCATGGCGGAATCGCGCGGCAGCACGCCCAGGACGGGGATGTCTGTAAAATGCTCAACTGCCCGAATCAGATTTTCGGCGTGGCGGGCGCTCGCGACCTTATTCAGCACCACGCCGCCGATGTGCAAATCGGGATCGAAGGCGCGGTAGCCGAGCAATAAGGGCGCGATCCCCCGAGCCATGCCCTGGCAGTCGATCACCAGGATCACCGGCGCTTGCAGGTGTTTGGCCAGCGCCGCGTTGCTGTTGGCGCCCGCGAGATCGGTGCTGTCATAGAGCCCGACGTTGCCTTCGATCAACCCCAGATCCGCACCGTGCAGCTCCGCCGCGAAGACCGCGCTGATCTCATCCCGCGCCATGGTATGGAAGTCCAGGTTGAAGCAGGCGCGCCCCGCCGCCCGGCTCAGCCACAAGGGATCGATGAAATCCGGTCCCTTCTTGAATGGCTGTACCCGCAGACCACGCGTGCGCCAGCCTCGGCTCAGGCCGATGGCCAAGGTCGTCTTACCCGACGACTTATGGGCAGCGGAAATATAGAGATGAGCCATGGGGAGCGAGTCGGCTGAGCGAGTGGCCGAGGACGCGGCCACCCTGTTCGCTGATCAGGTCCCAGCAAGTTCCGGTGCCGCGTGCCCAAGATCGTCGGGCGGCACGTCCCCGTCGGCCAGCGATTCCGGCAGAAACTGAAGCACGCGCACGCCGACCGCGGTGATGAGCAGCGCCACCGCAATCCCACCCAGCCCCAGCAGGACCTCGGGGATGGTCGCCCAGTAACTTGCCGCCTCGCCGTTCACGCCATCAAAGAAGCCGGATTCGATGATGGTGTGACCAGGGAACATCTGCAACGGGAACGCCTGGCTGCCGATGATGATGACATACAGGCTCGCCATGCCGCCCAGGATCACCAGGGCGCAGGCGGCCACGACCCAGTTGCGCTCGTGACTGAGCACCGGATGATAGATGATCCCCAGGGGCGCCAGGCTGCCCATCAGGATCCAGCCGAACCAGAACAGGAACGAGTAAATCCCGCCATGGAACAGGACCCAGCTCACCAGCTCATAATTCTTGGCACCGTAGACCTTCGTCAAGTAGTAGATGACCGTGAGAAAGAGCGCCGCGGCGACGAAAGTCCCGAGCAGATTCATGAGTCGTCCGCGGAGCTTATGACCCAGCGGCCGCCCCTCCTGGTCGAACGTGAACATGAGCACCAGCAGCATGATGGCCAGCCCGTAGGCGAACGACATGACCACGAACATCGGCGCCAGAAAGGCGGTGTCGAAGGCCTGCCGGGCCACCAGGAAGCCGAAGATCGATCCGGTGCCGGCCGTCAGTGCCAGACGCCAGACCATCGCGAAAATACCGATCGGCTTCACGAAAGGCCCGCCCATCCGATCGGCCATGCTCCACAGATAAGCGATCACGATGACCATGAAGCCGGTATAGAGATAGATATTCCAGGCGAAGATGGAGCGGAAGTTATAGTGGGTGATCGCCACCAGCAGACGATCCGGACGTCCCAAGTCCAGCACCAGGATCAGGAGCCCGCCGACCAGCAAGGCCGACGCGAGCAGCCCGGACAGCCGCCCCAGGGGCTTGTAGGCGCCCTTGCCGAACACGGTACCGATGGTGGCGATGTTGAGCGCTCCGGACGCGGAGATGATCAGCATCACCGCGAAGATGTGGGGCATCCCCCAGACCACCGCGTTGCTCATCCCGGTCACCCAATGACCATTGTGCTCCATATGCAGCGCGGCCAGGCCGCCCAGACCGACGACCGCCGCCAGGATGCCGAGCAGGCTCCAGTAGCGTTCCGAAGGGATACGCCACTCGCGATAAACGATGCGCTTCATGGTCACTCTCCCCTGTTTAGCCTAGACGCCCGCATAACGGACACCGGTATTGAGGTCCAGGTCTTCGCGTATTTGCCGGCTGGGCATCGTCTTGAGGGCCTGACTGATTGCGCTTGCCGGGTCTTTGAGGTCACCGAACAGGATCGCGCGATGACCGAGCGCGGTGCAAGCATCGGCACAGGCGGTTGAATCCAGCCCTTGGTCCCGCCGACTCACGCACAGATTGCAGCTCTCCACGCAACCCTTGCCGCGCGGTACCCGCGTGAGTTGATCTTCGACCACCTCGTGGATGAAGCTGCGCGCCTTGTAGGGACAGGCCATCATGCAGTAACGGCAGCCGATGCAGGTATGCCGATCGACCATCACGATGCCATCGGCGCGCTTGAACGAGGCGCCGGTCGGACAGACGTCCACACAGGGCGGACTTTCGCAATGCTGGCACATCATCGGCAGGTTGGATACGCGGCCGGTGAGATTATCCTGCAGTTTGACCTTGCGCAGCCAAACCGCTTTCTGGGTATCCCATTCAGCCTCGGATTGGCCCGGCTGCTTACTTTGGAGATCGAGCCCGTTTTCTTGATCACAGGCTTCGACGCAGGCACGGCAGCCGTCGACACAGCGGTTGGTATCGACCAGCAAACCCCACCGGTGGACGTCGCTCACCCGCTCGGCGCGCGGATTGCCGACGGCCTGTGCCTGAAGGACGAACCCTGGAGCAACGACCGCCGCGGTCGCACCCGCGGCAATCCCAAGGAAGGCGCGGCGTGACGGATCGGGGCTTGCATCGAGGGTGGAATCCGGTGGCGAACCAAGGCTGGGATCCAGCGGTGCTTCTTGATGCTTCATGGTCATTGACCTCCCGCACGACCGGTCGCCGGCCCTGGCGTGTCGGACATGAACTGCCCTGGCGATGGCCGCGCGCCCGCGGCGGCATCACCATGCGCGGCCACCGCCGCCGGACTCAAGAGTCCGCCGCGCGGCACATTGGCATGGCAGCCAAAACAGTTGACGTCCACGGCGCTGAAGGCATGGCAGGCGCCGCAGAACTGATCGCGACCGTTGATCGCGAGCGCATGCCCCTCCGGACTGACACTGACGTGACAGTTGATACAACCGGCCAGGCTGTGCTTCGTGGACCGAATGCCATGATGCACGGTCGCATCACGCTGGTGCTTGATCAATTCCATGTGGTTGCGGCGCATGAAGTTCGTTTCCTCCACGCAGGCCGCGCTGTGGGCGGCCTGCGACCCCGGCTTCACGTACCGCTGTGCGTCGCCCGCCAGCACGGTCTGAGCGGCCAGCACCCAGACCAAACCAACGGCGACCAGGCTTACTCTAATGACGGCTATAGCCATCGACGCCTCCTTCGGTGCCGATTCGCGACCACTCACTCACCAAGACCCATCTTGATGTAGCCGGTCGGGCAAACGTCGGCGCAAATATGGCAACCGATGCACTTGGCATAGTCGGTAGCCACATAGCGACCCGTCGTCCGATCAGACTTCTCCACCCGATAGACCGCCGTCTGAGGACAGTAGATCACACAGTTGTCGCATTCGAAGCACATCCCGCACGACATGCAGCGCTTGGCCTCGTCGATGGTCTCGGCCTCGGTCAGACCGATGACACGCTCTTTGAAATGACCGAGCACTTCCTCGGAACTCGGCACCTCCTCTTTGCGCAGATTGCGGGCGTGATAATTGAAGTGCCCCAGGAACAACTCATCCTGCCCGATGACCTCGGCGCCGGAGCGATCCTCATAGTTATGGATCGCCCAGTTCCCGGTGGAGGTTCCGCGCAGATCGCCCAACTTGCTCGCCTCGAAGGCGGTCGGGGCGAGATTCGCCTCATTCATCTTCGCCAACAGGTCGAAATGGTGAACGTCCACCTTGGGACGGCGGCGGTGCTCGACCTGCTTGAGATATTCGTCGATCGAATCGGCGGCGATCCAGGCCTGGCCGATCGCGGTGGTCAGCAGGTGCGGTCGAATGATATCCCCGGCGACGAAATGACCCGGCTTGTTCGGCACCTGGTAGTACTTATCCGAATTGATGAGACCGCGGCCGTTGTCGAGATCCGCGAGGCCCGTCAGGTCCCCGCCCTGGCCGATGGCGGACACGATCAGGTCGGCGGGAAGCACGCGCTCGGTGCCGCCAACCGCGGTAGGTCGACCGTCATTCAGAGTGCAGTCGGCAATCTTGAGACCGGTGGCACGACCGTCGGGTCCCAGCATGACCTCTACCGGCATGACGCCGTCAAGGATGGTGACACCCTCATGGGTCGCATCGTGCACCTCATGTTCCGAGGCGGTCATCTTGTCGCGGGTAAACAGCGAGGTGAGCGTCACCGCGGCGCCCTGGGCCGCCGCGGACATGGCCGCATCATGGGCGACGTAGCCGTCATGGACCACGGTTTCCGGCAGATCGCTGTGGCCCGGCTTATTGATGTGGCCCAGACGCCGCGCGACCGACACCACATCGATCGAGGTATCGCCGCCGCCGACGCAGACCACCCGCTCGGCGGTGACCTTCATCCGGCCTTCATTGAAGGCCTTGAGGAACGCGACGCCGGAGACGCAGTTCGGTGTCCCCTGCCAACCGGGCACCGGCAGCCCACGGCCACTCTGACAGCCGATCGCCCACAGGATCGCGTCGAAATCACGCTCCAGGTCGGCGACCTGGACGTCGACACCCACCCTGGTCTTGAAACGGACATCCACCTGGCCCAGGTCCAGGATGCGTTGAATCTCCGCATCCAGCTTGTCACGCGGGACCCGGTAACCGGGAATGCCGTACTTGAACATTCCGCCAAGCGTCTCGTTCGCCTCGAAGATGGTGCAGGCGTGGCCCTTGCGCCGCAACTGATAGGCCGCCGCCAGACCGGCCGGTCCGCCGCCGATGATGGCGACCCGCTTGCCGGTGTCCGCGGGGGCCGCGTCAAACCGGTAACCGTTGGCGATGGCGGTATCGCCGATGAACTGCTCGACCGCGTTGATCCCGACGAAGTCTTCGAGTTCATTGCGATTACAGCCGTCCTGACAGGGCGCCGGGCAAACCCGGCCCATCATCGACGGGAACGGATTGGCATCGGTGGAACGGCGGAAGGCATATTCCTGCCAGGTCATTCCGGCCGGCGGCTTTTCGGTCTGCCGCGCGATGGCGAGCCAACCGCGGATATCCTCACCCGAGGGACAACTCCCCTGGCATGGCGGGGTCTTGTGCACATAGGTCGGACACTTGTGGGAGGTATCCTGCACAAAAATCTTGTCGGTCCAAGCTTCCCAGGTGCTGTTACCGTCCTCGTAACGGCGCCAGGAGGGCTTGTTCTTCTGCTCATTGCCGGGAGTTGCCATCGGATCACTCTCCTTACCAGTTGAACCAGTGGGTTCGATTCAGTTCGAAGACCGGGGCGACGCTGTCGCGTCGCGCCAGTGGGAATTATCGGGTCAGGCTCATGCCGCCTCGTCTATGGACTCACTGTCATCGTCGTCCAGAGCTTGCGCATCGTCTTCGCCATCCTCGTCGTCATCCTCGTCGTCGTCTTCACGAGGCGTCAACACGATGGCGTTCGAGACCAGTTGATGGAGGCTGACGATCTGATCCATCTCCATCCCGTAGTAGGGCAGGACCTTGGTAAACTGACTCTTGCAGATGGCACAGATCGCGGCCATGTGCGTCACGCCCTTCTCCTGCATGACGTTGTTCAGCGCCTCGACACGCGGTTGCGCACCCTTGACCCGTAACTCCATCAGGTCGTCGGTCAGCAGCCCGCCACCACCGCCGCAACAGAAGGTTCGGTCACGGATCGTATCCTCATCCATGTCGTAGAACTGGTTGCAAACCGCCTTGATGATGGCGCGCGGAATATCGAACTGACCGCCGGGCTGATCGCCCATCCGCGAGGCCCGGGCGACATTGCAGGAGTCGTGATAGGTGAGGACCTTGTCATCGTTCTGGGTCTTGTCGAAGGTCAACTTACCCTGCTGAATCAGATCGTAGGTGAACTCACAAATATGCTGCGGCACCGGGTACCGCGAATCCAGAAAGTCCCAAGGACCGGCCAGGGTGTTCAGAAAGCTGTAGGCGACGCGCCAGGCATGGCCGCATTCACCGAAGATGATCCGTTTGACCTTGAGCCGGATGGCCTCTTCGCGAATCCGCAGCGAGATCCGCCGCATGTTCTCATAGGAGCCGATGAACATGCCGAAGTTGGCCGCTTCCGAGGCATAGGAACTCAGCGTCCAGGAGACACCGGCCTCGTGAAAGACCTTGCCGTAGCCGATCAGGCCGTCCACGTGGGGTTCGGCAAAGAAGTCCGCGGACGGCGTGACCAGCAGGATGTCGGCACCCACCTGATCAATGGGATAGCGCACCTTGACGCCGGTTTCGTCATAGACATCCTCTTCCAAACCCTCCAGCGTATCCCGCAGGGCGGGACCCGGCAGACCCAGGTTATTGCCGATCGTATAGACCTTGCCGATGATCTCGTTACAGTATTTTTGACCGACCCCGATACTGTCCATGATCTCCCGCGCGGCCATGGAGATCTCCGCGGTATCGATGCCGTAAGGGCAGAAGACGGAGCAGCGGCGACATTGGGAGCACTGGTGAAAGTAACTGTACCAGTCGTCCAGCACCTCTTTGGTGAAGTCGGTCGCTCCCACCAGCTTGGGAGCGATCCGGCCCACCAGCGTGAAATAGCGCCGATAGACTTTGCGCATCAGGTCCTGACGCCCGACCGGCATGTTCTTCGGATCCTTGGTGCCCAGAAAATAGTGGCACTTATCCGTACAGGCGCCACACTTGACACAGGAGTCCATGTAGACGCGCAGCGAGCGGTACTTGCCCAACAACTCGCCCATCTTCGTGATCGCCTGCGCCTGCCAGTCGTCCGCCAACGCGCCGGGGAAGCCCAGCGGAGACTGGAATTCCGGCTTCGCGACAAAGGGCGCGCTGTGAGCCATGGTACCTGGCGTGACCGCCGGTACCTGCGGGTACTGCCGCAGCGCAGGGACTACAAAAGTGGCCTTAGCCATGGTTCAACCTCATGTTCGGACGCCTGCTTACCCGGAGACCCTGATCAATGCAGGTGATGACGAAACGCAATCCGTGTCGGCCATCACCGCTGTTCAAACCGCGCCGCCCAAGGGGCCAGGTGCCGCCACTCCCTCGGGTTGTCGACCTGATTGCGGGTCGGGCTGAAGAAGAGCCCGGGCGCATGCAGCAGCTTGCTGAAGGGAAAAATGATCATCAGGCCCGCCACCAGCGACAAGTGCAGCAGGAGCAGCGGATCGGCCGGCAAAGGCTTCAGGTCGAAGCTGTACAGACCGAGAAAGAAGGCTTTAACGGACACGATGTCCGTATGAACCACGAAACTCATCAGGATGCCGCTACAGCCGATGAGGACCAGCAGCCCGAGGATCAGGTGATCCGAGGGAGAAGAGATATAGCGCACCCGGTCGACCAGGAAGCGCCGCGCCCAGAGTCCAGCCAGACCCAGCACCATCGCAAACCCGGCATAGATCCCAAACGGCTGGATGAACGCGATCGGTGTGGGGACTGGGTCCATGAAATAGCGAAGATGACGCAGAGTCACGAGAAACAAGCCAAAGTGAAAGATCCAACTGAAGATCCAAGTCCACTTGTTACCGCGGAACAGGCTCTCGAAGAGCACCACCTCACGCGTCATTCGCAACACGACGCCGCCGCCGGTGATCGGGGCCGGCGTCGTCGGTATCTTCAGTGGTGCCGGTGTACGGGCGTACTGCACCACCTTCCAGGTCAGTCCGGCAACCAGAACCAGCGCCGCAAAATAGAACGCGAAGGCGTATAAACCCGTCAGAAACGACATGTTTCCGCTACCTTAAGTGAATCCGGTCGAACACCGGGGGTGCCGACCGCTGACCCCGAACGGAGCGATCAGCGATCAGCTTGACTGGCACCGCGCTGCTGCCTGGCGAACCGCGAGGGTCTTGACTCCAGGCTTTAGAAACGCTCGCAAGTCATTGTTATTTTATGGTCGGACGAGCGACGACACGCCACCGTTGCGCGGCGGAGAGCGCCACCCGCAGGCACTCGGTTCAGACGCAGCCGGTCGGCTTCGGCAGACCGGCAAAACGGCACGCCTGCTTGGCCGGCCCGTAGGGGAACAGGCTATAGAGGTACTTGCTGTTGCCTTTGTCCTTGCCCATCTTCTTACCGACCGCCTTGGTCAGCACGCGCACCGCCGGCGCAATCTGATACTCTTCGTAATACTCGCGCAGGAACTTGATGATGTCCCAGTGCTCGTCGGTGAGATCAATGTTGTCCTGCTTCGACATGACCTCGGCGACGCCGGGCTCCCAGTCGTTCAGGTTGGCGAGGTAACCCTCTTCGTCGACGGCGATCTGTTTGCCATTGACATCAATTGTGTCGGCCATTGCGATTCTCCAGACAGTTTGTAAGTTGGAATATAACTACAACCAGGCCTGAACCTTGGCGTTCTCCGCGGCAAGATCCACAAAACCCGCGTAGTCCACGACGCTGATCCCGTTGATCAGACGCCCCTCGGCAAAGCCCCGCGCCTTCAGGTCCGGGCCGAGGACATAGATCTTAACCCTGTTGAGGGCATCTTTGACCTGATCCTCGGCGCTCGTCCCGGTCAGGGCCGCATAGACGCCGTCCTCGATCAGCAACACGGCGGCGCCCGGTTGGGCAAACTTCAAGCAGGAATCCAGTGAGGTCCGCTCGAACGGAGACTTGTTGACAGTGTGCAGGATACTCATGGCATTCCCCTTTAGAAGCTGAAGACCACGTCGGACGCATCCATCAGCTCGCGGACACGAGCCGTATCGATCACCTCGACGATGTTCTCCACCTCTTCCTCGGTGTCGAAATCTTCCCAGGCGATCTGCACCAGATCGTCCTGCGTCAAACCGCGGGCCGCGAGTGAATCGCGATCCACGTACACATTCTTGACCTCATAGTCGCCCAGGGTACGGAAGGTCGGCGAGAAATTCTTCATCCCGATGCCGCCGGTGTCCTGACCCTTGGTGAGTTGGTAAACACCGTCATCCAGAAAGAGGACGCTCACCTCCTGATCGAAGGCCGCACCGATCAGGATCACCTCCAAGGCCTCCCAGGCGTAGATGGTGCCATACGGGGCTTTGCGGTTCAGATACAGGAATTTCTTCACGATTTCGGACATGACTGAGCCCCTGTTAGTCGCCGAATACAACGAGGCGATCGGACTGGATCGCCGCCTCGACCAACTGCCCCAGACCGGAGATCCGGAACCGGGGGTGGATATTGGTGGCGTCCTTGCCGTTGCGTGTCGCCTCGCCCTCGTCGACGATCCCTCGGCGCTGCGCCGCGGCCACGCAGACCACCATGTCGAGGTTGTAGCGCTCGGCCAGCTCAGCCCACCGGTTGACGATGTGACGGTCGTCCTGGGGCGGCGTGGTCAGCCGCGTCGCGTTGTTCACGCCGTCGTGGTAGAAAAAAACGCGGAAGATCTCATGCCCCTTCTCCAACGCCGCCTTGGCGAACAGGTAGGCGGTATCCGCCGCCTGATGTTGGTAGGGTCCCTCGTTGATCTGAAGTGCAAACTTCATATCGCCCTCGCATAGCAGTGCCGAAAGAGGATCGCGCACGGCCGCCCCCGGATCAGGCGCCACCGCTGCTGCCGTCCGGAGCGGACCGGCAGGTCGGTGACACGCGGCTCCGGGGACCCCGCGCCCCGAGCTTAGAAGCGGATGTAAGACGAGCTGTTGAAGCTCGCACGGGCACCGCGCCAGGTATCGATGTGATACTTGGTGAACGGCAACTCGACCTCTTCGAAGAAGCGCGGCCAGCCGATCCGCTCGATCCACTCGTTAACGCGCTCCCAATCCCGGGCGCCTTCCTTGTAAGCTTTGAGGATGCGCTTGACGATGGCGGTTGCCTCAGGCCAACGCGGCGGGTTGTTGGGGATGCCGGCCGCAACCAGCTTCTGGAAGGTCGGCTTGCCGCGGGCGTTGGAGTGATTGCCGCCAACCCAGATCGCCAGCTTGGAGTGCTCGGCGTCATTGATCTGCATGGGCGGGCACGGTGGATAGCAGGCACCGCAGCAGATGCACTTGCGTTCGTCGACCTCGAGGGACGGCTTGCCGTTGACCATGGCCGGGCGGATGGCCGCGACCGGGCAGCGCGCCACGACGGTCGGGCGCTCACAGACGTTCGCTACCAGATCGTGGTTGATCTTAGGCGGCTTGGTATGTTGGATGTTGATCGCGATATCCCCCTGACCGCCGCAGTTGATCTGGCAGCAGGAGGTCGTAATGTGCACCCGGTTCGGCATGTTCGCATTGCGAAACTCGTCGATCAGCTCGTCCATCATCGACTTCACCACGCCGGAAGCGTCAGTGCCGGGAATATCGCAGTGGAGCCAGCCCTGGGTGTGAGAGATCATGGCCACCGAGTTCTGGGTGCCGCCGACCACAAAGCCCGCCCCTTCCAGTGCCGCGATCAGCGGGTCGACCTTGGTCTGATCCTTGACGAGAAATTCGATATTCGAGCGCAGGGTGAAGTGCACGAAGCCGTCGGCGAATTGATCACCGATATCGCACAGCTTACGCAGCGTGAAAACGTCCAGGATTCGCTGGGTACCGGCCTTGACGGTCCAAATCTCATCGCCGCTGTAGGCCACGTGGCGCAGTACGCCCGGGCGCGGATGTTCGTGGTACTTCCACTGCCCGAAATTCTTGCGCATCACGGGGTGCAGGTACTGCCAAGGGTCTGGGCAGCCGGATTCGATCGGCTCACGCGTGTCTGCCATCGCCTTCCCTCCAGTCAATTATCAGAGTGTGTCGTATTTGAAATCGGGTGCCGGGGCGAGCGGTCGCCCGCGGCATCACGGCGTTGATCGAGAAACTCAGCGCCCGGCCTCGGCCTGACGCTCGAACCAGTTTTCCGCGGCCTCGTCCCAACCGTCCAGGCGGATGTAGGAACTCTGACGGGGATGGCTCAGCATGTTCGGATCCGGGTCGACACCAATACCGTCGAGGAAGTTAGCCAACCCGATACGCTCGATCATTTCACCGCAGCGTTCGTGCTCCAGCCCGTTCTCGGCCCAGAAGTCGATGATGGTCTCGGCGAGCTCCACCAGGGATTCATAGTCTTCCTCGGTCTCGAGCTTCTTGAACGGCACCAGGACCGTGCCCATCAGGTCACCGATCTTGAGGGTGCGCTTGCCGCCGATCAGAATGGTCACGCCCTTATCGTCGCCGGGGTGCAGCGCCTTGGGCATGACGTTCAGGCAGTGCATACAGCGCACGCAGTCGCGGTTGTTGACGTTCAGGGTATCGTCATCGTTGAGCGACAACGCCTGCGTCGGACAGCGGGTGATGACGTTATCGATATAGTATTGTCGGCCCTTGTCAGCGATGTAGTTCTTCACCTCGGCCTGATCGACCTTCATGTCGTCGCGCCAAGTGCCAAGCACGGCGAAGTCGGCGCGCTCGATGGCGTTCTGACAGTCGTTGGCGCAGCCGGAGACCTTGAATTTGAACTTGTAGGGAAGTGCCGGACGGTGCACGTCGTCAACGAAGTTGTTCACCAGCATCCGATGCGCCTTGAGCTCGTTGGTGCAGGACATCTCGCAACGCGCCGCGCCGACGCAGGACATCGCCGTGCGCACGCAGGGGCCGGCCCCGCCCAGATCCCATCCGTACTCGTTGATCTCGTCGAAGAAATGCTGGGTGTTGGCGGTGTCGGTGCCGATAAACATGATGTTGCCGGTCTGACCATGGAAGGTGATCAAACCGGAACCGTATTTTTCCCAACTGTCGGCCAGTTGGCGCAGCATGGCGGTGGAGTAGTGGTTGCCCGCCGGCGGCTGCACACGCAAGGTATGGAATTCCTTGGATTCAGGGAACGCCTTACCGACCTCGGAGAAGCGCGGGATGATACCGCCGCCATACCCTAAGACCGACACAGTCCCGCCCTTCCAGTAGCCCTTGCGCGTCTCGTAGGAATGCTCCAACTGCCCGAGCAGGCTGTTGGTCATCTTATTGATGCGTTCATCCGGGTGCTGGTCGCGCAGACGCTTGATACCAGAGATGAAACTTGGCCAGGGGCCGGTCTCCAGTTGATCGAGCATCGGGGTGCTATATTTATCGATCGCCATTGCGCTGTCTCTCCGATCTGGTAGCTTGCGAAAAAGAATCCGATCGCAGTGCGCACACCCGAGCGCGGCAGCGAGCCGTTACGGGGGCGCTACATCGTTGCGAATCTAAAGACGGAGGGATCGGCGATCATTCATATTTTCGCGTGCCGAAATCCCCAGCGTCAGGCGCTACTTTAAAGGTCGCTATGGGGCGATCCCATCCCTCGGTGGGGAGGGCGGTATCGCTCCGATCTACCCCTTTCGGGATATTGACCGACCTGGTGCCGCTGCGGATGTCCTCCAGCATGTCGCGGCGCGTGCGCGTCTTTCGATGACCGGTTGGATGTTACCGATGGGCGGCCAGTCAGTCAACGGTTCCTAATATTAGCACATCCTAATGCATTGGCCTAGCCGGGGCTGGCAGCGGTCCGCTGCCGGGCCGACGTCGGCCGGGACGACGCCGCCGACGCCGGGCGCGGCGATGCGCCGCCCGCTTGCATTTGCGCGGAACGATCTTCACGTTGGCCCCCAGACATAGGCATTCAGGGCGGTCTCATCGAACCATGCTCAAGCTCAGCGACATTCTCGTGACCCACCAAGAGGTAGAGTCCTTCGGAGAGCTCATCCCACTGGTTCAGGACGTCGCCCGCGGTGGGGAGCGGTTCTTCCGGATGGACGTCAAACCACCCTACCCGGACACGCCGGATAATTGGGAAGATCGCCTGGAAGCCGCTTTCAGCGGTCTGATCCGCTAAGTCAGTGATGCCTAATCCTATGATCAACTCTCTCGACCTGCTGACGGTCAGCTTGACCAATCCGACCGTCGACCCCCGGCTCGGCCAGAGCGAACGCGCGGCCCTGGAGTCTCATCTCGACGCGCTCCGGGAGCGACTTCGCGAGCTGGAACGCCGCGACGGGCCGGCAAAGGCGATCGCCGACACCCGGCTGCAGGTCGCGCGGACCCTGGTCGGCCTGGGGCGTGGGGAAGCGGCTTGGCCGCTCGCCCGTGCGGCCTTCGATCTGTTCCTTGAAGTTGACGACTTCGAATCTGCGGCCGACGCCTGCGACGTGCTGTTCCAAGCCGAACAACCCGCATCGATCTGCGCCTTAGGCCAGGGCATCTGGCTGGCGGTGACCTGCCCCATCGATCCGGAACTCACCATTGAGTTACTCGCGCATGTCATCGACGAGACCCCGGACGATGCCGACGGGGCCGCGGTGGCGGCGACCACCGCCCTGTTCCTGGCGGATGTGCGAGCCGAGGGCAAACATCGTGACGATCTGATGTTCTTTACGACGCAATTGCTCGGCGCCGTAGCGCGGCGCCATAGCGGGGTGGAATCACCCGAACAACTCGACGCCTGGATGGAACAGCTGGACCTGACCGAGCCGGAGCACTTCCTGGTGCGATTACGCAGCGTCGTCGATTGCCTGGTTCAGGGAGACTGGTGGTTCGATCGCGAAGCACTGCAAGAGCGCTTACCCTTCGGCTGAACGCTGCTGCCCGCCCCCAGCAACGCACCCAGCCCCGGGAAGTCATATTGAGAAGGCTTGTCATCACCCCGTCGCGAGCATCTGAATGCATTGGAGTCAAGACGAAACCCTCGACACCCTGGCGGTCCCCGACACCATCGTTGACTGCCTCTTCACCATCGCCTGTCGCGCCCTGCCGGTTGATCATGCCTATGCGCTGAGCAGCGCGCTGGTCGCCGCCTGCCCCTGGATCGGCCACGAACCGGGGCTCGGCGTCCACACGGTTCACGTCGCTGGCTCCCAGAATGGGTGGGAGCGCCCGACCCACGGCACTGAAAGCCGGATCCAGTTGTCGCGCCGCACCAAACTCATTCTGCGGCTGCCCCGGGCGCGCGCGCCCGAGTTACTCGACGCGCTGCCCGGAACCCGGATCGAGGTCGCCGGCTCGTCCTTGACCGTCGGCGCGGGCAAGATAAGGTCGCTGAGCACGGAGAGCGTGCTGTTCGCCCGCTATCTGGTATCTGCCGCGGGTCCGGATGAGGAGGCATTCATGAACAGCGCCGCCCAAGCGCTGGCGCAGTTGGGGATCAAAATCCGCAAGGCGCTGTGCGGCAAGTCGAACACGCTGGAAACGCCGAACGGCGCGATCACGACCCGCAGCCTGTTGCTCGCCGGACTGAAACCTGATGAATCACTCCGCCTGCAACAGCAGGGACTCGGGCTGCACCGCCTCATGGGCTGTGGCATCTTCATCCCTCACAAAGGGATCGACGCGGTCGGCAAGACGCCCTGAAAAACGCTGTGCTGTCTAATCCGGCAATCGCCGCAAGCGAGTCGCCTGACGGTCGGCCACAACCTCACGAGAGGCCGTGACGAACCTATCAGAATATCATAAAATTATGGGGCTTTAATTGGCGCGCCCGCTGGCGTGCGCCATGGTCACCCACAGACACAGACGACGAGGAACAAGCACATGGCCATCGAGGTCAATGGCGTAAGCATCGAGACGACCGACCACGGCTACCTGGTCAACCACCTCGACTGGAACGAGGATGTTGCGCGGACACTCGCGGAGATCGAGGGGATCACGCTCACCGACAAACACTGGGACGTCATCAACTACCTGCGTGACGAGTACATCAACAACGGTCAGAACCAACCGATGGAACGTGTTGTTCTCAAGGATATCGGCAAACGCTGGGGTACCAAGCCCGCCAGCAAGGACCTATACCTCCTGTTCCCCTTGGCCCCGACTAAACAGGGCACAAAAATTGCCGGACTCCCCGAAGTGATGCGCAAAGGCGGCTACTGAGGCAGTGCCGCGCGGGGCATCGCAACGGGCCGGCCGCGCCTGGGGCCGGCCCGCGCGTTGTCCGCCAGCCGAGCACACGCCGATGGCGGCCGCGCGCCAACAAAGAAGGCAGGAGGCAGCCGCGCCCCGGCCGGGCAGGTTGAGTCAACGGCTGATGCTGAGTACCCTACACCGACTGTTACGCGTCGACACACCACGGCGCCTCGCGGTGCTGGTGTTTCACCGCGTGCTGCCCGCCCCGGACGCCTTCCTGGCGAGCGATCCGGATGCACCGACCTTCGCCGAACTGATGCATCTGGTCCGTGAGCGCTTCCGGCCACTGTCGCTGGTCGAGGGTTTGTATCGACTCGCACACAACACGCTGCCGCCGCGCGCGGTCAGCGTCACCTTCGATGACGGCTACGCCGATAACCTCGAAGTCGCTTTCCCCATCCTGCAGCGCCTGGAGATTCCCGCTACGCTCTTTGTCGCTAGCGGCTACCTTGATGGCCGGTGCATGTGGAACGATCGACTCTGTCAGGCGATCAGGCGCTGCCCCGGCCCCAGCGTCGATCTGACCCCCTACGGCGCCGGGATCCGGCCGCTGGGTGGACCGCGGGCACGCGCCATGCTGGTGCGAGACCTGCTTCGTGTATTCAAATACCAGACAGCGGAGCAGCGCGACGAAGTGGCGGCGGATCTCGCGGCCCGCTATGCACCGGACCTGACCTCGCCCATGCTCACCCGCGCCCAGGTGCGGGAACTTTACGACCAGGGGTGCGAAATCGGCGGCCATACCGTCACCCATCCGATCCTCGCACGGACCCCAGATCAGACGGCCTATCAGGAGATTGCCGAGAACAAAGAAGACCTTGAAGGGCTGTTGGGGACGCGCTTGCGCTTCTTCGCCTATCCCAATGGGAAGCCGGAGTTGGATTTCACCGAAACGCATACCGCCATGGTCCGAACACTCGGGTATCAGGCGGCGTTGACCACCGGACACGGAGTCGCCGTGGCCGGCACGGATCCCATGCGCCTCCCTCGCTTCACGCCGTGGGAGCGGACGCCTATGCGCTTCGGTATCCGGCTGCTGTTGAACATGCGTCATATCGCCTAAACCGCGCGCAGCGCGGTAGGCGACGTTTTTCGATGGGATAGACCCCGGCAGACTCGACAATTGCCGGGGCCGGCGCGGATTATAGTTTTTAGAAACAGCAATATGACACCGTGTCTCCGCTCCACCGAGGTTGGTGAAATCCCCAGTGCTAAACACACCATGAAAATTGTGCATTTCGCGCTGGACGCGGTTTAACGGCATTCCCTATCATCTTTCACCGCCCCTGCTGACACCGCACCGACATGCTCAACATCACATTGGTGCACGAATTGGTTCACATGGCCCTGTCGCGGTTCGCCGACCGGGACGCCCTGATCCACCGCACCGAGACGCTCTCCTATCGGGCACTGTGGCAACTCATCGAACACTGGCGCGCCGGACTGCTCAGACTGGGACTCGACGGCGGCGATCGGGTCGGCGTCTACCTACCCAAATGCTTCGACACCCTGGGGGCGCTCTTCGGAACTGCCGCGGCGGGCGGCTGCTTCGTGCCGCTGAACCCACTGATCAAGCCGTTTCAGGTCGCCCACATCCTGCGCGACTGCAATGCACGCATCCTGGTAACCTCAGTCGAGCGGGCCAAACACCTGGTCGGCATGCTGACACAGTGCCCGGACCTGTGGCAGGTGGTACTGGTCGACGGCTCGCCGACGGACATCGCCGAACCCTTGCGCGCCCGCTGTGTCCGCGCCTGCGGAATCCTGGACGTCACCAACGGCGGCCCCACCGGACACCGCCGCATCGACACCGACATGGCTGCTATCCTCTACACCTCAGGCAGCACCGGCGCACCCAAGGGCGTAGTGCTCTCGCACCGCAATCTGATCGCCGGGGCATTGAGCGTTGCCGAGTATCTGGAGAACCGACCGGAGGATCGTCTCCTGGCGGTACTGCCGTTGAGTTTCGACTACGGACTGAGTCAACTCACCACCGCGTTTGCCGCTGGTGCGGCAGTCGTCCTGATGGACTACCTGCTGCCCACTGACGTGATCAGGTCGGTCACCCGCTACGGCATCACCGGACTGGCGGCCGTGCCGCCGCTGTGGATGCAGGTCGCCGGACTCGACTGGCCGCACGCCGCCCGCACCTCGCTGCGCTACCTCACCAACTCCGGCGGGTCGCTGCCCGCCCCCACGTTGCAGACCTTGCGCCGCCGGCTGCCGAACACCCGGATCTATCTGATGTACGGATTGACCGAGGCCTTCCGCTCGACCTATCTGCCCCCGGAGCTGGTTGACGCGCGTCCCGACTCCATTGGTCGGGCCATTCCCAACGCCGAGGTCCTGGTGGTACGGGAGGACGGCAGCCTGTGCGGACCAGATGAACCCGGCGAACTGGTGCATCGCGGCGCGCTGGTGTCCCTGGGCTACTGGAACGACCCCGCGCGGACCCACGAACGCTTTCGGCCGGCGCCGGGCCAGCCCGGCGGGCTCCCCAACCCGGAACTGGCCGTCTGGTCGGGCGACCAGGTCCGCCGCGATGCGGACGGTTACCTCTATTTCATCGGCCGTCGGGACGAGCAGATCAAGACTTCCGGGTACCGCGTCAGCCCCACCGAGGTCGAAGAGGTGATCTACGGCTCCGGGCTGGTGGCCGAGGCGGCGGCCGTCGGCGTCCCGCACGGGACCCTTGGTCAGGCGATCCTGGTCGTCGCCACGGCCGCTGCCCACCGCCCCGACCTCGAAGCACGGGTCATCGCGCATTGCCGCGACACCCTGCCCGGCTTCATGGTGCCGCAACGGGTCTTGTTCGAGTCGCACCTGCCGCGTAATCCAAACGGCAAGATCGATCGCAAGCGACTGGCCTCGCGCTTCGCGGACCTCTTTCGCGGGGAGCCTTCCCGATGACGGACAACCTGATCAACAACGGGATCAACAACGGGATCAACAACGGGATCGACCACGGGATCGACCACGGGACCGATCACCGGATCGACACCGCGGCGGACCAACGAGGGCACGCTGCCGGCGCAAGCGTTCGCGACGCGCGCGGTGAACTCATGGTCGGCGGCATCCCGGTCAGCCGCCTGGCCGACCGGATCGGCGGCACGCCCTTTTACGCCTACGACCGCGCCGCGTTGAGCCGCCGCGCCGCGCACTGGCGGGCCGCCATGCCGGAGCGCCTGCGCCTGCACTATGCGATCAAGGCCAATCCTATGCCCGCCCTGGTTCAGCACCTGCGCGGTCTGACCGATGGCTTCGACGTGGCTTCGCTGGGCGAGTTACAGGTCGCGCTGGACACCGGCATCCCCGCCGACCGGATCAGCTTTGCCGGCCCGGGAAAGACGGACCGCGAACTGCGTGCGGCGGTCGCGGCCGGCATCACCCTGCACCTGGAATCGGCCGGAGAGTTGGAACGGATCGCCCACATCGGACACGCCATGGGCATTCGTCCCAGCGTCGCCGTACGCGTGAATCCGGATTTCGAACTGAAAGCGTCCGGCATGAAAATGAGCGGCGGACCGAAACCATTCGGGGTCGATGTGGAGCAGGTCCCCGATCTGCTGGCGCACCTCGGCAGCCTCCCGGTCGGGTTCCGCGGCTTCCACATCTTCACCGGCTCACAAAACCTGAGCGCCGAAGCCATCATCGAGGCCCATACCGGAACCCTGGCACTCGCGGAGCAGTTGGCGCGGCAGGCGCCGGCGCCGGTTACCTATCTCAACCTCGGCGGCGGACTGGGCATCCCCTATTTCCCGGGAGAGCAACCGCTCGACCTCACACCCATCGCCGCCAATCTCGCGGAGCGCATCGCAACCCTCGGCCCCGGTTTGCGCGACGCCGAACTGGTGATGGAGTTGGGGCGCTATCTGGTCGGCGAGGCCGGAATCTACGTCTGTCGGGTGATCGACCGCAAGGTGTCACGCGGACGCACGTATCTGGTCACCGACGGCGGTTTGCATCAACACCTTGCCGCCTCCGGGAATCTTGGGCAGGTCATCCGCAAGAACTTCCCGGTCATCGCCGCCGCCCGCGCGTCGCCGGTCGACACGCGCGACCGGGTCACGGTCGTCGGGCCGCTTTGCACCCCGCTCGATCTCCTGGCTGATCAGATTGACCTGCCGCGCTGCGCACCCGGCGATCTGATCGCCATCCTGCAATCCGGAGCCTATGGCTACTCGGCCAGCCCCTTGGGCTTCTTGTCGCACCCGCCGCCGGCCCAGGCGCTGGTCGGCTGAGCCAAACCAATGCCTGAGTACAACACCAGGGCGGCACCAACGGCACCAGTGGTTTCCGTCATCATCCCCACGTATAACAGCGCGCCCTATCTCACCGAGACCATCGACAGCGTGCTGCATCAGACCTTCGGTGACCTCGAGCTGATCGTGGTGGACGACGGCTCCACGGATAACACCTGCGCGATCGTCAGGGCCTGTGGTCCCCGCGTGCGCCTGATCACCCAAGCCAACGCCGGCGTCTGCGCAGCCCGCAATCGCGGCATTCGGGAGGCCGGCGGGCGCTATCTGTGCCTGCTGGACCATGACGATTACTGGTTTTCCGACAAGCTGCAGCGACAAGTGACGGCGATGCGGGAACACCCCGGCTGCGGGGTCGTCTACAGCGCGTTCATTCAATGGTCGGCGGATGCAGCCGGCCGGTTTCCAGCGCCTGCCGGTTTCGACCTGGGGGCCTGTCACGACGCAATCGACGCCGCGTTCTCCGGCTGGATCTACCACCAGTTCCTGCTCGATTGCTGGATGCTGACCAGTACCGCCATGTTCCGCCGGGAGGTCTTTGACCGTTGCGGGGTCTTCGATGAAACGCTGCCCTTTGGTGAGGACTGGGATCTGTGGTTGCGGATCTCGCGTGCTTTCACCTTCGTCAAGCTGACGCGGCCGGACACGCTATACCGCCAACATCCCCAACAGGGCAACCGCGTGGTGCGCCCGCATGATTACCGAACGCTGCTGCTGCGGCGGGCGATGCGCACCTGGGGATTGTGCAGTCCGGATGGTCGCTGCGTCCCGCGGGGGACATTTCTCGGCCAGCTCGCTGACTACCAAGCGGCCTATGCCCTGGGACAACTGCGCGTGGGCCGCCGCGGTGCAGGCCTGGCGGCCTTGACCAGGGCCTGGGTAACACGGCCGAGCAAGGTCAGACTGCTGGCCTATCTGGCAGCCGCACTGCTAGGCTGGAGGCCCAGGTCAGGAACCGCTCACCGATAAGCGGCGTTTAAGCGATAGCGAACAGTTGAATTTATTGTTTAACCGATCTCCGACTGGTTACCAATGGTCGTCGGAGGTCGAAATCCTGGACGGCCGTGCATGGACCGTCGGGACTGGGCGGTCTGGGGCGTACTCGGCTCAATGACCTGCTTGGCGGCGCCACTCGCGACCCGCCTCAAGCGTTGGACCAACGCCTCCAGGCCATTGCGGCGCGTCAGACTCAGATGCCCCGCGAGCCCGAGCCGATCGATGAAGGCCGGGGTATCGAACGCCAGGATAGCCGCCGCGTCCTGCCCGGAAAACAACTGCTGCAGCAATGCGATCAACCCGCGGACCAGATCCGCATCACTGTCCGCCAGAAACTCGATGACATCGGTCGTGCCGGGCCGGATCCGCGAGGCCAGAAACACCAGACTTTGACAGCCGGGGACGAAATTCTCCTTGGTCTTGAGTGTGGGCGGCATCGGCGCCAGCCCATGTCCCAGGTCGATGATCTGCTGATAGCGCATCGGCCAATCCGGCAAATCGTCGAAGAGGTCAAGGATGTCCTGCGCCGCCGCTGCGGGCGAAGCGGCCGTCGCGGCCGGATACAGACAGTTGGCTGCCGCGGCGTCGCCTGGATGGGCACTATGCCCAATCGCCGCGATCGGTTTGCGGGCGGCGGCACTCGACCGTCCGGCTTGATCGACGATCTGCCCGAGCGCATCCGCCAGGCGGTCGACCTCCTGCGCCGTGTTGTAAACGCCAAAGGACGCACGGGCGGTTCCCGCCACCCCCAAACGCTCCATAAGCGGCTGACAGCAATGATGACCCGTCCGGATGCAGATCCCCTGCAGGTCGAGGCGAGTCCCGATATCGAGCGTCGCGAGCGGTGGGTCGGTGACCACCCAGGACAGCACACCGGTTTTGCTCGGCGCGGTACCCTTGATCTCCACTCCGGGAATCGCGGACAGCCGCTCCGTGGCCTGACGCAGCAGGCGCTGTTCATGGGCGGCAACCCGCTCCAAACCGACGTCCGACAACCAGTCGAGCGCCGCCGCCAGACCCACCGCACCGGCAATGTGCGGAGTTCCGGCTTCAAACCGGTTGGGAATGTCGGCGTAGGTGGATTGCTCGAAGCGCACACGCTCGATCATGTCGCCGCCGCCCTGATAGGGGGGCATGGCGGCGAGCAACCGGCGCTTGCCGTACAGGACGCCGATGCCGGTTGGTCCGTAGATTTTATGTCCTGAGAACGCATAGAAATCCACGTCCAGCGCCTGGACGTCGGTCCGCCCATGGGCCACCCATTGGGCACCGTCGACCAGCACCAGAGCACCGGCGGCATGAGCCTCGGCGATGATCTCACGAACCGGGTTCAGGGTACCGAGCGCATTCGACACCGCGGTCACCGCGACCAGTCGGGTGCGGGATGACAACAATGCCCGATACCGGTCCAGCCGCAGTTCGCCGTTGTCCTCGATCGGGATGACCTTGATCAGCGCACCGGTCGCTTGTGCCACCAGTTGCCAGGGTACGATATTGGAGTGGTGCTCCAACTCCGAGAGGATGATCTCGTCGCCGGCCCGCAGGTTGGCCCGACCCCAGGCCGCCGCGACCAGGTTGATGGACTCGGTGGTCCCGCGAGTGAAGATACACTCAGCGGGTTCAGCAGCACCGATAAAGCGGGCGACCCGGGCACGCGCCGCCTCATAGAGGCCTGTTGCCGACTGGGAGAGGTGGTAGGCGCCGCGATGGATATTCGCGTTCCGGCTTGCATAAAACTCGGAGATGGCGTCGATGACTTGGGCGGGCTTTTGGGTACTGGCGGCACTATCTAAGTAGACCAGCGGGCGACCATGAGCCAGGGTCTGAAGGAGCGGGAACTGGTCGCGTAACGCGGTCAGTTCAGACTCGGGATCGGAGATTGTGGAGGACGATGTCGCGCCTATCATGGTCGATAACCTGAGTGTCGGCAAACCAAAGATCAACCTGGGAGTTTTCATGGATCAGCAGCTGCCGCCCGTCATCCGCGGGCGGGCCGCGAAGCACAGCGGCCGCCGCGGGGGTCAGCCCTGAAGCATGACCAGTTCATGAGCGTGCTCAAAGACCAGGACCTGTCCACGGTCTGGGAGGAGTTCCATGCCTTGCACGCCGTGCAGCCCGACGGCTGCCGGCGTTATTGGGGGGAGCGCCGCCAGCGCTACGCTGCAATCTGGGCGCCCGCCACCGCTGGGGCAGGCCGGCTTGTTGGTGGAGAAACATCAGGGCGATCAGCTTCAGCTCGAATAAGCGCCGCCGGGCACGGCGTCGCATCCCGACCGCCGGCCACCACCGAAGCCGGCAACCGCTGGCCTGGCCCACCGTGGTGCACGTACGCGACCGGTCCGACCACCTTCCCGGCATCCGCCAGGGCGTCCCGTTGCCCACCCCCGGTCCGCGCCAACCCACCCCGCAACAGCCAACGCCAGCGCCGACCGGCACTGACGCCGCCCGATGTCAGCCGGCGAATGGGTTGTGCTTCAGGGCTGAGCACGCCGCGTCCAAGTTGACAAGAGCAAATAGCGGAACCGCCTGCGGCGTTTGATCCGTGGTCCAGCGTTGATTGGAACCGGCAGGTTCGAGGAAAACGTATCGGGCGTCCGCCGGAGACCGCCGCCAACCTCACCGCGTTCCTGCGGCAAAAACCTTGATCCGCCCCCGCGACGCTTCTCCCGGTCGGGCGTCAGGTCCTCAACGACTGCGATGCAGCCGATTCATGGCGACTTGAAACCGCCCGTCAAGCAGATCGTCGATGACGCCCTCCACGTCGCGCAGGGCCTCCTCGATCAGCAGCGCATCAGGTCGAGAGGGGCGACCCAGCACGTAGCCAATCACCAGGCCGCGGTCTCCGGGATGATCGATGCCGATGCGTAAGCGCCAAAAATCGCGACTGCCGAGCAGATTGATCGTGTCGCGCAGCCCATTATGGCCGGCATGTCCCCCGCCCTGTTTCAGACGCACGGTGCCGACGGGCAGGTCCAGTTCATCGTGCGCGATGAGGATCTGCTCCGGGGGAATCGCGAAATAGCGGCTCACTGCAGCCACCGAACGGCCACTGTGATTCATGTAGGTCGACGGCTTCAGCAGACGCAGATCCTGACCACGTCGGCTCAGCCGCGAGAGTTCGCCGTGAAACCTGGCCTCGGCCTTGAACGCCTGACTCTGTGCCACTGCGTCGACGAACCAAAAGCCCACGTTGTGACGGGTCGGCGCGTACTCTGGACCAGGGTTACCAAACCCGACGATCAGTCGGATGCCTGCGGCATCCATACTCAATGCCCCTTGCGGACTGAATGACCGGCCCGGCGGAAGCGCCGTCGGACCGGTCTCATTGACGAACTGCGGCGCATGGCACGCTCAGGAATTCGCGGACCCACTGCGATCAGGCAGCGCCCTCGCCTTCCTCGGTATCCGTACCGGCCCCGGCATGGGCACCGTGCATCACCACCACCGCTTCATCCGTCTCGGGGACGTGCGCCAGGGTGACACCCTCCGGCAGCACGATCTGGGACAGATGAATGATATCGCCAACCTCCATCGCCGACAGGTCGACCCCGATGAACTCAGGCAGATCCTTGGGCAGACAGGTAATCTCCAGTTCGGTCATGGCATGGGACACATTGCCGCCGGCCTTGACCCCAGGCGATTTCTGGTCGTTCAGGAAATGCAGCGGCACGGCCATGCGCAATTTCTCATCCTGACTGACCCGCAAGAAATCAGCATGCAACACAAAGGGCTTGGCCGGGTGGCGCTGCAAATCCTTCAACACCACGGGTGCAACCCGCTCGCCGATCGTGAGATTCAACACATGCGAGTAGAACGACTCCTTGTCCAGGTGCCGCAGCAACTCGTTGTGACGCACCGCAACCAGCTCCGGGTCCTGATGACCACCGTATACAATGGCCGGCACCAGACCCTGGCGACGCAGGCGGCGGCTCGCACCTTTGCCTGTATCGCTGCGGGGCACGGCAACGACGTCAAAATCTACGCTCATGAGCGTTCTCCAATTTGTTCAATGAAAGACGCGCCGCTGACCCGCGACCAAGCCCACGGCACTCGGGTGCGAGACGTTCACACATCTCGCGAAAAGAGGATCCGACTGAAATCGCTTCAGTCCATGAAGAGGGACGACACTGACTCCTCGTTTGAAACCCGCCGCATGGTCTCGGCGAGCAACTCGCCGATACTGAGCTGGCGAATCCGCGGGCAGGCACGCGCCTCCGGACGCAGGGGGATGGTATTGGTCACCACCAGTTCATCCAACTGCGAATCGGCGATGTTGTCCACCGCGGGCCCAGACAGAACCGCATGGGTACAGTAGGCCACCACCCGCTGGGCGCCATGCTCCTTCAGGGCCTGGGCGGCACGACACAAGGTACCGGCGGTGTCGACCAGATCGTCGATCAGGACACACGAGCGTCCGTCGACATCGCCGATGATATTCATCACCTTCGCCTCATTGGGCTTGGGCCGGCGCTTATCGATGATCGCCAAATCCGCGTCATCGAGCCGTTTCGCCAGCGCGCGCGCGCGCACCACTCCGCCCACATCCGGCGAGACGACGATCAGGTCGGGATACTTCTGGCGCCACACGTCACCGAGGAGGATCGGCGAGGAATAGACATTATCCACCGGAATATCGAAGAAACCCTGGATCTGATCCGCATGCAAATCCATGGTCAGAACACGGTCGGCACCGGCATGGCCGATCATCTTCGCGACCAAGCGGGCGGTGATGGGCACTCGTGCCGAACGCGGGCGCCGATCTTGGCGCGCATAGCCGAAATAGGGGATCACCGCCGTGATGCGCTTGGCCGAAGCCCATCGCAATGCGTCGATGATCACCAGGAGTTCCATCAGGTTGTCGTTGGTCGGCGCACCCGTTGGCTGCAGCACGAAAACGTCGCGGCCACGGACGTTCTCTTGAATTTCCGCCATGACCTCGCCGTCACTGAACTGGCCGACGACCGCCTTGCCCAATGACAGATTCAGGTGGTTCGCGATCTCGGCGGCGAGTTCCGGATTCGCATTTCCGGCAAAGACCATCATATGACTAGCGGGCACGGCACTGTTCTTCTCTGCACGATTGCAACTCGACGGCTGGGTAGCGATCGGATGTGGCTGGGGCGCCAGGATTCGAACCTGGGGATGCCGGGATCAAAACCCGGTGCCTTACCGCTTGGCGACGCCCCAAAAAAGACGATGAATGCAAAACCTCAGGAGTTCGTTTCGACTGTCGACGCCACGTCGGACGCCAATCGGTCGAGCAGTGGCGAGCGGTTGCACCCACGGGCAACAAAGGCCCGAAAGCGCTCCGGTGCGCGTTCGCATGCGGCAAGTGCGGTCTCCTGATCCGCAAAGGACGCAAAGACACAGCCGCCGGTACCGGTCAGTTGACCACCACCGCCCTCATTCAGCCAAGCGAGGGCGGCCGCCACCTCAGGATAGCCGCGGCGTACCACGTCGAGGCAGTCGTTGCGCCGCTCTCCTCGCAAGAAGTCGGCTAGTGTGATGGGAAGCGAGTCGCGCGTCAATTGGGGATCGGCAAAAACCGCCGCGGTCGAGACCTGACCAGGTGGGATCAGTACCAGATACCAGGGCTCCGGCAGCGCCACCGGAGTCAGATCCTCACCGACGCCTTCAGCCCAAGCCGCCCGCGCCCGCACGAAGACCGGCACATCCGCCCCCAATGGCAGGGCGATGCCGGCCAGTTCATCCTCACCGAGATCAAGACCCCACAGCCGGTTCAAAGCGACGAGCGTGGTCGCGGCATCGGAACTGCCGCCCCCGAGCCCGCCACCCATGGGCAGAACCTTCTCCAGCCGGATGTCCACCCCAAGGCGACAACCAGTGAAGGCCCGCAACGCCTGTGCGGCGCGCACGGTCAAGTCCGCGGAGGCAGCAACCCCGGGGATCTCGGTCGCCCGCCGGATCGCACCATCAGCGCGCGGAACAAACCACAACCGATCGCAGCGATCGATGAACTGGAACACCGTCTGCAACCGATGGTATCCGTCCGCGCGTCGACCGAGAACACGCAACATCAAATTCAGTTTAGCCGGCGCCGGCCAGGCGACGGCGTCGTCGTGCGCGAGTGGAGTCATTGCGGTGATTCGTCCTGCCGGCTGACGCGATGGCGCCCGACCACTTCTTGAAGGTAAGGGTGATCCGGGTGTTCTTTGAGCGCGGCATCCCAGACCGCCCAAGCCTCATCCTGACGGCCCATCGCCCAGAGCACCTCCCCCAGATGGGCGGCGATTTCGCCATCCTTCATCGCACCCAGCGCCTTCGTGAGGAATTCCAGCGCGACATCGTAATTGCCGAGCTTGAAGTTGACCCAACCGACGCTGTCCAGGATCGCCGGCTCATCGGGCTTGAGTTTCAGGGCACGTTCAATGTAACCCAGCGCCTCCGTATAACGATCCGTACGATCCGCCAAAGTATAACCCAGGGCGTTGAGCGCATCCGCATGCCCCGGATTACGCTCGATAATACGGCGCAGGTCTGGTTCAGCCAGATCGAGCCGATTGCGCTTCACCGCATACATGGCACGACCATAAAGCAGGTCGGCATCGTCGGGGAAGGCGGCCAGCCCGGCATTATAGACCTGCATTACCAGCGCTTCACGGTCGATCTGGTCGAGAATTTCGGCCTCGGCGAGGTACAGCATCGGCGCGTCGTCCGGCACCTGGTCGCGCAATTGCTGCACGATCTCGCGGGCGCGCTCGACCTCCCCGGCCTTGGCGCGCAACACGGCGATGCGGATCTGGGCATCGAGCAAGTTCTCGCCCTCGGTCTTGCCGTACCAATCGATCGCTGCCTCGGGGTGCGCCGCGCGCTCCTCGACCTGACCCAGGTAGAAGCTGGCCTCGTCCCGCCGCTCTCCGGCCTGGTAGAGTCGCGTCAAATAGCCGCGGGCCGCATCCAGGTCATCCAGTTCCAGGGAGAGCACGCCGGCGGCAAACAGGACATCCGGGGCTTTCGGACGCGTTTCGAGCAGCGTCTCAAACACCTTCCGCGCACTGGAAAACTCCTTTTCCTCGACCAGGAATTGGGCATACAGCATCCGTAACCCCTGATCCTGCGGGGACGCCGCAACGAAAGCTTCGAGTTGTTCCCGCGCCTCGCCGCGTTTGCCCTCGGACAGCAGGAGCTTGACCAGAAAGAGCCGCGACCTATCCCAACCCGGACGCAACGCCAAAGCGCGCCGCGCCGCGTCGGCCGCGATCACGTTCTCCTTAGCGCCGGCGGCCACCACGGCCAAGGCCTGCTGAGCCTCAGGACTGGACTCATCCAATGCGACCAGGGCACGCATCAGGTTCACACGATCCGCTGCACTCGCGGCCCGTCCGATGATCCCGGCCGCCAGTAGATACCCCGACTCGCCGTCCGCACCCGCCAAGCGGATGACCCGGGTGAGGTGGGTCAGCGCCCCTTCACGATCATCCGACTTGATCCGCAGGAGTGCCGCGATCTGGTGGGCTCCCAGGGACTCGGGCGCCAACTCCAACCAGAGCGCCACCGCCCGCCCGGCGCCGGTATCGTCCTGGGCACCGATCGCAGCGCGCACGGCCAGTTCCGCCATCTTGGTGTCACGCGCCAGTTGGGCCGCGTGCAGAAAATGGGTAAACGCCATCGTCAGATTGCCGCGTCGTGCGGCCACCTCGGCGACCAGGACCGCGTAGACCAACTCGGCGTCCAGACTGTCGCGCACCGGCCGCGACTCCACCCGCGGTGCGGCGACGACGGGAGTCGGCGGCGCGTGACTTACCGACTGCCGGTCGTCGGCATCGGCCGCCGGCACCGGTGGCGATACCGATTCGCCAGGCGCCAAATCCGCGACCAGGCCGCCGGAGGCGGGATGACGGTCCGCCGCCGACCGCGGGCTAGCGGACAGCCCCGGCAGCGGCACCGCCGCCGCTGACCGCGCCGGAATCTCAGCGGCGTTCGACAGCGTCAGGGCACCGCCCAGGACGCACAGGACACCACAGGCCCAGCGGAGGGCACCACTGATCTTAAAGGGCTGCATCGCAGACATCGTTCAAGAGACTCATCTGAAGGTTCATGGGGCCATTGGCAGGACACGTCAGCGGCACGCGTACCGGGGCACTCAAGGGTCGCAGAAATAGCAAAAAACTGTTATTTATGGGGTTCTCCTGGTTTCGCGCGCGCCGGACCACCCCTGCCGCGGCGCGCGCGGGCATCCCGCCATCTGCCGAACGGCCACGGGGACGAGTATACCCAGGTCGCGCCGACCGCGCGGGGCAGTCCGACCACCGGTCGTCGGCGGGCGTCGGCACGACGGCCAACCGGACGCGCCGGGCGGTCTCTCCCCCCGGAAACGCAACCACGACTTGCATCTCGCGCCATAAGCGGGACAATTGCGGGATCTCAACTGACGGTCTGAACATGAAACTGCTGATTGTCGGGCTCAATCACAAGACGGCCCCGATCGAGGTGCGTGAGCGCCTCGCCTTCGGGCCAGATATCATTGCCGGTGCACTGCGCGACCTGCGAGGTCGCGAGGGTGTCCATGAGGCAGTGGTCGTCTCCACCTGCAACCGAACTGAACTGTACTGCGCCGTCGAAGATGGGGGCGAAGAGACGGTTCGCCACTGGCTGGGCGGTTTTCACGGCGTCGAACACGAGCGGGTCAACCCGTTCCTCTACGCCCACGCCGGCCGCGACGCCGTCACCCACCTGCTGCGCGTCGCCTGCGGCCTCGACTCGATGGTGCTGGGAGAACCGCAGATCCTGGGTCAGGTCAAGAGTTCGTTCCAGACCGCGACCGACTGCACGGCCACCGGAAAACTCCTCTGCCGACTGTTCCAGCACGCCTTTTCGGTGGCCAAGACGGTTCGCACGGACACCGCCATCGGCAGCAGCCCGGTCTCGGTGGCGTTCGCGGCGGTCAGCCTGGCGCGCCAGATCTTCAGCGACCTGTCGAAACAGACGGCCATGCTGATCGGCGCCGGGGAAACCATCGAACTCGCCGCCCGCCATCTTCACCAAAACGGCGTCGGGCGGATCATCGTGGCCAACCGCACCGTGGAGCGTGCGCACGAGGTGGCCGCCCAATTCGACGGCTTCGCCATCGCGCTGACCGAGATCGCCAATCACCTGGCGGACGCCGACATCGTCATCGCCTCCACCGCCAGCCCCTTACCGGTGCTGGGCAAAGGCACCGTCGAGCGGGCGCTCAAGAAACGCAAACACCGCCCGATGTTCATGGTGGACATCGCCGTCCCCCGCGACATCGAACCGGAAGTCGGCACCCTGGATGACGTCTATCTCTACACCATCGATGACCTCCAGGGAGTGATCGATGAGGGACTGCGCTCGCGTCAGGCGGCGGCGGTCGAGGCCGAGGAGATCGTCGCCTTTCACGCCGAGGAGTTCATGGCGTGGATGCGTTCGCTCGACGCCGCCAACGTGATCCAGGACTACCGGCAACGCGCCGAAGTGCTGCGCGATGAGGTGCTGGAGCGGGCCAAGCGCCAGCTCGAGGCCGGCAAACCCGCGGCCGATGTCCTGGCGTTCCTCGCCCACACGCTGACCAACAAGCTGCTGCACGCCCCCAGCACGCGACTGCGGCAAGCCGCCCGCGAGGGCGATGCCGAGATCCTCGAAGCGGCCAACGAGCTGTTCGCGCTTGAACTGGGCCGCGTCGCCCAACCGCATTGAAGCGCTCGACATGAACCCGCGGATCCGCGATCGGCTGGAGCGCATGGACGAGCGCTTCGGCGAGATCACCCTCCTGCTCTCGGCTCCCGAAACCCAGTCCAATACGGGACGGTTTCGGGACCTGAGCCGCGAATACGCGCAGTTGGAGCCTTTGGTGAGCTGTTTCGCGCGCTATCGCGACACCGAGGCCGAGATGGCGGCGGCCCAGGAACTGCTGGCCGACCCGGAGATGACCGAGCTGGCGCGCGACGAAATCGCCGCGGCCGCCAGCCGCCGCGATGCGCTGGAACCCGTGCTGCACCGGCTGCTGGTACCCCCGGACCCGAACGACCAACGCAACTGTTTTCTTGAAATCCGCGCCGGCACCGGCGGCGCCGAGGCATCGCTATTCGTCGGTGACCTGCTGCGCATGTACCTGCGTTATGCGGAAGCCCGCGGCTGGCGGACCGAGGTCTACAGCGAGAGTGCGGGCGAACTCGGCGGCTACAAAGAAGTCGTCGTGCGCGTCAGCGGCCAGGGTGTCTTCTCACGGCTCAAGTTCGAGCCCGGTGCCCATCGGGTGCAGCGTGTCCCCGAGACCGAATCCCAGGGCCGGGTCCATACCTCCGCCTGCACCGTCGCGGTCTTGGCCGAGGCGGATGCGATCGACGCCATCGACATCAACCCCGGCGACCTGCGCATCGACACCTACCGTGCCTCCGGGGCGGGCGGCCAGCACATCAACAAAACCGACTCCGCCGTGCGCATCACCCATCTGCCGTCGGGAATGGTGGTGGAGTGCCAGGACGAACGCTCCCAGCACAAGAACAAGGCGCGCGCGCTGTCGCTGCTTCAGGCGCGACTGCTGGCCCAGGCCCAGGACAGCCAGTCCGCCGCCGAATCCCAGTCACGCAAGCTCCAGGTCGGCAGCGGCGACCGCTCCGAGCGCATCCGCACCTACAATTTTCCACAGAACCGACTCACCGACCATCGCATTAACCTCACCCTCTATAAACTGGACGAGGTGATGGAGGGTGCGCTTGATCAGATCGTCGAGCCCCTGCTGGCTGAATATCAAAGCGAGCAGCTCACCGCCATGATGGGCGATCAGGGTGCATCCGCTGGACGACCCGCCTGACCGCACCCTGACCGGTCAGGCACTGCGCAACGCCGCCGCCGCCCTCGCCCGCCTGCCCCAGGCCAGCCCCCGACTGGAAGCCGAACTACTCCTGACCGAGGCCACCGGTTGGCCGCGCGCCCGACTGGTGGCCTGGCCCGAGGCACCGCTCACCCCAGCCGCCGCCGCCCGCTTCGCGGCCTTGGTCGCCCGGCGACTGGCCGGCGAGCCCATCGCCTACATCCGCGGACGCCAGGCCTTCTGGACCCTGGACCTGCGCGTCACCCCCGACACCCTGATCCCGCGTCCGGAGACCGAACTGCTGGTCGAGATCGCACTGGAACTGCCGGACCCGGACCGACCGCGCCTGATCACGGATCTCGGCACCGGCAGCGGCGCCATCGCCGCCGCCGTCGCGGTCGAACGGCCCGCCTGGCGGATCATCGCCGGCGACCGGTCGGCTGCCGCGCTGGCCATTGCCCAGTCCAATTTCCGCACCCTCGGGCTCGCTCACTGCGTCCCCCTGCTCGGCCACTGGCTGGCGCCCATCGCCCGCGGCGCGCTGGATTTGATCCTCGCCAACCCGCCCTATGTCGCCGCGGCCGATCCCCACCTGGTCCAAGGCGATCTGCCGTTCGAGCCGCTGACTGCACTCGCCGCGGGTCCCGACGGACTCGATGCCATTCGGGACATTACGGCTGACGCCATGCGCTGCCTGCGCCCCGGCGGACTGCTGGCGATCGAGCACGGATTCGCGCAGGGCGAGGCCGTCCGCCGCCTGTTCAAAGACCGGGGTCTGATCAACCCGGAAACCCGCCGGGACTTGGCCGGACAAGACCGCATCACGCTGGGGTGGGCACCGCCGGCCGGTGGCACGGGAGGGCCTTGATCACCGTTCCGGCCGTAGGGTGGACAAGCGACAGCGCAGTCCACCGAATCCCGCGCTGTCGCTGGTGGACTGCGCTGCGCTTGTCGCTCGCTCCCACGCTCCAGCGTGGGAGTGTCGTGCGGGCGCTCCGCGTCCGGTTCAGCGCTGGAAAAAGCAGTTCTCACACAAAGACACAAAGATCACAAAGACTCAGGACGATCGGTCGGTCAAGCAGTACGCAACCGAGCCGGCTCTTTCCAGGATAAAGGCCGCCGAATCGCCATCGCGCTGGGCATTGAGTGTCCGCGCCAGGCGCTTGAACCCGCTGAGATCCTCAGACGTAAAATAGGCGTTCGCCCCCTGATCGAAGTCCGCCATGGTCCCGCCCAGGCTGATCCATTCACTGAGCGCGATCTGCTTGTACTGCGAATCAAAAAGTGTCGCCGTAATCCGCAGATCCACCAAAGCGGCCAGCAGGGACAGACTTCTTGGCGTATGCAGGAACAAATGCCGCGGCGCGTCGAGATTGGCCCAGGACACCCCGTATTTACGCCAGGCATAGCTGCCCGCGAGCGGGATTCTGATCAGCAGTCGGCCGCCGGGCGCCAGCCGCTGCACCAGCGTCGCGAGCACCTCCCGCGGATGGTCCATGTGCTCGAATGAATGATGCAGCATGATCAGATCGAAGACACCATCCAACGCCTCGATCCGCTGCTTGTTCACCACCAGCCCGCCGGGGTACTCGAGCCGCTCCGGGAGATAGGGATCGATCCCCGCGAGCGCGCTGAAACCGTCCTTCTGCAGCCGCAGCAGCAGATGCCCGGACCCGCAACCGACATCCAGAATCCGCGCGTCAAGCCCCATGGACAACCGCTGTATCCAGTCACCATAGGGCGGCAAGGGAAAGAAGGGCTTCAGCAGCCGACCGGCGATCCCGCCGTGACCGAGCAGTATCCGCGTGCGCAGTGATTTGAGCCAACGGCGCCAGGGCGTGATCGACTTGCTCTTCGCCCGGCCGAACGAACAATAATCGGACGGATAAAACGCGCCCAAATCCGCCGGGATATCGAGCAACTGAAGACACCCGCAGGCCGCGCATTCCAGATAGAAAAAGGCGCCATCCGCTCCATACATGGTCTCCCGTGCCTGGTGGATACGGTGACCTTGCGTGTGACCGCAAATGCGGCACGCGGCGGCCTGTTCTTTGTTCACTTAATGTATACTCTTAGTCACGCGCCAGCAGCGAGGCTGCGTAGTCAGGGCTTCCAGCCCTGACTGTTCCAGCCCCGACGCCGCCAGGCCAGGATGGCCTGGCTACGCACTTTCACGGTAAGTCTCGACCTCCGGTGCGCGAGGCCCGGTGCTGGCCGGAACGATGATCAAGGCCCCTAGCAGCCTGTCGGACTTAGCCCCTAGGATTAGGGTATGAGTCAACATCAAGGCTTTTTGTTGCTCCACAATCTAACGTAAGGTGATTTCCGCGAAAAATCCAACCCGTAGGAGCCCGCTTGCGGGCGACGGGTGGGGCACAATGACGCATCCAACCCGTAGGAGCCCGCTTGCGGGCGACGGGTGGGGCACAATGACGCATCCAACCCGTAGGAGCCCGCTTGCGGGCGACGGGTGGGG
>JACDZJ010000120.1_pt1 | contig 36833 bp, 26 predicted proteins | sample 7365721 | NCBI WGS metagenome assembly JACDZJ01 (sample SAMN15143480, study PRJNA637477) | pond metagenome | biome: freshwater wetland ecosystem [ENVO:00000243]; feature: pond [ENVO:00000033]; material: pond water [ENVO:00002228]; isolation source: pond water containing pink berries ... | reverse complement strand
CTTGATGTTGACTCCTACCCTAATCCTAGGGGCTAAGTCCGACAGGCTGCTAGGGTGACCGACGCCTCGGGTTGGGCCAAGCGATTCATCGACGAACTCAAGCGTCGAGCGGGCAATGGTAGACATAACGATGCTGAGTGAAGCCGCGATCCGGCAATCGCCTTAGGTGATTTCCCGGGATGCATATACCCAACAGGTTGGAGTCCAAGGCTTCAGCCTTGGTTAACGCGCGCCAAGGCCGAAGCCTTGGACTCCAGTGGCGGAAGTCCGTGCGGCGGACCCCAGGGCCTGGGGTCCGCCGCGCGGATCGGGCGTCCTAGCCCGCGGCCTTGAGCTTGAGCCGCATGGCGTGCAGCGTCGGCTCGGTGTAGCCGTTAGGGATCTCGCGGCCCTTGAAGATCAGGTCGCAGGCGGCCTGGAAGGCGATGCCGTCGAAGGCCGGGGCCATCGGCTGGTAGAGCGGGTCACCGGCATTCTGGCCGTCGACGACGACCGCCATGCGCTTCATGGTTACCATGACCTGATCGCGCGAGATGACGCCGTGGTGCAGCCAGTTCGCCAGGACCTGGCTCGCGATGCGCAGGGTCGCGCGGTCTTCCATGAGGCCCACGTTGTTCAGATCCGGCACCTTGGAGCAGCCGACGCCCTGGTCGATCCAGCGCACCACATAGCCCAGCACGGCCTGACAGTTGAGGTCCAACTCCTGCTGGGTTTCTTCCGGAGTCCAGGTGCCCTTGGGGTCGAGCGGGATCTGCAGAATGGTGTCGAGGCTGGCGCGGCGTCCGCCGGCGGCGATCTCGGCCTGCCGGGCGGCCACGTCGACCTGATGGTAGTGCATGGCGTGCAGGGTGGCGGCGGTGGGCGAGGGGACCCAGGCGCAGTTGGCCCCGGCCTTGGGGTGCATGGCCTTGGTCTCGACCATGGCGCGCATCTCATCGGGCATGGTCCACATGCCCTTGCCGATCTGGGCGTGACCCGGCAGGCCGCAGGCGAGGCCGATGTCGACGTTCCAGTCTTCGTAGGCCAGCAGCCAGGGGGCGGTCTTCATGGCGCCTTTGCGCAGTACCGGGCCGGCCTCCATGTCGGTGTGGATCTCGTCGCCGGTGCGGTCGAGGAAGCCGGTGTTGATGAAGATGACCCGCTCGGACGCGACGCGAATGCACTCCTTGAGGTTCACGGTGGTGCGCCGCTCCTCGTCCATGATGCCGAGTTTGATGGTGTTGCGGGGCAGTCCCAGCGCGGCCTCGACCTGAGCGAACAGATCGACGGTCAGCTGCACCTCTTCCGGCCCGTGCATCTTGGGCTTGACGATGTAGATGCTGCCGGCGCGCGAGTTGCGTAAAGCCCCCGTGCCTTTCAGGTCATGGACGGCGCACAGTGAGGTGATCAGGCAGTCGAGCATGCCCTCGGGGACCTCGGAGCCGTCGGGCAGCAGCACCGCGTCGTTGGTCATCAGGTGGCCGACATTGCGCACCAGCATGAGCGCGCGGCCGGGCAGGGTGAGGGTTCCGCCGTTGGGGGCCGTGTAGGTGCGGTCCGGCTCCAGGGCGCGGTCGACCAGCTTGCCGCCCTTGCTGAACTGGGCGGTCAGGGTTCCCTTCATAAGCCCGAGCCAGTTGCGGTAGACGCCCACCTTGTCCTCGGTGTCGACGGCGGCCACCGAGTCCTCGCAGTCTTCGATGGTGGTGACCGCGGACTCCAGCAGCACATCGGCGACCCCGGCCGGGCTCGCCTTGCCGATCGGATTGGCGCGGTCGATCTGCAACTCGACATGCAGCCCGTGGTTGACCAGCAGGACGGCGGTCGGTGCGGCCGCGTCGCCCAGGTAACCGGCGAAGCGCGCCGGGTCCTGCAGCCCGGTCCGGCTGTTGTTCGGCAGGTCGACGACCAGTTGGCCTTGCTCCACCCGATAACCGACGGCCTCCCGATGGGAGCCGGTGGCGAGCGGGGCGGCCTGGTCGAGGAAGGCCGCGGCGCGGGCGATGACCTCGGCCCCGCGGTCGGGGTTATAGCCCTTGCCGCGCGCCGGCTTACCCTCGTCCGGGATGACGTCGGTGCCGTAGAGCGCGTCGTACAGGCTGCCCCAGCGGGCATTGGCGGCGTTCAGCGCGTAACGGGCGTTGCTCGCGGGGACCACGAGTTGGGGTCCGGCGATCGATGCGATTTCGGCGTCCACGCGGGCGGTGGTCACGGCGAAGTCCGGACCCTCGGGGACCAGATAGCCGATGTCGGACAGGAAGGCGCGATAGGCTCCGAGGTCGATCGGCTGGCCGCGATGGTTCAGGTGCCAGGAATCGATCTGGGCCTGGAGCGCATCGCGCTTGGCCAACAGCGCCCGGTTGCGCGGCGCCAACTCGGCCAGGATGGCGGCGAAGGCGCTCCACAGGCCGTCAGGGTCGACCCCGGTGCCTGGTGTGATCTCGGTTTTTACCAGGTCATACAGGGGCTTGGCGACCTTGATGCCGCTCACTTCCACTCGCTCAGTCATTGCTTGCTTCTCCGACCCCCGGTGGTGAGGGCCTGTCGTTGTAGGTTATGGCACGGGCGGCGGGACGCCCCCGATGCAGCCCCCAGATTGTCAGGTCAACCGGAACGCGGCACAAGTGGTGCGCGCCGGCTTCTCGCGCCATCCGCGCCGACGGCCGGCTCGCGGAGGCGGCGCCGACCCGGCTGCGGCGGTGCAGCCGTTTGAATCCGCACGGGTTAGCCGACAGCTACTGCCTGCTCTCCGTCCTTGACGCTGGGGCCGCCCCTGACTACCCTGCCAAGGTCACGTGGGCGCTCCCGCCCGCTGTATCGCGTGGGTTTGTCGACGCCAACACGCTGTTTTTCTCAAGAGCATCATCGTGTATCCCAAGTATTTCGGACTCAAGGAGCCGAGTTTCTCGATCGCCCCGGACCCCCACTACCTGTTTCTGAGTGAGCAGCACAAGGAGGCCCTGGCCCATCTGCTGTACGGCGCTGGTGAGAGCGGCGGCTTCGTATTGCTCACCGGCGAGGTAGGGACCGGCAAGACGACCGTCTGCCGGGCCTTTTTGGAGCAGTTGCCGGAGGGGGTGGACGTCGCCCTGATCGTCAATCCGGCGATGACCGCCAGTGAGCTGCTGCTCACCTGTTGTGACGAATTTCGCATCCCGGTCGGGGAAGGGGAGCGTTCGGTCAAGGTCCTGGTGGATCGCCTCAACGACTATCTGCTCGCCGCCCACGCGGCCGGTCGTCGTCCGGTGCTGATGATCGACGAGGCGCAGAACCTCCGCCCCAAGGTGCTGGAGCAGATCCGCCTGCTTACCAATCTGGAGACCACCAAGGCCAAACTGCTGCAGATTTTTCTGATCGGCCAGCCGGAACTGCGGACGCTGCTGGATCGTGAGGGACTGCGCCAGATTAACCAGCGCATCACCGCCCGTTATCACTTGCGTCCCCTGAGCGCGGCCGAGACCGGTGATTACATCCGCCATCGCGTGGCGGTGGCCGGGGTCGACCGCCCGTTGTTTACGGCGGGGGCGATCCGGCGCATCCACCAGCTCGCGGGCGGGGTGCCGCGCGTCGTCAATATCCTCTGTGACCGCGCCCTGCTCGGGGCCTGTGTCTCGCGCGCCAGTCAGGTGACGCCCGCGGTCGTCACCAAAGCAGCGCGCGAGGTGCGTGGCGAGGGGGTCAAGACTGCGCGCCCGGCGGCGGCACGTCCTGCCGTTGCGGGAGCCGCGGCGCTGACGTTGATGCTGACCGCGCTCTGGCTGTCCGTTGATCGCCTCGCCGGTGACCCGCTGGACCTGATCGCCGGGTGGTCGGAGTCGCGGCCGACGCCCGAGTCGGCCGGTTCGGGAGCGATCGACCCGTCGGTTGTCGCACCGGTCCCGGCAGCCGCCGAGGTCGGGGGTCCGGATGCCGTCGTCGCCGTTGCGGGCGAGCCGGCCGCCGCGTCCCTGTCTCCCGATGCGGTTGCGCCGGTTGCCGCCGCCGCTGCCGTGACCCCGCCGCCCGCTGTGGTGCCGGCGGCGGTTGCTGCAGTGTCGGCTGGCGAGCCGGTGATGCCCGCCGCGATTGCGGTCGATACCCTTGCCGCCTCCTTGCCGCGGGTCTCGCTGGCCGCGATCCAGCCCCAGTCCGCGGCGGATGCGGTGGCGCGGATCGGTCTGCCGGAAGAGGCTGCCTTGCGCGTCCTGCTCCGTCGCTGGGGGATCGCGGTTCAGGATCTGGGCTTCGGCGATCCGTGCGGGCGGGTGGCGGTGTTTGGGCTGCGGTGCGAACGTGAGCAGGGCAAGCTCAGCCATATCCGCTTCTACGACCGGCCGGTCCTGTTGCGAATGAAGGACGCCGGTGGCGAACGCCGGTATGCGGTGCTGGGTGCACTTGATGCGACCGATGCCACCCTGGATCTGCCGGACGGCAGCGAGCGGGTGCCACTCGCCGGGATCGAATTGATCTGGAACGGCGATTACACCGTCGTCTGGCAAGCGCCGCCGACCGGAGCTTCGGTGATCGGTCCGGGGGCCGCGGGCGAGTCCGTGCGGTGGCTGCGACGCCTGCTTGCACAGACCCCCGGCGCCGACAGTGCAGATAACGGGTCGGCCCAGTTCGACGTTGGTCTGGCTGCCGCGGTGCGCCGATTCCAAGTGTCGCGCGGCTTGTCGCCCGACGGTATCGCCGGCCCGCGGACCCTGGTGCAACTCAACAACGCCTTGACCACGCCGGGCATTCCCCGGCTGATGAGCGCGCCGCTCGCTGCCGCGGCAGCGGCTCAGCGTGGCGTTGCTCAAACCGCGGTTGACGGTACGGCGGCCGATCCAGGTCGCGCAGGTCGCTCCCGGATCGGCCTGTCGGCGGATTCCCAGGACCTGTCCGTACCGCCAGGCAATCGCGGTGCGCCATGAGCTACATTCTGGAGGCCCTGAGAAAGTCTCAAGCCGAACGCGAACTCGGTCGCGTGCCGACCCTGCATGGCGCCGGGCTTTTTTCCGAGGACGAAGCGGTGTCGACGCGCAGCCCCTGGATTCTGGTATCCGTCGGGTTGGCGGCCGCGGCGGTGCTGATCGCGCTCTATGCAGCACTGCGTCAGCCGGTCCCGATCACGCCGCAGGTCACGGTGCCGGCCGCGCCTCCCGGCCTGATTGAGCACGCGTCCCCGGTGCGGCCCGCCGTCACGCCGGCAGCGCCTGACCCCGCCGTCACGATGCCGGATCGCGGGGCTCGCCAGGCCCCGATTGTGAATCCGCCGGTTGCGGCACCGGTCGCCTTGAATCCGGCGTCCGGCAGCGAGCCATCGCGGTCATTCGCGAGCGCAGCGCCCCTGGTCGAGGCGCCGCCGCCCAAAGGCGCGGTACGTGCACCCCCGGCGGTGCCCGAGCCTCGTGTCGCCGATCTTGGCCAAACGCCGCGTCGCTCCGACCAAGGCGGCCACGAGGATGCGTTGGAGGCCGAATTGGAAGTTGAGCTTCAACGCCAACTGGAAGCCGATGAGAGCGACGCCGAGGACGCCGAGGACGCCGAGGAGTGGATTCCTGTTGCGCAGTCGGAGGACCCGGCTCCCACTCCTGTGCCGCCCGACCTGATTGCCGATATTGAGTCGTTCAAGAACAGGACGGGTCAGGTCCAGAGGCGCGATGGGGACAAGCAGCCCAATGAATCCAAGGTGAAGGCTGAGCTCTCAGCGCCGCCGCAGGAGCCGCGTTATGCCGGTGACCTGACCAAGCTGCGCCTGACGCGCGACCAGCAGGCCAATTTGCCGACCTTGTCGATGACGGTGCATGTCTTCGAGGCCAATCAATCCCGTCGTTTCGTCGTGATCAACGGACTCAAGTACCGCGACGGGGAGAAGACGCGCGAGGGGCTGGTGGTCGAGCAGATCGTCGCGGACGGGGTTGTCTTAAGTCATCAAGGCAACCCGTTTTTCGTCCATCGTTAGTAGGGGGTAACCACCCTGCATCAGGTCGAACCCGTCCGGCGTCATGGGGGCGAGAAAATCGCCGGTCAGCGACACACTGCCCTTCGCGGCAGGCGGCAGCAGCTAGACAACTCCGATCTGAGGAACCGGGTTGCTGGTTGCAACGGCCAAACGGCGGCGCAGGCGGCGCACATTACGCATTGCCGTTCCAAATACCTCGCTGATAGCCTCGGCCGGGTCCTTACGGGCATCGCGCACGATAATCTGGCGACCTTGTCCCAGATTCGCGCGCAATTCGCAACGAACGCGGTGGCCGTGCAGGGGATCGAATTCCTCATTGATACGCGCTAAGGCGTCGATGCTTTCATCCGGGAAGCGGTCAGCGAGTTTTTGCGCCTCGCTTTCGATCTGTCGGCGTATCGCCTTATCCAGGGCCAGGGTGTCGCCGCTGATCTTTATCGGCATGGGTTGAGTCTCCAGGACTTCATTGTCGTTTAGTAGGTGACCCGCGGCTTCGGGGCGAACCCGGAGTGCAGGAGTGGGCGGCAGGATCGCCGCGTCAGTGGATATGTCGGGTAGAGCGGTCGCGCGAACGAATCCGCCACTCGGCAAGCTTCTTGGGTAGTCGCGGCGGGTGGTGTGCTCGGGTGCAGTATCGTGCTTGCACGATTCATAGCGTCTGCGGCTGAAAATACAAGCTCGGCCGATCGACAGCCGCGGCGGCGACGACCCCGCCCGCGGTGGCGGTCGATCGCGCGGACCAGGCCTACCGCCGTCTGGCGTAACCTGTCGGTGATCTTGCGAAAGCTCAATGGTTGTTGGCCGGTTGATGTCGAACTTTTCAATCGAAATGCACTCGAAGTAAGCGAGTTTCCACGGAAGCTCGCTGACTCCTTAGTCATCGTCCCCGCTCTTTGCGGGGATTTTTTTGCCACGGGCATTGTGTCTTAGTCATAAATAAAACAGTCGCATACAGTGCATTCCTGCCATCGGTAACGGGCCGGCGCAGGCAGTACCGGCAGTACATCCCCGATCGCCAACGAGCCCCGCTATGCCCGAGGGAGACACCGTTCACACCATCGCTGCTGTCCTTGGGCACTGGCTTACCGGGCGTCGGCTGGACGCGGTTTGGGTGCGAGGACAACTTCTGTCCGAACTGGCCGCGCGTCAGGTAGTGGCAGTAACCAGCCGCGGCAAACATCTCTTCATCGACCTGGATGACGGCCAGCGGCTACGCAGCCACCTGGGGCTCTATGGCGCTTGGCACCACTATGGCCGCGCGGAGCCTTGGCGGAAGCCGCGGCATCAGGCGTCATTGGTCCTTGAGGTCGAGGGACGGGTCTACGTTTGTTTCAACGCTCGCGAAATAGAACGCATGCGAACTCAAGGGTTTCGAGATCTTGACCTGCGCCGTCACCTGGGCCCGGACCTGACCCGCGAGGCGTTCGACCCGGGTCTACTGTGGGACCGCGCCCTGGCACTGCTGCCGCGGGACACGCCAATCGTAGACCTGTTGTTGGACCAGCGGGTCGCTGCCGGCATCGGCAACGTTTACAAGTCAGAGGTGCTGTTTGTGACCCGCCGCTCACCGCGACTGCGGCTCGACGACCTGTCTTGCGCGGACTTTGGTACACTGTACAGGACAGCGGGGGATCTGCTCAACGTAAATCTTTTCGGCGGACCGCGTCGTACGCGGCCGTCCGGCGCTGGACACGATCGGCTCTGGGTCTATGGTCGCGTCGGGCAGCCCTGCCTGTGCTGCGGTGCGCCGGTACGCCGCGATCGGCTTGGACGCAACCCGCGCTCGACTTACTGGTGCCCGGTCTGCCAGGACAGCGCGCATTCCGGCGGTCTAGTCGAAGAGGTCCCTAAAGGCCTTGGCGAATGACTTGTAGGCATCCCAGCCGTCCTTGTCCATGACCTGGTCGATCACCCAGCGGTTCTCCTGGGCGGCCCCCATCAGCGTCTGTATTTCGAACCCGAGGTGTCGCAGCAAGGCGTAGCTGGGGCCTGCCTGATCGAATTGGTACTGCGCATAGTCCTCGGAGCGCCGATTCAGCAGGTCGATGAAGGGGCTGCCGTAGTCCCCGGGGCCGAGCAGGTCCTGACTGTTGTCCTGGCAATGCGCGATCACGCTCCGCACGAGGCTTGTAATCAGGACGCGCCGCTCGTCGTCGGCGAATCGCCCGTGGGCCAGCCGGTCGGCGACCTGGATCAGGAAGGCGAGATATTCGCGGATGACATCAAGGCGCTGGGCGTCGTCCGCGTAGACGAAGCGCTCGCAGTGCAGATTGATGGCCTTATCCAGCGCGATGCGCCAGGAGATGAAGGCGAGTGCTGAGGCAATTTCAGGTAGCGTGCGGTTGGACGCTTCGTTCCACCAGTGACTCTTGATGCGTATTGCCATGCCTGATTCCTGCACTCGTTAAGCTGCCGCGGTGCCGAACCCACCCGGCACACAAGATCCCACATTGGGGCCGTGAACGTCACCCCAAGACCCCCGGCAGCCGGACCGCACCCGCGTGTCCGTCCGGACTTGGCGCGGTTGTCGCCATCCGGCGGAGTCTGCGGCACGGTGCGTCGGTACGGGAAGGGGCGGGTTGCAGGGGCTGACTGATGGGGTGGTTTGTTCGCCCGGCCGGGGCGGGGAAGTCGGTGCCGACCGCATCAATGGGCGCCTGACACGAACGAACAAACGAACGTACGGGCGGTTTTGTTGCGGTCAGGCTATGCTATCCGCAACGGTTTTGAGTTTTCGGTTTTCGTTTGTGGTTAATGCTTATCAAGCATCGGGTTACCAAAAACGATAAACGAGACACCAACAACGACGGGTATAACTCATGCGGCAGACGCGGGTAACGCGTGCTCGACATTGCGCGCCGGGGCTTCGGTGTCGACGATCAACCTGTCGCAGCAAAGTTCTTGCGCTGAGCATTTCGATACCTGACAACGTGACCCATGAACAATTGCTATCAACTCGCTTCGCCCTCGGCGCACCCGCATGCCGATCGGGAGTTTGATTCGCCGGGCTTCGATGCCTGGCTCGAGCGGCTCAGCGGGCAGGGCCTCTGTCAGATGTTGGTGTCGCTGTTGCTCAAGCTGGAACGGCTGGCTCAGGCGGCGGTCGAGGGTCCCCGGGCACTGTTGATTCTGCGGCAGCTGGCGATGGTCCTCCGTGATGTGGCCGACGACCTGCCCAAAGGTCGGCTCCCGCCGCCTGACTCAGCGGCACCGCTCTCCCTGGAGCAGCACCTGTGCTGCGTCGTGTTCAGGAACCTCAAGCTGACCTTGGAGCGCCTGGACCGTTCCGCGCGGGGAGCGCTGGTGAATCCTGATGCGGAGCGCGCCTGGTTGGTTGGTGAGATGTTCGACTGGCTTGGTCGACAAATCGAGCTCGGGGTACTCCGGGGCAAGACCTGGCCCCCGCATACCTGGCAGGAACTGCACGATCTATTCTTCTATGTCAGCAACCGCATGTCGGCGGCACCGCCACCGCTGGCGCAAGCGGCTGGTACCCAATCATTTGATGATCCGCAAACAGCTTACAAGCGGCTTCTGATCCTCGGCTTGTGCGCAGAGCAAGGGGGCGACACCCTGCTCGGGCCGGACCAAGCGGAGCGGCTTGCCGACTGGGCGCGCGCAAGCACACTCGCAGACCCTGGTTTTTATTTTGGCTATCTAGGCACTTACATCGTCGAGGTATCGCGCGATACACCGCCGCGCCTGCTTGCGGGCGCCCTCGGTTCAGCCAATCGGGCCTGGGTCTTGCGTTTGCCGGCGGATCTTCTCGCGATCATCGAGGCCAGCGCTACGAAGCGGTCCCGCCTCGGTGCTGACTGAGACCAGGTGCCCGGTTTAGGGCCATACCCCGCGCTGCCGGCCGTCAAACTGCGAGGCAATCGGCAGATCTTGGGAGACCGTAGCGGCTAGCATTCAATGCGGAAGGGTGCCACCGTCGACGCGCTCGGGAATGAGGGGTCGGGGTCGTACTTGAAGGCTCGCCGTGGTTTGTCGATCGAGTTGGACTGGAAGGTCATCATGGGCTCCGATTCCCTTCAGTTAGCGACCGCGACCATCCGTGACCTGGCCGCGCCGCGCTTCGTCGGAGACTTGCCTAACTCGGGCGAGTGGCTGCGCGGCTTGCGTGCTGCCGGGGTGCGCCAATCCGGCCCGGCGCTGGTCCTCGCACTCGACGGTCTGCGGCGGGCAGACTGCTCACCGTCGCGACGATTCGCGGTACTGCGGTTGCTCAAGCGCCCCGTACTCAAGACTTGTGCCGGTCTGCCGAAGCCGTGGGCGACGTCCTTGCCCCTGGAATCCACCGCGGCTGCCGATTCGGTTCAGCGCGGGGTGACGGTCGAGCAACGGCTGTACTGGCTGATGTTCCAGAATCTGAACCAGGCCTTGCACCAGTTTGATCGCTGCTATCTGGTTCAGGATGAGGAGCAGGCTCAGCGGCGCGACTGGGCGACGCATAATCTGTTCCGGTTCTTTGGCCGGCAAATCCGTTACGCGGCCCTGTGGGGTCGGCCGTTGCCGGAGAACGCCTGGCGCGACCTGCACGATCTCTATGTCTATCTGTTGGTCCGGCGGATGACTCAGGGTACCCATCATGGGCACCCGCGCGGCGGTCAGGAGGATACAGATATTCAAAACGAATACAAGCAGTTGCTCTTGTTTGGCCTGGCGGCGCAATGCTCGGCGGCGGGCGTTCGCAGCGGGCCGCTCATGGCCGGGCTGGAGGAATGGGCGCGCCAGACCGTTCTCGAAGACCCTCAGGGGATGTACGGGGATAGCGGGCTCTATGTGGTCGAGGTCGCAGAGGACCGGCCGCCGCGCCAGTTGTCGGGGCCATTGGGCGCCGATTTTCGGGGTTGGGTGTTGGTGCCGCCGGCCGCATTCCTCGTGCAGCTCGAACGCAGCGCCCGCGATGACCAGGCGCGCGGCTGTCCAGGTCAGGCACTTGCCGAAAAATGATGGACCAGATCGCGCCAGGATGATACTCGTGCGTTGTCCAGCTCCGACCTACCTGTTACTCATCCCGCCCGCGCGGTCGATATCCGTCAGGAATCAGGATAGTGGGTGCGCGCTGGCTGCGGTCCTTGTCGGGGAAGTCGGTCGTGTAATGCAGCCCCCGACTCTCGCGCCGCCGCAGCGCCGACTGGATGATGAGATCCGCCACTTCGAGCAGGTTGCGTAATTCGATCAGATCGTTGCTGACACGGAAATTGCTGTAGTACTCGATCACCTCCTGGTGAAGCAGGTCGGCGCGCCGTTTGGCGCGGCGCAGCCGCTTGTTGGTGCGGACGATGCCCACGTAGTCCCACATGAAACGACGCAGCTCGTCCCAGTTGTGAGTCACGACCACTTCCTCATCGGGCTCGGTGACCCGGCTCTCGTCCCACGGCGGCGCCTCGGGAAGTTCGCCGCCCCTTGCCATGAGGCGGGTGATGTCCGCGGCCGCCAGTTCCGAATATACCAGACACTCCAAGAGCGAGTTGCTGGCCATGCGGTTTGCCCCGTGCAGCCCCGTGTAGGCCGTCTCGCCGCTGGCATAGAGGCCGGCGAGGTCGGTGCGGGCCTGATCGTCGACGATGATGCCCCCGCAGGTGTAGTGCGAGGCCGGAACCACCGGGATCGGCTCACGGGTGATGTCGATGCCGAGTTCAAGACAGCGGGCATGGATGGTCGGGAAATGCTCGATGATGAAATCGGCCGGGCGGTGGGAAATGTCCAGGTAAACGCATTCGCTGCCCAGACGCTTCATCTCGTGGTCGATGGCCCGCGCCACGATATCGCGCGGGGCCAGTTCCGCGCGAGGGTCGAAGCGCGGCATAAAGCGCTCGCCGTCCGGGAGTAACAGCCGGGCGCCCTCGCCGCGCAGGGCTTCGGTGATCAGGTAGGAGCGGGCCAGCGGGTGATAGAGGCAGGTCGGGTGGAATTGCATGAACTCCATGTTGGCCACCCGGCAGCCGGCCCGCCAGGCCATCGCGATCCCGTCACCGGTGGAGACGTCCGGGTTGCTGGTATAAAGGTAAACCTTGCTGGCACCGCCGGTTGCGAGCACCACGAAACGCGCCAGATAGGTCTCTACCCGGCCGGTCGCGAGGTTCAGGATGTAGGCCCCGAGACACCGGTGTGCGCACTGATCCCTGAGGTGACGCGAGGTAATCAGGTCGACAGCGATATGCTGCTCGTGTACAGTAATGTTGGGCCGGTCACGCACTTGGGCTTCCAGCGTCGTGGCCACTGCCAGACCGGTAGCGTCTGCCGCGTGTACAATACGCCGGTGCGTGTGGCCGCCCTCGCGCGTCAGGTGGTACCCGCCCGCCGATACATATTCGGCGTTGCGGGTGAAGGCCACGCCCTGGTCGAGCAGCCACTGGATGTTTCTGGGGCCGTGTTCCACCACCATCCGGACGACGCGTGGGTCACACAGTCCGGCCCCGGCTTTCAGGGTGTCCTGGACATGCGACTGTACTGAGTCGTTGGCGTCGAGCACCGCGGAGATGCCGCCTTGGGCGTAGACGGTGCTGCCCTCGCTCAACTCTCGCTTGGAGACGACCGCCACCGCGCTCTGCGCGGGCAGACGCAGGGCCAGGCTCAGGCCCGCGGCCCCGCTGCCGAGGATCAGGCAATCGTAACGGTGGACGGTCTCGGTCATCGTTCAGGCTCGCTCGCGGATCGATTGGTGACGGAACAGGGATGGCCGGCCCGAAAGTCCGGCCAAGTCGCTACACTCACCGATTTCATGTCCTGGATCAAGGCTGCGTGCTTTACTTGGGACCTTCTCGACCGCACTTCGACGTATCAGCGAACTAACCGAACGAGGAATTGTCCATGCAATCGGACCCCGGACCCGACGGACGCGAGGTCAGCGGGCGTGTCTGAACGCGACACCGATCACGCCTTGGTGTTGCGTGCCCAGGCCGGAGACAAGCGGGCCTTCGATCTCCTGGTGTTGAAGTATCAGCAAAAGGTCGCCAACCTCATCGGCCGCTATATCCGCGATCCGAGCGAGGTCCTGGATGTGACCCAGGAGGCGTTCATCAAGGCTTATCGGGCCTTGGCGGGTTTTCGTGCGGAGAGCGCGTTTTATACCTGGCTCTACCGAATCGCCGTGAACACGGTGAAAAATCAGCTCGTGGCCCAGGGTCGCCGCCCGCCGGGGGACGATCTGGATACCGAGACGGCCGAGTTGATGGACGCGGGCGGGCGGCTGCGCGATTACGCGACTCCGGAGCGTCAGCTGTTGACGGACGAGATCGCCCACAGTGTGCAGGACGCACTCGATGCCCTGCCGGAGGACCTGCGCACCGCCATCGTTCTGCGCGAACTCGAGGGGCTGAGTTACGAGGAAATCGCGCAGGCCATGGAGTGTCCGATCGGGACTGTGCGATCCAGGATTTTCCGGGCGAGGGAGGCCATTGACAAGCGGCTGCGTCCACTTCTTGAACCCTAAGGCGATGTCTGTCAAACCACATGATTTTCCGGCAATCGCCCAAGTCCTGGCATCTACCAATGACCGCTGAGCAAGTTTCCCAGTTGTCCGCCCTCGTTGATGGTGAATTGGCAACCCGCCATGCCGTGCCGCTGGTGCACTCGGTCGAACGGGACCCGGCGTTGCGAGCCACCTGGGAGCGCTACCACCTGATCGGCCAGGTACTGCGTGGTGAACGGGTCCAGTCGGAGGTGCGCGGTGTGGCTGCCGCGGTCAGCGATCGACTGCGCGCCGAGCCCACCCTGGTGATGCCGCGCGCCGTCGTCGGCGTCCGGTCGCGGATCTGGCATTCACCCCTTGCCGGTGCCGCCATGGCGGCCAGTGTCGTCTTGCTCGCGGTTTTCGCCGTTCCTGGTTTTTACCAGGGGCCGGTGTCCGCGCCGGCGTTGAGTGCTGATGTGGCCGGTCGGGCTCAGTCGGTGCGTTCCGCCGCGGCCAACGACGCCGAGATCGATCACGCGCTGCGACGCTGGCATACCGATCGGGCTGAACTGGCCAGCAAATTGGATGTGTTTCTCGTCAATCATCAGGAAACCGCACCCGCTGCCGGGGTCAAGGGGCTGCTCCCCTACGCAACGCTCGTGGGCTATGAGCGGGTTCGCTAGGGTGCCGGGCCGGGGGGGTGCGGCACAGCGGATGGCGGTGTCCCTCCCGCTGGTGAGCCGTGGCCGGATGCGTGTCGGGCTGAGTATCGCCCGCGCGGTGCCGACCGCCTGCCGCCGCCGGTGGTCGCGGCGGCACTGGTTACCGATCGGACTTGCGATGCTTCTGGGCTGGTGTCTGATACCCCGGGTGTCGGCGCAGGTCGCGGATGCGCTCGATCTGGGTCCGGCGACCCGACTGCTGGACCGGATGAATGCGGCCCTGCGCTCACTCGATTACCAGGGAACCCTGGTCTACTTGATCGACAATCGACTGGAAACCCTGCATCTGGTGCATCGGATCGAGCAAGGCCGCGTGCAGGAGCGGCTCATCTCAATGAGCGGCCCCATGCGCACCGTGACGCGTGAACGTGACCGGGTGACCTGTGTGATGCCGAACGGCCATCCGATTCTGGTCAAGAGCCAGGGTCGCCGCGCTTTCATGCAGCCGGAGCCCATCGACCCGCGTGCCCTCAGTGATCGCTACCGTACCGAGCTCCTCGACAGCGCGCGGGTTGCCGGTCGGGACACCGACGTGGTGGCGATCCGGCCCTTGGATGAGGTGCGCTATGGGTACCAGTTCTATCTGGATCGGGCCACCGGCCTACCCTTGAAGTCGGACCTGATCGACTATCGGGGAGAGGCGATCGAGCAACTCCTGTTCACGTCCATCGAACTCAGCGCAACGGCCGCGGCACCGTCGCCCCAGTCGTCGGACGCCCCGTCGCCGGCCGCTGTGGACCCGCCGGCCGACCCACTGCCGACCTCGTGGCGTTTCGATACGCGCCCCGCGGGATTCGAGTTGACCATGCACGACGTGATGGAGGGTCCGCAGGGGGCGCAGATCGACCATTTCGTGTTCTCAGATCGCCTCTCATCGTACTCAGTCTATATTGAGGGCAATGCCGCAGACGGGTTCGATGGGGTGACCCGCATCGGGGCGGTGCACGCTGCCGGGCGGGTAGTCGACGGGCATCAGGTGATCGCGGTCGGCGAAGTCCCAGCCGGGACAGTCGCCGCCGCCGTGACGGGCGTTCGCTCAGCGGTGGACGCGAGCCCCTGAGCGGGTCTCCAGATCCAGGTCGTGGTACTGGCGTTGTGGCGATTGCGCCGCTACAGTGTCGAGTTGACTGGGGTTGCACCGTTTCGACCGGTTCTGCCGTGTCGTCGCGAGGCTGCCGCAATTCCCTCATCTTTCCCCGGTTGATTGAGTGAGCGCCCTCGCTTCCCGTGTGGACCTGGGTGATCTCGGTGCTGTCGATCGATTTACGGAGTCCCCATGCGCCTCTTTGCGAGTCTCAGGCTTGTTCTCGGTGCCGTCCTGGCCGCCGCATTGGTGGCCCAGGTCCAGGCCACCAACCGTGCGTTGCCGGAGTTCACCGCCCTGGTGGCGCAGAATGGCCCGACGGTGGTGAATATCAGCACCAAACAGAGCCGGAATCTGGCGAAGAACTTCCCGGGTTACCCCATCCCCGACCTGCCCGAGGACAGCCCCCTACAGGATTTTTTCAGGCATTTTTTCGGTGATCAGGGTGACTCGGGGGAGGCGCCGGAAGACGACGAGCAGGGGCGGTCCCTGGGCTCGGGTTTCATCGTCTCCGCGGATGGCTATGTCCTGACCAATGCCCATGTCGTTGAGGGGGCGGAGGAAATCATCGTGCGCACCAGTGACCGCCGGGAGTTTGTGGCAAGTCCGGTGGGGGCGGATAAACGCAGTGACATTGCCTTGCTGAAAGTCGAAGCCACCGACCTGCCGGCCGCGCGGATCGGTTCGGCCAAGGACCTGCAGGTCGGTGAGTGGGTACTCGCCATCGGTTCGCCCTTCGGCTTCGAACACTCCGCGACAGCGGGTATCGTCAGCGCCAAGGGCCGTAATCTCCCCAGTGAAAACTACGTGCCTTTCATCCAGACCGACGTGGCCATCAACCCGGGCAATTCGGGCGGTCCGCTGTTCAACCTGGACGGCGAGGTGATCGGCGTCAACAGTCAGATCTACAGCCGGACCGGCGGCTTCATGGGTCTTTCGTTCGCCATCCCGATCGACGTGGCGATGGACGTCGTCGAGCAGATCAAGACGAAGGGGCGCGTGAGCCGGGGTTGGCTGGGAGTGCTGATTCAGGACGTCACCCGCGATCTGGCGCCGACCTTCGGCTTGAGTCAACCGCGCGGCGCGCTGGTGGCGCAGGTTCTGCCGGACAGCCCCGCGGCGACTGCCGGGGTCAATGTCGGCGATGTGATCATCAGCTATAACAGCAAGGACGTACCCACCTCGAGCGCCCTGCCGCCCCTGGTCGGGACCACTCCGGTCGGCGAGTCCGCCCATCTGGACGTCCTGCGCAAGGGTGAGATGGTGGCCTTGGAGGTCAAGATTGCGGAACTCCCTGAGGACGACGGCGCCGCTGACGCGCAGGACGGCAAGGGTACGGAGTCGGCCGCCAGTGATTTCAACCGCCTGGGAATGGCGGTCATCGAACTGCGTCCGGAGCAGCGGGAGCAACTCGGGATCGCGCAGGGCGGTGCGCTGATCGAGCGGGTAGAGGAAGGACCGGCCGTCCAGGCCGGACTCGTCGCGGGAGACGTTATCCTCATGCTGAACAATCAGACGGTCGACGATGTCGCGGGACTCAATCGCATCCTGGAGTCGCTCGAGCCCGGGCGCTCGATTTCCGTGCTGATCCAGCGGGGCGAAGGGCGCATGTTCTACGCCGTGCGGGTTCCCAAGCCGTAGCCGACTCCGGTTAAGTCGCCCCTAGATGCTGGTGGATTCGGTCTCGGAATTCTACCGATTTCTCGCGCATGAGGTGCCAACCGGCCCCGCGATCCTGCCGCGGCACCGGCGCTTCTGCTATGATGGCGCAGTATTTGCGGCAGCAGTTGCCGCGGCGCGGTTTGGGCCGCGGCCGCGGGTAGACCGGCTGACCGCGTCCCCCGGCGGTCCGGTCTTGTTCCCCGACGCCCCGCACCCAGAGAGCCCCAGGGCGCCCCACACCGATGACTGATCTGACCCATATCCGCAATTTCTCGATCATTGCCCACATCGACCACGGCAAGTCGACGATCGCGGACCGCTTCATCCAGCTCTCCGGCGCCCTGAGCGAGCGTGAGATGTCGAGTCAGGTCCTGGACTCCATGGACCTGGAGAAGGAGCGTGGGATTACCATCAAGGCGCAGAGCGTCACCCTGGAGTTCAAGTCCCGCGACGGCCGGACCTACAACCTCAATTTCATCGACACGCCGGGCCACGTGGATTTCTCCTACGAGGTTTCGCGCTCGCTGGCGGCCTGCGAAGGCGCCCTGCTGGTGGTGGATGCCGCGCAAGGCGTCGAGGCGCAAAGCGTGGCTAACTGCTACACGGCCATCGAGCAGGGGCTCGAGGTGCTGCCGGTGCTGAACAAGATCGACCTGCCGTCGGCGGAGCCGGAGCGGGTGATCCGCGAGATCGAGGAAATCATCGGCATCGAGGCCAAGGACGCCCTGCGCGTCAGCGCCAAGACCGGCGAGGGCATTCCTGAACTGCTGGAGACGCTGGTCACGCGCATCCCGCCGCCCCAAGGTGACCGCGATGCCCCCTTGCAGGCCCTGATCATCGACTCCTGGTTCGACCCTTACGTCGGCGTGGTGTCGCTGGTGCGGGTGATGAACGGCGAGATCCGTCGGCGCGACAAGATCGTCATGCTGTCCATCGGGCGCACCCAACAGGTCGACGCCGTGGGTGTCTTCACCCCCAAGAAGACCGAGCGTCCGAGCCTGGGTCCCGGCGAAGTCGGCTATCTCATCGCCGCCATCAAGGAAATCGACGGGGCTCCGGTGGGCGACACCATCACCCGACCCGAGCGGCCGGGTGAGAAGCTACCCGGCTTCAAGGAGATGCGCCCGCGGGTTTTTGCCGGGCTCTATCCGGTCGACTCGGACGCCTATGAGGACTTGCGCGACGCCCTGGGCAAGCTGCGGCTCAACGACGCCTCGTTGTTCTACGAGCCGGAGGTGTCCCAGGCCCTGGGCTTCGGCTTCCGCTGCGGGTTTCTGGGCATGCTTCACATGGAGATCGTGCAAGAACGGTTGGAGCGCGAATATGATCTGGATTTGATCACCACCGCCCCCACGGTCGTCTATGAGGTGTTGCGCCAGGATGGCGAAGTCATCCGCATCGACAATCCGGCCAATCTCCCCGAGCCGAATCGGATCAGCGAGGTCCGCGAACCGATTATCGAGGCACACATTCTCACGCCCCAGGATTTTCTGGGTAACGTGATCAATCTGTGCATCGAGAAGCGCGGAGTGCAGAAGCAAATCCAGTATCTGGGCGGCCAGGTCATGGTGAGCTACGAGTTACCGCTGGCCGAGGTGGTGCTGGACTTTTTCGACCGGCTCAAGTCCGCGAGCCGCGGCTATGCCTCCTTCGAGTACGAGCTGAAGCGTTTCCAAGCCTCTGATCTGATCAAGCTCGACGTGCTGATCAATGGTGACAAGGTGGATTCGCTTTCGACGATCGTACACCGCTCGGTCTCGCAGTCGCGCGGTCACGACATCACGGTGCGGATGAAGGATCTGATCCCGCGACAGATGTTCGAGGTCGCCATCCAGGCCGCCATCGGCAGCAAGATCATCGCCCGCACCACGGTCAAACCCCTGCGCAAGAATGTCACGGCCAAATGCTACGGTGGCGACGTAAGCCGCAAGCGCAAGCTGCTGGACAAGCAAAAAGCGGGTAAGCGGCGCATGAAACAGGTGGGCAGGGTGGAGATCCCGCAAGCTGCCTTTCTTGCCGTGCTGCAGATGACCAAGGATTAGCTTTTTTTCTATTCAACCGAGACCTGCTCTACGTTATGAACTTCGATTTTCCGGCCTTTTTGGTGCTGGCTTCCGCCGTGACGGGCGGCATCTGGCTGGTGGATGCGATCGTCTTCGCTCCTCGACGGCGGCGCCTGGTTCAGGCGGCGGCGGCCGCCGCCGCGGCGGATGGCGGCATGTCCGGCGTCGCCGTCTATCGCGAACCCGTCCTGGTGGAGTACGCGCGCTCGTTCTTTCCGGTGATCTTCGCCGTGTTGCTGCTGCGCTCCTTTGTGGTCGAGCCGTTTCGCATCCCGTCCAACTCCATGATGCCGACGCTGCTGACCGGCGACTTCATTCTTGTCAACAAATTTGCCTACGGGTTGCGTCTGCCGGTCATCAACACCAAGATGGTCAATCTTGGCGAGCCGCGCCATGGAGATGTCGTCGTCTTCAAGTACCCGCAGGACGGCAAAACCGACTACATCAAGCGCATCATCGGCCTGCCCGGTGATGAGGTTTGGTATCAGAACAAGACCGTCTATCTCAACGGCCAGCCCCAAGCCCAATTGCCGATCGGCCGTTATGCCGGTGTGGCCTCGGGCGCGGTGATGACCGGTGCGCGGGAAGCCGTTGAAAACCTTGATGGGGTGGAGCATCACACGCTGGTTCGTCAGGGTGCGCCGGACCTGCCGCCGGGCTGCCGTGTGCTCGCCGCCGGGCCGATCCGGGTGCCGCCCAACCAGTATTTCGTGATGGGGGACAATCGCGACAACAGTAACGATAGCCGCTGCTGGGGCTTCGTACCTGAAGAGAACCTGGTGGGTAAGGCGTTCGCTATCTGGATGCATTGGGACAGCGAGCGCGATGGTATTCCGATCGCATGGGATCGGCTCGGTCATGTGATTCGATAGGGGGAGGTAACGCGATGCCGAGAATGCGTGCAGTGCAGCAGGGGATGGGGATGAGCGCCATCTTATTTGTTCTGGTCGTGGTGATCTTTGCCATGACCCTGCTCTTCAAGCTCGGACCATCGTACATGAGCTTTCTGACGTTGAAATCCATTATGAACAGCATTGCGGAGAGTTCCGAGCCTGTTCTCGGAGGCAAACCCGCGGTGATGAAGCTGATCGAGGGCCAGATGATGGTGAACGACGTCAGGTCGGTGGACAGTAAAGCCTTCTCCGTCAAGAAGAGCGGGGAGAACATGCTGGATGTGACCGTCGACTATGAGCAGCGGATGCATATCTTCGCCAACGTCGACGCGGTGCTGACATTCAAGCACACGGTTGTGGTCAAGGGCCGGTGAACGCCGACGCCCGACGACTTGCCCGCGCGCTCAGTCACGCCTTTGTCCGCGAGGACCTGCTGGTGCAGGCCCTCACGCATCGCAGTGTCGGGGCCGCCAACAATGAGCGTTTGGAGTTCCTGGGTGATGCCCTGATCGGCTTCACCATCGCCGAGGCCCTGGTGAGTCGCTTCCCCCAAGCCGACGAGGGCACCTTGAGCCGGATGCGTGCCGCGCTGGTGAAGCGTGAGTCCCTGGCCCAGCTTGCCCGCGGTCTGCAGCTTGGCGATTATCTGCGGTTGGGTGGCGGCGAACTGCGCACCGGCGGCCATACCCGCGACTCGATTCTCGCCGATGCGCTGGAGGCGGTGCTCGGAGCCGTCTATCTGGACAGTGGATTCGCTCAGGCGCGATCCGTCATCCTGGCGCTGTTTCGGACCCACTTGGAGCAACTCGATGATTCCCGTGCCGGCAAGGACCCCAAGACCCGTCTGCAGGAGTTCCTGCAGGCGCGTCGCCGCCCCATCCCGGAGTACGAGGTGGTGACCATCGGCGGCACTCAGCACGACCAGAGCTTCACGGTACAATGTGTCTTGCCTGATGACAGGCAGTCGGCGCGCGGTGAAGGGAGCAGCCGCCGGCGAGCCGAGCAGGCGTCTGCTGAAGCGATGTTGGCGCGGATTGGCGAGGTCGCCCATGGCTGAGCCAGCGGTCGATCCGGTGATTCGTCGGTGCGGCTATGTGACCATCGTCGGGCGCCCCAATGTCGGCAAGTCGACGCTGCTCAACCGCATTTTGGGTCAGAAGCTCGCGATTACCTCACACAAGGCCCAGACGACCCGCCACGCCATCCTCGGTGTCAAGACCCTGCCCGCGGGTCAGGCCCTGTTCATCGATACCCCCGGCATCCACCAGCGTGGTGACGGGGCATTGAACCGCTACCTCAACCGGGCCGCCCGGTCGGCCATCGGCGACACCAACCTCGTTCTGTTCGTAGTCGAGGCCCTGCGCTGGACCGCGGAGGACGATCTGGCCCTGGAGGCCCTGGCGAACGCCAAGGTTCCGGCAATCGCCGTGATCAACAAGGTGGACGGCGTACCCGATAAGACGGCGCTGCTTCCGTACCTTCAGACGCTGGCGGCGCGGTATCCTTTCAGCGCCTTGCTGCCGGTGTCCGCGGCGCGGGGGACCGGTATCGAGGCCCTCGGACAGGCGGTGATCGCCGCCCTTCCGGAGGGTGAACCGCAGTTCCCGGAGGATCAGATCACCGACCGGTCGGAGCGGTTCTTTGCCGCCGAACTGTTGCGTGAACAACTGGTGCAGCGTTATGGGGAGGAGTTGCCTTATCGGACCACGGTGGAGATCGAGCGCTTTGTCGAGGACGGTGGGCGCTACCGGATCAATGCCCTGATTTGGGTCGAACGAGCGGGACAGAAGGCCATTCTGATCGGTCACCGCGGCGCGGCCATGAAGGCGACCGCAACCCAGGCGCGTTTGGAGATGCAGAAACTCTTCGGTTGCCCGGTGCACCTGGAAGTCTGGGTCAAGATCAAAAAGAGCTGGTCCAGCGACGAAGCCGCGTTGGCCCAGTTGGGGTACCGCGACGCGTGAGCGGTTCCGGCGGGTTGATCCGCGCCTTCGTCCTGCACCGGCGCGACTTCAGCGACACCAGCCTCCTAGTGGAACTCTTCGCCGAGGGTCATGGCCGGTTCCCGGCCATCGCCAAGGGGGCGCGTCGTGGGCGCCGCCCGACGAGCGCTCTGCTGCAACCGTTTCAGCCGTTGTGGATCGCGGTGGTCGGGCGCGGCGAGGTGCTCACCCTGACCCGCAGCGAGGCGGCCGGGCGTGCCTTTGCGTTGGTCGGCCGGGCCTTGCCCTGCGGCTTCTATCTGAACGAGATTCTGATGCGGCTGTTGGGCCGCAATGATCCCCATGACCCGGTCTTCGCCTTTTATCATGCCGCTCTCAGCCAGTTGGCCGAGGGTCAGGACCTGGATTCGGCGCTGCGCCGGTTTGAACTGCGCCTGCTCGACGCCTTGGGTTACGGGCCCTCACTGGATCGGGTGATGGATGTCGGCGACCCCGTGGACCCGCGTTATCAGTATGTCGTCGAGCCGGGTCGCGGCACGCGGCTGGCCGACGCGGATGAACTGGGCGAGCCGATCCCCGGCGCGACCCTGTTGGCGCTGGCCCGCGGGGACAGCCTGGGTGCTGATCAGGTCCGGCCGGCGCGCACCCTGCTGCGGCGGCTGCTCGAACCCCACCTGGGACCCAAACCGCTCAAGAGCCGGGAGCTGTTTCGACGCGCGGGTGATGCCGGTCAGCGTGGTCCAGCGCCGCCGACCGATGAACCCGGAACCTTATCCGCAACTGAACCTGAATGATCGAGAGTCGAAATGCAAGATACCGCACCGCCCGAGGTTCTGCTTGGGGTCAACATCGACCACGTTTGCACCATTCGGCAGGCGCGCGGTACCCGCTATCCTGAGCCGATCCAGGCCGCCCTGGTGGCGGAGCAGGCGGGCGCCGATCTCATCACACTCCACCTGCGGGAGGACCGCAGACACATCCAGGATCGGGACGTGGAACTGCTGCGCGATATCCTGGTGACGCGGATGAATCTGGAAATGGCGGCAACCCCCGAGATGGGCCGCATCGCCGCCAGACTGCGCCCGCCGGATTGTTGTCTCGTGCCTGAGCGGCGTGCCGAATTGACCACCGAGGGTGGTCTGGACGTCGTCGGTCAGCGGGCTGCTCTCACCGAGTTCTGCGCCATGTTGGCGGAGGCGGGCGTGCGGGTCTCGCTCTTCATCGATGCCAACCCGGCGCAACTCGAGGCAGCCCGGGCGGTGGGCGCCCCGGTCGTCGAGATTCATACCGGGGCCTATGCGGACGCCCGCACCGCGGAGCATCGGGCCGCCGAGTTTCACCGCATCCAGCGCGCGGTGGAGCAGGGCCAGGCGCTCGGACTCCAGGTGAACGCCGGGCACGGGCTGGATTACCATAACGTCAAGGCGATCGCCGCCATCCCCGGCATCAGGGAGCTGAATATCGGCCACGCCATCGTCGCGCGCGCGCTGTTTTCCGGGTTGGATCAGGCGGTCCGTGACATGAAGCGGGTGATCGACGCCGCCGCGGTGCGGCCCGACTGACGGGGGGATGCGCCATGCCGTGGTACCTCCCGGCCAGGTGCGCCTATTTGTCTTCAGGCGATTGCCGGATGTGACGGCAATCGCCCCAATTGCGGCCAACGGCTCTCTTCAGGATCACTGCTGACATGCCTTCTCACACCCTGACTCTGGTTCTTGCCGCCAAGCGCGGTACCGGGCTCGATCCACTCACGCTCCATCGCCCCAAGGCCGCCGTTCCCTTCGGCGGCAAGTTCCGGGTAATCGATTTCACCCTGGCCAATTGTCTGCATTCCGGGTTGCGCCAGGTGCTGGTACTCACCCAGTACAAGAGTCACTCACTGCATAAGCACCTGCGCGACGGCTGGTCGATCTTCAACCCGGAACTCGGCGATTTCATCACTCCGGTACCCGCCCAGCAGCGCGAGGGACTCAACTGGTATGGTGGTCCCGGCGATGCCATCCGCCAGAATCGCTATCTGCTGGAGCGCAGCGCCGCCGGCGAGGTGCTGGTGCTGGCCGGTGAGGCGATCTATCGCATGGACTACGCGGAGCTGATCCGCGCGCACCGCGAGTCGGGTGCCCAGGTGACCCTGGCCGTGCGTGGTCGTCGCGAGCCCGGCTCCAGTGTGCAGCCGCTGGTCATGGCGGATTCGGACGGTCGCATTCTGGGGGTGACGGCGCCCCACCCGGATGCTGCCGCGGGGCCGCCCGCAGACGACGCACTCGCCACCATGGGCGTCTATTGCTTCGACAAGTCCTGGCTGCTGAGTATGCTGGATCGGGCCGGCGAGGGTCCGGATGAGGACCTTGGCGTGGATTGGATCGCGCCGCACCTCGGCACGGCACTCGCCTGCGGCTACCGCTTCGGCGGCGAACGCGGCCGGGTGACCCCGGATCGCTACTGGTGCGACCTTGCCTCGATCGATGCCTATTACCAGGCCAATATGGGTCTCTTGCGGGCCGAGCCGCCGCTCGATCTGTATCAGGCCGACTGGCACATCCGGACCTACCAGGGCCAGTATCCGCCGGCGCGCACCGTCCCCGGGGCGGTCAGCGGCACCGAGGGCATTTTCGTCAACTCGATGCTGGCGGCCGGCACCGTGATCTCCGGCGGCGGCGTCAACCATTGCATCCTCTTCACCCGGGTCGCCGTGCGCGACGGTGCCATCGTCGATGCCTCCATCCTCTTCGATGGCGTCGTGGTCGGGGAGGGGGCGCATCTGCGCACCTGCATCGTCGAGAAAGACGTGCGGATTCCGCCGAAGGAGCGCATCGGTTTTGACCGCAAGCAGGATCAGGAGCGTTTTACCGTGTCCCCGCAGGGCGTTGTCGTGGTGCCGAAGGGGTATCGGTTCTGACTCCCGGCGAGCGTCGCGTTGCCTCTCGAGTGTCTGATGTTGATGGTTGAATCTCCCTGTATTTCTGTCTGTCAGATGGATCCTGCGTGCGGCCTGTGTCGTGGCTGCTTTCGCACCCGTGATGAAATCGCCGACTGGAGCAGCGCGACGGATCACACCCGACTGCGCATCCTGGCGGCAGTCGCGCATCGCCGTGAGGAACACGATCCTTGGCAGGGCGATTTTCGTTGTGACTGCGAACGCTGATGGATGGTCTTGGGGCCTTCCGGCACGGGGTTCCGTTACGGCCCCGTCGGGTCGGTGCAGATCCGTACAAAGGTCCGCTGCGCGGACCAGCGGCCTTGCTGCGGAAGTACAGGCGCGGGCCGGTGAGAAGCAGGCCAGGGTGGAGAAGGCGCAGGAGCGCGCCGATAAAGAGGCCGCGCTGCAACGCGAAGCGACTGCCCTGGCTGAAATCGAGCGGCTCAAGCGTCTGTTGAAATAGAAGGGAACGGCCAAGCAGACCCTGACGCGCGACCCGGTAGAACCGCACATCCGGCTAAGTAACGGTTCAATAACAAGGTGAACAGGCATTTTTTCGCAACCGGCTGCTTTTCTGGCATGTCGTTAATTGATGCGTATAGCCTGTTTTTGAACCGTCACTAAGACCGTGCCGTTAGCATGGGAGATGTGGCCGTAAGGCGCCAAGAAATTTCTTGCTCGTGAGCCGGGGCAGGGTTGAGTGGACGATTTAACGATCAAGGCCGACGCCTTGAAGCGGCTGCAAGCAGCTTCTACCGCCGGAACGAGGATCGAGGCCGCGGCGACGAACGGCGTATTTCGCCGGATGAGTGCCTCATCATTCAGTAGACACTTTTTGGCTGATCTGGCCCAATTGCCGTTGAAAAAATGTAAGTGCCATCAAGCGGTCGGCGTTCCCTTGCCGGGCAAGTCGACGAAGGGGGCGCGCAGCGATTACCAACCAGAGTTTTCGGATCGTCACCCGCTGGCCTCGGAATGTATACGAGAATCTAAGGGAGTCGCGAGATGCCGGAAAAGACCTTTTGCAGTGCGACCCGCTACGGCGCCGTCAGAGACAGACTCAAGGCCGCCTGGAAGGCGCTAGACGAAGCCCCGACGGACCAAGAGCGCCTGAACCAGGCCATCGCCGACTATCAGGACTACCTGGACCTCGTCGACCACGCCTTCCCGATGCTGCTCTCGGTCGGTGAACCCCTGACCCTGGAACGGGCACCGTCCGGCACCTACCTGCTGCCGCCGATCGCGGGAACCCCGCTGCGCTACCTGATCTGCCTCTTTCCGCGGACCCCGGGCCAGAAGGCCGGGCTGCGACTCTTTGAGTGGCGGCCGGATTTGGCAGGGGAGACACAGCCCCTCCGCGACTTCGGCGACGTGCCGTCCCCCGTGGTTCCGGTGCAGCGGGAGACGCCGGTCGATTTCCCTGGCTGCCGCATGGCGGAATTACCGTCGCGGATCACTCCGCTGGCGTTACACGAGAACATGGCCGTCTTCATGCTCGTGTACCGTAACGGCAGCCTCACGGTGATGGCGAATCGCCAGCCCGGGCCATCCGGGCCCCAGATCCAGGTCACTTGGTCCCCGCAGTCCGAGTCCGCCGGCCTGCCGCGGGCGGAGCGCGTCAGTGGCGCGGACATGCCGGTGGCACTCTTTATCCAACGGCGCACCGATGATCCGGAACACTGGCCGGACGATCAACTGCTGGACAGCAGCGGGCAGTTGGTGGTGCTCGATGATCCGAAGATCGGCCGAATCGACGGTGTAGACGGCCCGGCGGACGCCCCGCTGCGCTATCTGGCCAGCAACCTGGCGCGGGTTTTCCGGGTTAACCTCGAGACCGGCGAGGTCCGGCGTTCCGCCCGCCTGGGGGGCAAGGTCGAGGATATTCTGGTCATCGAGAAGCGGCAGACCGGCAGCAAACGCGTCGTCTTAGCGGCCTGCTATGACGGACGGGTCTACTGGCTGGAGGATGACGCGGACGAGTCGCGCCCCAAGATTCGGCACTGGCAGCCAATGCCCCGCCTGCATATCCAGCGGCTGGTCGGAGACACGCAGGGGAACATCATCGCCCTGGACCAGTATTACCGCCTCCACCCACTGCGGCTCAACGATGTTTGCGAGGTGAAAATACTGCGCGACCGGGCGACCGAGACCATCACCTGCTGCCTGCATAAGGCGAAGCGGCTGTATCGGTTCCTCGTCGAGGAGAACGGCTTGGCGGCAGGGCGTGCCCCTGACCCGAGGCGCTTTCGGCTGCTGGTCGAGGTCTGGCTGCGCGCCATTCAGAGGCATGAAACAGTACAGACTCAGGAGGATGACGGGGTTACGCTGACTCTGGGCTACCTGGATGAGGTGGCGCGGGATCTGGGTCGGGCGATCAGCGCGGATATATCGTCTGAGCGCGCCTTGCAGATTGCCGGCTGCCACGAGGCCCTGCTGCGGCGGATTTGGGGCTGGATGCGCAACCAGGTTGATGGTCATCGGGGCGAGCAGCCACTTGACGACCCGTTGCGGGTGCTGCGGACCACCGCGGCACTCTGCGACCTTCCGGAGGCAGCACCGGATCGGCTCTGGCTCAAGGTCTTTCGCGAGTACGACTGGCTGCAACCCTGGGGCCAGTGTCTTGGACTGCATAAGGATCCTTACCAGGTGGAGTATCGCAGGTTACTCGACCTGCTGCATTACCAGGTCGACCGGCAACGCCGGGTCTTGGCCGCGCGCTCCTACCCCTTACGGTCACTGACCGAGGTGAATTCATTGCGCCTGGGCGGTCAGGTGCATCACCTGCGCTGCCTGAACCGTGCCAAGCAGTCCTTTGTCTGTTTTGTGCCATCCCGCGGCCTCTCGGCCTTCATCCGCACCGAAAACCCCGTGCCGCACTGGGAGCAGTACGCCGAGCTCGACGGCGTGGGGCAAGGGCTGTGGCGGGGTCAGATCGGGGCAGTCGCGACCCGGGTCGACAGCGAGGACGGAAAGCAATCGCCGGACCTGGTCCTGATCGCGACCAATCAGGGCGAGGCCCTGTTGTTCGCGGTGCAGGACGGCAGGTTCTGCCTGCAGGGCCCCGCATCGGTGCGTGTGCCCATCGACTGCTACTCGGCGCGCTATCTGCGGCTGAACAGTTCAGTTGGCCCGCGCCGCGGCTTTCTGCTCGGCGGCAACGACCCGCGGGAGCGGGCCTGTCTGGTGTGGCTGGGGCTCGATAGTCAACAGCGGCTCCGCCCGCCACAGGTACTCTACACCAGCGACGGATCCGGGCGCCTGCGCCTGGTCCAAGAGGAACCCGACGCCAAGGCACCCCGGCGGGTCTGGGCCATCGACCAGATTGGCGGCTTGCTGCTCTGCTGGTCACTGGACCCCTTGTTGCGGGGTGATTCACCGGGAACGCTGACGAAGCCGACGATTTGGTACCGCTCGGTGAGCGAGCTCCATGCATTGTATCTGTCGACCCTGGCGGACCCACCGCAGGCGGTGTGTGGCGGCCACGACGGATCGGTGGTGGCTTTGTCGCGCCGGTGTGGAGAGGAGGGGCGCCTCCTGTGGAGCACCGGCTGCGGGGCCGCGATCCGGCGCATCCGCCGGATCCGTACCGGCGATGACCAGGCCGCGGACGGATCGGGAGGGCTCTGGCTGGTGGCCGGGGATTCGGAGGACGCTATGCTCTTGGACGACCAGGGCCGCTTGATGGCGGCACTGGAGCGTGTCGGTCCGGTCTCCGCGACCTGTCGGCTCGCTACCGGCAAGGCTGTTATCGCCGCCCAATCCGGCCGTTTGCTTTTCTTGGAAGGAGGAAGCCCCCGACCACCGGTGGATAACCGGCAGGGGTTAGGCTCGATCGCGGTCTATCCACTCAGGGCGCAAGACCGCTTGGCCCCGCCGGAACTCCAGGTCATGGCCGACCTCTTCAACTCAGACGAACCGCTGATCGCCCAGCGGGGACTGCGCCTGATCGCGGACGCGCTGGGGCGTAACGCCCTGACCGATGCGCAGATCGACGTCCTGGAGCGCGCCAGCCGACTTTCACGTGACGAGGTCGCGGCTTGGGACCGCCGTTACCCGCCGCATCGTCCCGCCCTATTGGCCAGGCGGCCGGACTTCAGCAATCGAGTCTCGTTCTCCGACACTGGGTACCACCCCGGTCTGGACCGCTTGCTGACACGTCTATGGGAGGGCCTCGCCGAGCGCTCCGAGAGCGACGTGCTGGGCCAGATCGTCGATGGCATCCTGGCGGTCAGCGAGCCGGCCGCGTTGACCGGCGACCCGTTCGCCCAAGTCCTGACCGCGCGAATCGGCAACTGTCTGTGGGGCGAGCCGCCGCGGGAATGTCCCCGGCCGATTGCCATCGGCGGTCAATTGCGCCTGCTCCGGCTCAGTCAGGCCGCACGCGCCTGGCAGGCCGCGTGCGCCCAGGACCCGATCAGCCCAACCCCGGTCTGGGCCCAGACCCTGGCGCTGCTCTGGGGGACCGATGACCCCAGGTGCCTGGGGCCGCGCTTCGCTTGGCTGGCCTATAGCCGACTTCCCTTCGAGGGCTTTGTCGACCGACAGCCTTGGCTCGACCTCCTGGGGTCTCACAAGAAGCCCGCCGCCTTGGCCAAACTCGGTCTCACGGCGCTACAGGCTTACTCCCGTGAGACTGTATTGACGGATGCCGACATCAGCCGGGTGTCCGCGGTTTTTCCCGACAACCACCATTGGGGTCAGTGGCTCAAGGGCTTGGCCGACCTGGTTCGACAAGTGCGCGACGCGCACGGTGAGGGGCCTGGTCATTTCGCCTGGCAGGAGCGGGAACGGCTCCTGTCGCTGGGCGGACAGGTGGACGGCGCCGAATCGGTGCTCACGGCCAAGAACGGGTTGACCCTGGCCGGGCTCTTCTGGCAGGGTTGCCGCGACGCCTGGACCGGGCCGATCGCACTGCGTCTGCAAGCGCTGGACGAGGGGATGGCGGACCCCGATTTGAGTGCCTACCTGGACGTGGAAACGCGCTTCACCTGGCGGGACGATCAGCATATCGAGGTGCGGCTGCGGCTGCGCAACAGGGCCAGTCGGCCACTGCTGGTCATGGAGTTACAAGGCCCCGATGGCCTCATCACCGAGGTCAAGCGCAACCTGTCCCTGCCCGCCAATGATGATTGGAGCGAGATCAGCTTCGGAATCGGCACTCAGACACCCGATACACTGGACCGGCAGGTGACACTCTACTGCCAGGATCAACTGGGACGGGATTACCAGCATGAGATCCCGCTGCACTCCTTGCGTAGCCTGGAGACCTTCAGCGACGATTGTTGGTGGCCGGAGCGGGCGCGGCATTTGATGGCGCACCTGGACGCGCGGCGACCCCTGCTATGGTTGCGCGGCCCCTGGTGGCCGGACGATGAGCATGAACGCCTCATCCGACTCATCATGGATCGCTATGCGGCGGCCTGGAGCGGCGTCAAGAAGATCGCCAGTCTGGCGGGCGCCGGGGAAGACGCGATCCCCATCTGGGTGCCGGATTTGAAGCCTGGGGAACAAGGGCTTGATCTCGTCGCTCAGGTCCATGCCTTGCTGCACAGTGACAAGGGGCCGGAGATCAGTCACCAGGCGCTGGCCGTTTGGGTCCATCTGCGGCGGGATACCCCGCCCCGCGTCACCGCCGCGCTGGGCGACTGGATACCTGGCCCCCAAGCGGTGCAATCGCTGCTGCGGCGTATGCTCGGGGATCAGGGGTATCGAGACCTGACGGACGCGATGCAGGGACTGCCCGCGTCTTTCCTGACCGCCTGGTGTACCGGGGCACCGCTCGACGACCCCTCCGCCACTGCCCGTCCAAGCCCGGGCGACTTGGGCCTCGAACTCTGGCGCAGGCTGCTGCCCCCCCCGGTGCCGTCCGCGGATGTCTTGGACTGGTTGGCGTGCCGACCGGAGGTGCTGGCGGCGATCCAGGGCGCTGTCGTCCAGGTCGAGGCGCTCCTGCAACCGGGCCTATCCAGGCTACCCGGCACGGCACTCAAACCGATCGCGGCGCCCCTGCTGGCGGTCCTGGCCGCATCCGAGCCCGGATTGGCGGGTGATATCTGCTACGCACAGACCCGCGGCGCGGATGAGCGCATCGACCTGCTGCATCAGACCCTATCGCGCGTCTATTGCCTGCTGCCCGGTCAAACCCCGGCCGCGGATCAACCGAAGTCAGCGGAAGGTCTCTGGCTGCTCGTGGCTCGCGACCCGCTGCCGGACCTGCCGGGTATCGCGCTGCGTCTGGACCCGGACGACCTGCTGGCACTCTTGTGTGCTCCCAACCGTCGACAGGTCCTGCAACGGCTCAATCAGTTGGCGGCACTCCAGCATCGCATCACGCCGGGCCGGGTTTTTCAAACCACACCCGGGTTGGACGCCGAGCGGATGGACCGTGCCTTCCATGGCCGCACCGATGAGTTGGAGAGGATTTTTTATCTGCTTGATCTCCACGAGGAGGCGCGGCCGAGCGGTGGTTCACCGTCGCGGAAAAATGCGAGCGCCTTGTTGGTCGGTGGCCGCCGGATGGGCAAGACCACCTTGATGCAGCGCATCGAGTATGAACTGGTCCAGCGCGGCGATCAGCGGCCCTGGGTGGAACTGATCTGTTCGCAACATCCAGCCGCTCACGGCGACGCAGTGCTGCGCTGGTTCCTCAATAAGCTGTGGGCCGAGCTGAATGGAAAAGGGGAGCGAATCCGTTATGAATGGTCAGACGTCGGCAACCCGCGCCAGCGGGATGAGGCGATCCGCCGCGTCAAGGAACGGCTCGCCCAAATCAGCCACCGACGCGGACATAAGGCGGTGCTCTTCCTGGATGAGACACTCCACCTGCTGCGGCATGACGCCCCGGGTCATGCGGTCGGCCATCTGGTCAGGGAACTGGTTCAGGCGAACCTGATCAGTATCATCGCGACCACCTACCCGCACGGCAGCGAGCAGGGTGAGAGCCTGTGTCGGCTGGCGCGCACCAACCTCCCGGACAATCCGTGGTACAACCTGTTCGGCGACCCGCTGGTGCTTGGCCCCTGGTCGCCGCAGGAGACCTGGGAATTTCTCCAGACCCGGTTGGACGGCTTCGGTATCCTGTTACCGGAATCTCTCGCCGGCACGGTACTGCATTTTTGTCGGGGGTTTCCCTGGATTGCGCACGCACTCGGGTTGGCGCTTTGCGGCACCGCCAAGGGGCGGCGGCGGGTGATCAGCGTCGGCGACTGGGAGCGCGCGCTCCGCGTCTGCCGCGACGAGGTTCTGAACCACCTCAGGCAGACGGTCAGGTCTGTCGCCGAGAAGGCGGATGAAGAAGACGGCATCGACCCTTATGCGAACCCGCTACGGGCATTCGGGCTGCAAAACCTGTGGGATGCACTGTCGCTCCAGGCGCAGCGCCGCGAACTGCTCCCGATCAGGCACCAGGACAAGTCCTGGCCCGAGGAGTTGGTCGTCGATCCCGCGGAGGTCGCGGATCGATTCAAGGGCCATGTCCGGACTCAACGTGTTGTCCAGATATTAGATCGCCTGACCCATACCGGCGTGCTGATCGGCAGCGAGGGAGCGTGTTTTCGGTTTTGCAATAACCTCTTTCCGGCCTATGTCCGGCCTATGACCGATCAAAGGAACGGCAATGACAGATGACTTCAGTTATATCGACCTGAACGCTTTGCGAAACGGACCGTTATCGAGTGATCAAGATGCTCGCGCCGCATTTGAGTCAAGCACGGGAGTCAAAATCCTGGTGCTCCCCTACGCTAACATCGCTGACAAATGGACGCCGGACAATCATTTCCGTCAACTGCACGGCTTGGTCAGCAATCTGACGGAAAACCCACCCCAGCCGGACGGGTGGGAACCGAAGGCGGGCACCTATCTGCGTTTTACTGATTGTGATCGCACGAAGATTTACCAGTTATGCGAGGCGCTGGTGCGTCCCCGCAACATCGCGGGTGACTGTCTGGTATTTCTGCACGGCCCGGTATTTCGACGATTGCACAATCTGGAGGAGTTTAGCGCCTTTGCCGATCCGTCCTTTCTCTTGCGCGATGATGGTGCCCTGCGGCGCGACACGGGGGAATGGAAGGACTTGATCGAACAGTGGGACGCCTGGCTCGGGGCTGGCTGGTTTATCCGCACCCAACGCCGCCAGTGCCCCGATCCCTCTCGGCAATGTCATGACCAGTGTCAGGATTTCTCCGGGCAGTGTTATGAACGGCTCGGACAGCGGATCAATATCGAATGCAAGGCGCTATGCGAACGCCATCTCCTGGCCGGGATCAACGACCCCGCTGGCCGCCCATCCGCGGCCGACATCGAGATCAAGAGGCGACAGATCGCGCTCCTGCTCACCGCCTATCTGCCACGGTTCACCCAGAACCCGGACCACGACCACCCCGTCTGGCAACCCTATGGTGCGGATGCCAAGACCGGCCGGCGACCGCTGCGCGGCCCGGTGCCTTGGAATGGCTGGCGGGATCAGCGACTGGTACCGCTGGAACAGGATCTGCTGTTCGAGGGATGGCTCACGCCAATTGCCGATGCCCATGGCAACTGGACCCTGCAACCCGCCTCACTCACACTGCTGTTCTGGGCGGCGCGGGTGATGGATCTCCCTTACACCGAAGACCCGCAAAAATTTATCAAACACCATAAGTGGCAGGGCTGGTTCGGTGATCGCTACGATTGGCCACAAGAACAGCCCCCGACCGGGGCCGACCGCTTGATCCGCGACGAGCAGACCGACCATGGATGACTATTTTCAGACTGTCGAGACCGAGCGGGCGATCAAGCAGATCCGCGCATTTTGCGAGACCCCGGCGCTCAACGGCGGCGGCATGATGCTGGTCACGGGCCAGCGCGGGGTCGGTAAGACGCGCTTGGTAGATGAGGCACTGAACGATCGGCGGGAACTGGTGCCCTTGAGGGCCCTGCTGTACGCCAGGGTTGTGAAACTGAAAGCGCGGCAAGCGTCAATGTTGTGGAAGCTCACGACCGGATTAGGCGTGTTGGCGCAGTGGTTCAAACCCCGGATCGGCCGACTTCTGGCCATCGCCTCGGGCCACGACCCCTACCGTTGCCGGCTGCGGATCAACCGCCGTCCGCGCGGGGTCACGCGGCTCCTGCTGCCGGTGCCGGTGGACCCCTTCTTTCCCGATGGCGGAGCGGCGGTCGCGCCTGGTTCGGCCGAACACGCTGACCTCGACGGCGATACCCTGGCGCTGCTGCGCAACCTCGTCTTCGCACTCACCAGCGCCATTGACCCCCGCTCTGGAGTCCGCCGCCATGGCCGCACCCTGAAGGCGCGGCTCGGGACTCCGACTTACTGGTTTACCCGGACCGCCCTGATTAAGCCGCAGCGTCAGCCGAAAAGTGCCTGGACCATCGCCCTGTGTCTGCTGTTGGCCTTCCTGGCGGGCGTCGTGCTCCATCTCTGGCTCCGTGACCCGACGTTCGCGCCATGGACTGACCCGGGCTACGTCTGGGCGGTTTGTTGGCGGTCCGCTTGGCTGACGATCCCGGCCACCCTGTTGGCCTGGCTTTGGCTGCGCTATCTGGACCTGGCGCGGCTGCGCCGGATGAGTGCTCACCTCTATGATCTGATTCATGCCCAGCAGTTTTCAGTGGAGGCGCAGGCCAGTATTGAGCGGACCTGGCGCTGGGAGGCCAAGGGCCAGCGCTTGCTGCAGGTCTTGGCGGCGCTGGCAGTCGGCTGGGGGTTAATCGTTTCACCGCCGATATGGGAGTGGATCGTTGCGCAGTCGCCAGGGGTATTCGGAGTGGCTGGCGTCAACGGCGAGAAGCTCAGCCAAGGCAGCGACCCGTCCACCGCCGGAAGGATACTCGTCAAGCCGACTGCGCCGCCCCCGACCGAGCCCCCGATCAGCCCGGTCGGCGGCGCGGTCATTGCGCTGGCCGGACTGGCGGTACTGGGTTTCACGGGCAGCCGCAGCACCCGCCGTCACGCGAGTTTCGGGCCCGGGAACCGCGTCTGGCTGATCTCACTCCTGCGGCGCTACCTGTACCTGCTGCACCGCGCGGGGGTCGAGCCGGTGCTGGTCATCGACGAGATCGACAAGCTCGGTGTGAATGCCGACACGGTGTGGGCACAAACGGCGGCGGACCCGCGGCCGGCCGACCCGAATGGGGCGAATCAGCGATCGGGCCCCGGCCAACTGGACCGCTTCATTGCGACTCTGGTGCGGCTCAAGCAGTCGCTGGGTGCCGAGGTCATCTGGATCCTGATCGACTCGAACGCACTTTATGCCCGGGTCATCGCGGACCGCAACCGCCCCGATGAACAGGGTCCGCTGGCCACCCTGATCCAGTGTGAGGTCGGCCTGAACCCCATCCCATTTAGAGAATATAAGACTTATTACAAAAAGGCTTACCGTCAGGATCAAGCGAGAACCAAGGGTACCACAGCCGCCAATCAACGGTTGCCGGAGGACCACCAACTGGCCGGTTGGTGGCTGGAGGCCCGAGGTGTCTTTTTCGGTCTGTCGGCGCGGCGCGAACCTTCACCGCTGGGAGCGCCGGACGGCGGACCAGCCGATACCCTGGCCCTCTTTCTGGCCGACATTCTGGACCATCTGCGGAAAGACGCCTGGTTCGCTTTCACCCATTGTATCGGTGCGCAGCCACGGGATTGGCAGGAGCTTGCGGAGCAGATCGCCCGCAGCCCCTGGCATCGCCGCTACCTGGAGATCGGGCTGATGGAACTCGCGGCGCGTCTGGTCGATCCGACCCGCGTCAAGCCACTCTACAAGGAGTTCAATTCCGACACCAAGGCCCCGGATCTCGATGCCGGCTCGCCCCAATCGCTCAAGCGTAAGGGTGAGCGGGGGCTGTTTAACTTTCTTCAGAACGTCTACGACGACGGCGATCCGGCATTGGGCATCGGCAAGGGTTACGGCATCCCAACGCGACCTTCGGGAGGCGACGAGGCGGAGGTACGGGTCGTACCGCCTGAACAATGGCCGCCGCCAGATCGGTCGGTCGGCGCCCCGGGCCATGTGGGTACCCGCACGGAAGAGGAACAATCAGCGAGCACCACGCCGTGAGGCCTGCCCGCAGGCCAGCCATTTGCCGCCGATCCCGGACGCGCTCAACCGTCAGGCCGCGCACCGGGGCGAACAGCACGCAGGGATGGGGTCAGGTCTTTCCCGTCGCAGGGATGGGGTCAGTGCGGCCTGGCAAGGCCGCGTGTTCTAGCGGGTGAGAGTCCCGCCTGGGTAATCGTGAGCCGCGAGCCCAGTATCGAGCCTTGCGGCGCGAGCGGTAACGGGCGCGTCGATGCGTAGGCACGAAAGCAGGCGAGGTGCAAAGGTAACGGGTGATGCCGACCCTGAAGGTGTTGAGCCCCGAAAGTCTTGGTTGGCGAGTGCCGACGGTTTTGACCCGCCGGTAGGCAACAACCGGTGCGGCGCCATGGCGAGCGGCGCCGGTACTCCCCGGGGTCCGAGGCCGTGTCGAGCCTGACATTGAGAATACGCGGTAACCAGGGAGATCCAAGCGTCGGTCCGCAGGAGGCGGGCACCCATGAACAAGTGTAAGAGCGAGGACATGGGCAGTGGTGCTTGGAAGTCGGAGCCATCCATAGTAGCGTCGATGCCGGGTAATGCCGGTGGAGCCAAGGGGTGGCGGCTTGAGACAATGCGTGATCGATACGCGGCCCTACGCCGAGAGGATTTTGCCCGCGACCACTAAACTCGCGCATTTCACACGGATAGCAAAGCTTCGCGCGCTACGCCGGACGCCTGGTGCACGGAGTCGATGGGGCGATGTTGCTCTGTTCGTCCGGGGATGACTCAAGCTGGGAGCCGGATGGTGTAACACTCCAAGTCCGGTTCTGCGAGGAGCCGGGAACGAATCGCTGTATGGCAGAGATATCGTGGCACCGCCGGGAAACCAGGCGGCAACAGAGAACACAAACGTCTGCCTAAGCAGCGGTGAGAACCCGGCTTACTCTCCGGTCTTTCCCGTTGCCTCCAACCGTGAAGGGATAGGGGTCTCACGCCGGACGGGGTATGCCCCATCAACCGCGGCGGGACGGGGCATTCTCCGAGTCGGACTGGGTATACCCCTGCGGATACCCCGGTTGAGCCGGACCGAGCATTCGCCCATCCTGAGCGTGGGCAGGAACGGGTAACCGTCGACTGCGGACAGTGCGCCCCGGATAGACTAACATAGACTAACATACCGCCTTTACGCGTATTTTGTCTGTTCTTCGATGATCAACTGGCACCGCCTCTTCG
>JACDZJ010000119.1_pt1 | contig 36887 bp, 33 predicted proteins | sample 7365721 | NCBI WGS metagenome assembly JACDZJ01 (sample SAMN15143480, study PRJNA637477) | pond metagenome | biome: freshwater wetland ecosystem [ENVO:00000243]; feature: pond [ENVO:00000033]; material: pond water [ENVO:00002228]; isolation source: pond water containing pink berries ... | reverse complement strand
GCATTCATGAAAAACGATAGCACTCGCTGCTTGCACATGCAAGGGCAAAAGAATGTTACTTGCGAAACCGATACACCCGGCGGCTGGTGGCAATCAGCCCCTCGGGCTTGAAGATCATCATCGCCACGAGAATGGCGCCAAAGGCCAGCATCCGGTATTCAGACAGGGGACGGAGATATTCGGGAAGCAGGATCAGGATCAGGGCGCCGAAGATAACCCCGGTGATGGAGCCCATGCCACCCAGAACCACGATGGAGAGGATGATGGCCGACTCCATAAAGGCAAAGCTGGCCGGGTTGACAAAGGTGGTCTTGGCGGCAAAGATCACCCCCATCAGGCCGGCCCAGAAGGCACCGAGAGCAAAGGCGACGAGCTTGGTCCGGGCCTTGTCGATGCCCATGGCCTGACAGGCGGTCTCGTCCTCGCGCAGGGCCACCCAGGCCCGCCCCAGCCGGGAATCCTGGAGCCGCCTCACGACAAAGATGGTTCCCGCCAGCAGGACAAGCATCAGGTAATACATGCCGGTCATGGCCTGATCAAGGGACATCTCCAGCCCGAAAAATCCAGGCCGGGGAATATTGCTGATGCCGCTCGGGCCTTGCGAAAAGGCGTTCCAGTTCTCCAGAATCAGGCGGATGATCTCGCCAAAGCCAAGCGTAACAATGGCCAGATAGTCACCCCGCAGGCGCAGCACCGGGAAGCCGAGGAGCAGCCCGAACAGTGCCGCCAGCAGACCGCCCACCGGCAATGCGGCCCAGAATCCGAGATCAAAATGAAGGTTGAGGAGGGCGTAGCTGTAGGCCCCCACCGCGTAAAAGGCGACATAGCCAAGATCAAGGAGACCGGCCAGGCCCACCACGATGTTCAGGCCCAGGCCAAGGACGATATACATCAGGGCGGTGGTCATAATGTTGGCCTGATAGGAGGAAAAAATCAGGGGAAAGGTCAGAATCATGGCCGCTCCCGCCGCCACCAGGGGGTAGCGGTATCGCCGCTGTCTCAGGAGAACGGGCAGTGTTGAGGATCGGGAAGGGCAGGAAGGCTGCCTCTGGGCCTGCCGTCTTTCCTGCCTGAGCAGCCAGACCCTGAACAGCAGCGAGAGCAGCAGGCTGGCCACGGCCACATAGAGCATATTGCTCCAGCGCCAGACCACCGTTCTCTCCGTGGGATTCACCTGAATCACCATGATCGGAAAACTCAAAAAAACAAACCAGAGGGAGACCAGGAGTGATCTTTTGAAATCCTGAATGCTGATCATGGTCATCATCGCCGCTCCCTTTAAACCTTTCCGGTATCGGCACGGCCAAGCAGGCCGGAGGGTTTGAAGATCAGAATCAGCACCAGCAGGGAAAAGGCAAAGACATCTTCGTAATCGCTGGAGACATAGCCGGTGGCAAAGCTCTCGGTCAGGCCCAGAATCAGGCTGCCCAGGACCGCCCCGGGGATGGAGCCAATCCCGCCCAGCACCGCCGCAGTAAAGGCCTTGATCCCGGCGATAAAGCCGATGGCAAAGTTGATCTGCCCAATATGGGAGGCGATGAGCAGGCCGCCGATGGCGGCAAGCAGGGAGCCGACGATAAAGGTGGCCGAAATCACCCGATCCACATTGATCCCCACCAGCAGGGCCATGGTTTTATCCTGGGCCGTGGCCCGCATGGCCTTGCCGAGGCGGGTGAACTTGATAAACAGGGTCAGCAGGAGCATGGAGAGGGTGGTGGTGGCCAGGATCACCAGATCGGAGGAACCGATGATATGGGCCACCGGCTCCATAAAGGCAAACTCCGGGATTAATTTGGGAAAGGGGAGAAAATCCGAGGTCTGGGCGAGAAGGACATAGTTCTGGAGCAGGATTGACATGCCGATGGCACTGATCAGCGGGGTGAGGCGCGGCGCATGGCGCAGGGGCTTATAGGCGATTTTTTCCACCGTATAGCCATAGGCCGATGACCAGATGGCCGCCGAAATACCGGTCACCACCACAATGGCGGCCAGGGGAAAGCCGTAGATCGACAGCACCGTCGCCACAAGAAAGGAGGTAAAGGCACCGATCATGTAAATCTCGCCATGGGCAAAATTAATCAGCCCGATGATGCCATAGACCATGGTATATCCGAGGGCGATCATGGCGTAGATCGCCCCCCTGGTTAGGCCGCTGCAAAAAAGCTCAAAGAAATAATCCATAAAGTAACGGCGCAGAGCTGAGGGTTCAACCGGGATAACGGGCTTATTCCCAAACACAAGGGCCTGAACCAGGGCCAGCGGCTCCTGCTTCGGGCACCGCGAAACCACTGCAAGGGGCTATTTTACCTCAACAAATTTTCCCTCTCTGACCTGATACATGGCAAAGCCGACGCCAACGGCGTCTCCCTTGTCGTCAAAATGGATGGTGCCCACCGGGGTGTCCACCTTTTCGGTGCGCAGGGCCTTGCCCAGGACGGCCATATCGGTGGAACCGCCCTTCTCCATGGCGTTCACCAGGGCGAGGACAGCGGCATAGGCACTCTCGTAAAAGGCTCCGGGATCTGTGTTGTAGGCCTTTTTATGGGCGGCATGGGCCGCTTGCGCCAGGGGATTGCCGGAATTATCCCTGGGGCCGGTGGCGTAGACCCCTTCCGCGTCCGTGCCCGCCACCTTGATAAAGGTGTTGTCCTTCACCCCGTCATCGGAGACAAAGGCCGTATTCATCCGTTTTTTGCGCATCATCGAAACGATCTTCGAGGCCTCGGGATGATAGCCGCCAAAGATCACCGCGTCGGCCTGGGACTGCTTGATTTTCTGAACAATGGCGGAGTAATCCACCGCCCCAGGGGTCACCCCTTCAAAGAGAACGACCTCCGCCTTTCCTGAATCCTGAACTAATTTCCGGGCAATTTCGGCCAGGCCTTTGCCGTAGTCACCCTTGTCATGGATCACCGCCACCTTCTTGGCGGCGAGCACGTTGACGACATACTCAACCTCAGGCTGGGCCTGCCTGTCGTCGGAGGCAATGGTCCGGAAAAAATTGGGATACTGGCCGCTCTGGGTCAGCTCCGGGCTGGTGGCCGACGGAGAAATCACGGTGACCCCCGCCTCCCTGTAGATGGGAAGGGCCGCCTTGGTGGCGCCTGAACAGATATGGCCAATGACCACATCGACCCCCTGGGAGACCAGTTTCGTCGCGGTATTGATGGCATGCTCCGGTTTGCACATATCATCTTCAATGAGCAGCTCCACTTTTTTGCCTTGTATTCCGCCCCGGGCGTTCACCTCATCCACCACCAATTTTGCCGCGTTGACCGTGGGCAGACCGTAGGAGGCGAGATCGCCGCTCTGGGCTCCAGCCACACCGATCTTGATCGTCTCCCCGGCCCCGGCGGCTGCGGGAAGGAGCAGGGCGAGGGCTGCTGTGGCCAGAATCACCAGATTTTTCCATGGACCAGTCACCTTCATATTTTCCTCCCATTGAATACTCTTTATCACTCCCCGATCCCAAAAAATCTCAAACACGGGGGCAGACCGGCGGTCATTGAGGCTCAGCAAAGTGAGATCCGTTTATCCATCACCCATCTTTCAAGCTGAAAGTCTTGCGAAAAAAAGGTACTGTTCACCCTATCCATCCAAGGCGGAACTTTGTAATAATACCATCTGACCACTAAAAATCACCCTTTTTCCATGACTCCAGTCCCCAAACCCACGAGCTCACGGCCCACCCTTCAACCCCATGCACGAAGGTCCCATGCCTGATTCCAAAAAGAAACTCTACCTCCTGGGGCGCCCCTTCAGCCCGCTCTACAGTGCGGCCATGCAGCTCCGCTCCTTGCTCTACGCACGCCGCGTCTTTCGGCGCCACAGGCTCGAGGTGCCGGTCATCTCGGTGGGCAACCTGACCATGGGCGGAACCGGCAAAACCCCGGTGGTCAGCGCCCTGGCAAGCTTTCTCCAGGCTCAGGGCTACCGACCGGCGATCATCAGCCGCGGCTATGGCGGGGCCGCCGGCAACCGGGTCAACGTGGTTTCGGACGGCGCCACGATCTTCCTCGATGCCGCCCAGGCCGGCGATGAACCACGCCTGATGGCCGAGACCCTGCCCGACATCCCGGTGCTCACCGGCATTGTCCGGGTTCTCCCCTGCCGCCACGCCATCCGCGCCCTGGGATGCAATGTGCTGCTCCTCGACGATGGCTTCCAGCATCTGGCCGTGGACCGGGATATCAACATCGTCCTCTTCAGTGCCGACACCCTGGCCGGCAACAGCCGCGTCTTTCCCGGCGGTGATCTGCGGGAACCGGCCTCGGCCCTTCGTCGCGCCGACGTCTTTCTCCTCACCGGCAGCACCGCGACGAACAGGGCGCGGGCAGAGCGCTTTGCCGCCCTCCTGACCAGGCGCTTTCCCGGCAAACCGGTTTTCTCCAGCGCCTATGTGCCCGTTGGCGCAAGGCGTGAGAGTGATCAGACCCTCCACGCCCTCACTTCGCTGCCCTCACCTCTCCATGGTTTTTGCGGCATTGCGCGGCCCCTGGCCTTCCGCCAGAGCCTTGCCGACCAGCAGATCACCCTTTCCGGATTCACCGGCCTGCACGATCATCAACGCTACACTCCCGGCCTTCTCCAGCAGATTGAGAAAGAGGCCCTGTCAAGCGGGGCTCGCGCACTGATCACCACCGCCAAGGACATGGTCAAGCTGACCGGTTGTTCTTTCGATTTGCCCCTTTTCAGCCTGCGAATGGAAACCCACCTCGATGAGGGTCTGAAATCCATTGTCCTGAGCAGCCTTCAAACGGCGGCGCCGCCGAAATGATGTGTTTTTTCCCATACCCGGTGACTCTGTGTCTTTCATCCCACACCACCCTCTCCCGCAAGAAATCCGTGGCAAGCGACTAACGCCCTGAAATAACAAGAACATTCATTTCAATCAGTTTTGTTGAAGCAGCGGCGTGTTTTTTGCATAGGTATCTCAAGCAAAGCAATTATTCTCCTCTTTCTGAGCACCCAAGGATTTTTCATGTCGCATCAAGCACAGGCATATCAGCATACCGTCCGCAAGGCCATCCATTTTACCGGATCCGGCCTGCACTCAGGGCAACCGGTTCATCTGGCCATCAGGCCGGCCCCTGAAAACAGCGGTATCCGTTTCCATCGCAGCGATCTGCCTTCGTCCCCGGACATTCGGGCCCATATGGACAAAATCGTTGACACCCGTCTGGCCACTACCCTGGGCAGCAACGGGGTCAGGATATCCACCACGGAACATCTCATGGCGGCCCTCTTCGGCTTTGGCATTGATAATGCGATTATCGACCTGGACGGCAGCGAAGTCCCGATCATGGATGGCAGTGCCGGCCTGTTTATGCGTCAGTTAATGGTCACCGGTAAAAGGAAGCAGAAGGCCCCGCGCAGGGCTCTTCGCATCAAAAAAGAGATCGTCTGGCAGGATGGCGCGAGCACCCTCCGCATCCTTCCCCACAACGGTTTCAAGGTCAGCGGCAAGATCAGTTTTGATGACGAGATCATTAAAACCCAACAGTACTCCATCAATCTCACCGAGGAACGCTTTGCCCGGGAAATCGCCCCGGCCCGGACCTTTGGCTATGTGGAGCAGGTGGAGGCCCTGTGGGAAAACGGACTGGCCCTGGGCGGCAACCTGAACAATGTCATCGCCATTCACTGGAACCGGAAATCCATCCTCAACGAAGACGGGCTCCGCTTTCACGATGAGTTTATCCGTCATAAGGTTCTTGACCTGATTGGTGATCTCGCCCTCCTTGGCTGTCCCGTTCTTGGTCATGTCATTGCCCATCGTGCCGGCCACACCCAGCACCTGGCCTTTATGCGTGCCATCATGGCCGCCCCGGACTGCTGGGAGATGATCGAGATGAACCACACCGGCACCTACTCGGCACTGCATCAGGTGTTGTCCAACACCAAGGCGGCAGGCGACCGGCTCATGCCCATCTTCACCCCGGTTTCCGCACCGGTTGCCATTAACTCGGGGGCATCCTGCTGAGCCGGTAACCATTCAGGGTCGTAGTTGACAAAAAAAGGGGCCGCGCAAGTTTATCTTGCGCGGCCCCTTTTTTTTCACAAACCACCAGGATCACCAAACGGAACGACTCTCTTATCCCCGATAATAGTCCTTATACCAGGCGACAAACCTGCGCAGCCCTTCTTCCAGTGAGGTGGCCGGCTTATAGCCGAAATCACGAATCAGCTCATCCACATCGGCAAAAGTCACCGGGACGTCCCCCGGCTGCATGGGCAGGAAGTTCTTTTCTGCCTTTTTCCCGAGATTCTCTTCCAGAACCTCGATAAAGTGAAGCAGTGTCTCCTTCTGGTTATTGCCGATATTATAAATTCGATACGGGCAGTACGAGGTTGCCGGGTCAGGCGCGTTCCCGTTCCACAGAGGATCAGGCTCGGGCACCTTGTCAATGACCCGGACCACCCCCTCGACGATGTCATCGATATAGGTGAAATCCCGCTCCATGTTGCCGTTATTAAAGACCTTGATCGGCTCACCGGCGAGAATCGCCCTGGCAAAGAGGACTGGCGCCATATCCGGCCTGCCCCAGGGGCCGTACACCGTAAAAAACCGCAGTCCGGTGGTGGGCAGGGCAAAGAGATGGCTATAGGTGTGGGCCATCAGTTCGTTGGATTTTTTGGAAGCCGCGTAGAGCGAAACCGGATGATCCACATTGTCATGGATCGAATAGGGATGTCTGGTATTGGCCCCATACACCGAACTCGATGAGGCAAAGACAAAATGCTTTACCCCTGAATGACGGCAGCCCTCGAGGAGATTGACAAAGCCGACGATATTGGTATCCACATAGGAATGGGGATTAATCAGGGAATAGCGGACTCCGGGCTGGCCGGCCAGATTCACCACCGCGTCAAATCGGTTGTCCTGAAACAGCTTTTCCATGGCGGGACGGTCGGCAATATTGATGTCCACATGGCGAAATCGGTCTCCCGCAGCGAGAGCGGCCATGCGGTCTTTTTTCAGTTGCGGATCGTAATAATCGTTGAGGTTGTCAACGCCCACCACGTCCGCCCCTTTCGCCGTTAATCGTTGCACCAGATGGGCCCCGATAAAGCCGGCAGCCCCGGTGACCATGATTTTTTTCATGGTCATCTCAGTCATCAAAATGGCCTTCCGGCCCTTTATTGACATCCAGCGTCTTGGCCCGCTCCATTATCTTCTCCCGACTCCACTGGGCCGGGTCTTCAATGCGGCCCGCCTTGGGGCCGAGGTCATAGGTTCCGGCCTCAAGAATGACCTCACGGGCCAGGGAAGCACTGCCGTCGGCTGAGAAGACATCGGTGAGCATGGTATGGACAAAATCCTCCACCCGCCCCGCCATGCGCTCGCGGATCGCGCGGGGCTGCCCCATAAGCCTGGGTTCAAAGGGCAGATTCAGCTTTTTATAATCTCCGCTTTTCCAGCCCTTGGCATCGGCATAGGCGACCATCTGCTGCCACATCTCTTCGCCCATGCCTTCGCCTTTGACCTTCTTCAGATTGCCGTCGGCGTCGAGGATGGCATTGCCGAAGTCATTGACCTCCACCCCCCAGGAAACCATCTGCAGGGCGGTGGCCACGTTGGCTTTGGTGGTGCGGGTCTGGGCGGCAATGGCACGGAGACGCTCCGAGCTGTTGCCGGAGGTTCCGTGCTGGGCGCCGGAGGTGCCGTAGGCGGCAAGATGCCGATGGATCTCGGCGGTCAGCTCCACCTGAATCCCCTGGCTGCCGGCCTCCAGACCATGGGTGGTGCCGTTATTGAGGGCGATCCAGTCGGGACAGATGCCATGGGCGTTCAAGCCCTTGATCAGAAACGAGGCGTCATCAACGGTGGAGAGCCCCTCCGAGCCCTTGATCTCGCCCACCTCGGTCTCCAGTCCGGCCCAGGATGGAATAAAGGCATTGAGGTCAATATTGGCAAGCAGATTCAGATCATCGGCCATATGCGAGGCATCGATGGCAATGGATGTTATTCCCGCCTCAAAAATGGTGGGAATCTCCACCCGGGCCACGGGCAGGTCGTCCTCCTTTTTGATGCCATAATGATCGGCGTGGATGGCCACCGGCACGGTGATACCCAACTCATTGCACATGGCATCCACCAGACGGGCCATATTCCAGTAATTCACCGCGCAATAGCCGGAGGCACCGCCTTCGGAACGGGCGATCTCGATGATCAGGGCCGCGTCCGCCCTCTGGGCCGCCTGAAGGGCGCCCCGGATGACGAAGATACTGCGGCCGTTGGCAGCCATGGTCATGGCCCCACCCCTGGCCATCAGGGCGCGGTCAATGACCTTGCCGCTGACCAGCAGGGCACGGGAATGGGGGAATAAGCGGCGGATATTGGGTGGACGTCCTATCTCCAGGGCCTTATCGAAATTTGCGGGAACACTCATGGGAACCTCCAGTTTATGAATAGAATCGGGAAAAATTTACAATTTCTTCCTATATAGCGTACCCCTGAAAAAGAATCCAGCAGCGGCACTCCAAAAAAAATCATTTCCAGATAAAGTCATTTTTTGGGGACGGCATTATCTTCCGACGCCCCCGCGCCCGGCTGAAAGGCCGCCAGTCCCTTGCGGCCAAAGAGCCACACCGCCCCAATGCTGATCTCGTAGAGCACCATCAACGGCACCGCCATCATCAACTGATTGACCACATCGGGCGTCGGGGTGAGGATGGCGGCGATAATAAAATTAATCAGAATGGCATACTTGCGATGACGATTCAGCATTGCCAGATTCACGATCCCGATCTTGGCAAGAAAGACCATCAACACCGGCATCTCAAAGATAACCCCGAAGGCAATGAGCAGTCGCAGCGCCAGAGAAAAATATTCGCTCACCGCCGGCAGAGACATCAGGAAATCATTACTGTACCCAACCAGAAAACGAAAGGCGGGGGGAAAGACCACAAAGTACCCGAAGGCTGCGCCACTCAGAAAACAGAGGGAGGAAAAGAAGGAAAAGGGCAGCAGCACCCGCTTTTCATGCTTATAAAGACCGGGAGCGAGGAATCGCCAGATTTGATAAAAGATCACCGGACTGGCCAGCACCAGTCCGCAGGCCAGGGCGAGCTTCAGATAAAAAAAAACCCTTCCTGGTACGATGTGAAGATCAGCGAGGAGCCTTGCGGCAGGACCGAGGTCAGGGGCTTGAAAAACCAGGTCCCGATGGGTTTAATAAATCCATAGGAGCCGGCAAAACCGGCAGCAACGGCGATGAGCGAAATCACCAAACACGACCGCAATTCGCGCAGATGATCGGTGAGGGACTGGGCATCAAATTGTTCTTCCGCGATTGCCCCGGGCTGCGCGGGCTTATCAGAATTTTCAGCCGGTTCAGAATGGTGTGTCAGTTCCGCCATTGTTGTTCTTGCCCTTTTATTTCTTGAAATGATAGGGTAGTATGCTCGACCCGGCTTCAATGATCCTGGTCGCACCCTCCCGCACGGGAATAATAAATCATCACCTTCCGATTCCATGCCGCAATTGACCCAATTACATACCATCCGCCGCCGCTCTTTGCAACTCATTCACAGGGTTTCAACGCTGCCGAAGACGCTCTTGCTTGCCTCGTTGCTGTTTTCAGCCATCCTCCTCAGTCCCCATTGGGGCCGGGCCGCCACTGCCGATAAGTTGAATCTTGTCCTCTGTGATCGACTGGAACAGGTGAATGCCGAGCTCACTGATCCCCATATCGCCGGGAAATCATCCGACATGCGCCGCTGGCTGTCCATCATCTACAACAAGATGGGGCTGCATCCCCTGTGGGTGACCAAGGACGGCCCCGGCGCAAAAGCCGCCATTCTCTTTGAAGTTATCAAAAAATCCAACCGGGATGGCCTGTTTCCGGAAGAATACCAGGCCAACCGGATCGCCTCCCTGTGGAAAGGAACGACGGCGGAAGAGCTGGTTGAGCTTGACACCCTTCTCACCCTGGCCCTCATTGACTATGCCCATGACGCCCAATATGGACGTGCCGGGAGCAGAGCTGACAGATCGCCATCCCGGCAGCTGGCGCAGAAAGAAGGACTTCCTGTTTTTGACCCATTGACACTGACCCAGGATGCCCTGCTGTCTAACGATCTGAACCAGTTTCTGGAAAACCTGCTGCCCCGCCACAAGTACTACAAGAATCTGCGCGACGCCTTGCCCCGCTATCGGCAGCTGGATGCCACCGGCGGATGGAAGCAGACGGCCTTGGGCAAGTCCATCCATCCAGGCGAAGCGGATGCAAGGATCCCGGCCATCCGCACAAGGCTGCAGGTGGAAGGATTTCTGCCGTCCACATCTGCGGGGACATCAGTGTATGATCCGGAGCTGGTCCAGGCGGTCAGCCTTTTCCAGACACTGCACGGTCTCACCGGGGATGGTGTGATCGGCAAATCCACCATTGCCGCCATGAATATTACCGCCGAACAGAAGGTCCGCCAGATTATCCTCAACCTTGAACGCTGGCGCTGGGAGGCCCATACACTGGGGCAGAAGTATGTGCTCGTGGATATTGCCGGATTCACCCTGGAGGCCATTGAAAACGACACCCTGATCCTGGAAATGCCGGTGGTGGTGGGTACGCAGCAGCACGAAACCCCGGTCTTCAGTGACATCATTCAGTATGTTGAAGTCCACCCCTACTGGCATGTTCCCGCCAAGATCGCCCGCGACGAGATGCTGGAAGAGCTGCGCAAGAATCCCCACTATCTGAATAAGCAGCACATCCGCCTCTTCAGCGACCGCACCTCCGAGGCGGAAGAGCTCAACCCCCTTGCCATGGACTGGAACCAGGTCAGCCCCCAACAGATGGGTCGCTTCAAGTTGCGCCAGGATCCCGGCAAGTGGAACGCCCTGGGCGCAATCAAGATCGCCTTTCCCAACAGCCAGAATGTATATATGCACGACACTCCCTCGCAGTCCTATTTTAAACGAACCAGCCGGGCGTTCAGTCACGGCTGTATCCGCCTCAGCAATCCAAGGCAACTGGCAGTATTTCTCCTGGGAGGGGTGGAAAAGGGCTGGACCATGGAGCGACTGGACGATATCATCGCCGCCGACAAGCGGAGCATTCTCCGCCTGCCCTCCCCCCTTCCGGTGCATATCACCTATCAGACCGTCAAGAGTGATGAGAGTGGAAGGGTCTCATTCCATAGGGATATCTACAATCGTGACCCGCAGCTTGCGGAGATACTCTTCACCAAATGATCTCCAGCGACTCCCGCTCGAAAACAAAACGGGTCCTCCCCGTTGACACAAGGGGTCGGAGTAGGGTAAAAAACAGAGTTAAGGGTCAGAAAAACATCCAGGTTAGCCTGAAGAAAACCGAAACGCATCAGAATCAGGAGAGAAATCCCAATGAATCGACGAACATTTCTCGGACGGGCAATGGCCCTGGCTCCTCTTCTTGTCCTCTCTTCGCCCTGCACCTTACTGGCTCGCCTTGAAGAGAGGAAACTTTCATTTTATCACACCCATACCTTCAAGGAACTGTCCCTCGTTTATTTCAGAAATGGACGTTATATCCCCAAAGCCTTGAACAAGATCAATCATTTTCTCAAGGATTTCAGAACCGGTGATATCCATCCCATTGATGTTGCCCTGCTGGATCTGCTCCATGACATACGCAAGGCCGCCGGCAGCAAACATTTTTTTGAGGTGATCTCCGGATACCGATCTCCCCAGACCAACTCCATGCTTCAGGACAGCAGCAACGGGGTGGCAAGTCACAGCCTGCACATGATGGGCAAGGCCATTGATATCCGGCTTCCCTCTTTCAACACCGGCCGCCTGCACCAGATTGCCCTGGGTTTTCAGCGCGGCGGGGTCGGTTTTTATCCCCAGTCCGATTTTATCCACGTTGACACCGGCACTGTCCGCTTCTGGTAAGGGCACCGAAGCTGTCCCTTGATGAGTGACATCCAGACAGAAGCCGCCACCGCCCCATGGCTTATCTATATCGTCCGCTGCCGTGACAATACCCTCTATACCGGCATCACCAACGATCTGAACAAGCGTATCGAGGAACATAACGCCGGGCCCAAAGGGGCTCGTTATACCCGGTCACGGCGACCGGTGACCCTTGTCTATTGTGAACAGGCCCCATCCAGATCAGTGGCGGCCAGCCGTGAGAACTGTATAAAAAAGCTCAAAACCACCCGCAAACACAGACTGATCACATCGTCAATCACCACTCCGACGCGGCCACCGGAGAACAATCAGACCAGAGAAGACCCCCATGACATCGATTCTGATTGTTGATGATGAACAGAGCATGCGTGATTTCCTCACGATCCTCCTCCAGAAAGAAGGCTACGAGGTCACGGCCCACGCCAATGGCGCGGACGCCCTCAAATGCCTGAATGATCAGCCCTTCGACCTTGTCATCAGCGACATCCGCATGCCCGGCATTGGCGGACTCGATCTGCTGCACAGCATCAAGGAACAATACCCTGCCCTACCGGTCATCCTGATCACCGCCTTCGTGTCGCCGGGTGATGCCATCTCCGCCATGAAAGACGGGGCCTTCGACTACATCAGCAAGCCCTTCAATGTCGCCGAAATAAAAAATGTGATCCGCTCAGCCACGGCCCGCAAGGGTTCTGACGCCGCTCTCCCGTCATCGGCTGAGGCCTTTCCCAGGATCTTCGGGAAGAGTCCAGAGATGGTCAAGATCTTCGACTTGATCCAGCGCGTCGCGCCAACGCCGGCCAATGTCATCATCTATGGCGAGTCAGGAACCGGCAAGGAACTGGTGGCCCAGGCCATCCATCAGCACAGTAAGGTGGCCAACCAGCCCTTTGTCCCCATTACCTGCAGCGCGATTCCAGAAGACCTCATGGAAAGCGAGCTCTTTGGTCATGTCAAGGGTTCGTTCACCGGGGCCATTCAGGACAAGGCCGGACTTTTCCAGCTGGCCAACAACGGCACGGCCTTCCTTGATGAGATCGGCGAGCTGTCGCCCATCATCCAGACCAAACTCCTCAGAGTCCTCCAGGAACGGGAAATAAAACCGGTGGGCTCCACCCGTATTGAGCGGGTAAACGTCCGCATTATCGCTGCCACCAACCGGATTCTTGAACAGGAAATCATTGCCGGCCGCTTCCGCGAGGATCTTTTCTACCGCCTGGCGGTGGTTCCCATCCGTATGCCCCCTTTACGCGAACGGAAAGGGGATGTGCCGCTGCTGGTAAAACATTTTATGGAGAAGCATTCCCAGTTACTGGGAAAGAAGGTTCAGGAGATTTCCTCTTACGGCATGCAGGTTCTCATGAACTACGATTTTCCAGGCAATGTTCGCGAGTTGGAAAATATCATCGAACGCGGAGTTGCCCTGGAAAGCTCCAACATCATCCTGCCGGAAAGCCTGACCCTCTCGGCCCATCGAAAGGAGAGGAGAAGAAAAACCGATGTGGACCCACTGTTTCAGGCGGTGGCCAGCCAGGAGGAGCTTTTTGAACGGGGTCTGGAAGAAGTCATCAACGATCTTGAAAAACGCATCATCCGGTTTGCCCTGGAAAAAAGTAACCAATCCCGAATGCGGGCTGCGGAACTGCTGCGCATCAGCTTTCGCTCCCTGCGCTATAAGATCAAGAAATATGAGATTGAGGATCTCTAGTCAGCAGGCAGAAGAGGCAGGTTGCGGGCTGAACGGTTCACCGAAAAAAGGCGCCAATTCCTGAACACCCGGCAATCCTCTCCCCGGAACCCGCTCTGAAGTTTCGTTTTTTTTTCTTTTATGGATCACCGCCGTTCACTCCGCCATGGACCTCAAGACCCTCATCACTCAACCGCACAGCCCCGATTCATCGCCCGACAAACTGCTGCGCGGCCAACTTCTGTGGATGCTCCTGCTCCGGGTCATTCTCTACACCATCCTGCTCGGCATCAGTGTCTTTCTCCAGAATGAGCAACAGGAAATCATCCTCCCCCCCTACTACCTGCTGCTCTTCTTCATTGCCTGTATCTATGTCTCGACCATCGGCTCCGCCCTCTATCTCCTGATCAGTAAAAAAACGGCCCATCGCTTCGGGATTCTCCAGAATCAACTGGACATCCTACTGATAACCTTCCTTGTTTACGTTACCGGTTCTTCCAACTCCACATTTTCCCCCCTCTATTTCTTCCCGATCATCGCCGGCGGGCTGATCCTGCCCCGTCGCGGCGGCCTCATAGCCGCGGCCTCGGCCTCTCTGCAATACGCCTTTATCCTCGGACTTGAGCAACTCCATGCCTATCCGGCATTTCTCAGGCACTCCGCAATTTTTAAAGAACAGACCCTGCTTGCCAGCATCAACCATTTTGCTGTCCTGGGATTGACCTTTTTCCTGGCCGCCATCCTCAGCACCATCTTTGCCCGCCGCCTGCTGAAGACCGAGGCCGCCCTTTCCGACACCGTCAGAAGCCTCGACAACCTCTCCCTTCTCTACAAACAGATCTTTGACGACATTGCCACCGGCATTGTCACCATCGATAACAGCAACCGGATTTCATCCGCCAACAATGCCCTTGGCCATATCACCCTCCACAACCCGTTCGAGCTTATCGGCCAGCCCTTTTCCGCGATCTTTCCCACCCTCGATATAGAGAATCCGGGGGCACAACTTTCTGCCGATTTTATTCGCAAAGATGGCCTGATCATCAGGGTGGGATATTCCTGCGCCAGGCTGCAAGTCTGCGATGACCCTGCCGCCCCCAGGGGTGGCGGGCAGAATCAGCTCCCTTTATCAAACTGCAAGATCCTGACCATACAAGACATCAGCGAGATTGAGCGCCTGGAACAACAGATGCGGCAGGCGGAAAAGATGGCCGCCATAGGGCGAATCAGCGCCGGGATTGCCCATGATTTCAGAAACCCCCTGGCCGCCATTTCCGGTTCCGCCCAGGTTCTCGCCGACGAATTTTCCCAGCAGAATTCATCGGAACAGCGAACCAACCGGGCCCTCATCAATATCATCCTTCGTGAATCAAACCGGTTAGCCCGGACCATTACCGATTTCCTCAAATTTGCCCGGCCGGATACGGTGGAGCGCGAATGGTTTTCCCTGAAGAAATGCCTGGATGAAGTCATTCAGGTCAGTCAGAGCGATCCCATCTGGCCGGCAAGTTGTCACCTTGAGGTCGACATCGACCCCGAATTATCCCTGCTGGCAGATCAGGATCAGATCTTCACGGTTCTCAGCCACCTTATCTACAACGCCCTGCCATTCTGCCCCCAGGGATCTGAGCGTCTGAGGATAGAGGCGGAAGAGATTTTTCTTTCTGAGAACCAGGGAGAGATTATCCTGCGTGTGGCCGATAACGGGACCGGCATTGAGGACGGATTCGAGGAAAAGATCTTTGAACCATTTTTCACCAGGCGCATTGATGGGACGGGACTGGGCCTGGCCATCGTCAAACAGATCGTCATCGCCCATCATGGTGCCATTGAGGTTGGCCGCTCAGGGATTGGCGGCGCGCTGTTCACCATCCATCTGCCCTTACCTTAGGGCATGGGTCGAAAAATGAGAAGCCCTGTAAAAATCCGGATCAGGAGTGGAGCCAATGCCGCTTATCCTTATAACCAATGATGATGGAGTGGAAAGCCCGGGACTCAAGGTCCTGGCCTCTGCCCTTCGCCCACTGGGAAACTGTGTGATCGTTGCCCCCGACCGTGACAATTCCGCCGCCTCCCACTCTCTGACCATGAATCGTCCCCTGAAGGTTACCCGAATTCAGGAGGATTATTACTCGGTGGACGGAACCCCCACCGACTGCGTCGTCATCGGCCTCAACAAAATCCTGGGGAAGCGGCCCGATCTGCTGATCTCGGGGATCAACCCCGGCCCCAACCTGGGCGATGATATCGCCTATTCGGGAACCGTATCGGCGGCGGTGGAAGGCACCATGTACGGCATTGCATCCCTCGCGGTTTCCCTGGCCGGCACCCAGCCCTTCGATTTTGCCAGGGCTGGAAAGGTGGCCGCCTGGCTTGCCGCCATAATCCTCAAACAGGGCCTGCCCGAAAACACCCTGCTCAATGCCAACATCCCCGGGATACCAACGACACAGGGCGTCAGGGTCACCCGACAGGGGCGGAAATTATGGAAAAACGCCATCCAGGAGACCCTTGATCCCTGGGGCCGAAAACATTACTGGATAGGTGGAGGCACCGCCAATCTGGATCCCGATGCAGATACCGATGTCAGCGCCATCAACGCCGGCTTCATCTCGGTGACGCCCATCCATCTTGACCTGACCAATCATGCCGGAATTCACTATCTGAAAGAAAAGTGCGCCCTGGAAAAAATTCCTATTCCCCTCCACCCTTCTGTTTCCGGGCAAAGTTAGCCGCCTCCATCCCAGCCACACAGCCCTCGCCCACCGCCTTGGCAAACTGGTAGGGATGACCGGCGATGTCTCCGGCGGCATAAACTCCGGGGACATTGGTCTCTGCCAGTTTGTTGGTATCGATATGGGTCATGGTATCGAGGTCAAGCTGCACCCCGATCTCCAGGGCCAGTTCCATGGCGCCCTTGGCCCCGAGCTCAATAAAAACCCCATCAACCTTGACCTCTGCCCCTGATTGCAAAAGGATGGACTGCACCGCATTCTCCCCCTGGATTGCCTTGACCCAGGTTCCGGGAAGGTGCTCCACCGTGGAGTTTTTCAGCTTATCGAGAAGATCACTGGAGGCCACCAGTTCCTGACTGACCAGATAGACCCTGGCGGCATAGCTGGTAAGGGTAAGGGCGCCGTCAATGGCGGCGCTGGCATTTCCCACCACCGCCACCGTGGTATTGCGGTAAAAATTGGCGTCACAATCGACACAATAGGATACGCCTCGGCCACTCAGTTCTTTTTCTCCCGGCACGTTCAGTTTTTTCCTGGACGTGCCGGTGGCAAAGATCACCGTGCGACTGCTGATCACGGCACCCCCCTCAAGATCAAGGACAAAGAGCGCCTCCTTCTGACGGATCTTCAAGACATCTTCCTCCAGGAACTGGGCCCCAAACCTTTTGACCTGGGAAATCCCCGCCTCCAGCAACTCCCGGCCCGTCGTCACCCCGTCCACACAGGCATAATTTTCCACATGGGCCCAATAGAGCGAACTCCGCTCAATCCGGCCCAGCATCAGTGTGGTCGCCTTTTTCCGTACCGCATGGATGGCCGCCTGAATTCCCGCCGGTCCCGCCCCGATAATCACCACATCATACAGCATTGAACCTGCTCCGTTCTCCAGTTCTGTTTTCATTCCATCTCCATGATACGTTAATTTTTGCCGCTATTTCTTTATCTTCGCATCGTTCGTTGCTGACCGACTGACGCCACTATTTTAATAATTTTCCGCATTCTCCTTGAATTCTCAAGCAATATATCCTAATGGTAGGAAGTTTTCCCTTGATCTTGAAAGAAACTGGACCAAAAATCACATTCCACCTGAACCCATTTATAATAAGCCCACGATCATTCGTCAATTAACCATCATGGATTACAATCAGCAAAGAATCGTCATCACTGGAGTCGGCCTGGCCGCCCCGGGTGCTGATAATCTCAAGGATTTTCGGGCCCAGGTTTTGGCCGGAAACTCTGCAATCAAAGAAATCGAGCTCCGCTATTTCGGGTCGGCCCCTGCCGGCATCTGCACCTTTGATGAGACCAGATACCGAAAAAAAAGGGAAAACAAGCGCGGCACCAGGGCCGGTTGCCTGGGGGTGTACTGCGCCCACGAGGCCCTGGCAGACGCGGCCCTGTCCATTGATCATTACGAAAGGTCCCGCATTGGGGTGTACGTGGGCCTCACCGAACATGGGACGGTGGAGACGGAAAATGAAATATTCAATATTAGCAACTATAACTATGATGTAAAATACTGGTCTCACCACCACAATCCGCGCACCGTTCTCAACAACCCGGCAGGCGAGATCACCATGAGCCTGGGGATCACCGGCCCCCATTATGCCATCGGCGCCGCCTGTGCTGCCGGCAACGCCTCACTCATTCAAGGTGTGCAGATGCTCCGCCTGGGTGAGGTGGACATGGCCCTGGTGGGCGGGATCTCGGAGTCCACCGGTTCTTTCGGGATCTTCGCCAGCTTCAAGGCCCAGGGGGCCCTGGCCGAGGCAGCAGACCCGCGCCAGGCCTGTCGCCCCTTTGACATGGACAGAAACGGGATCGTGGTTTCAGAAGGGGCCTGTATCTACGTTCTGGAACGCCTGGAAAAGGCCCTGGCCCGCGGAGCAAGGATCTATGGCGAGATTGCCGGCTACTGCATCAACTCCGACGCCCGTGATTTTGTCCTCCCCTACGACAAGCGCCAGGCAGAATGCATGGAGCAGGCCCTGAAGCGGGCGGGGATGGAACCGCACCATATTGATATCATCAACACCCACGCCACCGGCACCCGGCAGGGCGACATCGAGGAATGCAAGGCCATCGGTCAGGTCTTCGGCACGGCCCCTTGCACCTACATCAACAACACCAAATCGATCATCGGCCATGCCATGGGAGCCGCCGGCGTCCTTGAGCTCGCCGGCAATCTCCCTGCCTTTGAAGATCGTTGGGTGCACCCCACCATCAATGTCAGCAACCTGGACCCGGAGTGCGCCCTCCCCCGTATGGTGCTCAACGCACCCGTGCAGCTGCCATCCATCTCCGCCATTCTCAACAACTCTTTTGGCATGGTCGGCATCAATTCCGTGATCATTGTCAAAAAATATCGGGAATAATGTATATTTCTCCAGAAAAATATAAGAAAAAATGGCAGGATATGGTATAAGTTGTGTTTTTTCATCGAGCCGGCTCCCATTTGCAGCCAGAGCCCAACTTTATACGAAAAGATATTTGTTTTTTTTGAGCAAGAGATCCATTCTGGAGAGACCATGACACGTGATGAAATTAAAGATCTCATTGTCGAGATCATCAAAGATATCGATGAAGACGCGGATTTCCATACCCTCCAGTCCGACCTGCCACTGCGCGACCAGCTCGATCTGGATTCCATGGATTTTCTCGACATTGTCATGGAGCTGCGCAAACGTCATAAGCTCCAGATCCCGGAGGCGGACTATCCCCAGCTTGCCTCATTAACCAGCTGTGTCAACTACCTCGAACCACTGCTCAAAAACATCTGACAGAGCATCTGACAACCTCCTCGACGTGCGCACACCTCTCCTGATTATCGGCGGCGGTCTTTCGGGACTGGCCGCCGCTATTCGTTTTGCCCGTTTCAATCCCGACGTCCTCATCCTCGAAAAACACTCCCGTGTGGGTGGCCTCAACTCCTGGTATTACCGGAACAATTCCCTGTTCGAGACGGGGCTGCACGCGATCACCAACTTTGCCCCGCCCGAGGATAAAAACGCCCCCCTCAATCGTCTCTTTCGTCAGTTAAAGCTGCGCCGCAGGGACTTCAACTTCCACCAGCAACTCGCCAGCGAGATCTGCTTCAGCAACCGGGAGACACTCTGTTTTTCCAATGATTTCGAGGTGCTGCTCCAGGAAATTGCGGGCAAATTTCCTGCCAGCGCGTCCCGGTTTCTCAATCTGGTGCAGACCGTCAAGGAACACGACCCCTTTCAGGCGACCCCCTTTTGCTCCGCCCGAAGCTATCTGGCTCACACCCTGAACAACCCGCTGTTGGTGGACATGCTCCTTTGCCCGCTCCTGTATTATGGTTCAAGTGTGGAAAACGACATGGATTTCAACCAGTTTGTGATCATGTTCCGGGCCATCTTTGTGGAAGGAATGTTCCGCCCCCACGGCAGCATCAAGGATTTTCTCGACCGCCTGCTCAGCCATTATCAGAACTTTGGCGGCACCATCCGTTTGCAGGCTCAAGTTTCCAGAATCATCCACCAGGGGAGCACGGTCCAGGGCGTGGAACTGACAGACGGCGAGGTCATCGAGTGTGACGCCCTGCTCTCCACCATCGGCCTGGAGGAAACCCTGGCCTGCCTCGACGCCCCGCCCCTGGCCCAGCCCCAGGGAAAACGGCTTGGTTTTGTGGAGTCCATTTTTCGTCTGCCGGCAGAGTTCCAGAAGGGTCTGCCCACGGACAAAACCATTATTTTCTACAACAGCAGTGAACAACTCCAGTATCAGCGACCCCGGGAACTGGTTGACCTGAACAGCGGCGTTATCTGCTTTCCGGCAAACTTTCAGGGCCTTGCCCCCTCGCCCCATTTTGAGGTGCGCACTACCCATCTTGCCAATTACAGCGGCTGGAAATCCCTGGCCCAGGACAAGTCCCTCTACCTCCAGACCAAAAGCGACATCGCCCGTCAGTCAGCGGCCACCGTCGAGAAAATCATTGGTAATTTTACCCGCCATGTTGTATATGAAGATACCTTTACACCCTTGACCATAGAGCGCTATACTGCCAAAAAAGAAGGGGCGATTTATGGTTGTCCCGACAAGATCAAGGATGGCAATATCGGCTATGACAACCTCTTTCTGGCCGGCACCGACCAGGGTTTCCTCGGTATTGTCGGTGCCATGCTCAGCGGCGTCTCCATGGTCAACCAGCATATTTTGTCCCGTTTGTAACCAAAACCGATAGAAACAACTCCATGTCTTTCTCTTTAGATACTGCGGCCGACCGTTATGATGTTATTGTTATCGGCTCCGGCCTGGGCGGACTGACCACCGCCAAGCGTCTTGCCTATTGCGGCCACAAGGTGCTGCTCCTGGAATTTCATCACCAGTTGGGGGGACTGGCCACCTGGTTTCAACGCAAAGGCCATATTTTTGATGTCTCCCTGCACGGCTTTCCCTACGGCATGGTCAAGACCTGCAAAAAATACTGGACCAGAGAGATTACCCAGTCCATTGTTCAGCTCAAGGATATCGTCTTTGACAATCCCCAGTTTTCGTTGAAAACGACCTTTGACCGCCTCGACTTCACGGCCCTGCTAAACCGCAAGTTCAGGATCCCGCAGACCATCATCGACCGCTTTTTCAGCACCGTGGCGGGGATGAATTTTTACGATGACCAGACCATGACCACCCGCGAGCTGTTTGAGGAATTTTTTCCCGGCCGCAGCGATGTCCATCGTCTGCTGATGGAGCCCATCACCTACGCCAACGGCTCCACTCTGGATGATCCGGCCATCACCTATGGCATCGTCTTTTCCAACTTTATGAACAGGGGGGTCTTCACCTTCGAAGGCGGTACCGATAAGCTCATCGGTTTGATGACCGAGGATCTCCAGCACCATGGCGTCACCATCTGCACCAAAGCCAGGGTGGACCGGATCATTGTCGAAAAGGGCCGAGTGCGAGGCGTCGAGGCGGGCGGAAGAACCATCATTGCCCCGGCCGTGGTGTCCAACAGCGGCATCACCAACACCATTCAGGATCTGGCGGGGCGGGACGCCTTCTCCTCCGATTTCCTGGCAAAGGCCGATGCCATCCGGGTCAACAACTCCAGCTGCCAGGTCTATATCGGCTTGAAACCAGGGGCCCTCATCGAGGAGAAAGGTGATCTTCTGTTTACCTCCACCGCCCCTGTCTTCGACTCTTCCGAGCTTCTCGACCTGCACACCCGTTCCAAGACCTTCTCGATCTACTCCCCCAAAACCCGGCCGGGGCATGACCGCCACACCATCGTTGCCTCGATGAACAGTCGTTTTGAAGACTGGAGCGCCCTCTCCCAGGAAGCCTACGACACTGAAAAACAGGCCCTTATCGAGCGAACCCTGGTGGATTTGAACCGGTATTACCCTGATATTGAGGATCAGATCGACTGGCTTGAGGCGGCAACGCCCAGGACCTTTAACCGTTACACCCTGCATACTCGCGGCACCTCCTTTGGCACCAAGTTTGAGGGCCTTGCCGTTTCCCGTTCCATCTTCAAGGAGGTGGGCGGCCTTTTCCATGTCGGTTCCGTGGGTATCATCATGTCCGGCTGGCTTGGCGCCATCAATTACGGGGTCATTGTCGCCAATGATGTTGACGGGTATGTCCGCAGTCTCTAACCAGAAATATTTGCAAAAATAATGACCACATTCATCGATCAGAAAGTTGTAATCACCGGTGCCAGCCGGGGTATTGGACGGGCCATCAGCCTGGCCTTTCTCAGACAAGGGGCGCAGGTGCTTGGTATTTATGGCGGCAACGATGCTGCGGCATCAGCCTTTATCCGGGAATGCGAGCCCTTTGCTGGCCGCTTGCAGCTCCATCAATGCAATGTCGCCGACAGCCGCCAGGTGGAGGCCTTCTTCCAGGGGGTGGAAGAGCAGTTCAACACCATTGACATCCTCGTCAACAATGCCGGAATCCGCCGGGACGGGCTCCTCGCCCTGATGGATGACGAAAGTTGGCAGCAGGTCATTGATGTCAACCTCAGCGGCACCTTTTATATGTCGAAGCAGGCGGTGCTGCTGATGATGAAGCAGAAGTACGGGCGGATCATCAATATCACCTCGCCGGTGGCCCATCTCGGCTTCACCGGTCAGGCCAACTACGCCGCCTCCAAGGCCGGCCAGATCGGCATGACCAGAACCCTTGCCAAGGAAACCGCCCGCAAAAAGATCACCGTCAACTGTGTTTCACCAGGATTTATCGCCACCGAGTTCCTCGATGACCTGAGCGCGGAACAACTGGCCCTCTACAAAAATATGGTGCCCATGCGCCGTTTCGGCACCGCGGAAGAGGTGGCGGAAGCGGTCCTGTTTCTGGCCGGGCCGCAGGCATCCTATATCACCGGCACCGTCCTTGAAGTCAACGGAGGCTTATAAAGAAGCATGAATATTGACCCGCGTGTCACCGCACTGATCCCCCATCGCCCGCCCTTTCTCTGGATCGACAGAATTGTCAGTTATGAGGAGGGGATCATGGTGGCGGAGAAAACCATCCCTGAAGACCTTGACATCTTTCAGGGACACTACCCGGAGCATCCCATCCTGCCCGGGGTCATTCTCTGCGAGGCCCTGTTTCAGACCGGGGCCCTGCTCATAGCGAGGATGCTCCAGGATGAGCAGAATATTGCCCATGGCGTCCCGGTCCTCACCCGCATTGAGGGAGCCCGCTTTAAACGGCCGGTGGGACCGGGCAGCATCATCCAGATGCAGGTCAATCTCAAGGAAAAGGTTGCCGGTTCCTGGTTTCTCAAGGGAATTTTGCGGGTGCAGGAAAAAGTTGCCGTTCAGGTGGATTTTTCCTGTGCCATGGCATCGATCCCGCGGCCATGAAGGATCCCGGCAGCCCACCAGCTGCGTCCGCCGCATCCGACCCCATATTCACCTGCCACTTCTGTGATCAGCCAAAGGTGCATCTGCAGGGCCGCTGACAGAGCGCCAGGGCCGTCTGCACGGGGTGCGGAATGATTGTCGCAGTGGCTGAATACCGGGAAGAGCTGAATGGCTGGAAGGAAGCAATATGGAAGGAATGGGGTGGTTGAAATTTTATTGAAATGAGGTATTTTGTCATCCGCTGAGAGTGATTTGTATCTCAAGGGAGTCCCAGGCTCTCTGTCCATCTGAACGCAAAAAACCTGCCGGCGTTTCCACAAACACCCTGAGTCTGCAAGAGAACGACGCGCCCACTCTTACCCCTTAACTCACACACCGAGGAACAAACACGTGCAACTCTCGATTACCAATATGATCTTCCACGCCGGACCGGTCGGCCAGCTGGTGATGTTTATCCTCCTCGTCTTTTCCGTGGTTTCCTGGTCCATCGTCTTTATCAAGATGCGGCTGTTTAAACGGGTTCTGGCCGACACCCAGGATTTTCTTGAGGCCTTCTGGTCTTCGAGCAAGCTCAGCGAGGCCTATGAAACTGCTCAGGAATACGAATTCAGCCCTGAAGCGGCGATTTTTTCGGCAGGATTCACCGAACTCCAAAAGATCAACAAGATCCGCAACCGCAAGGAGGGCTCCGCCCAATCGGAAACCCTCGATATGCAGATGGCCACCATGGATAATCTGAAACGGGCCATCCGTAAAACAGAGTCGCAGGAGATCACGGAACTGGGAAAATACCTCCCCTTCCTTGCCACCACCGGCAGCGCCACTCCCTTTATCGGCCTGTTTGGAACGGTCTGGGGGATCATGGCTTCATTTCACGATATCGGCATGCGCGGCTCCGCCTCACTCACCGTTGTCGCCCCGGGTATCTCCGAGGCCCTGGTGGCCACGGCGGCAGGGCTCGCGGTGGCCATCCCGGCGGTTATCTTCTATAATTTTTACGCCAGCAAACTGACCCATATCGACGCTGAGATGCAGAATTTTTCCACGGATTTCCTTAACCTGGTTGAGCGCGATCTGATCAGCCGATCACAGTAAATCAGCATGGATGGAGCAGGCTCTCCTGCCGATCTTGGGACAGAACTCTTCGGATATTGGGCTTATTGACAAGTCACATTGCAAGCCGATGGCCCCACTTTCGGCTGTTCCAGAAGTCCTTTACAAGAACCAACAGACTAAGCGGATACAAATATCATGGGAATGGGATCAAGCAGGGGCAATGGCCAACGGGGATTAGTTGCTGATATTAACGTCACCCCGCTCGTGGATGTGATGCTGGTGCTGCTCATCATCTTTATGGTGACCGCCCCGATGATGACCCAGGGGCTTAACGTCGATCTGCCGGAAACCACCGCCAACTCCCTGCGCCAGAAGGAGGAACCGGTCATGGTCAGCATTGACAAGGACGGCAAGATCATGCTGGGAAAGATCGAATATACCCAGGCCGTCCTCCGCGAGCAGCTGACCAAGATCGATGAAAAAGGCAAGGAAGAGCCCATCTATCTCAAGGCCGACAAGGCCGTCCCCTATGGGCTGGTGGCCTCGGTCATGGCCGACATCAAAGCGGCGGGGTTCAACAAGCTGGGAATGATCACCAAGCCCATCGAAGAAAAACGGTAACGTGTTGCAACAATCACCGAAGCAGATGTTTTTTCACGCCCTGCCCGGCGAATGGAAATGGCCATTGAATCTGGCCGTTGGCATTCATCTCCTGGCCCTGCTGGCGGCCCTGTTTCTGCCCCAACTGCTGCACAAGCGGCCCATATTGCCGGAGATCACCACCATCGATCTGGTCAGCATGGGGGAGCCCTCTGCCAGCAAGGAACCGGCCGCCCCGCCGGCGGCAAAGGCGGCTCCAAAACAGGCCGAAAAAATCGCCCCCAAAGTGGAGGCCGCGCCACCCGCCCCCACCCCGCCACCACCTCCGCCAAAGGCTCCTGAGATCATCAAGCCGGAGGTGATCAAGCAGATCCCTGTCCCTGTCGAGAAACCGGTTCCCACCCCGGAACCAGTGGTCAAGGCTGAACCGGCTCCACCTCCAGCGCCGATTGAGGCCATCTCGCTGAAGCCTCTCAAACAAAAAATTAAAAAAGAAGTCAAAGAGATCCCGGACAAAAGGGTTGAAGAGACCAAGCTTCGCAAGGAAGAGTTAAAAAATATTGCCCAGCAACTCCAGGAAGAGGCGAAGAATGAGGCGAAAAAAGAGGCCGCCGCCCAGGAGACCATCAAGCAGCAGCGACAACTGGCTGCCGCCCGGGAACAGGCCCGGCGCGCTGATCTCGAGGCCAGACTGGCCATAGCAGAGGCCGAAAGGGCCGCCGCCGCCGCCAGAGACGCGCGCAGCGATCAGCGCAGTTCGTCAAAAAATCCGGCGGCAGGGGCCAATACCGGCAGCCCGCAGACCATGGGGATAGTGAACCTCCAGTATTACGCAACCATCACCGGCCATATCAAGCAGTACTGGCAGCCGCCCGACGTCAAGTCCTGGGACCCCAACCTGCTGGCCATCGTCAGTATCACCGTCACCCGCGACGGCCAGATCATCAGTAAATCCTTTGAAAAGGAATCCGGCGACAAACTCTTTGACCAGTTTGTGCTCAAGACCCTGGAGGCCGCCAACCCTCTCCCCGCGTTCCCGCCGGCGTTGCAGGAACAACGGCTGGAGATCGGGCTTAAGTTTAAACCAAGCGGAATACAGTGATTTTTTCATCCGGCAATGATATATTGTTCCCGTAATAAATTAACTCATGAGGGAATCACCCCGGGGACAGGTTCAAGCCCACCCCGCCGATTCTCCTGTTCAACGTTCCTTTCACCATCCCCAGTCACATCATGAATATGATCCGTTCAGCTCTGATCCTCTTCTTCGGCCTCCTCCTTTTCTGCAACGGCTCAGGCTCCGCCCGGGCAGAGGGGAAGGTCTATCTCGATATTACCGCCTCGGGAACCCGCAAAATCAACATGGCCGTCCCCCCTTTCTCCGGCCCGGCCCAGTCCGGCGGCCCGGCGTCCATTGGTCTGGATCTCTCCAGTGTCCTGGAAAAGGCCCTGGAGTTCCACGGCATCATCTCCATTATTCCCCGTCAAAATTACTCCGGTTCCTCACCGGACTGGAAACAAATCGGCGCCGACTATATCGTCCGTGGCAGCTATACCATCTCTTCCGGCGGACTGGGCATTGAGGCAAGTCTCATGGATGTGGCCAGCGGCAGCACCCTGCTCGGCAAAAAATATACCGGCCCCCTGGACCAGCGACAGGACATGCTCTTTAAATTCTGTGACCTGGTTATCAAGGAACTCACCGGCGACCTGGGTGTTGCCCATAGCCAGATTGCCTTTATCTCCAACGGCTCCGGTGCCAAGGAGGCCTATCTGACCAATATCCTGGGCGACAGGACCAGGCAGATCACCCGCCATCGAAATCTGGTCATCTCTCCCCGTTTTACCCCCGATGGCCAGAGCCTCAGCTACTCCTCCTACCACAAGGGAAATCAGGACCTCTTTATCACCGAGCTGAATCAAAGCACCACCACCCAGGTCCTCTCCCGCCGAAAGGGGATGAACCTGGGGCCGGCCTGGTCCCCGGACGGCCAGAGAATGATCCTGACCATGAGTAAGGACGGGAATCCCGACCTCTACATGCTCGACCGCCAAGGTGAAATCCTGGAGCAGCTGACCAGCCGGGCTGGAATCAATGTTTCCGCCTGCTGGGCCCCGGATGGCAGACGGGTGGCCTTTGTCTCCGACCGAAGCGGCAAGCCGCAGGTGTATCTGATGGATCTTGTCAGCAAAAATGTAAAACGGATTACCTTTAAAGGGACAGAAAATGTTGAGCCGGTCTGGTCGCCCAAGGGAGACCTCCTTGCCTACACCAGCCTGCTCAATGGTTCTTACCAGATCTGCATTTCCCCTCCCGACGAAGGGGCCACCCCCATTCAGGTTACCAAGGATTCAGGACATCATGAAGCGCCGGACTGGTCGCCGGATGGCAAGCAGATCATCTTTACCAAACGGGATGGGGGGTCGCAAAAGATCTATGCCATCCTCAAGAACGGCACCTTCCAGCGGCAGCTTTTTTCCATGAAAGGCAACCAGACCTATCCCCGCTGGATATATAAAAAACAAGATTAGTGCCTTACAGGGTATTTTCTTGTTTTTTTTGCAAGAAAATACCCTGCGAAAGGCACTTATCCCGCTCATCGGGGTTAGTGCCTGAGAGATTCTATTTTCTGTTTCCTGACAAGAACACCATCTGTGAAAGGCACGTATCCCGTTCACCAATGTTCGACACTCAACTATCACTTACCAGGTATATGCCATGAAGAAATCCTTTGCCCATCTCCTCGTCCTGATCACCTTAACCCCCTTTCTGGTTCAATGCGCCACTCAGGATGAGGTGCGGACCCTGTCATATCAGCTGCGGGCAGTGAACAAGAAGCTTGAGGATATGCAGGCCAATACCGTGGGCGATATCCAGAAAAAACAGGCCAACTCTTCCGGTCAACTCACGGAAATGCAACAGGAAATCCTGGCCTTGAAGGCCGAACTTGAGGCCACCGCGTTGAGCAATCGTCAACTTCAGGAGCAGAACAAGGGGCTGGAAAGCTCCCTTCAGGGACTGGTCAGCAAAAAAAGCTCGGAGACAGACTCCAAGATCACCCAGATCAACGAGCAGCTCAAACAACAACAGGACAGCGTGGCAACCCTCCATGAGGCACGGGCGCAGGAGGCGGAGCGGAAGGCCCATGCCGCTGCCGAAGCGGCTGAAGCGGCAAAGTTAAAGGCAAAGACAGCAGCAACGCCGCAGGGCAGCGCGCTGATCCTGGCAGAACAGAAAAAACTGGTCAAAGGCAAGACCCCTGCACCGGTAAAACCTGAACCAGCCACCACTCAGACACCCCCCCCGGCCCCGGCAGCAAAAGCGAAGCCGACAACGACGGCAAGTGGTGCGCCAGCGGCTCCGGCACCAGCAAAGGCAACCGCGACGGAATCCGCGTCCGCACCTGCTGCCGCAGCAAAAAATGAGGCGGAGCCGGAAACACCGGAACCCGGTGATGAGGTTTTCAAGCAGGCACAGAAAAAATACGAGGCTGGAGACTACCACAACGCCTATGCGAGCTACGAATCCTACCTTGACAAGCATGGCACTGGCGCCAACGCCGTCCAGGCCCGGTATATGATGGGAGAGAGTCTCTATCAGCAGAAGGAATATGATCAGGCCATTCTCCAGTATCAAAAGATCATTTCCACTCAGCCAAAGCATGCGAAAACCCCGGCTGCCCTGCTGAAACAGGCCATGGCCTTTGAACAGCTCTCCGACAAGGACACCGCCAAGATCATCTACCAGAAGATCATCAGCTCCTATGGTTCCAGTCCCGAGGCCGCCCAGGCCAAGAGCAAGCTCGGTTCTCTCTAGGAAATCATGCTGATGCTCACCCCGGGGGGACATGGGAAAGGGCCCGGGTGGCTATTTCCGGCCTCCTGTCTGCCCGTTCGAGATCCTGGCCATCCGCTGGATGGTGGGAGTATGGAAGAAAGGCAGGTGACGCGCATTCCGTGAAGATACGCCTGGACGAGCTCCTGCTTGCCGCCGGTCTCGCTGACGACCTGCCCCGGGCCCGAGCCTTGATTGGGGCCGGACAAGTACTGGTGAATGAACAACGGATGGACAAGGCCGGGTGTCTGGTGGCCTCCGATGTCAAGCTCCAGGTGAAGCCCGGTTGTCCCTATGTCTCCCGTGGCGGATTCAAGCTCAAAGGCGGACTCGACGCCTTCGGCTATGATCCCCGGGGCCGGGTCTGTGCTGACATCGGCGCCTCATCGGGTGGATTCACCGACTGCCTGCTCCAGCACGGGGCAAGCAGGGTCTACGCGGTGGATGTCGCCTATGGCCAGCTGGACTGGAAACTGCGGCAGGACCCCAGGGTCATCGTCATCGAACGTTTTAACGCCCGGAAAATCAACAGCTCCCAGATCCCTGAGTGCCTCGATCTGATTGTCATTGACTCTTCTTTTATCTCTCTGACCAGACTCCTCCCCCCCCTGCTCCCCCTTTTAGGCAGGCAGGGCCATATGATCGCCCTGATCAAGCCTCAATTTGAATTGCCTCGCGAAAAAATTCCCAAAGGCGGGGTCGTTCGCGACCAGGACCTGCATGACGAGGCCATTGCCAAAATTCAGCATTTCAGCGGGAGCATCGGCCTGACCAGTCTGGGTGTTGTTCGTTCCCCCCTCATCGGCCCCAAGGGGAACAGTGAGTTTCTGATTTTTCTGACCCCGAAGCAGCCATGAGCATCACCAGACAATGACCAATCCCCGGTGCGCTCAGGCTCCCTCCATCCACCCCTTTCCTGCAATCAGTAATTTCAGGAAGTTCGTTCCCAGGGCAGAAACACCGTGAAAAGGACAGTCATTCCATTTTCCCATCAATGGTGAGGGGATATGGAACTTCCCTCCCCCCCCCGGGCGGGCCAGGGAGGTGCGGCTTCTTTACTCAACGAGCAGCAGGGGGAAGGTCTGATGGAGAATTCCACTTACCATCTGCTGTCCCTGGTGTCGGGGAACATTGTTTGTCTGATGGGAAAGGTCCTGCGCTTTCTCGCCTCCTCTTCTTCCTTTTTCCTTTTCTCCTCCTCTCGATCCCTCACAGAACCGGGGCCCTCTTCCAGGCGATAAATGGTGTCCAGCATTGCCTCCGCATCTTCGGCGATTCTTTGCGCCAGAGAGCGATCCTTGAGCGCCAGTCTGAAATTCTTCCGGGCCAGTTCAATGCGGCCCTCATAGAGATAGTATTTCCCCAGATAGTAGGAGGATTCCCCCTTCAGTCCCTGCTGGTTCCTGAGCTTGCCCAGCTCATAATAGACCTTGGAAAATTCCGGGATCTCGCGGGCGACGGTGAAGAAATTGGCCTCTGCCTCTTTCAGCCTGCCAAGCTCCACCTGCGCCACGGCAAGTTGAAAAACCGCCCAGAGATCCGTGGCATCAAGCCTTGATGCCTTCTCAAAAAGCTCCAGGGCCCTGGCCTTGTTGCCAAGCGCCATTTCCTGCCGTCCCAGGTCCACCAGCAGAATGGGTCTCTCGGGCATGGCCGCGACAAGTTCCTGGAGCAGCACCAGGCTCCGTTCATGGTTATTGGCCTCACGCTCCACCTGGGAAAGGCCGTATTTGGCCATATTTCTTTCCAGCTGGGTGATATGGGAATCGGACATCTTGGTAACCAGATAATTTCGAAACTGGCCATCATCTTCAAGCTGCGACATAACCCGGTATTTAAAGCGTAAAAAGGCAAAGTTATCCACCGGTTTATACTTTTCGTTGAGGGGGGTCTTCTCAATGGCGAGCAGCGACTGGATATAGCCCAGACGCGCCTCGGGGTCGGGATGGGTGAGCAGATAGGGAGGAACCTGCCCCATACGATAGCGGGTGATCCGCCGCATGGTCTGCATCATCTTTTCCATGGCCGCCGGATCACGCCCCAGCTTCTTCATCCAGCCATAGGAGAGAAGATCCGCCTCTTCCTCATCCTGACGGCTGAAATGCAGATTGAGGGCCTGATTGGTCGCCATGGAGCCGCTGATCAGGGCCTGACTGGCCGTGCCGCCGCCCAGGGCGATGCCGGCGATGGCCAGGGCAAGGGTGCCGATCCCCACCTTCATCCCTTTTTCCATGCGTGAGGCAATGTGGCGGCTGACCACATGGCCCACCTCATGGGCCATGACCGACAGCAGCTCATCCTCGCTGCCCATGGTTTCAAGGAGACCGGAGTGGAAAAAGATCAGCCCGGAAGGAGCGGCAAAGGCATTAAATTCCTTATTTTTTATAACAAAAAAATGATAGTCAAAATACTGGGCATTGGCCACCTGCAGCACCTCGCCCCCCAGCCGGTTGATATATTGAGAGATGTCAGGATCATCGAGGAGGGTAAAGGCAAGACGGGTCTGAAAAAGCAGGGCCTCTCCCAATTCCCGTTCCTCGCCGACGGTGAAGGCAGCAGCCGGTGGAACTCCGGGAAAATGGAGCATGGAGACAATCAGGATCATGGCCAGGATTTTGCGAACGGATTTTTTCATGGTGTCATCAAGGGGTTGTTTGGCAGAATATTTTCAGATTTTCAAGGCGGCCAGGACTCGTTCCATCCCCTGTTCGGTGGAGACCAGGGGCTGATAGCCAAGCTCATCCCGGGCCCGGGCAATGGAAAAATAGTGCGATTTGGCCAGCTGCTGGGCAAGAAACCGGGTCATGGGCGGCTCCTCCCGGCGACCAGCCAGGTGATATGCCCCCTCCAGCATTGCCCCCAGGCCATAAGCCAGAGGATAAGAGATTTTACCCCGAACCGGGGCAATGTCAAGACGGGAAAAGAGCTCTCCTATCCATCGCCACAGGTTGACCGGCTCTCCCTGACTGATAAAATAGGCACGTCCGGCCGCCGTGCCGGTTCCTGCCAGATTCTCCGCCGCCAGCAGATGGGCATGGGCCACATTGTCCACATGGGAGATATCCACCAGATTATCGCCTGCTCCCACCTGCCGCAGCTCCCCGGCCCGGCCCCGTTCAATGAGCCGGGGGATCAGATGGGGATCCCCCGGCCCCCAGACCAGATGGGGCCGGATGGCACAGGTGCGCAACCGCCCATCCGATGCCGAAAGGATCAACTGTTCGGCCATGGCCTTGCTTTCGGCATAATGACAGAGAAAGGAGTCGGCATAGGGAAGATCCTCAGTGCCATTGCGGATTGAGTGCTGGTTAAAGACAACGGAGGGGGTCGAGGTGTGGATCAGATGGCTGACCCCTGCCGCCCGGCAGCCGGCCAGGACATTGCCGGTACCCAGGACATTGATGGCATGATATTCCTGCCGGCTTCCCCAGATCCCGGCCAGGGCCGCGACATGGAAGACGGTGTCAACGCCCCGGCAGCACTGCCTGACAAAATCACCATCGCGGATGTCGCCCTGACGACAGATCGCGCCCATGGCCTGCAACTCGGGGTAGGTATGGCGCCCGAGCACCAGACATTCGATGTCACGGGCCCGCAGCAGGCGGACAATGGCCTTGCCGACAAACCCGCCGCCGCCGGTGATAAGCACCTTTTTCATGCCTGCCCCTGAAGCTGGCCCTGGGCCCAGAGGGCCAGCTGCTCCCGGAATATCTTGGCGTTATGACGGATATCCACGGGAAAATCCGGGTGGATCAGAAACAATTCAATCACCGCGGTGAGCGGGCTTGCCGCCGCCAGCACCCGGACCTCGCGGAGCAGCTTCTCCGACACCCTCGTCGCGGTTTTCACCGGCTCAATGATCATCACCGGCTGCTGCCATGGGCTGTTTTCACGATCAGCAATCCCCACCAGCGCCGATCGGGCGACATCGGGATGTTCATTGACAATGGCCTCGCAGCAGATCGTGAACAGGGTTCCATTTTTGGTCTCCACCCGATGGGCGCGCCGACCGCAGAACCAGAGTCGTCCCTGATCATCGAGATAGCCAAGATCGCCCATCCGGTGCCGGAAAGAGTCACCATCCCTGATCTTGGCCAGCCGGTTTTCGGCCTCATTCTCCTCATAGGCCCGGGTCACCACCTCACCGCGCACGACGATTTCGCCGATGACACCAGCGGGCAGACAGAGGGCCTCGTCCCAGAGGGGAACCGGCATATCGGTACCGGCGATCACCCGGATCTCCATCCCCGGCAAGGCCCTTCCCACACAGATCCCCTTCCCTTGCCGGCTGAGCGGCCAGGTCTGCGCCACAATCTCTCTGCCCTCCAGGGAGGCCACGGGAAGGCATTCGGTGGCGCCGTAGGGGGTGTGGATCCTGGCCCCCGGAGACAAGATGGCCTGCATCCGGGCAACAAGATCACCGCCGATGGGGGCCCCGGCCATAAGAACCTGCTGGAGGTGGGTGAGGATGATCCCCTGTTTCTGACAATAACGGCTGACCACATTCCAGATGGCCGGCGAGCCGAAAGAATAGGTCACCCGCCACTTTTGCAGGGAGCCGACAAACTTGCGCGGATCAACCCTGGCGGGGCGAGTCGGGTCCATATCGGGAATCACCGCCATCGCTCCCAGGGCCGTGGCAAACAGGGCAAAGAGGGGAAAACCGGGCTGATCGATGTGCCCCGGCCCGATCCCGTAGTAGTCCCGGATCAGCCGCATCTGGGCATGGAACACCCCGTGCTCATAGCGCACCCCTTTGGGCGGCCCGGTGGAACCGGTGGTGAAGATGATGGCGGCCAACTCATCGGCCCTGGCCGGATGGGCGGGAAAAGGAGCGGACGTATTTTTCAACCGACGGCAGAGATTGGGCCCGAAGAGTCCCAGGGAGAGCCCCAGAAACGAGCCGCAGCAAAAGGAGCGCCTGACCGTGCGGAAGGGCGAGGGAAAGGCCAGGCGAAACAGATGGGCCGCCGGACTTCCAATCAGCACCTGGGGCCGAACCCCGGCGATGCAGCGGCGCAGATTCTGATATCCCATGCCGGGATCAATGAGAAGAACCGGTGCCCCCAGCTTGAACAGAGCGAAGCTCAGGCAGATAAAATCAGCCGATGGTCTGACCATGAGCATCACCCGCTGACCTGCCTTCACCCCATGCTCGTCCAGAAACCAGGCCAGGGCATCGGCCCGGCCATTGAGCTCGGTAAACTTGAGCGTCCTGCCGCTGGCCGCCTCCACCAGGGCGGTGGCATCACCCAGCTCCCCTGCGCGTTCGGCCAGGGTCTGTCCGATATTGACGTTCATCGGGCGGGGTGACCACTGGGTGCTGAAGAACCGGGAGCTGCCGCGAAAAAATCTTCCAGCAGGGGACGAATGGAGGGCAGGGCGTCTTCCAGGACATAATGCCCGGCATCTTTGAAATAATGGCACCGGGCGTGCGGAAACCGCTCCTGCCACTCACGGTAGAAATGATCATTGAAACAAAAATCCCGCCCGCCCCAGCAGATCAGCACCGGAATCGGGCGGGCGGCCAGGGCATGCAGCCCCTCTTCCACCCGAACCAGAGTCCCATGGGAAGGATGGGTGGGGCTCAGGGGGATATCTCGGACAAAGCCATCCACCGCCACCCGGTTGTCCCAGCAATCATAGGGCGCCAGATAGGCCTGGGCCACCTCCGGACGAAGACGTCTGGTCACCGCCATAAAGACCGCCAGACCGGCAAAGCCGTTGAGGCCCCGCACCAGCACTTTGCCGATGACCGGCCAGCGACAGAGCTGAATCCGCCAGGGGATACGCTGGGAACGAAAGGCGGCGGTATTGAGAATCACCAGTTTTTCCAGGGCCTGCGGGTTCTTTCCCGCCACCCCCAGGCCAATGGCGCCACCCCAGTCATGGACAATCAGGGAGTAGGAGACAATCTCCAGTTGAGTCAGCAGGGTTTGAAGGTTGTCCATATGATTTTTCAGTTGATAGGGATAATCCTGCGGCTTATCCGAGAGCCCACAGCCCAGATGATCCACAGCGATAACCCGGTTGGTGCGGGAAAGCAGGGTCACCAGATGACGGAAGTAATAGGACCAGGTGGGGTTGCCATGGACCATGACGATGACCGGCCCCGTTCCTTCATCCAGATAATGAAGACGATGTCCATCAATGGTGGCAAAATGCGAAGAAAAAGGATATTCTGGAAACTGTTGCGGATACAAGGGAGTCTGTCACGTCCTGGGATGATTGGGAGAGGCGGTTTCGGCCAGCAGTTTTTCCGTGCGGTACACCGCGTAAGAGTAATCGACCAGTACCCGCTGTCAATCTTTTTCCCGTGTCCACTCCGGGCCGTCCGCCGCCGGCCCGGTTTCCAGGGCCACAGCCTCCCTCGTCGGACAGGATGAACCATAAAAGGGGTCTTGCCCGTGGCGGCAACCTTGCAAACCATGGCCCGACAGAAGGCCCTTATTTCACCGGGGAAGGGGGCTACCTTCAGGCTTATCCGGCTTATCACACCCCGATACTTTTATCTGAAATGACCAACATTCCGGTACCACTGACCAGGAGCGATTATCCGTCATCCATCCCTGGTTCTTCAGCCCCTGACCCCTCTTCCTGATCATATCCATGCTCCTCTCCATCGACAACCTCAATGTAAGCTTTTCCCTGGACACCGGCAGGGCAGAACCCGAGGCCAATCAGGTGCTCCATGACGTCTCCCTCTCCGTTGACCAGGGGGAGACCGTGGCCCTGGTGGGCGAATCGGGGTCGGGCAAATCGGTCACCGCCCTTTCCATCCTCCGGCTCCTTGACGAAGGCAGCCAGGTGCAGACCAGCGGACGCATCCGCTTTGAAGATCAGGAACTCCTCACCCTGTCCGCCCAAGGCCTCCGGGCCATTCGCGGCAATCGTATCGCCATGATCTTCCAGGAGCCCATGACCTCCCTCAATCCGGTCTATACCATCGGCAATCAGCTCATTGAGCCCTTGCTCCTGCACCGGGCCATGACCAGAAAGGAGGCGGAACAAGAGGCCGTCCGCCTGCTGGAGCGCACCGGCATCGACACCCCGCAGGCACGCCTGCACTCCTATCCGCACCAGCTCTCCGGCGGTCAGCGGCAGCGGGTGATGATCGCCATGGCCCTTGCCTGCCGCCCCTCCCTGCTCATCGCCGACGAGCCCACCACCGCCCTGGACGTGACCATCCAGGCCCAGATCCTGGAGCTGATCCGTGATCTCCAGGATGAGTTCAAGATGGCCGTCCTCCTCATTACCCACGATCTGGCAATGGTCAAGCAGATCGCCGACCACGTCCATATCATGCAGGGCGGACGGATTGTTGAACATGGCCCCACCCGGGAGCTTCTGAAAAACCCTTCTCATCCCTATACCATCCATCTCCTGCAATCCGTTCCCCATGGCAATCCTGTGGTCAAGCAAGGCCTGAAGCCCCTGCTCGCCATCGACCATCTAGCCTGCCATTTTTATCTCAACGATGGCTGGAGCGGACTGTTCAAACGAAAGATCAGGACCATCAAGGCGGTGGACGACGTCAGTCTGACCATTGACCAGGGGACGACCTGCGGCGTGGTGGGGGAATCGGGATCCGGCAAGACCACGCTGGGCATGGCGATTCTCAAGCTGACCAGGAGCCGGGGCGGGATCATCTTTGACGGTTGTGATCTCCAGCCCCTGGGAAATCGGGCCATGCGCCCCCTGCGCCGGGAGTTGCAGGTCGTCTTCCAGGATCCCTTTTCCTCCCTGTCGCCGCGGATGACGGTGCAACAGATTGTGGAAGAGGGCATGCGGGTGCACGGCCTGGGGGGAACGGCGGGGCAGCGCCAGACAATGGTGGCCGACACCCTGACCGAGGTGGGGCTGAGCCCGGACATGGCCTGGCGTTATCCCCATGAATTTTCCGGCGGACAGCGCCAACGCATCGCCATTGCCCGCGCCATCGTCCTCAAGCCCCGGCTGCTGATCCTGGACGAACCAACCTCGGCCCTCGACATGACCATCCAGAAACAGATCATCGACCTGCTCCTCGACCTCCAGCAGCGCTACGGCATGACCTACCTCTTTATCTCCCACGACCTGCGCGTGGTCCGGGCCCTGGCCGATCAGGTGGCGGTCATGGAGCATGGCCGCATCGTCGAGGCCGGCCCGGCCCGGGAGATTTTCACCGCGCCCCGGCACGACTATAGCAAAAGGCTGTTCGCCGCAGCCCTGGCATAACCCACCAGCGGGGACTTTA
>JACDZJ010000118.1_pt1 | contig 37047 bp, 36 predicted proteins | sample 7365721 | NCBI WGS metagenome assembly JACDZJ01 (sample SAMN15143480, study PRJNA637477) | pond metagenome | biome: freshwater wetland ecosystem [ENVO:00000243]; feature: pond [ENVO:00000033]; material: pond water [ENVO:00002228]; isolation source: pond water containing pink berries ... | reverse complement strand
GGTTGCCGCCGACGGCGGCGTTGCCGGTGGTGGCGAAGTTTCCGGTATTGGTGATCCCGTTGGCGGCCATCTGGCCGGCGACGCTGAGGTTTCCGGTACTGGTGCCGTTGCCGGTGACGGCGAGGCCGTCCTGGGTGATCAGCAATGACGTGGTGCCGCTGTCATCGCCGCCGGAAAGTGTGGTGTCGGCGGCGTTGACTACGATCCCGTTGGCACCGCCGACCAGGTTCTGGACGGTGAGGCCGGCAGTGCTGTCGGCGAGGCTCAGGTTGGCCGCGCCGTCGCTGCTGGTGAGGCTGGAGTCGCCGGTATTGACAAGGCTGCCGGTATTGGCAAGGTTGCCGGTGTTGGTGATTCCGTTAGCTGTTACCTCGCCCGCGACGCTGAGGTTACCCAGGCTGCCGCCTTCACCGGTGATCCGGACGGCATCCTGATCGACGATCATCAGGGTATTGCCGTTGTCGTCGCCCCCGGACAAGGTGCTGTCCGTCGCGGTGACAACCAGCCCGTTCTCACCGCCGCCGCGATTGTTCACCGTGCCCTCCACCAGTGCGTCGCTGACGGTGACGGCCGCGCTGCCGTCGGTGCTGGTCATCCGCGTATTTCCGGTCAGATCGGCGTCACCGTCGACCGTCAGGCCGGTGACGTCCGCTGTCCCTCCGACCAGATCGCCCTGGATCGTGACATCATCGCCGTACTGGACCCCGCCGACACCGCCGCTAATGGGTCCGCTGATGTCGGCGGAGGCATCGGCCGCCAGAACGGTAAGGATGGCGCAGCACAGCACGCTCCGACGCAGGCCTGTCCTCGGATGGTCGCTCATAGGGAAACTCCGGCGGTTGGATATTCAGAAGAGAATCAAAGCGGTGGCCGATCCCAGGGGGCGCTCCGCCGCGACGGCGGCGACGGCCAAAGGAGGGGTGCGATACAGGGGCGCCGCCGGGTAAGCCAATGCCCGACGTTGTAACATGCGACGATTACGGGAAAGCGACACTGCGGCGACGGTCTTGCGACAAGCCTTAATGCTTGGGCCGGCGGGGTCACGCACCCTCGGATAAGGGTACGAAACGCATTGATGCGTAATACTATTTTTTGGTTTCCGGTTTTTTTGCAGGTGGGGTTGGGGTCTCGACCGGAGCCTTCTCACGTTCGAAGAAGTAAAGGGGGGAAGCCGCCTGAGCGCCGGATGCGAGGCCGCGCTCGGCACCGGGCACCTGGACCACCTCAATCAGTCGCCAGCCTTGCTGGTAGAGTTGTGCGATAGTGGGGTAATAGTCCTTGTTGCCGAATTCACACTTGAGTTGAGTGATGGTGGTGGAGGTGCCGTAGTAGGCCGGGTTGTTTGGAATGGGTGCGACGACACAGGCCACGATCTCCGCTGCCGCCGCGGGGCACGCGGCGAGCGTCAGGGTGGCGGCGTAGAGCGGGAGGCGGCGGAACAGCATGGCGGGATTCCTCAATCTGATCAAAGGCCCAGTTCGGAAAGCGGGCGGGGAGCGCGCGGTTGCCGCGACGCGACTATGATAATTGAGGCGCGGTCAATTGAAGATGACGGGCGTATGACGTCAATGTGACGCGATGATGCGATTGAGCGTTGCGGTGCTGGTGACAGTGGCCGGAATCGGCTGCGTGGCGTTTCTGTGGGCCGCGGAACCCGCACTCGATGCGCGGGCCGCTGCGGCCGGGTGCCAACAGGCGGCGGGAGGCTGGTTACAGCTCGAACAGGATCAGCGGGCAGTGCGCCGTCAGGTCGAACCCATCTCACCACCGCAGGCGCAGCAACTCGAGACCCGGGCGCAGCAGGAGCGGCTGGAGCTGCGGGCCACACTTCAGGATCAGCAGCGTGAGCGCGACCAGGCCAAGCGCGCTCGACGGCGTGCCGCCGATGCCGAGGCAGTGCCGCCGGGGCAGGGCGCGCGTGCGCTGGGGCTGCGGCTACGGCAGGCGAGGGAACTGGACGCGCTGCGTTTGCGCCGCGAACTGGACCGCGGGTTTCGGGTGCCGCCTGGCCGGTAGTGTCGGGGGGCTTGATCGGAGTCTTGGTTAGTTCAACTGAATCCGCTGTCCCCAGGGCACCTTTGATTGACCCTTGACCAGCCAGATGACCGGGTAGGATGGTTCCTGCCTGGGGAATTCGCCCTCGGCGTCGGTGAAGTAGATCAGCAAATCCGGTTGGATACCGGCCTTCGCGACCCACTGGAAGACCGGGACGAAGCTGGTCCCGCCGCCGCCCGGGAGCGCGGTCGGGCGAATGACCGGCTCCCAGGGTTCGTAGCGGAAGGGCGCGCCCGCGCACAAGACGGCGTCGCAGGGCAGCAGGGTCACGCGGGCGCGCACTTGGCCTTTCAGGGCGTCGATCTCATTGATGAACTCTTCCAGTTCCTGGTCTTTGATGGAGCCGGAGGTGTCGATGGCGATGATCAGGTCCAACTGCTGGCTGCGCAGGCTGGGAAGGATGAAGTCGCCCTCCCGGCGCGACGGACGGGCATAGCTGAAATCGTCCCGGGCGGTGGCGCTCAGGTAGCGCGCGAGCAGCATCCGCCAGGGCAATTGCGGCTGGAGCAAGTGGTCGATCATTCGCGCGAGTTCGCCGCCGAGTTTGCCGGCCTGCATGGCCTGCTGCGCGGCGCCGGCCAGGCGCTGCTGCCACTGCACCGCGAGGGTGTCCTGTTCGTCGGGAGTCAGGGGCTGGGGGGTGCCGACGCCGCCGCCTGGTTCGGGCTGGGCGTTGCGTGCGCCGCCCTGATCCGGTTCGCCCGCGGCGGGCTGCTGTTGCGGTGGCCGCTGGTCCAGGTCTTGCTCAGTCAAACCGCTCTGCCGGCCGCGGCCTTGCTGGTGTTGATCGTCCTGATCGTAGGCGTGGGTGTCCAGCGTCGCGGACTGATCCTGTTCGGCGATCAGCGGATAGATTTCCTCCGCCGTCATTCCCTTGTACATCGGCATGACCAAGGCCCCCGGCGGCGGTGTGAGTCCGTCGGCGATCAGCAGCGGGTTCACGGCGTAGTCGCAGGCCAAATCCCAGCGGTGACGCACGCGATGCCGACGGCGGGCGAAGTGGGAGAGGGCACAATGCAGCGCCTCGTGGGCGAGAATGAACTGGGTCTGATCCAGGGTCAGTGCCGCGATGTACTCGGGGTTGTAGTAGAAGGCGCGCGCATCGGTCGCGGTGGTCTTGCACCAGTCCGTGGCGGCGGCGTGCATCGGCAGGCGCAGCACCAGCGCTCCCAGGAACGGCTTGTCCAGGATCAGCCGCGTGCGCGCCGCGGCCAGTTTGGTTTCGATGGGGGTTGGATGCATCATTCAAACAGCATGACATCCGCCACCGCCTGCGCCCAGTCGGCGAAGGCCGGCACCTCGAACACCCGGTTGCCGATCGCCCGGTGCAGGTCGGACACCAGCATCACGCCCAGTTCGCGGGCCGGGAATCGATTGGCATAGTGCAGAATGTGGCCGATGGTTTGATCGCGGCGGTCGCTGTCCTGGGCGCGGATGGCGCGGCCGACCAGGGCGGCGGCCACCGCATACTGGAGGTCGATCTCGCGCGGCACCGGCACCGGGTCGCCGTTGACGATGGCGTCGAGGTCCGGCATCTGGTCCAGGCTGTTGATGAAGGCCGTGAGTTCGATGCCGGCGGCGGGTCCGACACAGGCCTGCAAGGTCCCTTGCAGCAGTTCCGGGTGGTCCTCGAACTTCTTCAGACCGCGATGGGCGAATTCCCAGGAGCGGGGCGAGGGGAAGGCCACCGGGTTATGGGCCGGATCGAAGTCGAACAATAACTCCGGGCGAAAGCGCAGGAAGGCGATCACCCGTTCGTCGATCCCGCTGCGATAGGCCCAGGCCACCCAGTCGTCCAAGTGGGTCTCGACCTCGAAGTGCGAGAAGCGGTTGGCCAGCGGCGCCAGCATGCTGTAGGTGACGCCGCGGTCACCCTGGCGATTGCCGGCCGCGAAGATCGCCCAATGCGCCGGCACCTGGTACTCGCCCAGACGGCGGTCGAGGATCAGCTGGTAGGCGGCGGCCGACACCGCCGGCGGGGCCGAGGTGATCTCATCGAGGAACAGGATGCCGGTCGGACCGTGGCGCGCGGCATCGGGCAGCAGCGCCGGGATCGCCCACTCCACCCGGTCCTCCACCCGGAAAGGGATGCCGCGCAGATCGCTCGGCTCCATCTGCGACAGGCGGATGTCGATCAGCGGCACCTGATGGCGCCCGGCGATCTGGGCCACCATCTGGGATTTGCCGACGCCCGGCGGACCCCACAGCATGACGGGTGTGTGGTGACCCTCGGGGGTGCTCGCAAACTCGCGCTCCAGGACGCGAAGCAACAGGGCTGGACGCATGGCGGGTCTGGTTCCTCGTGGGTACGGGGGTCGGACAGGTTGTTCACCGCGTCGCGCTGACGCGGGGGCGGGCAGTCGCCGCGCCTGGAGAAACATGGGTTTGGTGCTCGGACTTCACAAGCGGACACGACACCAACCGCCGCGGGCGGCGGTCCGTGTCTTGTCATCCATAAGAAAACCGCTGTATTCTAATCACCCTTCTCGTCCCCGCGCCCGCTCGGAGGACTGGCGGCGATCACAGGGGATTCCAAAACAATATGCCCGGAGACCGGAAATGAACCAGTTCTACTACGATGCCGTCACCAAGATGGAAGAGATGGGCGTCGATGACGAATACATCCAGGGTTGGCAGTGTGGTTTTCTCCAGAACCCCAAGCGCGAAGAGCAGCGCCTGACCGAGGCCTACGAGGCCGGTTACACCGACGGGGAAGAAAAGTCCACCGACAACTTCGGCGAGTGGGTCGCGGACTGAGCCGGAAAAGGCGGGAGTACCCGCCTTTTCTGCTGTTTAAGGACACCGATGCGGTCGTTGACTCCCAATCCGCCGTCCTCAGCCAGTCCGCCCGCGCGTCTGCGCGCCTTGCTCGCGGACGACGCTTTCCTGACCATGCCCTGCTGCTTCGACGCGCTCTCGGCGCGCCTGATTGAGCAGGCGGGCTTTCCACTGACGTTCATGAGCGGTTTTGCCGTCTCGGCGGCGCGGCTGGGTCTGCCGGACACCGGCCTCATCACCGTCACCGAAATGTTGGATCAGGGCCGTGCCATCTGCCAGGCGGTGGCGCTTTCGGTCATCGGTGACGGCGACACCGGCCACGGCAACCCGGCGAACGTGCGGCGGACCGTGGAGCAGTTCGGTCTGGCCGGATTCGCCGGGGTCATGATCGAGGATCAACTCGCCCCCAAGCGTTGCGGCCATACCGGCGTCAAAGAGGTCGTCGGGCGGCCTGCTGCATTGGCCCGCATCCGCGCCGCGGTGGATGCCCGGGACGCCAGGGCCGGCTGCCCGATCCTGGCCCGCACCGATGCACGCAGCGCGCTGGGACTGGACGAGGCCAACTGCTCGCCGCTGTCGTCGCGGCCATGCGCGACGCCTTGGGCGACCTGGCTGCCGGGCGCACCCCGCCGCGCCTCACCGATTTCGCAACCTTACGTGCTATGCTCGGGTTCGATGACTACGACCGGCTGCTCGCCGCCTATGCGGACCCCGACGGCGCGGTTTGACCCGCCACCCGGAGCGGCCTGCCATGGCTGATAAGAGCTATCTCAAAGACCTGATCCTGCTGCGAAATGATCCATCCAAGGTGCCGCTGATCCGGGCGCGGGCGCGGGCCGGGGAGATGGACGCCCAGTACGCCATGGGGCTCATCTACGCGGAGGGCCGCGGCGTGGAGATCGACCTGGCGCAGTCGCATTATTGGTTGTCGCTGGCCGTGGCCCAAGGTGATCGCGACGCCGAACAGTTGCGCAACATCGTCGGCAGCCAAATGACCGATGAAGAGTACGCGATCTCCAAACGGCTGCGCGCCGGACCACTGCTGGGTGCGGTGAGGGCCGACTAGGCGATTGCCGACGGGGGTGGGCGACGGTGACTTGGAGCCACGCGCGCAACCCGCCCGGGCCGCGTCCGCTCCTGTACCATAGAACGCAACCCTTGGCGGGCATCGCTTCGGTCGCAGCCCGCCGCCCACACGCTTCCAGGACCACACCATGACGATCGACCCCGCGCAATGGCGGCGCTTCCAGCGCCTGCGGTGGAGTACCTATGCCATCCTGATCCTGGCCTATATGCTGGTGTACTTCCACCGCATGGCCCCCGGGGTCGTGACGAGCGAACTGATGGCCACCTTCCAGACCAGCGGGGCGGCTCTGGGTTCGCTGGCGGCCATGTACTACTACATCTATACCGCCATGCAGATTCCCGCCGGGGTGCTGGCGGACACCCTGGGGGCACGCATCAGCGTCACCCTGGGGTGCCTGATCGCCGGGGTCGGCTCGATCCTGTTCGGGTTGGCCGAGATCTTCGCGGTTGCGTCCAGCGGCCGGTTCCTGGTGGGGCTCGGGGTCTCGGTGGTCTTCGTCGGCCTGATGCGCTCCAACACTCAATGGTTCTCTGAGCGCAATTTCGGGTTTCTCAGCGGCATCACCCTGCTGCTTGGAAATCTGGGGTCCATCCTGGCCGCCGGGCCGCTGGCGCTGCTGCTGGATGTCACTTCCTGGCGCGGGGTCTTCGTCGGCATCGGCGTGCTGTCACTCTTGAATGCGCTGCTCACCTGGCTCTTCGTGCGCAGCCGGCCGGAAGACGCGGGTTTGCCCTCGGTGCGCGAACTGGAGGGTCTGGTCTCGCACCCGGAGCGTCACCGTCATTGGGTGATCGATCTGCATGGGGTCTTCGTCACCCGTGCGGTCTGGCCCAGCTTCTTCCTCATGTTCGGCATCACCGGCAGTTTCTTCGCCTTCGCCGGGCTCTGGGGCGTGCCGCTGATGCGCGACACCTTCGGGCTGGATCGCACCGCCGCCTCGCTCTATACCACCGCGGCTTTGGCGGGATTCGCCCTGGGGTGTCTGGCGATGGGGTCGCTGTCGGACTGGTTGGGGCGCCGCAAGCCGGTGCTGATCGGCACCACCACGCTCTCGGTGCTGGCCTGGCTGGCGCTGATCCTCCTGCCTTGGGGTCCGGGCTGGAGCGGTTTCCTGCTCTATGCCGTACTCGGGTTCTCCGGCGGGGGCTTCGTGGTGGGTTATGCCGCGGCCAAGGAGGTGGTTGCGCCCGGCGTCGCCGGCATGGCCATCGCACTTGTCAACACCGGGCTCTTCCTGGGCGCGGCCATTATGCAGCCGGCCTTCGGCTGGGCCATGGACCTGACCTGGGACGGCACCCTGGTCGACGGCGTGCGCCGTTATGCCCTCGGCGACTACCACAACGGGCTCTGGCTCTCCGCCGGCTTCGCCCTGCTGGGTCTGATCGCGGCGCTCTTTGTGCGGGAGACGCGGTGTCGTAATTTGACGGTGGCGGGCTGAATCACAGGTCTTCACTCATAACTGCCGCCGCCGGTATAGTGGACCCAAGAATCCATCCACACGAAGATACGGCGGGGTCCGGCACAGGTGCTGACAGGTGAAGTTGTTTTTATCCCTCCAGCACCGCGCTTTCCGTGGCGAACTATAGGACCGAGCCTATGGTCGGGTTAGACGCGAGTGGCACTAAGTCTGCTCTGGCTCCCACGCTCCAGCGTCGCGTCATGAAGGACGAGACGCGATGCTTACGGGCCGCTGGAGCGGCCGGACTGCATTCCCACGCTGGAGCGTGGGAACGAGAAGCCCCTTTACCGACTTAGACGATCAGGGGGTGGCCGGCGTCTTTTCGATGGAGGACGCACGGGTGCTGATCGATGTCTTGAGTGAGGTCGGGAGCCGGGCGGCGGCTTGACGGCCGTACTGGTAGCGCCAGATCTATCCGCTTCGGCGAAGACTTCAGTGCGCGGCGTTCGGGCACCGGCAGGAACGTTGGTCAAGACACCCCTTAACTTTATGTAATCGGAAAAATGGCAAACCACAACACTGACTATTCAAAAATCGAACCCTCGCATTTCTTCGGGAGTCCCGAAGAGAAGACGAAGTTCAACTGGTTCGCTTTCGAGCTGGCGTCCGAGATCGAGCGCGCGGTTCCGGACCAGTTGAAGCGCTATCTGTCAACCAGGGGTTATACCAAGAAGATGCTCAATAAGTCCTGTATAACACTTGCAGTGTTACTGCAGGAAGTCGTTCTGAAAAAACTGAGAAACGAGATTCCGGACATGGAGATCAGCTATACCGCAGTGGAACGCGCATTCCCGAGACTCAATGACGCGACCATCAATAAGCTATTGGACTGCACCGGTAAGGCGTGGGATAGTTTGTTGAGCTGCTGTGTCTCATGCCCCTCAGCCTGTGTGACGAATAAGGACGCCTATTGTGCGATGTTTGATGACGAAACTCACGACTGAACATGACCCGAAATCTGATTCATTAAGGCCGTCGAGCCGGTCCGCCGCTCATTGTCTGTCCGTATCGCTATGGTACCGACAGTAGAGTTTTTTGGCTGGCCACAACGAACCTGCCTCGCGGCTTGCCGGGGCATCCGCCAGGCAGACACCGAGTCCGGCGCCGTCGCCGATCGGGTCCGGCACCCAATGGGCACAGGTGCCGCAGGTGACGGGTGTAGCGGGCCTGAGCGTCGCATCCGGCAGCAGGTCCGGATCTGCGAACGGCTCTGCCGTCTGCTCGGGTTCGATGCTCTGGGCGTCGGGGTACCAGGTGCGAACCTCATCGAAGGTTGCCGGCGGGGTGAATGAATGCGCTGCAACGGAACCATCCAGGTGACGCAGCAGCCAGCATTGGCGGGCCGGCTCGGGTGCTGGTTCCGCCGGGCTCGGTAAGCGGTGCTTGGCGAGCTTTCCCATCAGGCAATGGGGCTCAGGCAAAAGCGGTGGTCGGGGTCCGGTGTCATATCAACGGTTTCCGCGCGCAATCTGTATACAGGGGCGTATAGCAGAGAAACCGATGAATGTCGAGTGTCTTTTTCGCTGCCGACGCACGGCGTCGCGCACTGGAGGTCGAGGCTTCAGCCGGACGAGGGCAGCCCAGGCGCGAAGTCGACCGGCTAAAGCCTCGGCCTCCAGTTTTCTTGAGGTCGGAAGGACGATCAAGAACCGCGCTGGGATGTCGTCAACGCCTGATTGCCGATGCGCTATCAGCCCGGCGGTGGACGCCCCTATCAGTCGCGGTCGCGACGCTCTACGGTCTCGGGGTCGGCGATGATGGGGCGGTAGATTTCGACCCGGTTACCGTCGGCCAGCTTGGCGTCCAGGCGGGTGATTTTGCCGAAGATGCCGACTTGATTGCGGTCGAGATCGATCTCCGGGAATTGATTGAGCAGGCCGGAACGCAGGATGGCGTCGCGCACCGTGCTGCCGTCCGGCATGTCCAGCTTGAGCCAGGTCTGTTTGAATTTGTCCGCGTACGCGATGCCGACGTGCATTGAATAAACTCCACTCCAGTGTGTTGCGGGATCAGCTCAGGACCGGCTCCGCGCTTGCTTGCCGCCGGCGATTCGCGGCGGCCCGTGCGTCGATCAGGCGCTTGCCGGCGAGCAGGAAACCCAAGGCGAGGAAGCCGCCGGGCGGCAGGATGGCAAGCAAGAAACCCCGATAGTTCGGAATCAGGTGCAGTTCCAGGAAGCCGAATGAGGACCCAAGCAATTGCGCGGCTCCGGCGAACAGGGTACCGCTGCCGATCACCTCGCGCACGCCGCCCAGGACCACCAGGACCAGGGTGAACCCAAGCCCGATGGCGAGCCCGTCCAAGGCGGAGGCGGCGGCTGGATTCTTCGAGGCGAAAGACTCGGCGCGCCCCAGGATGGCGCAGTTGACCACGATCAGGGCAATGAAGAGCCCTAGAACCTTGTGCAGTTCATGCGCATAGGCATTGAGACCCAGGTCGACCAGGGTGACCAGGGTGGCGATCAGCACGATATAGATGGGGATGCGAACCTCGGGCGTGATGACCCCGCGCAGCAGGGACACCAGCAGGTTGGACAGCACCAGCACGGCGGTGGTAGCAAGCCCCATGCCCAGTCCATTGGTGGCGGTGCTGGTCACCGCCAGGGTCGGGCACAGGGCCAACGCCTGGGCCAGGATGACGTTGTTGCCCCACAGGCCGTCACGGGTGATCCGGCCCCAGTCGGTGGCGGGTTGCGGTTTGGCGGCATCGGTCATGGGAGACTCCTGGTATCGATCAGATTCGGTCTGCAACTGAATGGGGCAAAGAACGCATATCGCCTTCGGACGTGATAACCGGACCTAGGGGCGGGTTTCAAACCCGCCCCTCACGAAGGTCTGTCTGGATATCAGGTGCTAACGCTATATAACCTTTACCGGGGCGGCGCCAACAACTCCGTTTGATTGGCGGCAAAGAATTCGAGTCCGCCCTTGATGGCGCGCACCACCGCCCGCGGGGTGATGGTGGCCCCGCTGAACTGATCGAAAGTGCCGCCGTCCTTCTTCACACCCCAGCGTTCAGCCGGCGGGTCGCCCAGAGAGCGGCCTTTGAAGGCCAGAATCCAGTCGTTCTTGGCGGCCTCGATCTTGTCGCCCAGTCCTGGCGTCTCCTTGTGGGCGAGCACTCGGGTGCCGAGCACGTGGCCCTCGGCATCCAGGGCCAGGATCAGGGTGATCTCGCCCGCGTAGCCATTGCCGATCACCTGGTAGGCCACCCCAGTGACCTGACCCTCGCGCAGCGCGCGGTAGACGAGGACAGGCGCGCCGGCAGCGTCGGTCAGGGTGAGCGGGTCGGCCGCCAGGTCGTTGTCGTGGATGTCGCTCGGCATGACCTGACTGAGCGAGGCGTTGAGGTCCTCGGCGTGACGCAGGGCAATGGGCTCACGGGTCACCCGGTCGGCCACCGCGAGCAGGGCGGCGGCCAGCAGGGTGAAACCGCCCAGTAACAGGGCCTGATAAAGAATGCCGCGCGGCAGGCTGGTCTGAACTGCGGTGCTCATCGGGTCACCTCGGCGTCGGCATCGTCGGCATATTCGATCGGGGCGCCCTTGCGGTCGCGTCCGTAGATGCGCGGACGAACGTAGTGATCGATCAGGGGGGTACAGGTGTTCATCAGAACGATCGCGAAAGCCACCCCCTCCGGATATCCGGCCCAGGTGCGGATGCTGTAGATCAGCACGCCCAGCCCCGCTCCGAAGATCAATTGCCCGCGCGGCGAGATCGGCGAGGTCACCGGATCGGTGGCGATGAAGAAAGCCGCGAGCAGCGTAGCCCCGCCGACCAGATGATAGAGGGCGTCCGGGTAGTGGGCCGGGTCATACAGGTTCATCAGGGTCGCGGCCAGGGCCAGCGTGGCGATGGTGGCGACGGGGATGTGCCAGGTGATGACCCGCTGCGAGAGCAGGAAGAGCCCGCCGAGCAGGAGCAGTAGGGCGGAGGTTTCGCCCATACTGCCGGCCAGGGTGCCGACCGCGTCGGACCACGGCTGATAAATGCCCGGCAGGATGTCGGGGAGGGGATGGCCCTGGCCGAGTTCAGTGCGGACCTGGCCGAGCAGCGTCGCCCCGGTCACCATGTCTGACCCGTCCAGGCCGAAGGTGATCGCCAGGCCCTCGCCGAATCCGGGGGCCTGCGGCGAGAACAGCGGTGCCGGGGCCACATACCGGGTCAGCTCGGCCGGAAAGGAGATCAGCAGCGCCACCCGTGCGACCATCGCCGGATTGAACAGGTTCTGACCGATGCCGCCGAACACCTGTTTGGCGACCACGATGGCGATCAGCCCGCCCAGGACACCGATCCACCAAGGCGCCCAAGGCGGCAGACTCATGGCCAGGAGCCAGCCGGTGAGCAGGGCCGAGCCGTCCAGCAGGCTGGGCCGCAGCGGCTTCTCCGCCGCCCGCAGACAGGCGGCTTCCGCGACCAGGCAGGTGCCGACCGTGATCAGGAACAGGAAGATCGCCGGCCAGCCGAACTGCCACAGGCTGAACAGGGTGGCGGGGAGCAGGGCGAGGACCACCAGCACCATGATCCGCGAGACGCTGGTCCGTTCATGGGCATAGGGTCCCGCGATCGGGGTGTCGCTGTACATCTCAGGCCTCGGCCCGGCGGTCCGCCGGTGTCTGGGCCGGCGGCTTGCCGGCGGATTCCCGTTTACGCGCGGCCATGGCCTCGCGCTTCGCCTGCTGGATCGCCTCGATGCGCGCGGTGCGCTGCTCGATCAGACGCTTGGTCTCGGCCTGCTTTTGCTTGGCGCGTCCGCGGGCGGCCATCTCGCCTTTCGCGTAGTTGAAGAACTGAACCAACGGGATATGCGCGGGGCAGACGTAGGAACAGGACCCGCAGCCGATGCAGTCCATCAGCCCCAGGCGCACCGTGCCGTCGAGGTCTCCGGCGCGGGCATGGGCGGCCATCTGCAGCGGCAACAGACCGCAGGGGCAGGCGGCGACACAGTTGGCACAGCGGATACAGGGGGCCGCCGCCTGCGCATTGACTTCCTCGGCGGTCAGGGCCAGGACCCCGTTACTGCCCTTGACGATCGGCACCCGGGTGCCGGGCAGCGGATTGCCCATCATGGGGCCGCCGCTGATCAGGCGCGTGGGTTCCTCCCGGAAGCCGCCGCAATAGTCGATCAACTGCTGCACCGGTGTCCCCAGGGGCACCCGCAGGTTGCGCGGCCGGGTGATGGCGCCGCCGCTGACGGTGACCAGGCGCGACACCAGCGGCCAGCCCAGGCGCAGCGCCTGGTGGACCGCGAAGGCGGTGGCCGGGTTATGGACCACCACGCCGATGTCGGCGGTGAGTCCGCGGGCCGGGGTCTCGCGGCCGGTGAGGGTCTGCACCAGATGCTTTTCCGAACCCATGGGGTAGCGCATGGGCAGGCCGGCCACCCGCACCGCGGGACTGTCCGCGGCCGCCCCGGTCATCGCCGCCTGGGCCTGGGGTTTGTTGTTCTCGATGGCGATGATGATCTGCGTCACCCCCAGGGCATGGGCCATGATGCGGGCGCCGTCGAGGACCTGCGCGGTGTGCTCGCGCATCAGCCGGTCGTCGCAGGTCAGATAGGGCTCGCACTCGGCGCCGTTGATGACCAGGGTGTGGAGCCGGTATTTCTTGCGCAGATTGAGCTTGACCGCCGAAGGGAAGGTGGCGCCGCCCATCCCGACGATGCCCGCCGCGGCGACCCGGGCCGCGATCTCGTCGGGGTCCAGGGCGAAGGGGTCGGGCACGCCTTCGATGCCCTCCAGCCACTGATCTTTGCCATCGGGTTGCAGGGTGATGGTCCGTACCGAGAGGCCGGAGACATGGTGCGCCGGGAAGCTGCCGATCCCCATGATGCGCCCGGAGGTCGGGGCGTGCACCGGGGCGGAGATGGGTCCCTGGCCGGTGCCCAGCAGCTCACCCTTGGCCACCTGCTGGCCGCGGCGCACGGCGGGGGTGGCCGCGTTGCCGATATGCTGCTGCAAGGCAACATGCAGCAGGGGCGCCAGGGGCAGGTCTTCGATGGCCTGGTCGGCCGCCAGGTGTTTGCGGTCTTCCGGGTGAACGCCGCCGCGGATGTTGAAGAGTTTCATCTTATTCGCTCATCCAGATCAGGCGCTTAGTTGGGCCGGATTGGGCCAGAACCAGGTCTGCAGGGTCGGCGCCACCGGCCGCATCTCGATGCATTCGGTGGGGCAGACCTCGAAGCATTTGCCGCAGCCGATACAGGCATCGGCGAAGACGCTGTGGATCATGTTGTTGGCCCCCATGATGGCGTCCGACGGGCAGCGTTTGAAGCACTTGCAGCACCCGATGCACAGGTTCTCGTTGATGTTCGCGACGGTCGGGGCCTGCTCGGCGACGCCCGCCAGGTTGACCGCTTGCCCGAGCAGGCCGGCCAATTCCTCCACCACGGCCCGACCGCCGGGAATGCAAATCGTGATGGCAGCCGTGCCGGAGGAGATGGCCTCAGCGGCCGGGCCGCAGCCGGGGTAGCCGCATTGGCCGCATTGGGAGCCGGGTAACAGGGCGGCGACTTTCTCGGTGAGTGGATTCCCCTCGACCCGCAGGTAGCGGGAGGCAAGGCCGAGCAAGCCACCCAGGGCGAGGCCGAGAAGGGCGATACTGCCAATGGCGATGATCACGATTGCGTTTCTCCGGAGCCGTCCGCGATCAGGCGGCGGCCATGTTGGTCACGCCAGACCCGCGAAGCCCATGAACCCGAGGGACAACAGACCCGCGACGATGAAGGCGATCGGCAACCCCGCGAAGGCCGCGGGGACCTGGGCTAAGGCCAGACGCTCGCGCAGTCCGGCAAAGAGGACCATGACCAAGGTGAAGCCCAGGGCCGAGCCTAGTCCGTACACAACACTCTGGAACAATCCGTGCCCCTCCTGGGAGTTCAGCAAGGCGATGCCGAGCACAGCGCAGTTGGTGGTGATCAGCGGCAGGTAGATGCCCAGAACCTGGTATAAGGCTGGTGAGACCTTGCGGACGACCATCTCGGTGAAGGTCACCACCGCGGCGATCACCAGAATGAAGGTCAGAATACGCAAGTAACCGATTTGAAGGGGCTCCAGTAACCAATGGTCCAGCAGCCAGCCCGCGAGCGTGGCCATGGTGAGGACGAAGGTCGTGGCCAGCCCCATGCCCAGGGCGGAGTCGATTTTGTTCGAGACACCCATGAAGGAACAGAGCCCGAGAAACTTCACGAGCACCACATTGTTGACCAGCGCGGTCCCTAAGATCAGCAGCAGGTACTCGCCCATTCCCGAATCCACCGTCATACTTAGCTTGAGACTCCAAATGCAATCGCGATGCCAGAATAACGGGGGGCGCGGCGGCGGTTTACCGAAGCGCTCCGGCACGCGTGCGATTCCGATACAGACCGCACAAAGGATCAGGGCGTTAGCGTCACGATGGCGGCGGGAAGCGGGGGGCGTCCACGCGGGACGGCGGCCTGAGCCGACTCCAAGCTGTGGTCGACACGACAACCCGACCGCGGCGCGACGGTGGAATTGTCGTAAGATCGACAAGATGTCCGCCGGGCGGGTCGGGGACCGGAGGCGCGGATGCCGATCAGGCGATTGCCGGAGCCCTCAACCGGCCGTGCCATCCGGTTTTTGGTCGGACGGCGCCGCTCGGGTATGCTTCGTGCAGTATTTCGCAACCTACAGACCTCATGACCCTGACTGGAGATCGCCGTGTCGGCTCGACCAAACCCGGAGTCCGCGGAGCACGTCGTTGTGAATGCCCTGGGTGAGTTCCTCGCCTCGCCCCCGGCGGGTACGCCGGGCGAGATCATCGAGGCGCTGACCCTGATGGCCGGGAATGCGGCGGATCCGCTGCCGCCGCGGCTCTTTTTCGAGGCCGTGGAACAGGCGCCCTCGGCCATTTCGATCACCGACGCGCGGGCGCGCATCCTCTACGTCAACCGGGCCTTCGAGCTGTTGACCGGCTACACCCGCGAGGAGGTGATCGGTGAGAACGAGTCGATCCTGTCGAACAAGGCGACGCCGGAGAACATCTACCAGCACCTGTGGCGGACCATCCAGGGCAAGCAAACCTGGACCGGTACCCTGGTGAACCGCACCCGGCAGGGTGGGGACTATCTGGCCGAGTTGACCATCGCCCCGGTGCTGGATCAGGGTGGCGGACTCAAGTATTTCCTGGGGATGCACCGGGACGTCACCAAGGTGCACGAGCTCGAAGGCGAACTGCGCCGCCAGAAGATGCGCATCGAGACCGTACTGGATGCCGCGCCGGTGGTGGTGGTGCTGCTCGATGCCGAAGGGCGGGTGCTGCTGGAGAATCAGGCGTGCAAGAAGCTCTACAGTGAACTGGGCGGCCGCGAGCCGGGGGAGGCGTTCAGCGCGGCCCTGCGTGAGCAAGTGGGCCTGGACCCGTTGGTCGAGTGTCTGAGCGGGCGCGCGTTCAAAGATCTGGAGATCAGTATCGCGGCACCGGGTTCGAGCGGTCCCCGCTGGTTCTCCTGCTCGGGGACTCCGGCGGACGAACTGGACCCCAGTGCCCGCGGTTTCTTCGGACGGCAAAAGAAGGGCGAGCGGCGCATGCTGCTACTGGCCAACGAGGTGACCGCGCGTCGTCGGGAGATCGAGCGTGCCCACTTGGAGAACCTGCGCGCCCGTCTGGCGGAACAGCAGTTGACGCATAGCTTGCATGAGACCATGGCCGCGTCCATCTACCAGATTCAGGCGCCGATGAACGTCATCCAGGCCGCCGCGGCCCTGGCGCGCAGCGGCAGCGCGAGCCTCGAGACCCTGGCGGAGATGCTGGAGGATATCAGCCGGTCCGGCACCAAGGCGCTGGACACCCTGAAGGCGGCCTTGCCCGAGGGTCCGCGCGAACCGGGTGTCATGGTCAACGTCAACGAACTGCTGCGCCAGGTCCTGGAATTGGAGACGGATCGCCTGCTCGCGGCCGGCATCGTGGTGGACTGGCGGCCCTCGCACCTGCTGCCGGAACTGCCCGGTCATAAGGATTCGTTGCGGTCGCTGTTCAAGCATCTGATTGATAATGCGATTCAGGCGTTGAACGAGTCCGGTCGTCCGCAGCGCGATCTGTTGCTGGCGACCCGCAGCGTCGACGGCGCCGTGGAGGTCGCGGTCCAGGATAACGGTCGCGGTATCCCCTTCGAGGATCGTTTTCGGGTTTTTGAGCCCTTCTATATCGGTTGGCGCAATCGGCGTGGCCGCGCCGGGATGGGGTTGCCGATGGCGCAGGAGATCGTCAATGCCCACGGCGGCTACATCGAGGTCGACCCGGACTATCAGGACGGTTGCCGTATCCACCTGACCCTGAGCGCTGTACCGGCGGACCAGTAACGTAGGGTCCGCTGCGCGGACCAAGGACCAAGGACCAAGGACCAAGGACCAAGACCGCCAGCGCCTTTGTCACTCGCCACTATTCACTAGCCACTAACCACTATCCACTCGCCATTTAGCTAATGAACCCTGACCCCCTGGATTCAGTCGACGCCGCGGACGCCGCCCGACTGGACCTGCTCGACGCCCAGTTGGATGCGCTTTATGAGGTCAGCAGCGTCCTGAGCCGCTCGCTGGACCTGCGACAGACCCTGCGTGAGGTCTTGCGGGTGCTGCATGACCGCGGCCGGCTGTGCTATGGCCTGGTCAGTCTGCTCGACGAAGAGAGCGGCGACCTGATGATCAGTGCCCTGCACAACAGCGATGATGCCGACCCATTCGAATCCGTGACCTATCGTCCAGGTGAAGGCGTCATCGGGCGCATCCTGGAGCAGAACCAGTCGTGCGTGCTGCCGCGGGTCGGCGATGAGCCGCGCTTCCTGGATCGACTCAACCTCTACCGGCCTGACCTGCCGTTCATCGGCGTGCCCATCCGTATCGGCGAGGGGCGGGCGGTCGGTGTCTTTGCCGCGCAGCCGCCGGTGGTCGACGACCTGCTGGATCAGCGTGCCCGCTTTCTGGAGATGGTCGCCAATCTGATTGGTCAGGTCATCCGCCTGGCCCGCAAGGTCGAGGCCGATCAGGCGGCGCTGCGCGAGGAACGCGACAAGCTGCGCCGCGAGGTCAAGGGTGCGCACGGATTCGACAGCATCATCGGTCGGACCCAGCCCATGCGCATCGTTTTCGATCAGGTGCGCCAGGTCGCCAAGTGGACCACCACCGTGCTGATTCGCGGCGAGTCCGGTACCGGTAAGGAGCTGATCGCCAACGCCATCCATTACAACTCGCCGCGCGCGCGCGGCGCTTTCGTCAAGCTCAACTGCGCCGCCCTGCCCGATAACCTGCTGGAATCCGAACTCTTCGGTCATGAGAAAGGCGCCTTCACCGGCGCGGTCAACATGCGCAAGGGGCGCTTCGAGCAGGCCGACGGCGGCACCCTGTTTCTCGATGAGATCGGCGAGATCAGCCCCGCCTTTCAGGCCAAACTGCTGCGGGTCTTGCAGGAGGGCGAATTCGAGCGGGTCGGCGGGGGCCGCACCATGAAGGTCGACGTGCGCATCATCGCCGCCACCAACCGCGACCTGGAGGCCGAGGTGCGCGCCGGTGAGTTCCGCGAGGACCTCTATTACCGGCTCAACGTCATGCCCATCCGTATGCCGGCCCTGCGTGAGCGCATCGAGGACGTGCCGGATCTGGCCCGCTTCCTGGTCACTAAGGTCGCGCGCCTGCAGGGGCGGGACCTGCAGATCACCGACAGCGCGCTGCGGATTCTGATGCGCCATGACTGGCCGGGGAACGTGCGCGAACTCGAGAACTGTATGGAGCGCGCGGCCGTGATGAGCGAGGACGGCACCATCGACCGCGACGTGATCGAACTCACCGGGCTCGACGTAAGCACCTGGGACGGCCGTCCCATGAACGGCGCCGCAACGGTACCAGCTCCCGCCCTGCGCCCCGGCGGCGCCGACGGCGCCGAGGCCATTCCCAAGGTCGACCTCGACGACCCGGACTTGGACGAACGTGAGCGGGTCATCGCCGCCCTGGAAGAAGCCGGCTGGGTGCAGGCCAAAGCCGCGCGCCTGCTCAACATGACCCCGCGCCAGATCGCCTACCGCATCCAGACCTTGAATATCAAAGTGCGGCAGTTCTGATCCGCTTGATCAGGGACGGATGGACTTGACCTCGCGCGCCAGTTCCTGCGCCATGGCCTGCCAGGTCAGGTGGGCGACGGTGGCGGCGATGTCGGAGCGGTTCGCCAGGGCCTGTCGCACCAGGGCGACCACCTGGTCCGGACCGGCATCCACCGGGAAGATGTAGCCGTTCTCGCCGTGGCGGATGAGATCGGCCGCAAAGCCGGTGTTGCTTACCACCGGGACCAGATTGCACATCATGGTCTCGACCAGGGGGATGGGTCCGCCCTCCAGCAGGGAGGTGGACAGATAGCAGTCCATGCGCCGGTACTGAGCCGGATAGTCCGCGTAGCGCAGCGTCAGGTACTCGAAGTTGGGGCAGGCGCGCAGGGCCGAAAAGCCGTCCCATTGCTCCCAGTCCTTCCCCAGCAGGACGAAGTGCACGTCGGGCATGGCGCGGATCACCGCGGCCATCAACTCCGGATTCTTACGCGGGTAGTAGGCGGTGCAGATACAGACACGCCCGGCACCCGGCCGCGCCTGCGGTTTGAACAGGTCCGGGTCGGCCGCCCCCAGCAGGGTGGTCACCCGCTCGGCGCTCACCCCACGGGCGATCAACTGAGCCTGAGCCGTCGTATTCATGCAAATGACCCTGCTCAGGTGGTTGAGTGCGTAGATGATCTCGGCTTCGCCGGCGGTGCTCAGTTCGTCGCTCGGGTGGGTGTACCAGACCAGCCGACGGGCGCGCCACACCGCCGGGTCCCGCGCCAGGGCGCTGATGGCGATGAAATAATGGATGAAAAAATAGGCGCTGGCCGGGGGCAGGCGCTCGTCATCGGTCTGATAGTAGACCCGCGACGGGGCGGGATAATGCCGCTGGAGATCCTTGCAGATCCCGTCCAGAATCCAGCCGCGCGAGGACGCGGGGACCACGAACAACAGCGCGTCGGTCTGGGGCGGACGGTTCAGCAGCGCCTGAATCCGACCGATCAATCGTGTCTTCAGGTAATGGCGAAGCCAGCGCAGGTGGTGAATCATGAGGAATCCCTATCGCAAATCTGTCGACCGCCTCGCGTGTCCGAGCGGTTGAGGATCGACCCCGTGGTTGCTGTCGCGTGGCGGCAAGCGGGAATCTCAGGGGCGGCTGCACCGGGCCGCTAGTCTGCGCCGCCCCCCTCGCAAGTGCGCTTGCCCACTGCTTTCAGGAAGGCTAACATCAAGGCCGCGCGCTTTCCAGCCAGCTGGAGTTTACGCTCTCTCCAGAAACCGCGGGCGCTTCGGTGCGTTCAGGGGGACGGCAGCCCTGATTTGCGAAAAATCGCGCACCGATCCGCGACCCGAGCACCTTACCTCAACAGATAGCTTCCAAATCGCTCGGAAACTCAGTGTAACAAGACGTGGTTCAGTTATGTTGCGGCAGCTATCACTGAAAATCAGGCGCCGAGAGACCCCTTTTTTCAATCGGCTCTATCTCATCGCGAAATCGATGCGGGGCTTCGAGATCCCGGTATTCAAACCCCTCTATATGGTGCTGAGCTGGGAACGGTCGCTGCGACTCACCCTGTGGCGTAACTTCACCCGGGTCGCTTATCATACGCCAATGTTCAAGCTGCTCTGCAGGTCGGTCGGGAAAAATCCTTATCTCATCGGCGGCATACCTCAAGTCACGGGGCATCTCAATATCGTATTGGGTGACAATGTTGTTGTGCATGGCAAGAGTTCGTTCATTGGAGCAAAGGTTTTCGATGCTCCGACCCTTACCGTCGGCAACAACACGCATTTAGGGTATGAATTAACAATCAATGTCGGTCGCGACGTGACCATCGGCAATAACGTGCTGATTGGCGCCGGCGTCAACCTTTGCAGCTATGACAGTCATCCCATCAACCCGGAGGAACGACATCTGCCGGCGTCGCCGGACACGAGTAAGCCGATCGTCATCGAAGACAATACCTGGATTGGAATCAACGCCATGATCCTGAAAGGAGTCACGGTCGGGAAAAATTCCATTGTTGCCAATGGCAGTGTCGTCATGTCGAAAGTGCCGCCGAATTCACTGGCCATCGGCAATCCTGCACGATGCTTTCCGCTGAGGTATTAGCAGTTGATCAAGTCCACTGCCGGCTGCTTTGCGTGAGGTATCGATGATCAAGGATCTCGCCTATCCGTTCGATCCGCATCTGATCTTACGGACGAAGAAGTCAATTCGGCGCAAGCTGCTGGAGGGAAATACCTTTCTCGACAAGAGAGTGGCAATCCTGGGGGGGTCCACCACCGGGGAAGTCAAAGACCTGATCGAGTTGTTCCTGCTTGACGGCGGGATAAGACCCGCTTTTTATGAATCCGACTACAATCGCTACTACGAGGATGCACTGTTTCCGAGCGAGGAACTTATACGGTTTGCTCCGGAGATCGTCTACATCCATACGACAACATCAAACCTGGCGTTCCGGCATGGCCTCGACGATGCCGAACCGGTCATAGAGCAAAACCTACAGGAGGAATTTTCCCGCTACAAGGAGATCTGGGATCATCTGACCTCACGCTTTTCCTGCGCCGTGGTACAGAATAACTTCGAGCTGCCGGATTATCGCATCCTTGGCAATCTGGACAGTTACGAACTGCACGGAAAGACAAGATTCATCAATGAGTTGAATCGGCTGTTCAGCGAACATGCCCGCACGAGCAGGAATCTGTATCTCCACGATATCAACTATCTGTCGGCCTGGCTCGGTCTTGAGCGCTGGTATGATAAACAGTTCTGGTATGCGTATAAGTACGCCATGGGCTACGCCGCCATTCCGTATCTCGCGCACAGTGTCGCCGCCGTGATGCTCGCAATATACGGAAGGTCAAGGAAGTGTCTGGTCCTCGATCTTGACAATACGCTGTGGGGCGGTGTGATTGGCGACGATGGTCTGACGGGAATAGAAATCGGCAAGGAAACTCCCGCGGCTGAAGCTTACTCGGGATTCCAACAGTACGTCAAAGATCTCAAGTCGCGCGGCGTTCTGCTCGCAGTGAATTCAAAGAACGATGAGGTCATCGCGCGGGAGGGCTTCTCCCACCCCGACAGCGTGCTTGCACTCTCCGACTTTTCGGCGTTCCAAGCGAATTGGCAGCCAAAGCACGAGAATATCAGAGAGATTGCGCTCTCGCTGAACGTTGGAATCGACAGCTTAGTGTTCGCCGATGACAATCCGCTGGAGCGGGATATTGTCGAACGTTATGCTCCGGAAGTCGGGGTGCCGGTGCTCGGCGACAATGTCTGTAAATACGTCGAGGTGCTGGATAAATGTCTGCTGTTTGAACCCGCGGCGCTTTCCAGTGACGACTTGCAACGCAGTTTATTCTACGCACAGGATAGCGGCCGCAAGCAGCAACAGTCTCGATTCGACAGTTATGACGACTTTCTGCAATCATTGGGCATGGTTGCGGAAATACGACGTTTTGCTCCGGAATATCTTGAGCGTATCACGCAGTTGACGAATAAGACCAATCAGTTCAATCTGACGACCAAGCGCTATACCTATGCGGAAATCAAGGCCGTTGCAGAGCGTGGTACGCAGATCGCAATCTATGGCCGTCTGGAGGACCGCTTCGGTGATAACGGCCTGGTCTCGGCCATGATCGGTGCGGTCAAGGGTGACGAACTGCACCTGGAGTTATGGCTTATGAGCTGCAGAGTACTGAAGCGAGGCATGGAACATGCCATGATGAACAGTCTCGCTGACGAAGCCCGCAGTGCCGGGGTCAAGTCGCTGATCGGATATTACTATCCCACCTCCAAGAATGGCATGGTAAGCGATTTGTTCGACGATCTCGGGTTCGAGAACATGGCGCGCAATGAGCAAGGCGAGTCGGTTTGGCGCTGCGCGCTTGCGACCTACCGTGCGCTAACTCACCATATCGAGGTTAAGCAATGAAGAGCGAAGAAGTACTGAGCAAGCTGCTGCCGATATTCCATGACGTCTTTGACGATCCCACTATTGTCCTGCAACGCGAAACCACCGCCGCCGACGTCGAGGGATGGGACTCGCTGGCGCAAATCAATCTCATCGTTGCGATCGAACAGGCGTTCAAGATCAGTTTCAGCTTCAATGATTTGAAGGGTCTCAACACGGTTGGAGACATGCTTGATCTCATCGCCAGAAAAGCCGCCTGAGCAATGAACGTCTATCGTCTTTCGGATCTCCATGTCGGCCTGAGCCATGGGTTTGAGGTGACCGTCACGCGCGACATGGTCGATCAATTTGGCCGTCTGTCGGGCGATGTGAATCCGCTGCATACAGATACCGAATTCGCCAGGTCACGCGGTTTCGGTGATCGGGTGGTGCATGGCATGCTCACCGCGTCGTTTTACTCGACGCTCGTTGGCGTCTACCTGCCGGGACGTAACGCGCTGCTGCAAACTGTTCATACGTCGTTCACGGCGCCCGTGTTCCCCGACGATGTGCTGAATATTTATGGGGAAATTGTTTCACTGCACGAGGTGCTGCGTCAGATTGAACTGAAGGCGCACGTCACGAACCAACATGGAAAGAAAGTCTCTCGGGCCAAAATCTGGACTGGCATTTATGAGTAAAAACAATCTGTTGATTGTCGGCGCCTCATCTGGTCTCGGCATGGAAATTGTCCGCCATGTGGCGACTGAAGATCGTGTTATTTTTGCGCACTATAATCAGGGCAGCGATCGTATCGACACGCTGAAAGCGGGGCTGGTGGGACAATTGGTACCGATTAAGGCGGATCTGGAGAGCCGGGATGGCACATTCTCTTTGATCGAGTCGGTGAACGCGCATTCACAACCACTCGGAGGAATTGTTTTGATCGCTGCTCCCCGGTTGACGATGGTGCGTTTCAAGGATCTGGGATTGGCTGATTTTCGCCGCCAACACGAGATGCAACTCTATACCGCGGTGGAACTGCTGCAGGCGTTCCTGCCGGCGATGGCAAAAAGCAATTATGGACGCGTGGTGTTCATACTCAGTGAGGTCACCTCGGGCACGCCACCGAGCAACATGGCGCACTATGTCACCGCAAAATTTGCGCTGCTTGGTTTGATGAAGGCGCTAGCCAGTGAGTATGCAGCCAGGCATATCTGCATCAACGCGGTTTCTCCAGCCATGATGGAAACAAACTTTCTTGCCGACATCCCTCAAAAGATCATAGAGTTAACCGCGCAACAACACCCTTTGAAACGAAATGCCACGCCAGTTGACGTTGCCCCCGTGGTGAAGTTTCTGTTATCGGCAGAGGCTGGCTTTATCACCGGGGTCAATATTCCCGTGACCGGAGGGGGACGGTAACACCTGCGGCCGTGATCATCGCTCCGGTTGACACCGGACTGCGCGAGACTCGTGATATCGCTTAAGAATTGAACAGGTCTTCGGTGCGGGTCTACCAATGCTCGCCAAAAGGTCGCAGATCGAGTTCGAAGGTCCAGGCGGAGCGTGGTTGCCGGGCCAGGAAGAAGACTGATTCGGCGATATCGTCCGGTCGCGCGAAGAAGGTGTCCGGAGCGTCCGGGATCATGGCGCGGGAGACCGGCATGTCGACCACGGCATCGATGACCACATAGGCCACATGGATTCCCTGTGGACCCAGTTGGCGGGCGAGTGACTGCGCCAGGCTGCGCTGAGCGGCTTTGGCGGAGGCGAAGGCGACGAAGCCGGCGGCGCCTTTGAGCGAGGCGGTGGCACCGATGATGACGATGCTGCCCTGGCCGGCGGCGCGCAGGTCGGGGATCACCTGTTGGGCGGCGAGCAGGCAGCCGTAGGTGTTGACCTTCCACGCACGCTCGAAGGCGTCCGGGGTGGTGGCGTCGATGTCGCCGAACTCACGGGTGGAGGCGTTGTAGATCAGGGTCTGGGGTGTGCCCAGGTCCTGGCGGATCGCGCCGAACACGCGCTCGGCGTCGGCCGGGTCGGTGGCGTCGTACGCATAGGCGTGGGTGCCGGCGATCTCGGCGGTCAATTCATCAAGGCTGTCGCGCCCGCGGGCGAGCAGGGCGACCCGGTAGCCAGCGCGGCTGAACTGGCGGGCGAAGGCGGCACCGTTGCCGGGGCCGGCACCGACGATGACGCAGACGGGGACCTTCATGGGGAACTCCTTGGCGCTGGTGTGACAGACGAACTGGTGACAGATGCCGATTGTGCCCCCAGGCGACGCGTCAAGAAAGAGGCGTCCTGTCGTTAATGGCCTTCGGACGTGATAACCGGACGTCGGGGCGGGTTTCAAACTTGACGGAAATCGCCTCAGGCCGCGCGTGCCCGCGCGGGCGGCAGGTTCTATACTGACCAGGCGCGCTCACCACTCGACAGGAGTTGTTTCATGTCCGGCCTCAGGTTCTCTCCGCGTGTCCCGCTGTCATTCCCGCTCTGGCTGCTGTTGGCCGCACTGGTGCCCGCCTGGAACCTGGCGGCCCCGGCGCCCGTCCGTCAGTTGCTGGTGATCGAGGACGCGGACTATTACGGCCGCGATATTGCGGTGCTGAAAGAGGTGGATCTGGCGGCCTGCGAGACGGCCTGTCTCACGACGGCCAATTGCCGCGCGTTTACTTATAACACCAAGGCGCGCTGGTGTTTCCTCAAGGATCAGTTTCGCGATCTGCGGACCTTCGTCGGGGCCATCTCCGGACGGGTGGTGGATGGATCCGGTGCCAGCCTGGCCGAACGCCGCGCCGCCGATCTGGGGTTCCTCCCGGCGGATACCCTGACCGCGGCCGGCAAACTGGCTCAGGGTCTTACCGGTCTGATGGCGCCGGATGCCTTGAAGACGCTGAAGGATCAGGGCCTGCCTGAACTGACGGCGGCCCTGCGCGCCGCCCGCGGGACGGGTAACGGCGAGCCGGCGGTGGGTCTCGCGGCGGCGGCGGTGCGCCTGGCCCCGGACGACGCGGCGCTGTGGGTCGGGCTGTCCGAGACACTGGCTGCCGCGCAGCCGGACGACTGGAATCTGCGGCAACAGCGCAAGGCGCAGGCCAGTGCCGCGGCGGTCAATGCCTATCTCACGGCCACGAATGAGGGCCAGCGGGTCCAGTCGCTGCTGGCCCTGGGGCGCGCCTTCCAGGTTCGCGAGCAGTGGCGTCCGGCCATGGGTGCCTTGACCGCCGCCCTAGCCGTGCAGGAGGACCCGGCGGTGCGCAAAGACCTGGACAAGCTCCGGGCCGATCATGGGTTCCGTATCACCAATCATCGGGTGGACGCGCAAAGCGCTACGCCGCGCATCTGTGTCGAATTCTCCGAGGCGCTGGACCGGCGCAAGCCCGAGCTGGCGGATTTCGTGAAGGTCCCGGACGGCCAGGGCCTCGTGGTGGAGGTGCAGGAGCGTCAGATCTGTGTCGATGGCGTGAGCCACGGCGGGCGTTATGCCGTCCAGGTGCGGCAAGGTCTGCCCGCGACCACCGGTGAGACGCTCCGGCAGACGGTCGATCTGGACATCAAGGTCGGCGACCGTTCCCCCGCGGCGCGCTTCGCAGGCCGCGCCTATGTGCTACCCAAGGGCGGCGAGGCCGCGATCCCGGTGGTCTCGGTGAATGCCGACCGGCTGGAAGCCAAGGTCTACCGTATCGGCGACCGCTCCATCGCGTCGGCGCTGGGGGACGGCCCCTTCCTCAAACAGATCGAACCCTATCAATCGGAGCAGATCGCGGATCAGAGCGGTGCGGAGATCTGGACCGGTACCGTCGAGGTCCAGGGTCAGTTGAACCAGGAGGTCACCACGGCTATTGCGGTGGGCGCACTGGTGCCTGATCTCAAACCCGGCGTCTACGCACTGACCGCCAAACCCGCCCGCCTCCTGACCCCCGGGCAAAGTCAGTCGTGTGAGGACGGGTGTTCGTCGGCGATCGCCACGCAGTGGTTCGTGGTGTCCGATCTGGGTCTGACCACGCTGACCGGCAACGACGGACTGCACACCCTGGTGCGGTCACTCTCCAGCGCGGCCCCGGTTGCCGGGGTCAAGCTGCGGCTGGTCGCCCGTAACAACGAGGTGCTGGGAACGGCCGCCACCGACAGCGCCGGTTACGCCCGCTTCGAACCCGGTTTGCTGCGCGGCAGCGGCGGCAATGCGCCGGTGCTGGTGACCGCCGAGGCGGCCGATGGTGACTACGGCTTCCTGGACCTGACCCGCAATCCATTCGACCTTTCCGACCGTGGCGTCGAGGGCCGCCCCGCGCCCAAGCCGCTGGATCTTTTCCTGACGGCCGAACGCGGCGTCTATCGGCCCGGCGAGACGGCGCATCTGACCGCCCTGGTGCGCGACCCGCAGGCGCGGGCCGTCGCCGGCGTGCCGTTGACGTTGGTGATCCGCCGCCCCGACGGGGTGGAGCGCGAGCGGATGCTGGTAGAGGACACCGGCCTCGGCGGTCATCAGGCGGATCTGGTGCTCACCGGGTCCGCGCAGCGCGGCACCTGGCGCGCGCTCGTCTATGCCGATCCCAAGGGCGAGCCGCTGGCACAGACGACCTTCCTGGTGGAAGACTTCCAGCCCGAACGGCTGGATTTCGCGCTCCAGGCCCCCGGTGCCGGGCTCGACCCGCGCGCCCTGGCGAGCCTGCCGATCACGGCGCGGTTCCTGTACGGCGCACCCGCCGCCGGACTCAAGGTCGAGGGCGAGACCCTGGTCAAGGTGGCCGAAAGCCTCCCCGCCTATCCCGGCTACCGCTTCGGTCTCGTGGATGATGCGCCCGAGACGGCGCAGCAACCGCTCGACCCCGTGACCACGGACGCGGCCGGCGCGGCCGAGGTCCGGATTCTGTTGCCCGAACTGACCCCGACCAGCCGGCTGCTGACCGCCGACCTGCTGGTGCGGGTGCTCGACGCGGGTGGTCGGCCGGTGGAGCGCACCCTGAGTTTGCCGGTGCTCGACGGCCAGGCGCGCATCGGCGTCCGCCCGCTGTTCGAGGGTGAGGTGGAGGAGGGCGGTACCGCCGGATTCGAGGTCATCGCCCTGGCGAGTGACGGGACGCGCCGCGCTGTCGGTGGACTGGCCTGGACCCTGGAGCGGATCGAATCGGACTTCCAGTGGTATCGCGGCGCGGACGGCAGCTTCGACTACGAACCGGTCGAGCGGACCAAGCGGGTAGCCGGCGGCACCCTGACCCTGGATGCGGACACCCCCGGGCGGATCGAGGCCCCGGTGGCCTGGGGCGCCTACCGGTTGCGCATCGACGCCGCGGGCCTGCTGCCCGCCAGCCTGGGCTTCGAGGCCGGCTGGTACGTGGCGCCGCGTGCGGCCGATACGCCGGATCAGATCAAGCTGTCCCTGGACAAACCAAGCTATCGGGTGGGCGAGCGGGCGCGGGTGCATCTCGAACCGCGCGGCAAGACGGCCGAGCCGAGCCTCGCGCTGGTGATGGTGGTGGATGACCGCCTGATCGCCATGCAGGCGGTTGCCGTGCCGGCCGCGGGCGCGACCCTGGAGCTGCCGGTCACCGCCGACTGGGGTCCCGGTGCCTATGTCACCGCGGCCGTCTATCGGCCGATGGACCTGACCGCCCGGCGGATGCCGGGTCGCGCCATCGGGCTGGCCTGGGCCGGCGTCGATCCGCAAGAGCGCCGCCTGACGGTCGACCTGGGTGTCGACCCCGGCATCCGCCCCCGCGGCAGCCTGCCGGTGCGCGTCGCGATCCCCAATCTCGAACCCGGTACCGAGGCCTATGTCACCCTGGCCGCGGTGGATCAGGGCATCCTCAACGTCACCGGCTATCAGCCGCCGGAACCGGACACCTGGTACTTCGGTCAGCGCCGCCTGGGCCTGGAATTCCGCGATCTCTATGGTCAGTTGATCGACCGCATGCAGGGCGCCCCCGGCGTGGTGCGCTCCGGCGGTGACGGCGGCGGGATGCGCATGCTGGCACCGCCGCCCAGCGAGGAATTGATGGCGTATTTCTCGGGTGTCGTGCGGCTGGATGCGCAGGGTCAGGCCCTGGTCCAGGTCCCGATCCCGGATTTCAACGGTACCGTGCGGCTGATGGCCATGGCCTGGACCGCCGCGGGGGTCGGCCACGGGGTGGCGGATGCCCTGGTGCGCGACCCGGTGGTGGTGAGCGCCAGCCTGCCGCGCTTCCTTGCTCCCGGAGACCGCTCGCGCCTCCTGCTCGGACTCACCCTGGTGGAGGCGCACACCGCTCCCCAGCCCGGCGCGGCGCCCACGGCCGCCACCAGCGCCGAGGTCGAGATCACCGCCGAACGCGGTCTGCTCAAGACCGCCTCGCAGGTCAGTCACCGCATCAATCTGGACCCCGGCGTTCGTCAGGATCTCAGCTTCCCGCTGGCGGCGCTCGCCGTCGGCGACGAGACGCTGGTGGTGCGCGTCACCACGCCGACCGGTGTGGCCCTGACCAAGCGTCTGACCCTCGGGGTCCGTGACAATGCGCCGGCCCAGTTCAACACGACCCGGCAGGAACTGGCTCCCGGCGGCGGCGGCCTGCACCTGACCGCGGATTTGCTGAACGGTCTGGTGCCGGGTACCGGGGAGGTTCTGGTCTCGGTCAGCCGCGCCGGGCGGCTCGACATTGCCGGCATCCTGCGCGCCCTCGACCGCTATCCCCACGGCTGCACCGAGCAACTGACCAGCCGCGCGCTGCCGCTGCTCTATCTGGACGAGGTCGCGCTGGCCGCGGGCTTGCGCGGCGATGCCGCGGTCGGCCCGCGAATCGGCGACGCCATCACCCGCATCCTGGCGAATTCCTCGGCTGACGGCAGTTTCGGAGCCTGGAGTCCGGGTGGTGAAGACCTCTGGCTGTCCGCGTTCGCCACCGACTTCCTGATCCGTGCCCGCGAGCGCGGCTTCGCGGTCCCTCAGGCGGCCCTGGACGCGGCTCTGGATAACCTCAAGAATCGCGGCGCCTACACCAATCCGGGGCCGGCCGATGCGTATGCCGCCTATGTGCTGGCCCGCAACGGCCGCGCTTCCATCGGCGACCTGCGCTACCTGGCCGATGAGCGGCTCGGCGAGCTGGGGTCACCGCTGGCGCAAGCCCAGATCGGCGCCGCGCTGGCGCTCTATGGTGACCGGACGCGCGCCGACCAGGCCCTGCGTGCCGCCGCCGCGGCCCTGAACGGATCAGCGGCGGTCACCGGTTGGCGTGCCGATTATGGTTCACCCCTGCGTGATGCCGCCGCCGTGCTGGCCCTGGCCGCCGAGTCCGGCAGTACCGCCCTCGACCTGCGCGCCCTGGCCGGTCAGGTCCAGGACTTGGCGGCCCGCCAGCCCTGGCGCAGCACCCAGGACAACGCCTGGCTGCTGCTCGCCGCCCAGGCCCTGAACAACGGCGGCGCGGGGCTCGCGCTCGCGGTCGACGGCACGCCGGTCAAGGGAGCCTGGTTCGGCCGCTTCGACGACGCGCGACTCGGCGTCGCCCCCGTGGTCATCGCGAACCTGGGAACTCAGCCGGTGGATGCCATGGTCGGCACCCTGGGCGTCCCCCGAATCGCGCCGCCCGCGGGCGGGGACGGCTATGTCATCGAGCGCGCCTACTATGATCTGGACGGTCGACGCACCGAGTTGACCAGCCTGCCCCAGGGCCAGCGACTGTTGGCCGTCATCACGGTGCGCGCGAACCGCCAACAGGCGGCACGCTTGATCGTCGATGATCCATTGCCCGCCGGTCTGGAGATCGACAATCCCCACCTGCTCAAGTCCGGGGACATCGGCGCCGTGCCTGGGCTGAACCTGCTCGACACCCCGGCCCACCAGGAATTCCGCTCGGACCGCTTCATCGCCGCCGTGGACCGCGACGCCGACGACCCGACCGAGTTCCAACTGGGCTATCTGGTGCGGGCCGTCACCCCGGGGTCCTACGCGCATCCGCCCGCCGCGGTGGAGGACATGTACGACCCGGCGCGGCGGGCCTGGACCGGGGCCGGGAACGCGGTGGTTACCGGGGCGGGTCTCTGACACTCCTAACAGCCTTCATCGATTGGTAAAGCCATGCAGCGTGCCGACCAGGCGCAGGCCCCCGCCATCACCGGAGGGGCGATCCGCCAGTTTCTGACCTTTCAACTCGCCGATGCCGAGTACGGGCTCGATATCCTGAAGGTGCGGGAGATCCGCGTATGGGAGCCGGCGACTCCGCTGCCCAACACGCCGGCCTTCGTCAAGGGAGTCATCAATCTGCGCGGCAGTGTCGTGCCCATCATCGATTTGCGTGAGCGGCTCGGGCTGCCGGCCCAACCCTATGGTCCGCGCACCGTCGTCATCGTGGTGAACCTGGGTCAGGGTGATCAGACGAAGGTGGTGGGGATGGTGGTCGATGCGGTCTGTGATGAGCACAGCCTGAATGAGGCCCTGATCCGGCCGCCGCCGGATTTGGGCGGCCCGATCGAGCGCTCCTTCGTGGTCGGGCTGGCGGAGGTCCCCGGCCGGATGATCGTGCTGCTGGACAGCGATCGATTGCTGGAGCTGGCGCTGGGAGAAGGCATGGCCGGGCCCACGTGACCGATCAACACGGCCGACGGCGGATCGCCAACCGCTCTTTTCACACCGCCACGCCCACCGAGGGGCAGACATGTTCAAGAATCTGAAGCTTCGCAACCGGCTGTTGATCGCGTTCTGGCTCATCGGGCTCGTGCCGCTGGCCATCGGTGGTGTCTTGACCTTCCGGATCGCCAGCGAGGCCATGACCAACGGGGTGTTCGACGCCCTCAAGAGCGCGCGCGTCAATAAACAGACGGCCGTGGTGCAGTTCATTCAGGGCCGCGTCGCCAGTACGCAGATTCTGGCTGACACGCTGTCCCAACTGTCCGCGCCACCCCCTGAAGACTTTTTGCAGCGCTTCGTCGCCCGGCGCGGCTTCGCCGCCCTTTACCTGATCGATCGCGACGGGCGGGTGCTGCAAAGCGTCGGGGCCGCGGCGCTGCGCGGGGCCGATGTGACCGCGGCGGCCTACGCGCAAACGGGTCTCGGCCGGGTATTCCGGCAGGTGGGCGAGCGTGACGGGCGTACCGACAACACCCAGACCGGTGTGATCTTCGTCGACTTCGCGCCCTTTGCCCCCGCCAACAATGCCCCGGCCGCCTTTCTGGGCGAGACCTTCGCGGGCGGCAACGGGTTTGCGGGCGTGCTGGTCCTGCAATTGGCGTCCGCTGCGATCGACGCGATCATGCAGGAACGCGCGGGAATGGGTGACACTGGTGAGGCCTACCTGGTCGGCCCGGATAAACGGCTGCGCTCCGGTGTCCGGCTGGACCGCGAGGAGCGCTCGGTCGCGGCGTCGTTGGCCGGCACCGTGGAACGTAACGGTGTGGATACCCAGGCCAGTCGGGCGGCGCTGGCCGGTCAGACCGCGACCCTGCTGACCCTGGACTATCGCGGCGAACCCGTGCTCGCCGCCTTTGGACCAGTGGAGATCGTCCCCGGTCTGACCTGGGGGTTGATCGTCGACAAGGATAAGAGCGAGTCATTCGCGGCCGTCGATCGGCTCACCCTGGTCTATCTCGCGGTCGCGGCCTTGGCCATGCTGGGCATCGCGCTGGGCGCCGGTTTGACCGCGCGCGGTATCACGCGGCCCGTCGACGAGGCCTTGACGCTCGCCGAGGGCATCGCCCAGGGCAACCTGGATCAGCACCTGCACCGCCGCTCCGCGGACGAACTCGGCCAATTGATGCAGGCGATGGATCAGATGGTGGAACGCTTGCGCGGCGTGGTCGGCGACGTGCGCGCGGCCACCGATCAAGTGGCCGGTGCCGCCGGTGAGATCGCCAAGGGAAACATGGATTTGAGCAGCCGCACCGAGGAGCAGGCAGCGTCTCTGGAGGAAACCGCCTCCAGCATGGAGGAACTGACCGGAACCGTGCGGCAGAACGCCGACCATGCCGAGCGGGCTAACCAATTGGCGCTGGTCGCGAAGGCGCGTGCGCAGCACGGAGGCGAAGTGGTGGCGCAGACGGTCGAGGCGATGACGCAGATCAACGCGAGCAGCCGGCAGATCGCGGACATCATCGGCGTCATCGACGGCATCGCGTTCCAGACCAACATCCTGGCCCTGAACGCGGCGGTGGAGGCGGCGCGTGCCGGAGAGCACGGGCGGGGGTTCGCCGTGGTCTCCGGTGAGGTGCGTCAACTGGCGCACCGCAGTGCCGATGCGGCCAAAGAGATCAAGAATCTGATCTCCGCCAGCGTGAGCCGGATCGAGGAGGGCAGCCGTCTGGTGAAGGAATCCGGTACGTCCCTGCGCGAGATCGTTACCGCGGTACAAGAGGTCAGCGACGTCGTGGCGGAGATCAGTGCGGCCAGTCGTGAGCAATCGATCGGCATCGAGCAGGTGAACAAGGCGGTCTTGCAGATGGACGAGGTCACCCAGCAAAATGCGGCACTGGTGGAGGAAGCGGCCGCTGCCGCCGCCGCGCTGGACGATCAGGCGCGTGAACTGCAGCGGGCCGTCGCCTTCTTCCGGACGGGTGATGGGGAGCCCGGCGCTGCACCCCAGTCCGCGCCGGATGCATTACCGCCCCCCAGATCGCCGACCTACGCTCTGGGTCATGGCGGCGGACGCGCCGGGGACCGGTCAACCCGTGGCCGGGCGCGGCCTGAGGCGTCGCGCGCGGGCCGGGTCTTTGATCACCGTGATGACGAGTGGACCGAGTTCTGATGGACGCCGCACTGGTGCTGCCGACAGCGCTCACGATCGGTGATCTGGAACCCGTGCGGCAGCAACTCCTGGGGCTGCTCGGCAGCCATCGCGGCCTGCGACTGGACGGCGCCGCGGTCGCGGCGATCGACACCGCCGGACTGCAACTGCTCGCGGTGTTGTGTCGGGATGCCGCCGCCCGCGGGATAGCGGTTCAGTGGACCGGTGCCAGTCCGGCGCTGTTGAGCAGCGCGGCCCTGCTCGGCCTGACCGCCGCGCTGGGTCTCACCGCGGACGTCCGGCCCGATGCCGGCTAAGCGTGAGTTCGCGTTCACGCGTGCGGACTTCCTGGCGCTGCGCCGGTTGGTGGTCGACCACACCGGGATCGTCGTCACCGATGGCAAATTCGAGATGTTCTATGCGCGCCTGGCCCGGCGCCTGCGCCTCCTGGGCCTGACGGACTTCAAGGCGTATGTGGCACGACTGCGTGAGGATGACGGCAGCGAGCTGATCGAACTCATCAATGCCATCACCACCAACCTCACCGGGTTCTTCCGCGAAGCGCACCATTTCGACTACCTGGCGGACTATCTGGTGCCGCGTTGGGCCGCCCGGCCGGGGGTCCCGATCCGCATCTGGTCAGCCGGCTGCGCCACCGGTGAAGAACCCTATTCCATCGCCATGGTCCTGCTGGAACGGCTGCCCGAGGTGCAGCGCCGGGACCTGCGCATCCTCGCCACCGACCTGGATACCCACGCCCTGGAGCAAGCGCAAGCGGCGGTCTACACCATCGAGCAGATGGGTTGTCTGACCGGGTTGCCCTGGCGGCGGTGGGTGTTGCGGGGGCGGGGCGCTCAGGAAGGGCGCATCCGCATGCGCCCGGAGGTGCGTGCGCTGGTCGATTTCAGACGGCTCAATCTGATCGGCGACTGGCCGCTGCGCCGCGATTACGATGCCATCTTTTGCCGCAACGTCATGATCTATTTCGATGCGCCGACCAAGCAGGTGCTGGTTGATCGGCTCGCCGATCGACTCGCCGATCATGGGCACTTGTTCCTGGGCCACGCGGAATCATTGATCGGGCTGGCGCCGCGGTTCCGACCGGTCGCGCGTACCGTCTATGCACTGGCCGACGACCGCGCCGGGCGCGGATGAGGTCGGCGTCTGCCGGGAACGCGCAACATGACCGACCCTGAGCCAGTGCATTGCGGTGCGGTGCGGCGCTATCTCGACCCGGATTGTGACGGTATCGCGGCCAAGGTGTTGCCTGGGCAGTTCTACGTGACCGGCACCGAGGCGGTGGTAACGGTGCTGGGCTCCTGCGTGGCCGCCTGCATCCGCGACCGGGAGACCGGGATTGGCGGGATGAACCATTTCATGCTGCCGGTGCGGCCGGGTCCGCACGAGGACGCGACGGGTGCTGCCGCCCGCTATGGGAATCACGCCATGGAACTGCTGATCAACGAGATTCTGCGGCTCGGCGGCCGGCGCGCCAATCTGGAGGCCAAAGTGTTCGGCGGCGCCCGGGTCTTGACCATCCCCAGCGAAGTGGGGGCGCGCAACAGTGCCTTTGTGCGTGCTTACCTCGCGTTGGAGGGCCTGCCGCTGGTGGCGGACGATCTGGGCGGGGACCATCCGCGCAAGGTCATCTTCTTCCCTGCGCAGGGGCGGGTACGGGTGCGCAAGCTGCGGCGCGGCGGGGAAGGTGACGTGATTGCGCGCGAACGACACTATGTTCGTGAATTGGCAAGCCGGCCGATCGGCGGTGAGATCGAGTTCTTTTAACCCTGACAGAGGTCGTCATGGACGCTTCCCGCGAACCCATTCGGGTCCTGATCGTGGACGACTCCGCCCTGGTGCGCGAGTTGTTGACCGACTTGCTCGCGGCCGACGGTGACATCCGGGTGGTCGGGACCGCGGCCGATCCCTATGTCGCCCGGCAGCGGATCAAGGAGCTGAACCCCGATGTCTTGACCTTGGATGTGGAAATGCCGCGCATGGACGGCATCAGCTTCTTGCGCAACCTGATGCGGCTGCGGCCCATGCCGGTGGTCATGATCTCAGCACATACACGCGCCGGAGCCGAAACCACCCTTGATGCCCTGGCCTTGGGCGCCGTCGACTTCGTCGCCAAACCCGACCATGACCTGGTCAACCGGCTGGCTGAATTCGCGGCTGAGATCCGCTCCAAGGTGCGGGCTGCCGCGCACAGTCAGGTCCGCCGACTGGTCGCGACCGGACCGCAGCAGGCGACGGCCGGCACCGCGGACTGGAGCCTGCCGGATCATGCAGGGGGCCGCCTGATCGCCCTGGGGGCGTCCGCTGGCGGCACCGAGGCGATCCGTGCGGTGCTCGGTGCCCTGCCGGTCGGTGCCCCGCCCGTGGTGATCTGCCAACATCTTCCGGCGCTGTTCACCCGGCTCTTCGCGCAGCGTCTGAATGCACTCGGGCCGCTGGTGGTCCGCGAGGCGGCCGACGGCGACCTGCTGGAGTCGGGTTGTGTCTACATCGCCCCGGGCGACCGCCACCTGCATCTGCGGGCCGGCGGCGGACAACTGCGCTGTCGGCTCGACGACGGACCCGCGGTCAACCGTCACAAACCCTCGGTGGATGTGCTGTTCGAATCGGTGGCGCGCCTGCCGGACCAGGTGGTGAGCGCCGCCTTGCTGACCGGTATGGGTCGCGATGGTGCCCAAGGCCTGCTCTCCTTGCGCCGCGCCGGCGCCCGCACCATCGCCCAGGACGAGGCGACCAGTCTGGTGTGGGGTATGCCCGGCGCGGCCGTCAAGCTCGCGGCGGCGCAGTGGGTGCTGCCGCTTGAGCAGATCGCGCGGCGGCTGCTGGCGGATTAGATGATTTCCGGGAAGAATTACCGATGCGGTGGGGCAACGACAGCGTGTAGGATGCGGTGAGTAGTCGAACCGCATCACCCAACCGAAGTCGCCCCCACCGCCCTACGCAATCTTGCGGGCCTGGGGATGCTGGGGATGCGGGATGTTGATTCCAGGCAATCGCCTCAGCTCATGTAGCTGAGCGCCTCCTCTCCCGGATGGGGTAGCCCGGCGATGCGCCAGGCCTGGCGGCAGGAGCCGAACAGCTGGCGCACGGCATCACGTTCCATGCCGTGGACGCGGCAGACCTGGGAGGCCGGGGGAATGGCGCCGTAGGTCAGGCGATGCTCGCGCAGGTAGTAGATCACCGACCAATGGTCAGGGGTCAGCGGCCCCACGTCGTCCATTCTGGCGATGACGCGGGCCATGCCGGGGTTCCAGAGTTCCACATCGACCAAGAATCCGTCACCATCGGTCGGCAACGGACGCGCCCGGCCGGATACGGACTCATGCAGATTCGTTTGTCTCATGGTCTCTCCACTCCTAAGGTATATTCTTGTATTCTAATTAGTGTTTTCAATGTGCCCAGCGCTTCAGGTCACGAGTACGACTATAGCCGAGAAAATCGCCAGGTCAAGACCCGGCCGCTCGGGAGCGCGGGAGCGGACGGCTGACCGCGCCTTTTACCAGGGATCCGCCGCGTCGCGCGGCAGACGCATCGGGTAATGCTGCGGGGGGAATCCCCGATCGCGGTAATCGCGAAAGCGCAACCGCGCGGCCGCGCGCACCGCCGGATCCTGATCGACCGGCTCGCACACGCGCGCGAAGCGCGTGAACTCGGCGGGCACCTCGGCGGCAAGGTTGATCAAGACCGCGGCCGCGGTCTCGCGGCTCAGGTCGGCACCGATCAGAATCGGCGTCAGCGCGGGGTCGACCTGGCCGACCAGCCCATGTGGGATAAAGCTGTCCTGGCGGTAGGTCCAAAGCAGCCGATCCAGGTGCTGGGCGCGCTCGGTCTCCGGGCAGTGGATCAGGACCCGTGCGCCGTCCTGATACAAGCCTTCCACCAAGTGGCAGGTCAGCAGGTACCGGTCGCCGGGGCTCGCGGGTTCCAGGGTGTAGAAGTCGATGGTGGGCATTGGGGGAAGTGGATCGTGGCTAGCAGCCTGTCGGACTTAGCCCCTAGGATAAGGGCATGAGTCAACATAAAGGC
>JACDZJ010000117.1_pt1 | contig 37073 bp, 35 predicted proteins | sample 7365721 | NCBI WGS metagenome assembly JACDZJ01 (sample SAMN15143480, study PRJNA637477) | pond metagenome | biome: freshwater wetland ecosystem [ENVO:00000243]; feature: pond [ENVO:00000033]; material: pond water [ENVO:00002228]; isolation source: pond water containing pink berries ... | reverse complement strand
TACTCAAATTATGTATATCTTTCATGACTTTAAATTTAACGAAGTAGAATTAAGGCATGCTCGACATCGGTGTCCTGGGTTTCTATCAAGCCGCCCCAGCGATCTTCAGTGCAGAAGTCCCGAACCCAGCCCATAACGACGGGATTGATCTCCAATACCTCTTCGATTCGCTTCCCGCAACTCGGGAGCGTGGTCTCCAACTCGACCCGATTCGTCCCCTCCCGCTCGGTAATCTCCCATGCTCGATCCAAGGCGTCGGCGATGGCCGCCAGATCGTCCTCCCGTCCGTCGAGCAGCGCGTCCGCGGACTCGCGGGAAAGCACCGGATGTGTCACCGAAACCGCGGGATCCATCTCGGTTTCGCTATCGCCCGTTTCACCGTTCGGATCGCCCGTGACCTCATCACTCGAACGGGTCGCGGTCTCGTCTGAGTCTTTTTGCGGACCCACTACGATCAAGGCATCGAACAGGTCCAGCGGCGATTCGCGCCCCTGATAGAGGGCTTGCAGATAACCCTCGACAGCGCAAACCGCAGACGAGACCCTTCCCTGTCGCAACGAGGGCGTAAGCGTCCGAAATATGAAACCCCTCATCCTGAGCATCCAGAAACGCGCCAAGACGTTGCCGATGCCGATGTTCATGCCGACCATGTGGAAGCGTTCAATGCGTCAACTCGGCGCCGCAACTCTGCTTACCGACGTAAAACAAATACCTATTCCAAGATGAAAACAGGTTTGCAAAGAACATTAGACATCAGTTGGATTTCCACAATTTCATTCGTAAGCACTTCACTACCAAACAGGTCCCCGCAGTGATGTTAGGGATCTTGGAAAAAGGGCTTTCATGGGGGGAGGTCTTGATGATTCGGAAATCGCCAGACGCTCATTTATTTGCTTTATAATCAATAATTTGTTTGTCGGCCAAGCTGAACCAGTACCGAGAATCCAACCGTTTCATCAGGTCGTCCGGGACGCGGACGTTGGGCATCCCCATCGGGGCTCTCCTCGCGGACGTAATGCACCGGATTATAGGTCAGTAGCCGGTTGATGGCAGTGCCGACCCGCGTCGAACAGCAGGGCGCCCTTGAGCAGGAAGTGGTCGGCATACCTGGAGTTGCCCAGGAGGTTCGGATCATTCCGCCCTCATTCGCCCAACGAGACGCGCGATAACATCTGTTTTTCGGATCGAACGTGCTCGTGGCAGTTGGGATTCGCGCGGCTTCTCCGTGCCGCGCAAGGAATCTGCTCACGCCGCCTTTGCCCCGCCGACCGAGACGCGAATCTGAATCTCCTCCCAAGGGACCCAGACCAACCCTTCGGCGTTCTTCTCCACAAGCTCCAAATCCAGCAACTTGGTGGTGTCGGTATGCACGTTGCTGTAGTTTCGCCCCAGGTGCTTGGCTAAGGCCGCGATCGACACCGGCCCCAGCCCTTTGAGCGCATCCAGGAGCGCGAGGCGCGCCGGGGTCAGTTCGCGGAAGATCTGGGCCGCATTAGCAAACCCCAGATGGTAGTCCGCTTCCGGCACGGTCTCCCCCGCATCAACCCGCCGGGCGACCGCCAGCGCCTGCTCCAAGTAGTCTCCCCGCCGGGGGATCTCCACGATTGCTCTAGACATAGCCGTCTCCTGCCAGGCGCCGGATATCGGCGCGAAAATCCTCCACGAGTCCAGCCAGCGACCGGAACGGGTAAGGCGTCTCCCGACCGCACTCATGGCGATGGTCGCCCTTACCCGCCTCGTTGTCGTAGCGCACCAGGCAACGCCCATTCCGACCGCAGTAGAGCCGGTACTTGAGCCCGTGCGGGCGCTCCGCCGTGGCCGTCGGCAGGCGCCACACCACCAACTGCACCACCGTGCCGTCCGGCCATGCCTCTTTCGAGTCGATGATGAGCGATGCCTTCATGCTATTGCATGGTAGGCCATAGCCCCCGAACTGGGCAACGGTCCTGTTCTGGGGCTGCGTCTGGAACTGTTAAAGTTTCCTACTCTTGATTTCAACGCCGGGTGCGGGGATGCCTGGTCTGCTGCGGCGGTATTGCCAACGTGACTCTTTCAGCTTGCCCCGTAGGGTCTTGATCATCGTTCCGGCCGGCCGCGGACGGTCCGCACAGCGGACTCTACGGTAACACCGTGACCTGTAGGGTCCGCTGTGCGGACCGCCGACGGTGCAGATCGCGCGGTGGTCGGGTTGATGATCAAGGCTCCTCGCAGCCTGGGCGACTCGTCCAGGGCGTAGGCGGGTTCCTTGCGCTGGGGCTTGATCGTCTTGTCCCAGCTGGCACTCTGGCGTTCCGGCTGGTACTTCCATTTCAGCAGATGACCGATCAAGACCGCCATCCGGCTCGCCAATGCGGGTTTTCCCAGCCCGAGGATAATTTTTGATCACGCCGGCAGGACGAGCCCGCTTGACTGCTTTTGCAGGTCGGTCGCTGACGCTATCGCGGAACAATCGCCGGCGCTTCTCGTCTAGACTCTGAGGCAACGACGGGCGCCGCGTCTATCGCTGAATCGACCCGAGGCCCGCGGCGGATATTTTTCCAAAGACCAATCGGGGGGCAATCCATGGCCGATTTTCTGACCTGGCGCGATGAGTGGCGGACCGGCGTCGACTGGATTGATGGTGATCACCGGGAACTCGGCGCTTTACTGAACCAACTGGTCGCGGTCAACGAGCGCGCGGTTCAGGGTGTTCAGCCGCCCTACCCGGGCGCTGCGAACGGCGGGGTCCTCGTGACCTTGGACGCGTTGATTACGCTCACGCGCCGCCATTTCGTCGCCGAGGAGTCGTTTTTGCGGGGTATCCGCTTCCCTGGCTATGACGCCCACCGTTGCGAGCACGAATTGCAACTTGCCGAGTTCGTCGACTTGCGCCGTACCCTGGGCGAGACGCCCGGTCAGTTCCTCGGCGCCGAGACCGTGCAGGATTTCAAGCGCTGGTTCTTCAACCACGTGATGGCCGAGGACCGGGATTATGTGGACTACTATCGAGAGCATCTGGCCCGCGGCTCACAGCGGCGGGCGGACTCGGCGCCGCGCGGTTGAGCGCGGCGGCGGCGACTCGCATCCGCCCCTGGGTTGCCCCCAGAACGCATACCGCGCTGGGCGCGGTTTAGTTCACTTGAACTGGCAATAAAATCATATAATATTAGTGTTATCTAATATTTCTTGGTGCAATCACCATGCGTCTGATCCATCCCGCGGCTGTCCTGACCGCATTGTTCTCACTCGTTGCCTGGGCGGCGGATCCGGCACCGGCGGTCCGGTCGGACCAAGACCGGGCGCCCGCTCAGACGACCGCAGAGGATCAGGCCGGTCTGGCGACCGCCGCCGCCGAGCGGCGCACCGTCCCCCGCGAGTACCGGCTGGATGGCGTGGTGGAGGCGGTCAATCGCACCACGGTTGCGGCTCAGACGCAGGGTCAGGTGCAGGAGATCTTCTATGATGTGGATGACGTCGTGCAGAAGGACGCGGTGATCGCGCGCATCAAGGATACCGAACACCGCACCCGGGTCGCCCAGGCCGTGGCCGACGCCAAGTCCGCGGCCGCCCAGTTGCAGCAGGCGCGCGACGAGCATACGCGGGTCGCGGGGCTCTATCAGAAGAAGAACGTGTCCGACTCGGCCATGGACAAGGCGACCGCCGATCTGGCCAGCGGGCGGGCCGCTCTGGAGGCGGCGAACGCCCGTCTGGAGCAGGCCGAGGAGCAGTTGAAATACACCGAGGTGCGCGCCCCGTACTCCGGCATCGTCACCCACCGCCATCTGGAGGTGGGTGAGATCGCCAGCCCCGGCTCGCCGGTCATGAGCGGCATCTCGACCGATGAGCTGCGGGTGATCGTCGATGTCCCGCAGAGCGTGATTCCGGCGGTGCGGGCGGGCGGAGCGGCGCGGGTCTATCTGCCTGACGGTCAATTGATCGAGACCCGGGCCATCACTATTTTTCCCTTTGCCGATCTGGAGTCCAACACCTTCAAGGTGCGGATCGAACTGCCCCGGGAGACCCCGGCGCTCTTTCCCGGCATGATGGTGAAGACCGGTTTCGTGGTCGGCGAGCGGGCTGAGCTCACGGTGCCCAAGGCGGCCGTGGTGCATCGCTCCGAGGTCACCGGGGTCTACGTCTACATGGCCGATGACCATGTGCATTTCCGGCAGGTGCGTCTCGGCCGCACCCTGGAGGATGCCTATGTGGTGCTGTCGGGTCTCGGCGAGGGCGAGTTGGTCGCGCTGGACCCGATCGCGGCCGGGGTGGTGCTGAAGTCCCAGGGTGCGCAGCGGCACGTCGGAGACGGGAGCGCTCCGCATGACTAACGAGGCTGTCGGACTGGGCCTCGCCGGCCGGATCGCCGCGCGCTTTCAGGCGACCGAGATCACCCCGCTGCTGGCCGTGGTCGGGCTCTTGCTGGGGCTTTTCGCCGTGCTGGTCACACCGCGCGAGGAAGAACCGCAGATCAATGTCACCTTCGCCGATGTCTTCATCCCCTTCCCCGGGGCCTCGGCGAGCGAGATCGAGCATCTGGTGGCCGGACCTGCCGAGCAGGTCCTCTCCGAGATCAAGGGCATCGAGCACGTTTACTCAATCTCCCGTCCGGGGATGGCCGTGGTCACCGTCCAGTTCAAGGTGGGCGAGGACAACACCGATGCGATCGTGCGCCTGTTCAGCAAGGTACAGAGCAATCAGGACTGGCTGCCGGCGAACCTGGGCGTCGGAATGCCGATCGTCAAGCCCAAGGGCATCGACGACGTGCCCATCATCACCGCCACCTTGTGGTCCAAGGGCTCAGGGGCGGACAACGGCAAGGGCGCTTTCGAGCTGGGTCAGGTCGCCCATGCCATCGAGCAGGAGATCAAACGCGTCCCCGGCACGCGCGATGTCTACACCCTGGGGGTGCCGCGTCAACTGGTGCGGGTGCTGTTGCAGCCGCAGGCGTTGGCCGGCTACGGCGTCGACCTCACCGACCTGCGCCGCGCGCTGCAGGCCGGCAATCTCAATGCCGATAACCTGACGATCACCGCCGACAACCAGGAAATACTGATTCAGGCCGGAACCTTCCTGTCGAGTCCGGAGGAGATCGGCGACCTGGTGGTGGGTCTGCACGCCGGCCGCCCGGTCTATCTGCGCGACGTGGCGACCATCGAACGCGGCCCCGAGCAGCCGGAGAGCTACGCCTGGCTGGGTGCCGGCCCCGGCGCTCACCATGTCGGGATGGAGCTCAAGGGCACCACCCCGGCAGTGACCATCGCGGTGGCCAAACAGGAGGGGGTGAACGCGGTGGATGTCGCCCGGCGCGTCATCGATCGCCTGGAGCAACTGCACGGCACTTTCATCCCCGATGATGTCGAGGTCACGGTGACCCGCAACTATGGCGCCACCGCCGACGCCAAGGCCAAGAAACTGATCACCAAACTCGCGTTCGCGACCGTCTCCGTCATTCTGCTGGTGTGGCTGGCGGTGGGCTGGCGCGAGTCGATCATCGTCGGCGCCGCGGTGATCGTCACTCTGGCGCTGACGCTGTTCGCTTCCTGGGCCTGGGGTTTCACGCTCAATCGCGTCTCGCTCTTTGCGCTGATCTTCTCGATCGGCATCCTGGTGGACGACGCCATCGTGGTGGTGGAAAACATCCACCGGCATATGGTCATGTCGCGGTCCCGACTCCTGGACCTGATGCCGCGGGCGGTCGACGAGGTGGGCGGGCCGACGATCCTGGCCACCCTCACGGTCATCGCGGCCCTGCTGCCGATGGCGTTCGTCAGCGGCCTGATGGGGCCCTATATGTCGCCGATTCCCATCAACGCGTCCATGGGCATGCTGATCTCGCTCGCGGTCGCCTTCATCTTCACCCCCTGGATGACCAACTTCATGCTCGGCCGGCGCCATGACCAGGCGCTGGCCACGGGCCGGTTGCCGGATCACGGACACGGCACCGACGGCGGCCGGCTGGCGCGCCTGTTCGGGACCGTCATCGGCCCCTTCCTCGCCGGCCGCCGGGGCCACGTCAACCGCTGGCTGCTGCTGCTCGGCATCCTGCTGTTGATCGGCGGGTCCCTGCTGCTCGTGGTCAACCGGGCGGTGATCCTCAAGATGCTGCCCTTCGACAACAAGAGCGAGTTCCAAGTGGTCCTGGACATGCCGGAGGGGACCAGTCTGGAGCAGACCGCGCGAGTGCTCGCCGAGATGGGCGAATACCTGGCCACGGTTCCCGAGGTCACCGACTATCAGGCCTATGCCGGCACCGCCGCGCCCATCAACTTCAACGGCCTGGTGCGCCAATACTATTTGCGTGAGGGTGCGCATCTGGGCGACCTTCAGGTCAACCTGGTGGACAAGCATCACCGCGACGAGCAGAGTCATGCGATCACGCTGGGGTTGCGTGACCCGCTGCAAACGATCGCCCTGCGTCACGGCGGCAATGCCAAACTGGTCGAGATCCCGCCGGGACCGCCGGTGCTCTCGCCGCTGGTCGCGGAAGTCTACGGGCTCGACTACGCGGGTCAGATCGCGCAGGCGCGCCAGGTGCGTGCAGCCTTCGCGTCGACCGCCGATATCGTCGATGTGGACGACTCGGTGGAACATCCGGCCAGGAAGCTCGTGGTGGAGATCGATCGCGCCAAGGCGGCGCGCTTGGGTGTCACCCAGGCCAGTGTCGCGCAAGCGCTCTCAACTGTTCTCAAGGGCGAGGATATGAGCTTCCTGCATGGGGCCAACGTCAAATATGCCGTGCCCATTCGGGTGGAGTACGCCGAGGCCGACAAGGCTGACGTGGATCAGGTGCTGGCCCTGCGGGTGCGCTCGCAAAGCGGCGCGCTGGTGCCGCTGTCGGAGATCGTCAGCCTGGTGGAGACCTCCCGCGCGCCCAGCATCTACCACAAGGATTTGCTGCCGGTGGTCTATGTCACCGGCGACATGGCCGGCCCCACCGACAGCCCGCTCTATGGTCTGTTCGCGATCGCGGCCACGCTTACCGACCAGTTGAACCTGCCGCAGTGGTATACGCAGCAGCCCGGCAATCCCTATGAGTACAGCATCAAATGGGACGGTGAATGGCAGGTCACCTATGAGACCTTCCGCGATATGGGGATCGCCTACGGCGTGGGTCTGATCCTCATTTATCTCTTGGTGGTGGCGCAGTTTCGCAGTTATCTGGTCCCGCTGATCATCATGGCGCCCATTCCATTGACCATCATCGGCATTCTGCCCGGTCATGCGCTCCTGGGTGCCAAGTTCACCGCCACGTCCATGATCGGCATGATCGCGCTGGCCGGTATCATCGTGCGCAACTCCATCCTGCTGGTGGACTTCATCAATCAACAGGTGCGCGAAGGTATGCCGTTCGCCGAGGCCGTCATCAATTCCGCCGTGGTGCGTGCCAAGCCGATCGTGCTGACCGCGGTCGCCGCCATGGCCGGCGCGGTCTTCATCCTCGACGATCCGATCTTTTCGGGGCTGGCGGTCTCGCTGCTGTTCGGACTCTTCGTCTCTACGGTACTGACCCTGGTGGTCATCCCGGTGGTTTACTACGGGGTCATGTTCAAGCGGGTGGAGTGGATTCGGACGGCGACGGGGTCCTGATCATCGTGCCGGCCGCAGGAAGATCGCGGGTCGAGGCTTGCTTGACGATCCACCCGCGGGAACCGTCGAGGAGGAACCCATTCCGGTCAGACGGTCTCCACCTCAAACCCGACCAGAGTCCGCTGCTCCTGGCTGAACTCGATGCCGACCAGATGAATCGGCTGGCCCAATGCGCGGTATTTATCGGCATAGCGCCGGTCCTTGAGCTGCTGCAAGGCCCGGCCGGCGGGCGCCTGTTCCACCATCTTGAACTCGAACAGCCAGACCTGGGCGTTGAACTTGAGCGTCAGGTCGATCCGGCCCAGGCTGGTGGCGTCCTCGGCCCGGAGATCCAGACCCAGGGCGGCCAGGTGGCTATAGAAGACACTGGCATAGAAGCCCTCGTAGCGGGCGAGCGGATGGCCGTCGTGCCACTGATGGGAGATCGCCGCGAACAGACTGGCGAGGTGGGTGCGCAGGGCGGCGAAATCCCCCGCGACCAGCACGTCGTAGAGTCCGCTGGCCAGTTCGCTGGCTTGCCCCGGCTGGCTGACGAAGGCCTTGGCCAGGCTGTCGTTGAGCGCCATCTCCACCTCCAGGTTCGGATAACCTAGGGTGTATTCCATCCGGGCGCCGATCCGCCGGGAACCCGTGAAGGTGAGATAGCCGGTCTGCCACAAGAGGGCCTCGGGGGCCAGGCGGTCCACGTCGAAGGCCGAAAGCAGGGCCTCGTCGGCCCGCAGACCGGCGAGCCGCGGGGTGAAGAAGCCGCGCTCGGTCAGTTGGTCAACGAGAAAGGTCGGGGTGCCGGTCTCGAACCACCAGGTGCGGAATTCCCGCTCCTGGAAGAGCAGCAGCAGGTCGAACGGGTTATAGACCGCCTCCCCCATCCAGTTGTAGCCGTTATACCAGCGGCGGATCTCAGCGCGGTCCAGACCGGGCAGTTCGGGGGCAAAGACCGTTTCCACATCGGTCTCCGTATAGCCGCAGAGGGCCGAATAGTCCGCGGACACGGTGATGTCGCGCAGGTTGTTCAGCCCCGAGAAGATGCTGACCTTGCTGAATTTGCTCACCCCGGCGAGGAAGACGAAACGGATGTGCGCGTCGTTGTCCTTGATGACCGAATAGAGGTTGCGTAGCCCGTCGCGTATCGCCCGGGCGGTTGCGGGGTCCGACAGGTTGTCCAGGATCGGCTTGTCGTATTCGTCCACCAGGACCACGACCCGCTGGCCGGTGGCGGCATGGGCCCCTTCGAGCAGTTCCGCAAAACAGGAGACGGCGTCCGCGGTGTCGCGGCAGGTCAGTCCGAGCGCCCGCTGGTTGCGGTGTAGAAGGTCCAGGATCCGCCGGTCCAGGTCCTCGGTATCCCGTACCATCCCGCCCCCGAAGCTGAAGCGGATGACCGGAAAGCGGGTGCCCCAGTTCCAGTGCGGATGAATGGCCAGTCCCAGGAACAGGGGCTCGTTATCGGCAAAGAGTTCCCCCAGGGTATCGAGCAGGAGCGATTTGCCGAAGCGCCGCGGGCGGGAGAGGAAATAGTGGGTGCCCTCGTCAGTCAATTGCCGGATGAAGCCGGTCTTGTCCACATAATAGTGATCGTCCTCGCGGATCTTGGCGAAGGTCTGGATTCCGATCGGCAGTTTGCGGCGATGCATGGTGGCTCTCGGCATGGCGGAACAAGGAGGCGATCGACCGCGGAATCGGCGGTAGCACAAGGATGGCAGGGTTCGCTACCGATCCTCGCGGGTGTGCCACAACCGCAGCACAGCGATTGTACCGTCCCGAATTTCGTAGCGTATCTCGTAGTGTCCAACGATCATCCGGCGGACATCGCGTGGCTCGAACTCTTCCAGCTTTTCACCGATCCGCGGATTCGCCGCCAGTCCGGCCGCCGCGGCGGTGAGTTTCTGCACCGTGCGTGCTGCGGCCGGCTGGTTCACCAGCGTCAGGAACTCATACAACCGGGCCAAGTCCGAGAGTGCCTTGCTCGTCCACGTCAGTCTCATCAACGAGGTACCGGCAACGGCTCGGCCGTGCTGAGGCTATCGGCCCAGGCTTGCACGGCCTGGTGGTCGATGACGTGCCCGGCGTCCACATCGGCTAAGGCTTCGCGCGTCAAACGGCTGCGCTCGTCTTCCTGGTCGATCCAGGCCGCCAACGCTTGCTTGACGATCCACCCGCGGGAACGGTCGAGACGGACCGCCAACCGATCGACCTTGTCCGCCAACGCAAGAGGCACGTGTGCAGTAAACACTTTGGTATCTGTCTGTGCCATAGTCTTGTCTCCTATTTCTGAATCACTATTAATCATAAAGATTAATAGCGATTTAGGCAAGATGGGATACCTGATCGCCCCTAGCCCGCTCCCTGTGACTCGCCGACGCGGCGAGCGGACGCGGACCGGATGGGGGAACCCATTCCGGTCAGACGGTCTCCACCTCGAACCCGACCAGGGTCCGCTGGGCCTGGCTGAACTCGATGCCGATCAGATGGATCGGCTGGCCCAGTGCCCGGTACTTGTCGGCGTAGCGCCGGTCCTTCAACTGCTGCAAGGCCCGGCCGGCGGGCTCCTGTTCCACCACCTTGAACTCGAATAGCCAGACCTGGCCGTTGAATTTGAGCGTCAGGTCGATCCGGCCCAGACTGGTGGCGTCCTCCGCCCGCAGACCCAGCCCCAAGGCCGCCAGATGGCTGTAGAAGACGCTGGCATAGAAGCCCTCGTGGCGGGCGAGCGGATGGCCATCGTGCCACTGATGAGGGATCGCCGCGAACAGACTGGCGAGGTGCGTGCGCAGGGCGGCGAAATCCGCCGCAACCAGCACATCGTAGAGTCCGCTGGCCAGTTCGCTGGCGCGTCCCGGCTGGCCGACGAAGGCCTTGGCCAGGCTGTCGTTGAGGGCCATCTCCACCTCCAGGTTCGGATACCCCAGGGTGTATTCGAGTCGGGCGCCGATTCGCCGCGAACCCGTGAAGGTGAGCTAGCCGGTTTGCCACAGCAGGGCCTCGGGGGCCAGACGGTCCACGTCAAAGGCCGAAAGCAGGGCCTCGTCGGCCCGCAGACCGGCGAGCCGCGGGGTGAAGAAGCCGCGCTCGGTGAGCTGATCAATGAGAAAGGTCGGGGTGCCGGTTTCGAACCACCAGGTGCGGAATTCGCGCTTTTGGAAAAGCAACAGCACGTCGAAGGGGTTGTAGACCGCCTCGCCGGTCCAGTTCCTCCGCATCCCGCACCATCCCACCCCCGAAGCTGAAGCGGATGATCGGAAAGCGCGTGCCCCAGTCCCAGTGCGGATGAATCGCCAGCCCCCGGAACAAGGGTTCGTTGCCGGCAAAAAGTTCCCCCAGGGTATCGAGCAGGAGCGACTTGCCGAAGCGCCGCGGGCGGGAGAGGAAATAGTGGGTGCCCTAGTCGGTCAATTGCCGGATGAAGCCGGTCTTGTCCACATAATAATGATCGTCCTCGCGGATTTTGGCGAAGGTCTGGATTCCGATCGGCAGTCTGCGGCGGCGCATGGTGGGTCTCGGCATGGCGGAACAAGGAGGCGATCCGGAGGATCCACCCGGTTGCCCGGAGAGATCCCCTTCGAGGAATCGCTGGCGCTTTTCAGACTACAGTCTGACGCGAAGCCAACCGACCGTCCCGAGAACCGGCTCATGCATCCTAGCCAGCACGCCGCCCTTCGGCAACGCCGAACTAGAGCAGGAGCGTCAGCGGCTGGAGCAGGTCGACTTTCGTTCCTGGTATGACAGGTCGGTACGACGCCAAATTCGTTCGCCGGACGCTTCCTGACGGCGCCGCGCGTCGTCCGTTAATCGTCGCAGGTCCCCGCCGAAGGAGTCCACGATTTCCTCGCGAATCTGGTGCAGGTCGGAAATAATCGTGTCCGCCGATGATTCACTCGATCTCTTCTTCATCGTCCAGCATCTCCTCAGGAGTACAAACGGTTGGTAGCAGGTAGCCCAAGTCTTTGAGCACCTCGCGAACTCGGGGCAAGAGCCGGGCATTGGCAATGTGCGAGCAGTTCCAGGTCAGTAAGTAGTCAAGGCCATGAAACGCAGAAGCACAAATGTGCAGGGCATCCAGTCGGGCGTTTGGCGGCAGCACTGCGCTGGAAAGTAATTGATTCGCGAGTTCGGGGATATCCGCGGGAAGGTCTAAGAGTGGGATGCCATGCAGATGAGCCAACCGATCCGCGGCAAGATCTTGATTGCCCCGGCCAGCCTCATCCAGAACATACTGCGACGTGATGAGTTGGTAGTTGCCGCGCTCATAATCCCACCACTGGCGCGTCAGCACTTGGCGCGCGACCGTCACTACCTGCGCGCTTGGGCGAGACCGCAGGTAGCTGACGATAGATGTTTCGACATACACCGTTTTCATTAATCGCTCATTGACCTGCTAGTTTAAAGATCTCATCTCTTTGCTCCGCACTAAGTTGTGGAAGGCGCTCAATTACTTTATCGAGTATTGGATCTGCGTCAAAATCCAATGCATCGTCACCGTATTCGACGGGATCGATAGGGAATTGAAAAAGGCAAATGCATCCCCTGCATGACCAGCCCATGGATCTTGCCGTCTTGGTGTCACCACCGATAATTCTCCTTAAGTTCTCTTCCTTGCAGCGACCTCCTCTTACCCATAACCAACTTGCTACCACTAGCTTATTACTGACCGTATACACGTCCAGTCCATACATTGCATTGCTTCTCGCTGGGTTTCCCCGGAGTTTGCAGAGATACCCACTGGCCTCCCAGCCGGACCGCTTATTGACTCTCAGGAACCTGCATGTTCCGCAAAAAATACTCTCTATCCGATCCATTCCTGCGGCTAAGAAACGTTTGCAGTCGGTTTTGGCCTGATTAGCAATAGCATTAACCATTTCCGAGACCTTATTTATCTCCTCGTCTTTGATTGTCGGAATCAGTTCTTTATAATTCGGTTCGTCAACGTAAAGGGCATCTAGTTCCTGTGGATACTTAGCATAGAAGGTTAGGGCAGGCCCGAGCTTCATTTGGGTTCTCCTTTCTCCGCCAACGCGGACGAAAAAATAAGCGCACCGTAGGGGTCTTCAGTTTCTTGAGTTAGCGGGAGTTCCCAGCCAATAATACACAGATACCTTCCTGGTTGAAATCCGCATTATCATCGTCAAGTTTATTCAGCACGGTTGCTATGATGCTGCCCCCGAAGCCGTGAGGTTGGTTAGGGTCAAATAGCCATGCCAAGAAACTGGTGTGAGCCGTTTCCCATCGCCCGAGATCCATCGATCCAAAAAGGCTTATTCGTCCAAAGCAAGGATTATCCCGATCTTGTTCGCGGAGTTTATCGATTCTCTGTTTCAGTGAGATTTCGCAATGATTCCGCATGTTGCGAAATAACACTTCCAAGCCAGAATGATCAAATTCAAATGATGGTGCGGAAATGCGGGCGTAAACCCGATATAGATCGGTTAAGAAATCAGTTGATTGATTGCTTGCCTCTGGATTCACCACAAGCTCGTACGATCTTTCCAAAGCGGCCAAAAATGTTGACATCTTGGACGTTTCCTCGCTTGTCTTAAGCCTGTGGGTAGCGCACTACCACATTCAGTAGGACTCTGGCCGTACCGCGGTGCGCGCAACCTTTGCTCCCAATGCCATAGCATGCCGATCGACCCGGCCACTTTACGGATCGCGAGGTCGTCGGTCCGCACAGCGGACCGCAGTCTTGCCATCGGGTGCGGCGTCCGGCCTGGGCGTCTCATGGCAAGCGAAACGTGTAATGACGCATCAGACCCCGGCTGCCGCCACGCGCCATCCGGGAGCACCTTTCGCGATCTTAACCCGGCCGGCTAAGTGGGGTCTATAATGCGTGTCTTTGCGTGGGTCGAGAGGTAGCGTCGATGGCTAAGGGCAAGATCAACAAGGTGGTGCTGGCATACTCCGGAGGGCTGGATACCTCGGTTATCCTGCGGTGGCTGCAAGAGCATTACGGCTGCGAGGTGGTGACTTTCACCGCGGATATCGGCCAGGGGGAGGAGCTGGAGCCGGCGCGCGCCAAGGCGACGGCCGCCGGGGTCCGGGAGATCCATATCGACGATCTGCGTGAGGAGTTCGTCGGCGACTTCGTGTTTCCCATGCTGCGCGCCAACGCACTCTACGAGGGCGAGTATAAGCTCGGCACCTCGATTGCCCGCCCGCTGATCGCCAAGCGGTTGGTGGAGATTGCCATCGCGACCGGGGCCGACGCCATTTCCCACGGGGCCACCGGCAAGGGGAACGATCAGGTGCGTTTCGAGCTGACCGCGTATGCGCTCAAGCCTGATATCCAGATCATCGCCCCGTGGCGGGAGTGGGACCTGCTGTCACGCGAGAAGCTCCTCGCCTATGCCGAGGAACACCAGATCCCGGTCGAGATGAAGCGCGACGGCACCAAGTCGCCCTACTCGATGGACGCCAATCTGCTGCATATCTCCTACGAGGGCTATGATCTGGAAGACCCCTGGGTCGAACCCGGCAAGCCGATGTGGCGTTGGACCCTGGCTCCCGAGGACGCCCCCAACAGGCCGCGCGAGATCACTCTGACTTTCGCGGGGGGCGACTGTGTGGCGGTGGATGGCCAGGCGATGAGCCCGGCCACGTTATTGGCCGAACTCAACCGCATCGGCGGCGAGAACGGCGTCGGCCGCGACGATATCGTTGAAAACCGCTTTGTCGGCATGAAGTCCCGCGGCTGCTACGAGACCCCCGGCGGCACCATCCTGCTCAAGGCGCATCGCGCCATGGAGTCACTGACGCTGGATCGGGAGGCGGCGCATCTGAAAGACGAGTTGATGCCCCGTTACGCCAGCCTGGTCTATAACGGCTTCTGGTTCAGCCCGGAACGGCTGATGATGCAGGCGGCCATCGATCAGACGCAGCGCGTGGTCAACGGCGAGGTGCGCCTGAAGCTCTACAAGGGCAACGTCATGGTGGTCGGGCGCCGCTCCGCCACCGACAGCCTGTTCGATGCCTCCATTGCCACCTTCGAGGAGGATGCCGGGGCTTACGATCAAAGCGATGCCACCGGGTTCATCCGGCTCAATGCACTGCGGCTGCGCGTGGCCGGGCGTAAGCGGGGCGGGCCCTGAACACTGTTCCGGCCAAAGCGACCATCCGGAATTGTCCACAGATGTCACAGATGTTCACAGATGAAGAAAAATATCTGTGTTCATCTGTGTTCATCTGTGGATCAGATTTCCGCCACAGGGTCTCGGCGGACGCTGGCTGACACGATGAACAAGGCCGCGGGCGCCTGACCGCGCGCTCTGGTGTTATGGGTCCTCGGCGGGCTGCAGGAAGAGGTCCTGGTAGTCGTCCGGCAGGGGGTCCGCGGGCGGCGGCACATCCGGCTTGGTAAAGACCGCCGAGGTCTGCATCGGCACTACCGGCGCCGGGTCCGCAATCGCTTCCTCGATCTCAGCGAGCAGGTACGGAAAGAAGGGGTTGCTGGCGATCCGGAATAAGGAATCCAGATTGACGATCAAGGCGCCGCGTTCCCCGCGGGCGGCGATGGCGCCGAGATGGGCACCAAAGAATTCGTGCGGATTCGGTTCCAGGCCGTAGAGTGAATCGTCCAGCGGAAAGGGGATGGCGACGTGGGAGAGTGAGAAGATCTGGATGGGATAGGGAATCCCGAGCGGTCGGGTCTGCGCGGTGGTTTCGCCGGGGGCGATGGTGCGGGCCACGGTGTCCGCGTCATCCGTGTCGGCATTGGCGATGATGGTGATCCGGTAGCGCTGCGGCAGGGTCGGCAGCAGGCGATCGATCGCCGCCGTGGTGGCCGGACGCATCAGCGGACCGAATTTGAGCGTTCGATTCACGTCGAACAGCACCAGTTCACTGCCGTTTTCGGGCAAATGGGCATAGAGCCCGGAGATGATCGCGGGCGTGCTGACGGTGAAGTCCAGCACCGATTGGAAGGTCAGCAGCGGCGCCAGCCCGGTCAGGCGGCCGGCGGCGGCCAGGCGTTGCGTCTGTCGCCGCAGGGCGTCGGTGAGCCGATGGGATTGGACCGCGCCATTGACCGGAAAAGAGTTGTATTTGAACGGGTTGAATTCCGGCAGCAGGCCCAGCCAGGCGGCCTTTTCAAACGCGGGCAGGAGCGCCGGCAGCGCGGCCAGCCCGGCCATGCCGGCGAAGCGGGTAATGCCGATCATTGGGGAGATCAGGATCAGCCGGTCCGGCCGGGCCAGTTGCGGGTCCTCGATGGCATCCAGTGCATACTTGACGGCCAAGGCCCCGCCGTTGGAGAAACCGACCAGATGTAAGGGCGTGGCGGGATCGCTGCGCAGTCGGGCCTCACGCACGGCCAACCGGGTCGCGGCCATCCAGTCTTCCCACTCCACCGCGGTCAGGGCCGCGGGGACAGTGCCATGGGCCGGCAGGCGAATGCCGATGACCAGGAAGCCGTGCTCGCGATAGCGCCGCGCGATATGTCGCAGGCTGTAGGGCGAGTCGGTCAGGCCGTGCAGCATGACCACGGCACCGTTGGGCTTGTCCGCGGGCTCCATCAGGTAGGAGCGGTTCCAGTCCTCGGACAAATTCGCCGGGTAGACCGGGCTGCCCTCGAAGTAGCGGTTGTAGGGGACGCGGTCCTCCGGGTCCAGTTGCTGAGTCACCTCGACCCGCATGCGCTCGAAGATTGCGTTCTCGGCCTGGAGATATTGATCCCAGTTCGCGGCATCCAATTCGTCCACGGACAGTTCGTCCGGCACGAAGGTGTGCCAGGGTTCCAGCGGCGGCCCGTTCAGTGCAACATAGGTTCGCAGCCCGAGCAGGCTTGCCGCGACCACCGCCAGCGCGATCAGTCCGCGGGTCAGATAGCGTCTGAAGCGACTTTGGTTGGATGCCGGCACGCGATACTCTCCCACGCGGGTCCGGCGCACCGGAACCCGCGGTGTGAAACACGGAAATGGCTTCGCTTCGTCTCAAGCACGCGGCTGGGGGCGAATAGCGGAGCCATGGATTGATCAAGCCGGACGATCGCGGTCGCCGCGGGCCGTCCGGTGTTCCCGCCGGGGGCGGGGGGTTGGTCAGGCGAACTCGGCGGAGGTCTGCGTCGTCCGGAACACCAGCCAGAGACCGAAGATCAGCACCGCCACCTCGGCGCCCAGCAGCAGGATAAGCGACATCAGGCTCATGATGTCGACCGCCGACACCCAACTGGCGCCGACCGCGCCCGCCATCTGCGCCTGCACCACCGGCACGCCGGCTTGCGGTGCGGACAAGAAGTAGAACAGGAGATGGCCGACCTCGAGCAGCATCACGGTCATCGAGAACAGGATGCCCAGGACGCTGGCAACCACCCCGGTCCAGGCGGTTGCCGTCAGCGCGCTCTGTGAGGGGCGGGTGCTCGCGTCCGCGATGCGGGGGGCGAGGCGGGTGTAACGAAAAAACCAGAAGATAGTGAACAGCAGGATCAGGAAGCTGATCATCGTCAGGTATTCGACGAGCGCGAGCCCGGCTCGCGGTCCGGTCAGCGACCGGCTGAACACGAAAGTATAGAACATCAGGACGACCGGAAGGGCGCCCATGACGACCTGGACCCAGAAGCCGGTCCAGCCGAGACGTCGGAACGCGTTGGCGAGGCTGTGACTCTGCGACGGTTTTAGACTTTCAGCGAGTTTGTTGAACATAACATCTTCTGCCTTCTCGACGGTTGTGATCGGAAGAGGTGATCGCGGTGCGTGCCGCGAGCGACCCAACTATCCAGCTTGCCGGGTTGCGGCCCTGTCTCCGCGGAGGTTTCGGCCGGGTCGCCAGAATAATTCATCACCCAGGCAAGGGAAAGTCTAAGTGACAGGAGCAGGTCGCAGGAGTCGGCGCCGGCGCGTCAGCGTCGCTGACGCTGGTACTCAGTGGACACGCCGCGGAGCAGGACGACGAAATGCGAGGCGGCGGGAGACTTGTCGCTCCGATTGGCGGAATCTCGTGTCATTGACCGGCCGCGTCAGTGGGTCGATGCGCTCCCCGTCGCACTTGGCAAATCCGGTTTAAGAAACTAAACTTCAAGGCGTATCGTCGCGCACATATAACACCCCCAGCATTGGACACAGGACGGCCCGGATGAAGGCGAACGGTAATACCTCGGTGATCGCCCTCAGTGTACTCATGGGCCTACCAATGTCGGCAGGCGCGTCGGTCGTTGACATTTTAAACAGGGATTTCGAAGACGGGCTCGTGGGTGGCTCGGCGATCAGCACGCCCGAGTCCGACACCTGGGTCGGCATTCGCCCATCCACCGACGCCAGCAACGGGGCTTCCGGGCTAGCGACATTCGATGGGTTCTTCAGCAGCAGCTTCATGATGGTCGGAGACTTGGAGGGGAACATCGGTCAGTCCAACGCCGGTACCTCGACTGTCAGTTTCGCGCTGAACCTCCCGAGCGACCTGACCTCGCTGACGATCGGTTACGACTGGGTATTCGATACCAATAACCCCAGCGACCCCAGTTCAGATCTGTTCAGTGTCGAGTTTTTGGCCGGGTCGAATGTTTACGATTACTTGCAGGGCTCGGCTACGTCCCTGACACCTGATCGACCAGGCCTCGTCAGCACGACGCGTGGCACGTTCGGCCTGACGCTGACCGGAACGGCGCTCCGCGATCTGCTCACGGCCGGCGTCGATCAGATTCGCTTCAGGCTTCGCGAAGAGGGCGCACTCAACTCGTCGGCGGTCGGTATCGACAACATTTCGATCACCGGCTTTGTCCCCGCGCCGACAACCTTAGCGCTCCTCGGCATCGGTCTTGCCGGTGGTGTCGTTTCCCGGCGCAAGGCCAGGCGCTGACCGCAACATCGCCACATGGCGACCGCGGCGGGGAGTCGCCAAGGTGCCCCGACGCTGTCGACAGTGGTTTACCCCTCGTTGTTACCGGTCTATCATCGCCCGCTTTTCCTCGACACCCGCCGCGGCGGCATCGGAGTGCCTGTGAATGCTCAGACCGATCGACACTTTCTGGTCACGCCCGGCGCGACTGGGACGGGCCTGAGCGGGCGCCTGCAAGTTCCGGGCGACAAGTCGATCTCCCATCGATCGATCATGCTGGCCGCCATCGCCGACGGTGAGACCTGCATCGACGGTTTCCTGGAAGGCGCCGATGCGCTCGCCACCTTGACCGCCTTCCGGCGCTTGGGGGTGATCATCGAAGGACCGGACGCGGGGCGGGTGCGGGTGCAGGGGGTGGGCTTGCACGGCCTGGCGGCGCCGGACGGGCTCTTGGACATGGGCAATTCGGGCACCTCCATGCGCTTGCTGGCGGGGCTCCTGGCCGGACAGGCGTTCACCACGGTGCTGGGTGGTGATGCGTCGCTGTCGCGTCGGCCGATGCGTCGGGTGACTGAACCCCTGGGGCTGATGGGGGCGAACATTCGGGGAACAGCCGCGGGCACCGCGCCGTTGACGATCACGCCAGTCCCGCGGTTGCATGGGATCACCTATCCGATGCCGGTGGCGAGTGCGCAGGTCAAGTCCAGTTTGCTGCTGGCCGGGCTCTATGCGCAGGGCGAGACTTGCGTGAGCGAGCCGGCCCCGACCCGCGACCACACGGAACGGATGCTGAGCGGTTTCGGCTACAGTGTCCGACGCAGCGGCGCGCAGGTGTGTCTCACCGGCGGCGGCCGGCTCACCGGTTGCCGACTCCAAATCCCGGCGGACATCTCGTCGGCCGCCTTCTTTCTGGTGGGCGCCAGCATCGCGCCCGGCTCGGACTTGCTGCTGACGGGGGTTGGCGTCAATCCGACCCGCATCGGCGTGATTACGATTCTGCGCGCCATGGGCGCCGACATCGAACTGCTGGACCCGCGCACGGTCGGCGGCGAGCCGGTGGCGGACCTGCGGGTGCGCGCGGCGCCGCTGCACGGCATCCGCATCCCGGTGGATCAGGTGCCTTATGCCATCGACGAGTTTCCCGCCCTGTTCATCGCCGCGGCCTGCGCCCAAGGCGAGACCATCCTGACCGGGGCCGAGGAACTGCGGGTCAAGGAAAGCGACCGCATTGCGGTGATGGCGGACGGTCTGACCCGGCTCGGCATCGCCGTCGAGCCGCGTGCGGACGGCCTGCGCATCGTCGGCGGCCGCGTCGGCGCCGGGAGCGTGGAGGCGCACGCCGATCACCGCATCGCCATGGCCTTTGCCATCGCCGGACTGCGTGCCGCCGGTCCGCTCGAAGTCCGCGACTGTGCCAACGTGGAAACCTCCTTTCCGGGGTTTGCCGGGCTGGCGGCAGCGGTCGGTCTCAATATCGAGGAGTGTGCCGGCGGGTGTTACGCATGACGCCGATCATCACCATCGATGGCCCCTCGGGAACCGGCAAGGGCACCCTGGCCGTGCGCCTGGCGCACCATCTGGGCTGGCATTGCCTGGACAGTGGGGCACTCTATCGGATATTGGGTCTGGCCGCCGGTCGCCGCGCGATCGACCTGGAGGACGCGGCGGCCCTGGCCGCGTTGGCCGCGCAGCTTGACGTGACCTTCATCGACGGGCGGGTTCTGCTCGCCGGCGAGGACCTGGGTGATGCGATCCGCACCGAGCGCGCCGGTATGGCGGCCTCGCGGGTGGCCGCGCACCCGGCCGTGCGGGCGGCCCTGCTCGACTGGCAGCGGCGGCAGGCGCGCGGCCCCGGGCTGGTGGCGGACGGGCGTGATATGGGGACCGTGGTGTTCCCGCAGGCGCCGCTGAAGGTGTTTCTCGACGCCAGTGCCGAGGAGCGCGCCGCGCGCCGATATAAACAGTTGATAGGCAAAGGATTGGATGCTAACCTTGCCGACCTTGCGGTGGACATCCGCGAACGGGATACCCGTGATCGCAATCGCCCGGTCGCACCCTTGCGACCGGCGGCGGGGGCGCTGATGGTTGATTCCACCGCGCTGTCCATCAATGATGTTTTCGATCTGATCCTTGAAGAGGTGAGGCGCGTCTTCCCGGATCAGGTCCATTAAGGTGTCCCGGCCTGTGAGGGGACACCACCGGAACGGCCGACGCAGCAGGCGTCGGCCTTGTGTTTTACCCACTTCCCCCCCGCACCGGAAGGAGCGGGACAGCGTGCCTCTCCAGGTATACAGGTTCCCATGACCGAAAGTTTTGCTGATTTATTCGAACAAAGTCTCGCCACGACCCAACTCCAACCGGGTGCCATCGTCACCGGCATCGTGATGGAGATCACCAACGACAGCGTGGTGATCAACGCCGGACTCAAGTCCGAGGGCGTCATCCCCAAGAGTCAGTTCCTGGGTCCCGACGGCCAGCTCGAAGTCGTCGTTGGCCAGGAAGTGTTGGTGGCGCTGGACGCCGTCGAGGATGGCTTCGGGGTGACCCGTCTGTCGCGTGAAAAGGCCAAGCGCTTCGCTGCCTGGGACTTCCTGGAGAAGGCCTTCGAGGCGGGCGATACAGTCAAGGGTCTGATCAACGGCAAGGTCAAGGGCGGCTTCACGGTCGAACTGGGAACCGTACGCGCTTTCCTTCCCGGGTCGCTGGTCGACGTGCGTCCGGTCCGCGATACCGCGTATCTGGAAGGCAAGGAGCAAGAGTTCAAGGTTATCAAGCTCGACCGCAAGCGCAACAACGTGGTGGTCTCCCGCCGCGCGGTCGTGGAGGAAGAGTACAGTGCCGAGCGCGACCAGCTCCTGAAGAACCTGGAAGAGGGCATGGAAGTCACCGGCGTGGTCAAGAATTTGACCGACTACGGCGCCTTCCTCGACCTGGGCGGCATCGACGGCCTGCTGCATATCACCGATATGGCCTGGCGTCGCGTCAAGCACCCCAATGAGGTGGTTGAAATCGGCCAGGAGATTCAGGTCAAGGTCCTCAAATTCGACCGTGATCGCCAACGTGTCTCCCTGGGCCTGAAGCAGATGGGCGAGGACCCCTGGGTCAATATCTCGCGCCGCTATCCCGAGAGCACCCGGGTCTTCGGCAAGGTCACCAACATTGCCGATTACGGCTGCTTCGTGGAGATTGAGGAAGGTGTCGAGGGCCTGGTGCACGTCTCCGAGATGGACTGGACCAACAAGAACATCCACCCCAGCAAGGTCGTCAATCTGGGCGACGAGGTGGAGGTCATGGTGCTGGACATCGACGAGGAGCGCCGCCGCATCTCGCTGGGCATCAAGCAGTGCGCCATGAACCCCTGGGACGAGTTCGGCGTCACCCACAAGAAGGGCGATCACGTCTCCGGGAAGATCAAGTCGATCACCGACTTCGGCATCTTCATCGGCCTGGACGGCGGGATCGACGGTCTGGTCCATCTGTCGGACATCTCCTGGGACGAGCCCGGCGAGCAGGCGCTGCGCCGCTACAAGAAGGGCGACGAACTGGAGACCGTGGTGCTGTCCGTGGACCCGGAACGGGAGCGTATCTCGCTGGGGGTGAAACAGCTCGATCGCGATCCGTTCTCCAGCTTCGTGGCACTGCATGAAAAGGGCAGTTTCGTGAACGGGACCATCACCGAGATCGACGCCAAGGGTGCCACCATCGCCTTGGGCGACGGCGTGGAGGGTTACCTGCGCGCCTCGGAGATCTCCCGTGATCGCGTCGAGGATGCGCGCGCCGTGCTCAAACTGGGCGAGGAAGTCGAGGCCAAGTTCCTGGGCGTGGACCGCAAGAACCGCACCATCTCACTGTCCATCAAGGCGAAGGATCAGGACGAGGAGCAGGCGGCGATCAAGGGCTATGCCCGTGAAACCACCGGCGGTGCAACCACCTTGGGCGATCTGATCAGAGAGCAGATGGAAGAGGCGCAGCGCGACTGACCGTCGCCTCTGGGGTGCTAAGCCATTGTCGGGGGGCCGTGCGGCCCCCCGCTCCAATCCCTCTCAGGAATCAAGGCAATGACGAAATCGGAGTTGATCGACGTGCTGGCCGCCGCGCAGGACCATCTTCCCTATAAGGACGTGGAGGAAGCGGTACGCAGGGTCATTGATCGGATGAGCGGCGCCCTGGCCACGGGCGAGCGCATTGAAATTCGCGGATTTGGCAGCTTTTCACTGCATTACCGTCCGCCGCGCATCGGACGCAACCCCAAGACCGGCGATTCAGTCGCGCTCGCCGGCAAACATGTTCCTCACTTCAAGCCCGGCAAGGAACTGCGTGATCGGGTCAATGATGCCTACCAGGCGGTTCAGGAAGAGGAGCAGGATCCCAAGCGTGCGACCGGCACGCGGCGCGCGACCTAGCTCGTTTCGATCTCGGCCTGGTCCGGTGGGGATGGGGATGCCGGCTGCCCGCGTGCGCCGGGAGTTCGGTATTTTCCACGCACCAGTCGCCGCGACACTGGTCAACCGGGGTCGTCTGGTTCAAACTCCGCCGACCGCCAAGCCCGGCGCACTGTGACGCGTGACCCACGACCGATCCCGACCGACGGAGAGTGCCCGCCATGAAATCCGCTTCGCTGCTGTTTGGACTCCTGTTGCTGCTCTGTGCCTTGGCCGTTCAGGCCGCGGAGCCCATCGCCATCAAGTTCAGCCACGTGGTGGCTGCCGATACCCCGAAAGGTAAAGCGGCCGAACGTTTCGCCCAACTGGCCAAAGAGAAGACCCAGGGCCGGGTGGAAGTCACCGTTTACCCCAACAGCACGCTGTACAAGGACAAGGAGGAGATGGAGGCCCTGCAACTGGGTGCCGTGCAAATGTTGGCACCCTCACTGGCCAAGTTCGGCCCCTTGGGCGTCAAGGAGTTCGAGGTCTTCGACCTGCCCTACATCTTCGACGGCTACGATCAGTTGCATCAGGTGACCGAGGGTCCGATCGGCAAGGAACTCCTCGGCAAGCTGGCGGATAAGGGGGTACTGGGCCTGGCCTTCTGGGATAACGGCTTCAAAGTGATGAGCGCCAACAAACCGCTCAAGGACCCCAAGGATTTTCGTGGGCTCAAGATGCGTATCCAGTCCTCCAAGGTGCTGGATGCTCAGATGCGCGCGCTGGGCGCCAATCCGCAGGTGATGGCCTTTTCCGAGGTCTATCAGGCACTCCAGACCGGCGTGGTGGACGGAACCGAGAATCCGCCGTCCAATCTGTATACTCAAAAAATGTTCGAGGTCCAGAAGTTCGTCACCAACTCGGATCACGGCTACCTCGGCTACGCGGTCATCGTCAACAAGGCCTTCTGGGACGGTCTGCCCGCGGATATCCGTGAGGCGCTGGACGAGGCGATGGCGGAGACGACCGTCTATGCCAACGAGATTGCGAGGCAGGAGAACAGCGACGCACTCGCCAAGGTGAAGGCCAGCGGCAAGAGCGAGATCATCGAACTCACGCCTGAGCAGAAAACGCAGTGGAAGAAGCGGTTGGCCCCGGTGCACCAGCAGATGGCGGACCGCGTGGGCAAAGACCTGATCCAGTCGATCTATCAGGCGACCGGCAGCGACATCAGCAAGCTCTGAGGCGATTGCCGTCAATCGCCCGAGCCGTGCCCGGTCCGCGCCGTAGGGTCCGCTGCGCGGACCAACGGCCTGTCGCTTACGCGCGGACCAACGGCCTGTCGCTTATCGACCGTGAGACCGGCCCGCGCCGGATCCGCCACAGTGGCCGACCACTCGGGGGGACACCATGCTCAGAATCCTGGACCACTTGGAAGAGTGGCTGATCACTTTGCTCATCGGCGCCGCGACACTGCTCATCTTTACCGCGGTGCTGCACCGCTACAGCATGGACTTGTCGAACGCATGGGGCTGGGACGCCGTCTATGACTGGCTCTTCCGCATCAACCTGAGCTGGGCCCAAGAGCTGTGCATCTACATGTTCGTGTGGATGGCTAAATTCGGGGCAGCCTATGGGGTGCGCACCGGCATTCACGTCGGTGTGGATGTGCTCATCAACAATCTACGCGAAGGACTGCGCTCCAAATTCGTCCTGTTCGGGCTCCTGGCCGGGGCCTTGTTTACCGGGTTGGTGGGCAGTTTCGGGGTCAACTTCGTTTGGCATCTGTCCCATACCGATGCCACTTCCCCCGACTTGGAACTGCCGGTGTGGATCGTTTATCTGGCGATTCCCTTGGGTTCCTATCTCATGTGTTTCCGCTTCCTGGAGGTGGCCTGGTCCTTCTACCGGACCGGTGAACTGCCGCGCCATGAGCACGCCTATGTCGAGGGGTTGGAGGAGGAAGTGGAACAGGCCCAGACAGCCGGTCGACAGGAGCCGGTCTATCTCGGCGAGGCCATTACCCTTGCCGAAGAGCGGGAACACATGCACGGCGGGCACCTGGAGCATCATCCACCCGGCGGCACGCATGAGCCGGATGCGGGCGGCGCGCGCAAGGGCGGGGAGGATCGGTCATGACCGCGCTGATCATCTTCGGTCTCCTGCTCGGTATGATGCTGACCGGCATGCCGGTGTCCATCGCCCTGGGTCTCACCGTGTTGACCTATCTCTTTACCATGACCTCGGTTCCGATCGAGTCGGTGGGACTCAAGCTTTTCACCGGTATCGAAAAATTCGAGATCATGGCGATCCCGTTCTTCATTTTGGCCGGGAATTTCCTGACTCACGGGGGCGTGGCCAGGCGCATGATCAATTTCGCCTCCAGCATGGTGGGTCACTACCATGGCGGACTCGGACTCTCGGCGGTCTTTGCCTGCGCCCTGTTCGCTGCGGTCTCCGGGTCCTCGCCGGCCACGGTCGCAGCGATCGGGTCCATCCTGATTCCGGCCATGGTGAAACAGGGCTTTCCGCTGCGCTTCGGGGTCGGCACCATTGCTTCCGCCGGGGGGCTGGGCATCCTGATCCCGCCCTCAATCGTCATGGTGATGTACGCGGTTTCCACCAACAGCTCGGTTGGCGCGCTCTTCATCGCCGGAATCGTCCCCGGTTTCGTGCTGGCCCTCATGCTCGGCGTCACCACCTGGTGGATTGCCCGCCGTAACAAGTATCCGCGTCTCAAGCGGGCCGACTGGGGAACCCGCTGGCGCGCTTTCCGAAAATCCGTCTGGGGGTTGATGCTCATCGTGCTGGTGATGGGCGGGATCTATAGCGGCGCCTTCACCCCCACCGAGGCCGCGGCAGTGAGCGCTGTCTATGCCTTCGTGATCGCTGTCTTCGTCTACAAAGACATGCCGCTGAGTCGGGTGCCCAGGGTGCTGCTGGACTCGGCCAATATGTCGGCGATGCTGCTCTACATCATTACCAATGCTGTTCTGTTCTCCTATCTTCTGACCTACGAAAATATCCCCCAGGAACTCGCCCAATGGCTGGTGGACTCCGGGCTTGGGCCGATCGGTTTCCTGTTGGCGGTCAACGTCCTGCTGCTTCTGGCCGGCAATATCATGGAGCCGACCTCCATCATCCTGATCACCGCGCCGGTGCTCTTTCCGGTGGCCATGGCACTGGGGATCGACCCCATCCATTTCGGGGTGATGGTCGTGGTGAACATGGAGATCGGCATGATCACTCCGCCGGTAGGGCTCAATCTCTATGTGGCGAGCGGCATCTCGCGATTGGGGATGACCGAGACCACCATCGCCTGCTTCCCCTGGCTGTTCACCATGCTGATCTTCCTGATGCTCATCACCTATTGGCCGAGTCTGTCACTGTGGCTGCCGCGGACCTTGGGGATGCTGTGAACCGGGGGAATCGGATGCCGTGATCATCGTTCCGACCGCAAGGAAATTGGAGGCCGAGGCTTTAGCCGGTCGACCTCACGCTTGGGCGGCCCTTGTCCGGCTAGGGCGCTTGCCGGGAATAGACAGTCTGCCTGCCAGATCGGCAGGGGCTGCAGGGACTGTAGGGGCGACTTCAGTCGCCCCGCCCCGTCAGTTCGACAACAACGACAATCGCGTCAGCGCGCAATCGGTCCCTATCCGTCCCGCAAATCCCCCCACAACGCCTGCAGCACCGCGATGGCCGCCAATGGCGCCGTCTCGGCGCGCAGGATGCGGGGGCCGAGGCGCACACCCTCGATGCCCTGGGCTGTCGCCCGCGCGCGTTCGGTCGGACTCAAGCCCCCCTCGGGTCCAACCAGTAGAGTGACGGGGCCGGTCGGAGCCTCCCGTTGTGCCAGTGACCGCGGGGCCTGCGGGTCGAGCAGCAACACGTCCTGATGGGGCATGGCGAGCCAGTCCGCGAACAATCGGGCGGGCTCCAGTACGGGCAGCCGCCGCCGTCCGGACTGTTCACAGGCGCCGATCAGGATGCCCTGCCAATGCCCCAGCCGGCGATCCAGCCGCGCGTCACGCAGTTGCACCATGCTGCGCTCGGTGAACAGCGGCTGGATGCCGAGGACACCCAGTTCCACGGCTTTCTGGATGGCGAAATCCATGCGTTCGCCGCGCGAGACACCCAGGGCCAGGCGGATATCGAGAACGGGAAGCGGTTCGGGATCGCCGGCCGCGCCGATCGCCAGGGTCACTCCCTGGCGCCCCATGGCCGCGATTTGGGCGGTGCGGTCGCGGCCGTCGCCGTTGAAGCACAGAAGCGGGTCGCCGGGGCCCAGGCGCAGCACCGCGGTCAGGTGGCGCGCCGGTCCGTCCGGGAGCCGGAGTTCGGAGCCGGAATCCAGCGAGTGGTCCAGGTAAACGCGGGGCAGGCGCATAGGGTTCGTGGTTGGTGCATCAGGAGGATTGATGGATCAGAGTAGCGCGTCAGGGCCGCGGTGCGCTCCCAGTGACCTGGTGCGACGGTTGGTCGAGGGTCTGCCGCAGCCACTCCGGGAGCTGGAGCAGGTCCGGCGGCGCGTCGATATCCGACAGTGCGTCCCCGACCCAGACGCGCCAGCCCAGGGTCCGCATCCGCGCCAGGGTTACGGCGGCGACCCGGGAGGTGCTCCAGGGAATCTCCGCGAACAGGCTGGGGTGGTCGGCCCGCAGGCCCAGGAGCGTGTAGCCGCCGTCCAGCGCCGGGTAGAGCGCCGCATCGTGGTCGGCCAGGGCCGCCGCCGCGGCTTGGAGATGCGCCGCGGACAGGGCCGGGCAATCGGCGCCGATCAGCAGCACGCGGGCGCCCTGCGCCAGATGTCGCCGGGCGGCACGGGCCAGGCGCGCGCCCAGGTCGCCATCGCCCTGGGCGCTGGTCGCCACGCCGCGCGGCAGTTGCACATCAGCCCAATCCGGGGCGCTGAAGTCCGGGCTGGCACACAACTCCACCGCCGCGCAGCCGGCCGCCAGCGACTGTGCCAGGGTGTGATCCAACAGGTGCCGGGCCAGCCGTGCCGCACCCGGCGCGCCGAGGGCCGGGATCAGCCGCGTCTTGACCCGGCCGCTGACCGGCGCTTTGGCGAAGACCAGAATGCTGAGCGTCATGCCGCCAGCCGCCGCGCGGCGTCGTTCAGGGCGCCGCCGCAACTGCTGCCCTGACCGGCGGTGCAGCCGTAGCAATGGTCGGCGACCGCGATCGGTGACGCGGCCGGATCGCCGAGCAGCAGATCGGCGAGGTGCCGGGGGGCGGGCGGCCCGCCCGCCGCGGGATCGGCGCTTGGCGCCCCCAGCGGCAGGCCAAGCTGCTGATTGAAATCGCAGTCGAACAACCGGCCCTGCCAATCCACGCTGATCAAGTCGCGGCACATGACCTGCTCCAGATTGGCGGGGCGGAAGCTGTCTTTGAGCAGCTCCAGGTAAGCGCCGAACTGGCCCTTGGAAATCAGGGTGCTGCCGAAACGCTTGATGGGCATGTTGGTCAGGGCGTAGAGACGGTTGAAGACGATGCCGTGGCGGGCGTGCAGCTCCCGCTTATAGTCCGCCTCCAGGTCCCCTTGCGCCGGCGGCAGGCTGGCCCCGCTCGGGTTGTAGATCAGATGCAGATCGCGTCCGCTGCCGGGCTGGCCGTAACCCAGGCGGTTGAGTCGCGCAAGCGCGGCGATACTGCGGGCATAGACCCCGACGCCGCGCTGGCGGTCCACGGTGTCCTCCAGATAGCCGGGCAGCGAGGCCAGGATCTCGACCCCCTGGGCGGCCAGAAAGTCCGCCAGGTCGTCACACCCCGGCTGCGTGAGGATGGTGAGGTTGCATCGGTCGATCACCTTGACCCCGAGCTCCCGCGCGGCGGCTACCAAGGCGCGAAAACGCGGATGCAGCTCGGGTGCGCCGCCGGTGAGGTCCAGGGTCTGCAGGCCGCGGGCAACGAGCACGCGGGGGATCAGTGCAATGGTGGCGTCGTCCATCTGCTCGGTCCGATTGGGGCCGGCGTTGACGTGGCAATGGACGCAGCTTTGGTTGCAGCGGTAACCCAGGTTAACCTGCAGGGTAGTCAACGCGCGGCGGCGCAGCCGCGGAAAAGCGCTGTCACGCAAGAGCGGCAAGGTATCGTGCATGGCGAAGAATCCTGAGCGGGGTTTGGCGCCGTAGATCATGGTGTCGGGGTGACGGGTATACCAGGCGCAGTCGACCGCGCGTCTGGGCGGCCCGTGTCCGGCTAAACCGCGTCTCCACCGATGCCGCTGAAATCCCCAAGGCCTGACTGCCGAGCGCAGACCGCAACATGAGAACCTATTGAACATGACCGACCCATCGCGCGCCGTCGATCCGCCGACCGCCGCCGACTCGCTCGGCGAGGGCGTCTGGCCGTCCGCCGATTATCACCGCCAGGTCGAGCGCCTGCGCGCCGCCGTCGGCGAGATCATCTATCTGGTGGAACTGATCGAGAGCGCCATCACGCTCGGCGTGCACATGAGCGGCACGCCCTTCGAACTGCTCGGGGTCATCGATTATCCACGTCCCGACCCGAGCCGCGGGCTGGCCCCGCATCTGCTCCTGCTCGACGACGGGCGCGGGGTGAACCTGGGGCGGATCGCCCGCGTCAGTCGCCGACCTTTCGCGCCCGCGCCGGCGGATCTGCTCTATCTGGACCGAGTCGCCGAGCAAAACCTGCTGTTCGCCGAGCGGCGTCTGTCGCCCGCGTTCCTTGCCGCGCACAGCCGGGCGGTGCTCGGCGAGTGCCTCGGCTATCCGCCGCCCGACCTGACGCGACGCCTCGGCGGCCCAGCGGAGGCGCCGGACGAGGAGCCGGACGCGCCATGAGTCGCACGCCCGCCGACGCTCACGCCTGGTACGCGACCCCGCGCGAGGCCTGGATTCGGCCCTCGGGAGCGGCGCCTGATGCCGGATCTGCGCGTGCGCCCTGGGCGCGTCGCGGCAGCCGCCGAAACCCGCCATCGGCCCTCGCTACTCCGACACCGCCAGCACCACCGGCAACCCCACCCATCGCGTCGTCGAAGTCCCCGACCGGCGCTCGGCCCGGCGCTGCCGATCGGACCCGGCCAACTGCCCGGCATATTTGTCAACCGGATAGGCATGTTGTACAAAACCTTGATCCAGATTAAAACGGTCCCTTGCAAAACATCCACGCGGTAACGAACATAAATATAGAATGGCGCGGTTTAGAAAGTGTCCATTTTCTACTTCCCGATTGTTAGCCGACGTTGGCGGTCAAAGCGGGAAGTAGTTGATGGACAGTCACTTAGCCGCCAACCGACTCCGGCATCCCAGGAGAAACCCGCGCCGCCGTACCGCGGAGGAATGCTCGGCAGGGTCCAAGTAGGGCGGCCGCCAAGGCGCTCACGCAGAGCTGAGGGGCTTGGCCGGTCTGCGGAATTCAGTCTAGTACCCTAGTCCATGGCAGGCTGGCACGCAACTGACCCTTTTCGACCTGGAACACGTTAAGAAAACAAAACAAATGAGGATTTCGCTATGAAGAACGTCGACGTTATCGCCAAGAATCACCTGTTTTTAGTCGCCATGAGCCTCCTGCTACCTACAATCACGTCGGCGGCTGATTCTGTTGAATCAAATTCCAGTACAACATTTCCTCCATATAACAAACAGCAACAACTGCAAATGGCTGTAGCCGAATCCCTAACTGGAGGAACAGCCCTTTTAATTCAAGATGTGCACCCATGGCAAACCAATTCGATAGAAACGGTATTGGATTCATGGGGCATTGACTACGACATAATAAACTCAACCAGCATAGCCGGCGCAACGCTTGAAGATTACAAGTTTATCATTATTGCGTCAGACCAGCCACAAACTTTTTATGATAACTATAACGCCGAAAAGGAAAAATTTGCAACGTATTTAAGAAATGGAGGGACTTTAGAATTTCATGCTGCCGATCAGGGATGGCAATCAGGGAGGTGGTATCGCCTGCCCGGAGGAATTACCCATGAACATCATTCTGACAGCTCCAATACTATTTACGATGATGACTTTGACAGTGATAATACCGCCACGTTAAGGAACAAGCATCCTATTGTCGCATCAATGCGAACCCCTTTCTCTGGAAGTTCTGCAAGCCATGGACATTTTTCAAACCTTAATGTGATAAGAAGCAATATATTAATAATTACAAGAGACGGACAAAATTTACCTACAACTATAGAGTATAGTTATGGTGGAGGAAAAGGCAGGGTAATAGCCACAACGAATACGATAGAGTTTTACTACGGGCGAAATTCTGAAATGAAATCAATGCTTCCTAATCTTATAGAGTACACAGCGTTAAAAAGCAAAATGAAGCTTGATTTTGAAGGCTGGGGATGGAGCAATCCGCTAACGACAGACATGTATGTTTCCCAAGTTTTTTTAGACCCGAAATATGATTTATATTTCAATGACAAGGCTCATCTTGGAATAGATATTGGAGCATCCGTAAATGCGCCGGTATTCAGTATTTGCAAAGGACACGTAGTAGGCTCGCCGTCTTCCGTAGTAGACGATAGTAAAGGCGCGTTCTTAGCAAGACTTACAGTGCAATGTGATACCGGCAATTTTGCAATAGTATACGGGCACATAACCAATCCTAAAGTTTCGCTAGCTGAAGGGACGCCAGTAGATGAAAATCAACAAATTGCAGAGGTACGTGCGGGGGCATCGGGCAATAGTCATCTTCATTTAGGAATTAACGTAACAGGGGAAGTGTATTTCAAGGGCACTACTTGGGGCTTTGGTCAATCTCCCGCCACCGCGACGTTTCAACAGGTTATGTCTCATGGGTGGAGAGACCCAGTCAGTTATCTTCGCGCGAATAATGGCCCCTAAAATCTGCCTAGGGCCGCGTCGACGCGGGCAGCGGCACGCGGTGTGGGTCGGGGAACGATGTCGAGGACCAACGTCGCGGAGACCAACCGACTGTCATGCACGTTCGCACCCACCAAGGCGACCCCCACCGGGATCCCGTGTTGGTCCACGTGCAGATGGAGTTTGCTGCCACTCTGCCCCCGATCGGTCGGGTTGCGTCCCAGCCCTTCCGCCGCCAGGCACCGCGTTTGACCCCGCACCCGGGGCCTGCACCAATCCAGGGGTGGGCCGCCACCGGATCTGGTTCGCCGAAACGGTGCTAACAGGGGTTCCACGGCGCTCCAACATGCATCTGAAATTTCACGGTACATCATCACGCCCTTCGCTTCAGGAGCGACCCCCTGAAAACTTTAAGCTTACGAAAAATTCCCAGCTTCAGGCATTTTTTGTGCCGGATATCCTCTGAGTCATGCTTCGGGCCAGCCGAGGCGCTAACCGACTGGAGTCGGACGCTTCAGCCTTGGATCAGCACAGGCCAAGACTGAAGCCTTTGAATCCAAATGGACATTGTTGGCCGGAAGGATGATCAAGGCCCTCGGCGGCGATGCGCCTGACCTCTTCGAGCAGCGACTTCTGAAGCCGCAGGGCGTCGTTGCTGGTCGCAGTCATGGCAGTCTCCTCAGAATGTCGCCCGGCCGTTCCATGGCGATGTTGGACCTGGCGATGCATTCGGCGCCGGCATTGACGGCGGCCTCCAGGACCATCGCGTCGTTCGGGTCGCGCAGTTGCGGTCGCCACAGGAAGTGGGGCGTCACCGGGACGACCAGGACCCCAAGTGCGTCGAGGACGCTGCCGACCTCGCCGAGGGTCAGGCCGGTGGCGGCCAAATGCACCGGACGCGAGAGCACGGCCTCGTACTCGATCAGCATGCCGACGGTGGCGACGGCTTCGACCTGTCCGGTGCGCACCAGCCCGAGCAGGCACCGCGACGCGCCCCTGGGCTGCGCAGCGCGGCGACGGTGACATCGGTGTCCAGGGTCAGGATCATATTGCCAATGATATCCGAAAACGAGATCGGTCAGTTTCAGGTCTTCGCGCGGACCGGTCTGGGGTTGGGACACGGGCGACGCGACCGGAGGCCGACGCTTTAGCGGGCGGCGCCGCTACGTCCGGCTGAAGCCTCGACCTCCGGTCTGTGGCGCGCCTGGACCGCACCCCCACACCCTTGCAATTTCCCCCCTCATCCGCTTTGATTGTCCCTGCCTTGTGGACCCCCGTCCCGGGCACCCACACGAACGACCTGCAACAGGGATCGGCGCACCCGGCACCCAGGGCGCACCGACGCCGGACCGCGCGGAGGATCGATCATGACCATGGAACTGTGCCTGAGCTTCCCGGACCCCGCGCACGTCGTGGTCGAGCTGATCGGCCACGGCCGCCCCCAGCGCACCGCACCGCTGCCGTTCAAGAGCCCCATCGCGGAGGCCGACCAGGACGAACTGCACTGGTATCTGGAACTCTATCCCGTCCAGTACGCCACCGAACTCGACGACCGCCGCGCCGCGGGGATCGCGCTGCGTCTGGAGCACTGGGGCCGCGCGCTGTTCGATGCGGTCTTCAAGCAAAGCTATGAAGCCGCCGATCTCTACCAGCGGTTCGCACGCGGTGCCGAGCCCGGCCGGCTGCTCAGCATCGACAGCGGTCACCCGTCCGTCCTGGCTCAGCCCTGGGAACTGCTGCGCCACCCCGAGGGGACCTGGCTCTTTCTCGCCAACCCGCGCATCGGGGTGTGTCGGCGGCTCTCGGGCCAGGGTCAGGCCGCCCCGGTGCCGGTCGCGCCCAAGGACCGGCTGCACTTGCTGTTCGTCGTCTGCCGTCCGGACGGCCAGTCATTCATCGATCCGCGCGCCGATCCGCGGGCGGTGATGGCGGCACTGGAGACCCAGGCGCCGGGCCGGGTGACGGTGGAGTTTCTGCGCCCGCCCACCCTGTCCAATCTGATCGACCGGCTGGAGGACGATACGCGCACCAGCGTCGATATCCTCCATTTCGACGGTCACGGCGTCTACGACCCGGACGGACACCTGGGCGAGCGGGCCGCCGGCGCGCTCCCCGCGCGGCTGCACGCGGCCATGACCCGGGCCGGCGACGGTGCGACCGGCGCCCACCAGGGCTATCTGCTCTTCGAGCACGACGACGGCACAGAGCATCTGGTCCCGGCCTCACTGCTGGGCGACATGCTCAACCAGCAGCGCGTCCCGCTGGTGATTCTCTCGGCCTGCCAGTCCGCCAAGCTCGGCGGCGACGACCCCTTGGGCAGCGTCGCCGCCCGGCTCACCCGCGCCGGCATCCCCAATGTGCTGGCCATGACCCATTCGGTGCTGGTCGAGACCACGCGCGCGCTCTTCGGCCATCTGTACCGTGAATTGGGCCGCGGCCGCCCGCTCGGCACCGCGCTGGAGAATGCCCGGCGCGAACTCTATGCGCACCCGGTCCGCGGGGAGCGCAGACGCGGCACCGGCTGGACGGAACTCAAGCTCCAGGACTGGTTTCTGCCGACGCTCTATCGCACCGGCGACGACGCGGCACTGCTCGCCCAGCCCGCCGCGCCCGCCGACGCCCGGCCGGACCCGGTCGCGGCGCCCGCCGCCGACAATCTGCCCCAGGTCCAGCCCGCCGGCTTCTGGGGCCGCTCGCGCGAACTCTGGGACATCGAGCGCGCCTACGTCGCCGGTACCCGCCGGCTGGTCGTCCGCGGGTTCGGCGGCCAGGGCAAGACCACGCTGGCCCAAGAGGCCGGCCGCTGGCTGCGCGCCACCGGCCTGTTCGAGCGGGTCTGTCTGGTGGGCTATGCGGACTTTCAGGGCATCGATCCGGTGGGCTGGGCGGTGAGCAGCCTGGCGCAGGTCGTGGGCGAGTCGCTGCTCGACGCGAGCGCCGCCGCCGCCGCGCTCGCGCGGGTGCCCACCCTGCTGATCCTGGACAACCTGGAGTCATTGATCGAGCCCGCGCCCGGTCAGTCCGCGACCGACCGGCCGGACCGTACCCGGCTCGATGCGCTGCTCGCCGCCGCGCAGGTCTGGTCCGAGTCCGGTGCCAGCCGTTGTCTGGTCACCACCCGCACCCCGGATTTGGCGCATCCCGGATTCCCCACCGACGGCGACCGCCGCTGCCGTTATCTGACACTCAAGGGTCTGGCACCCTGGGACGCGCTCGCCTGGTATCAGTCCATCCTGCGTCAGTCGTCGCTGGCGCCCGCGGAGCCCCCGCCCGGCCGGGATGCGCTCACCGCGCTCTTCGAGCGGGTCGACTTCCATCCGCTCTCGATCGGGCTGCTCGCCGAGTCGCTCAAGCGCGACCCCGTCCGGTGGGTCGCGGAGCGGCTCGAGGCACTGCTCGCGGCCGGAGACGGCCCGCTGGTCGCCTCGCTCAACCTGTCTTTGGAGCGGCTGGATGCCGACTCCAGCGCGCTCCTGCCCAGGCTCGGGGTCTTCCGGGGCGGGACCTTTGAGGACGACCTGCTTGAGGTGACCGGGATCGAACCCGAGCCCTGGTCGGTCCTGAAGTCCGCACTGGTCGCGACCGGGCTGATCCAGGTCGAGCCGGTCGCCGGAGTCATTCCGCACTATGTGCGATTTCATCCGACCCTGGCGCCGACGCTCTGGGTGCGGTTGGAGCCGGACGCGCAGGCGCGGCTCGGGGAGCGGTTCCGGGGCTATCACGTTGCGCTCGCCGATGATCTGTACTGGCAGGACCAAAACAACCCCCATGCCGCCCGGGCTATTACCCGGCTGGTCCTGCCCAATCTGATGGCGGCGGCGAGCCAGTCATTGGACTGCGGTGCGTCTTATGCAGTCGAGTTCGTCGTTCGTCTGACGTGGTTCCTCGATGTCTTCGGTCTGACCCGAGACAGTGCCGAGCTGACCGCCCGCGCTGGGTCGCTTGCCGGTGAGCAGGGCTCCGACGACTGGTTCCTGGCCCGCAGCGGTAAAGGCGAAGCGCTCTTTCATGCCGGACGGCTTGCCGATGCGGCGCTGGTCTTCGATGAGGTCCTGGCCGGACTCCCAGAGTCGCCGAGCTACTGGCGCTGTCTGACACTGCATGGGCTCGGCCGCTGTCGGCACTTCCAGCGCAGAGCGGTCGAGGCCGAGTCCGCGCTTCACATGGCCATCGCCGAGGCTGGGATTCTGGAGCCGGGGGATCTGGTCAAGCGGGAGTTGGGAGCCTTGCATACCGATCTCGCGAATGTGCTCAGGGACCAGGGCGACTATGCGCAGGCCCGCGCCGCCTACGAGTCCGCACTCCTGATGTTTCGAGAGGTCGGCGATCTACGAAGCGCCGAGGTCGTCGAGGGCCAACTCGGCACCCTGGCGTGGCGCCAGGGCGATCTGGCCGAGGCTGGGCAGCGCTATCGGGAGGCACTCTTCGCCTTCCGGCGGCTGGGCGAGCCGCAGAGCGAGGCGGCGTGCTGGCACCAGTTCGGGATGGTCTATGCGGATGCCAAACAATGGGAACCGGCCGATCTGGCTTATCGGTCTTCGGCCGAGCTCGATGAGGCCAGAGGCGACAGTACGCGCGAAGCCCGGACCTGGGTCCAACTCGCCCTGATGTTAAAGGCCAGGGGCAGACCGCAGGAGGCCGAGGGCTGGCTCCGCAAGGCGTTGGCGGTCCGGCGTGAATCGACCGATCCGGGCGAGATCTCCAACACGCTCGGGAACCTCGCCGATCTGCTGCGGGGATTCCCGGAGCGGTTGGACGAGGCCCGCGCACTGGCCGAGGAGTCGCTGGCCCTCAAGCGGACACTGGACCCGGCCGCGGCGGAGATCTGGAAGATCTACAACATTCTGGCCGCCATCGCCGCGTCTCAGGGCGACCGCCAGTCCGCCGCCCGCTATCGCCGGGAGGCGCGCGCGGCCTTTCGCGGGTTCGCCGGCAGCCGCCTCGCGCTGCGCCAGCATGTCCCGCTGATCGCCGCCGTGCTCGGGACAATCGCCCGGCCGGAGCGCCGTGCCGAGCTGGAGCAGTGGCTGGAACAGGGGATCGAGCACGGCAGGGCCAATCTGGTCGCCGCCATCCGCCGCATCCTGGACGGCGAGCGCGACGCCGATGCGCTCTGCGAACCGCTGGGCTACGAGGATGGGTTGATCGTCCAAACCATCCTCGAAGGCCTCCGCGACCCCGACTCCATCCGCGACCTGACCGATCCGCCGGATGCCGACGACCAGGGCCGCTCGGGCGCTGCCGAGGGGACGCCCGGGCACTGCTGGCCCGCCATGCCCCGCTGATCCTGGCCGTGCTCGCCGCCGCCGCCGAGCCGCTGCTGCGCGAGCAACTGGCCGCACCGCTCAAGGGCATGTCCGAACACGGCTGGGGCGGTCTGGTCGGCGCCATCGAGCGCCTCCTCGAAGGCGAGCGCCGCCCCGACACCCTGACCGCCGGACTCGACGCCGAGGACACCCTGATCGTCCACACCCTCCTCACCGGCCTCGCCGACCCCCAAGCCGTCACCGCGCTGCTGTCCGGCGTAAGGTGATTTCCGCGAAAAATCCAACCCGTAGGAGCCCGCTTGCGGGCGACG
>JACDZJ010000116.1_pt1 | contig 37169 bp, 40 predicted proteins | sample 7365721 | NCBI WGS metagenome assembly JACDZJ01 (sample SAMN15143480, study PRJNA637477) | pond metagenome | biome: freshwater wetland ecosystem [ENVO:00000243]; feature: pond [ENVO:00000033]; material: pond water [ENVO:00002228]; isolation source: pond water containing pink berries ... | reverse complement strand
TCGAGCCAGGTGAGTGGCAGGTCGGGGAAGGCGGCATCCATGATGGCCCGGTTATGGCCGACTTCCACTGCCAACAATCCATGTGGCTTGAGATGGTTCTTCGCCCCGGCGAGGATGCGGCGCACGATGTCGAGGCCGTCGTTCCCGGCGGCGAGCGCCAGCGCCGGTTCGTGGCGGTATTCGGGCGGCAGTTCGCGCATGGCCTGCTCGGTGACATAAGGCGGGTTGCTGAGGATCAGGTCGTACTTGCGCCTGCCCATGCCGGCGAACACGTCGCTTTTCACCGGGCGCACACGTTCCTTGAGGCCGTAGTCGGCGATGTTGCGTTTGGCGACTTCCAGCGCGCCATCCGAAATATCGACCGCGTCGATCTTCGCCACCGGAAAGGCGTGCGCCATCAGGATGGCGAGGCAGCCAGAACCGGTGCACAGGTCGAGCGCACTGTCGACGGCGTGCGGATTGTCCACCCAGGGCGCGAAGCCATCGACCAACAGGTCGGCGAAGTACGAGCGCGGGATCAGCACCCGCTCATCCACATAGAAGCGCAGGCCGGCCTGCCAGGCTTCACGGGTCAGGTAGGCGGCGGGCAGGCGGCGGGCGATGCGCTGCTGGAGGATTTCGAGCACGGCCAGGCGTTCGTGGTGCGTCAGGCGCGCATCCAGATACGGGTCGAGGCGATCAGGCGGCAGGTGTAGGGCGTGCAGGACGAGCCAGGCCGCTTCGTCATGGGCGTTGTCGCAACCGTGGCCGAAATGCAGCCGCGCTTCGTTGAAGCGGCTGGTGCCCCAGCGCAGCCAGTCGCGGATGGTGTGGAGATCGTCGAGGAGTTCGGACATGAAAAGTCGGCGCTGGCGGGACGGCGCTAGGCGGCTAGGAGAGCAGTTTTTTGAACGTGGCTGCGTAGATGCATGCCAGCGGTTCGATGTCGGCAAGCGCGACGAACTCGTCGAGCTTGTGGATAGTCGCATTCACCGGGCCGAACTCGACCACCTCGGAGCAGATGGCCGCGATGAAGCGGCCGTCGGAGGTGCCGCCGCTGGTGGAGAGTTCCGGCGTGACGCCGGCTTCGGCGCGGATGGCCTCTGTCAGGGCGGCGACCAACCGGCCAGGCGGGGTGATGAAGGGCCGGCCGCCGAGCAGCCAGGCCAGGTCGTAATCCAGCCCATGCCGGGCGAGGATGTCATACACGCGCTGCTTGAGTCCGTCAGCCGTGCTGGCGGTGGAGAAGCGGAAGTTGAACAGCACCTCCAGCGTGCCGGGCACCACATTGGTGGCGCCGGTACCGGCGTGAATGTTGGAGATCTGGAAACTGGTCGGCGGGAAGAATGCGTTGCCTTCGTCCCAGCGCGTGGCAGCGAGCTCGGCCAGCACCGGAGCGACGAGATGGATGGGGTTCCTGACCTTTTCGGGGTAGGCGACGTGGCCCTGCACGCCACGCACCGTCAGCGTGCCGGAGAGCGAGCCGCGCCGGCCGTTCTTGATCATGTCGCCCTGCCAGTTGACCGAAGTGGGTTCGCCGACGATGCAGCAGTCGAGCGACTCGCCACGCGCCTTGAGGGCTTCGACTACCTTGACCGTGCCGTCGGTGGCGTCGCCCTCCTCGTCGGAAGTGAGCAGGAAGGCGACGGAACCATTTAGTACGGTATTGGCGGCAAGCAGGCGTTCGACGGCGATCACGGCGGCCGCCACCGAGGTTTTCATGTCGGCGGCGCCACGGCCGAAGAGTTTGCCGTCGCGCTCGGTCGGCACGAAGGGATCGGAAGCCCACTTCTCGAGCGGGCCGGGCGGTACCACATCGGTATGACCGGCAAAGACGACGACAGGCTTCGCGCTACCGAGTCGCGCCCACAGGTTGCAGACATGGCCGGTCGGGCCGCTGCTGTCGAGGCGTTCGCAGACGAAGCCGAGCGGCGCCAGCCGGGCCGCGATCAGGTCGAGGCAGCCGGCATCGTCGGTCGTGATCGAGCGGCGGGCGATCAGTGCTTTCGCAAAGGCTAGCGTGTCCGTCATAAATCCATCTTCAGGGTGAACTCGGAGAAAGTCGCGCCGCCGCTGGAGGTGCTGGCGGTGGCGTCGGCCGAGGCGGATGGAGCGACCTGCGGTTTGTCTTTGGCCTTCTTCTCGACGGCGGCGTTGTTGATCAGCCAGCGCAGGTTGTTGGAGGAATCGGCATTGGACAATGCCTCTTCCAGTGCGATGGTGCCTGACTTGTACAGATTGAATAAGGATTGCTCGAAGGTCTGCGAGCCTGGCGACATGCTCCGCTCCATCGCCTCCTTGACGCCATTCATGTCACCCTTCTCGATCAGGTCGCCGATATGGCGCGAGTTGAGCATCACCTCGACAGCGGCGGTGCGGATACCGTCGGGCTTCTTGATGAGGCGCTGAGAAATCACGCATTTCAGCGTTACCGCCAGATCGCCAAGTAGGGCCGGACGATTGTCGAGCGGGTAGAAGCTGATGATCCGGATCATCGCGTGGTAGCTGTTGTTGGCGTGCAGTGTGGCGATACAGAGGTGGCCGGACTGGGCGTAGGCGATCGCCATGGCCATGGTGTCCTTGTCGCGAATCTCGCCGATGAAAATCACGTCGGGTGCCTGGCGCAGGGCATTTTTCAGTGCGATCTGGAAGGCTTTGGTGTCCTGGCCGACTTCGCGCTGATTGACGATGGAACGCTTGTTCTTGAACAGGAACTCCAGCGGGTCTTCCAGCGTCAGGATATGGCCCGTCACCGATTCATTGCGGTAGTCGAGCATGGAGGTCAGCGTGGTTGACTTGCCAGAACCGGTGGCGCCGACCATAAGCACCAGCCCGCGTTTTTCCATGATGACGTCTTTTAGCACCGGCGGCAGGCCGAGACTGTCGAACTTCGGGATGTCCACCGGGATGTAGCGCGCGACCAGCGCCGGTGTGCCACGCTGGAAGAAACAGGAAATGCGGTAGACGCCAATATCTTGGACTACGGCGCGGGTTTGCAGCTCCTTCTCCTGCTCGAATTCCGTCAGTTGTTCCGGGTTCAGTATCTCCGCAAGCAGGTTGCGGACGGTAACGACATCGAGGATGGCCGGATTGACGGGGATGGCGGTGCCCTGCATCTTGATGGTGATCGGCGCGCCCACCGACAGAAACAGGTCGGTCGCCTTTTTTTCCGACATCAGGCGAAACAGTTTGTCCATCGTGTCCATGATCCGTTCTTTCCCGGCGTGCTTAATCGCGCAACAGTTCGTTGATGCTGGTCTTGGAACGGGTCTGGGCGTCCACTCGCTTGACGATCACTGCGCAGACCAGGCTGTACTTGCCGTCGGCGGAGGGCAGGCTGCCGGCGACGACCACCGAGCCTTCCGGTACGCGGCCGTAGGTGATTTCGCCGGTGGCACGGTCGAAGATCTTGGTGCTTTGGCTGATGAAGACGCCCATCGAAATGACGCAGTTGTCTTCGACGATGACGCCCTCGACCACCTCGGAACGTGCGCCGATGAAGCAGTTGTCGCCGATGATGGTCGGGTTGGCCTGCAGCGGTTCGAGTACGCCGCCGATGCCGACCCCACCGCTCAAATGTACGTTCCTGCCGATCTGCGCACAGGAACCGACGGTGGCCCAGGTGTCTACCATCGTGCCGTCGCCGACGTAGGCGCCGATATTCACGAAACTGGGCATCAGCACCACGTTGTTGCCGATGTAGGAGCCGCGGCGCACCACGGCACCCGGCACCACGCGGAAGCCGCCCTTCTGGAAGCTGTGGGTATCGTAGTGGGCGAACTTGGTCGGGACCTTGTCGAAATAGCGGATCGGGCCGCCGTCCATCAATTTGTTGTCCTCGATGCGAAAGGACAGCAGCACCGCCTTCTTGACCCACTGGTGCGTGACCCATTGAGCGTCGATCTTCTCGGCGACGCGCAGGCGACCGGCATCCAGTTCGGCGAGAATGGTATCGACGGCCTCGCCGACGCGGGCGGGCGAAGCGCCGGGTTTCAGGTTGGCGCGGTCTTCCCAGGCCTGGTCGATGAGGGTTTGCAGTTCGTGCATGACGGTTTCCTTATTTCAGAGTCAATTGGAGTGACTGGCAGAAGGCGGCGATGCGCCGCGCGGCTTCGGTACATTCTTCCACGCCGGCGACGAGGGCGATGCGGATGAAATCGCCGCCGGGGTTCCCTTGCGCCGTGGGGCGGGCCAGGAAGCTGCCGGGCAGGACGGTTACATTATATTGACGGTGCAGTGCGCGGGCGAACTCCGTGTCCGAGAGTCCGGTCGACGTGACGGAGGCCCACAGGTAGAAGCTGGCATCGGGGATGGTCGTGTCCAGATGGGCAGCGACGATGGGCGTGACCGTGGCGAATTTTTCAACGTAGAGGCGGCGGTTTTCCTGCACGTGCGCTTCGTCGCGCCAGGCGGCAGCGCTGGCGGCCTGCACCGGGGGGGCCATGGCGCAGCCCTGGTAGGTGCGGTAGAGCCAGAATTTCTTCAGCACTGCCGCATCGCCGGCGACGAAGCCCGAGCGCAGGCCGGGCACGTTGGACCGCTTCGACAGACTGGAGAACATGATCAGGTTCCGGTAGTCGTCACGGCCCAGCATTCTCGCGGCTTCAAGTCCGCCGAGCGGCGGCTGATTTTCGTCGAAATAGATTTCCGAATAGCACTCGTCGGCGGCGATCACGAAGCCGTAACGGTCGGACAGGTCGAACAGCAGCTTCCAGTCAGCCAGCCGCATCACCTTGCCTGTCGGATTGCCCGGCGAGCAGACATAGACCAGTTGGCAGTCCTGCCAGATATCTTCGGGAATAGCGGACCAGTCGATGCGGAAATCGTGGTCGGGCGTCTGGTTGAGGAATACCGGCCGTGCACCGGCCAGCAGGGCCGCGCCTTCGTAGATTTGATAGAACGGGTTGGGCGACAGGACGACGGGTTGGCGCGGCCCCGGTGCGACGACGGCCTGGGCGATGGCGAACAGCGCCTCGCGCGAGCCGGTGACCGGCAATACCTGCGTGACGGCATCGGGTACCGGGATGCCGTAGCGACGACCGATCCAGTCGGCAATGGCCTGGCGCAGCTCGTCGCTGCCGTTGGTGGTCGGGTAATTGGCCAGTCCCGCCAGCTTGGCCGTCAGCACGTCCTTGATGAATTGCGGTGTCGGGTGCTGCGGCTCGCCGATGTGGAGCTTGATTTCTTTTAAGCCGGCCGGTGGCATGTTGCCGGCATAGAGATCGCGCAGCTTCTCGAACGGGTAGGACTGCAGTAGGTCAAGATGCGGATTCATCTCAGCCCCGCGTGTTCGACTGGGCGGGGAACTCGGCCAGTGAAACCGGTGCGGCAGGCGTCCATCCCTTCTTGCGATGTTCGGCGACGACGTTGGTGAAGATGCCGCCGCGCACGTAGAAGCGCGCGGTGAGGCGCATGAAGCGCGGTTTCGTCACACGCGCCAGATCGTCGAGGATGCGGTTGGTCACGTCTTCGTGGAAGTGCCCCTCGTCACGAAAACTCCAGATGTAGAGCTTCAGGCTCTTCAATTCGACGCAGCGCTTGTCGGGCACGTAGTCGAGCGTCAGGGTGGCGAAATCCGGCTGGCCGGTTTTCGGGCACAGGCAGGTGAATTCCGGGATTTCCATGTGGATCTGATAGTCGCGGTGCGGGGCCGGATTGTCGAAGGTTTCAAGCGTCTTGGCGGGGGCGGAGGGCATGGCTGACTCGTTGAAAATGGCAGCGGCGATTATAAGTCGCCGTCCTGCCGGCGCCGACTTTTGCGGGCTTGCGCTTTTTTGTTGCAATTTTGTTGCAAACGTCGAAAATGGCCCCGCCGACGGGGGCTGTCCTCGTCAATCACAACAAACAATTCAAGGAGGAAATGCAATGCAAGCTCGCATCACATCCCGCCTGATCCCGATGCTAATTGCCCTTAGCTTTTCGGGCACTGCGGCTGCTTCCGGATTTCAATTGCTCGAACAGAACGCCAGCGGTATCGGCAATTCTTACGCCGGTTCGGCTGCGGTGGCGGATAACGCCAGCACGATCTTTTTCAACCCGGCTGGGATGACAAAGTTGAAGGCACGCGAGTACTCGGTGGGGATGGCCGCTGTCCGCCCGAGCTTCGAGTTCAGCGATAAAGGCAGTATCGGAACCGCTGGAGGTACAACAACAGGCGATGCTGGAAGCTGGGCATACATTCCCAACGGCTACATGTCCTGGGCGATGAACAAGGATCTGTATCTGGGAATAGGTTTCAGCGCGCCGTTCGGGCTGATGACTGAATACGACCCGACTTGGGTCGGGCGTTTCCAGTCCGTAAAGTTTGACATCAAGACATACAACATCAATCCATCTATAGCTTATCGGATCAATGACCAAGTCTCGGTAGGTTTTGGTATCAACTGGCAGCGGATGGAAGCGGAATATCAACGACAAGCTGCTGTGTTGAATGCCTTTACCCAGGCAACACGCGTCACGCTGAGTGCGGATGACGATAGCTGGGGCTGGAATGCTGGTGCGCTCTTTGATCTGTCTTCTGCGACCCGGATCGGTGTGTCGTACCGTTCGAACATCAAGCACACACTCGAAGGAACACTGGAATCGACCAACCAGGCGGTATCGCCGAACGTCAAGGCCGAGGCCGATATCAAGCTGCCGGATACTTTTATCGTCAGCCTGACGCAGAAGCTCAACGACAAATGGACTCTGCTGGGCGATGTGTCATGGACGGGGTGGAGTAGTGTGGATACGGTGCCGATCATACGGGCCTCGGGTGTTGCTCGCGGATCAACTGCCCAGACATTGGAGACCCGGTTCCGAGATACTTGGCGCGTCGCTCTTGGGGGAACCTATAGGTACAGCGATGATTTGGATCTCAAGCTCGGTATCGCCTACGACCAGAGTCCGGTCCGTTCCGCATCTCTGAGACTGGTGTCGCTGCCAGATAACAACCGTCTATGGCTTTCGGGCGGTGCTCAATGGAAATTGGCCAAGAGCGCGAAACTTGATTTGGGTGCTGCCTACCTGTACGTCCGCGATACAGACATCGACAACAATCAAACTGCTGCTGGGCGTGGACGAGTGATTGGCTCATACGATTCCAGTATTCTGATCCTCGGTGCTCAGTTCTCGAACTCATTCTAAATTTGCCTGACTGAAGGAAGCCCCGTCCCGCCGGGGCTTGTTTTTCATGCCGGTGATCCCGGAAGTCAATTACCCGCCCGCAGCATTCGAGACGTTGCTCGCGACACCCGAGGTGCGTGTCCGAATCGAAGCAGCAGCGGCGCGGCAGGGCGTTGCGCCTGCGGATGCCCATGCCCGGGCGCGGGACTATGCGCGCGGGATCGCAGCGAATTTTTCCTTTCCCGTGGCGCGTGCCGGCGACCGTTTCCTCAACTGGGTGTTTCGACGTGTCTTCGCTGGCATCGAGGTACGCAACCTGGAAGCCGTGCGGCAACTGGCGCCGAATGCTTCGATTGTCTATCTGCCCTGCCATCGCAGCCACCTCGATTATCTGTTGCTGTCCCACGTGATTTTTCACGGTGGCTTGACGCCGCCGCACATCGCGGCGGGCGACAACATGAACATGCCGCTGCTCGGTGGCTTGCTGCGCCTGGGCGGCGGCTTCTTCATGCGCCGCAGCTTCAAGGGCGACCCCCTGTACGCGACGGTTTTCGCCGTCTACCTGCAAGGTTTGCTGGCACGCGGCCTGCCCATTGAGTTCTTCATCGAGGGCGGGCGCAGCCGCACCGGCCGGATGCTGCCGCCGAAGACCGGCCTGCTCGGCATGGTGCTGGAAGCGTTCGTGCGCCAGCCAGAGCGTCCGCTGGTGCTGGTGCCCGTCTATATCGGCTACGAAAAACTGCCCGAGGGACGGAGTTTCCTCAACGAAATGGCTGGCCGGCCCAAGCGCAGCGAATCGCTCTGGGATCTGGTGGTTTCCCTGCGTGTACTGCGGCAGCGCTTCGGCTCGCCGTGCGTCAGCATTGGCAAGCCCCTGCCGGTGGCCGACTGGCTGGATGGGCGACTGCCCGACTGGCGCCATGCGGGCGGGTCCGGCTACTCAAGCTTGCGTCCTGACGTCGCGGAACTCGCCGAAGAGGCAAGCCGGCGCATCAATGCCGCCGCGCTGGTGATGCCGGTCAATCTTGTGGCGCTGGCCCTGCTGGTTTCCCCCGGTGCGAGCACGAGCGTTACCGAATTGACGGAGAGGATCGCCCGCTTGCAGGAACAGTCTGCCGACAAGCTGAGCTTCCGGCTGACCCCAGCCGAGTGCATTGCGCACGCCGTCGCTCTGGGCGTGGTCAATGCGCACGGTGAAGAGGTTTCCGCCCCGGATGAAAAGGCCGCGCTGCTGGAGTATTTTCGCAACAATGTCGTCCATCATTTTCCCGCGCTCAACACTGACTAAAAGGAAACGGCATGGAAAAAATCTGGCTGAAGAGTTACCCGCAGGGTATTCCTGCCGAGGTCAATACCGATGAGATCCCGTCACTGGTGGCCTTGTTTGAAAATGCCTGCGCGACCTATGCCGACAAGGTGGCCTACATCAGCATGGGGGCGACCCTGACGTATCGCGAACTCGATCAGCAAAGCGCTGCATTTGCCGGCTGGCTGCAATCGCTGGGCGTGGCCAAGGGCGATCGCGTCGCGCTGATGATGCCCAACCTGCTGCAATATCCGGTTGCCATGTTCGGCGTCCTGCGCGCCGGCGGTGTCGTGATCAATTGCAACCCGCTCTACACGCCGCGCGAGCTCGAGCACCAGCTGAAGGATTCCTTTGCGACAGTGATCGTCGTCCTCGAAAACTTCGCGCATACCGTCGAGCAGGTGATTGCCCATACGACAATTCGGCAGGTAGTCGTGACTTCGCTCGGCGAAATGCTCGGGGTGGCAAAGGGGATGATGGTCAATTTCGTCGTGCGCCATGTCAAGAATATGGTCCCGGCGTGGAAGTTGCCCGCTGCCATCGGGTTCGGGACGGCCCTTAACCGTGGGCGTCGTCATGGCTTCAGGACGGTGGAAGTGGTGCGCGACGACCTGGCCTTCCTGCAATATACCGGCGGTACCACGGGGGTTTCGAAAGGCGCGATGCTGTCACATGGCAACATCTGCGCCAACGTCACGCAGGCTTATGCCTGGATTCGGCCGGGGGTGCGGGAAGGCGAGGAATTCATCATGACCGCCCTGCCGCTGTATCACATCTTCGCCTTGACGGCGAACTGCGTCACCTTCCTGATGATCGGCGCGCGCAACCTGCTGATTACCAATCCGCGCGATATCGGCGCTCTCGTCAAGGAGTGGCAAAAATATCCGCTGACGGTGGTGCCCGGTGTCAATACGCTGTTCAACGCGCTGCTCAACCATCCGAATTTCGCCAAGCTTGATTTTTCCACCCTGCACATCGTGCTGGGCGGTGGCATGGCGGTGCAGACCACCGTGGCCGAGCGCTGGAAAAAAGTGACTGGCGTCCCCATGCTGCAGGCCTATGGCCTTACCGAAGCCTCGCCGGCCGTCACTTTTGATCCGCTCGACATGCAGGAATTCAACGGCTCGATTGGCTTGCCGATGTCCTCGACCGAAGTGGAGATCCGCAACGACGCCGGCAAGAATCTGCCCTTGAAGCAGATCGGCGAGATCTGCGTGCGCGGGCCGCAGGTGATGCGCGGCTACTGGCAGTGTCCCGAGGAAACGGCGAACGTCTTCCACCGCGACGGTTTCCTGCGCACCGGCGATCTGGGCTATATGGATGAAGCAGGGTACGTCTACCTGGTCGATCGCAAGAAGGATGTCATCCTCGTTTCGGGCTTCAACGTGTATCCGAACGAAGTCGAGGAGGCAGTCGCGCTGCACCCCGGCGTGGCCGAAGTGGCCGCGATCGGCGTCAGTGATGAGCACTCCGGCGAGGCCGTCAAGATTTATGTGGTGCGCAAGGATCCGTCACTGGATGAGCGCGCGCTGATCGAGCATTGCCGTGGCGTGCTGACCGGCTACAAGATCCCGAAGCAGGTCGAGTTCCGTGATGGTTTGCCGCACACCAATGTCGGCAAGATCCTGCGCCGGGCGTTGAAAGAGTCCGGCTGAACCTATCCCACCCAGCGGATCAGACCCAGCGCGATGAAGCCGCTGGCGATGGTCAGCAGGGTGTTCTTCCAGCGCGCCGCGACGGCGATGGCGACCAGCCCGGCCCACAGGTGCGGATTGTCGGTACCAATCGCGAGCTTGCCGCTGACCAGCAGCAATTCCGGCACAGTGATCGCCGTCAGCGCGGCGATCGGCACGAAAGGCAGCCAGCGCACGAACCAGCTTGGCGGGCGGTAATGCCCTTCCAGTGCGATGAAGGAATAGCGGATCGCGAAGGTGAGCAGCCCGCAGGCGAGCCACAGGGGTAGCCAGTTCATCGCTTCTCTCCGAAGAAGGCACCGGCAGCGAGTCCGGCCAGGGCGGCGGCAAACAGGCCGGTCTTGTAGGGCAGCGTGACGAGCAGCACGGCCACGACGCCTGCCACCAGCGCGGCGACCAGGCGCGCGCGGTTGTCGATCAGCGGCACGACGATGGCGATGAAGGTCAGCGGCAGGGCGAATTCGAGGCCCAAGTCGGCCGGCAGTTGTGCGCCCAACAGGACTCCGGTCAGCGTCGACAGTTGCCAGCCGGCCCACAGCGCGAAGCCCGAGCCGAACAGGATCCAGTGCGCGGTCGGCGATTTCGGGTCGGCCAACAGGTGGGGAATCGCCGCCGCATAGGCTTCGTCGGTCAGCAGGTAGGCGAGCAGCAGCTTCCACCGACGCGGCAGGGCATGCAGCACGGGGGCGACCGACGCGCTGTAGAGCGCATGGCGCAGGTTGATGAGGCCGACTGCGCCGACCGACAGGAGCGCCGGTGCGCCGGCACCGATCAACTGGGCCAGCAGGAACTGCGCCGAGCCGGCGAACACCAGCGAGGACATCAGAACGGCGGCCAGCGGCGGAATGCCGCTTTGCAGGGCGATCACGCCGTAGATCACGCCGAAGGGCGCTACCCCCAGCAGCATCGGCAGCAGGGCACGCACGCCGAGCAGGAAGGCGGAGGAGCGTTTGAGGGAAGTGGGCATCCGGATGGTATATCGGCCGCTGGGCCGGCTCACGGACTTGGCAAAATGAAATCCGGGCGACTTAGGGCTGCTCCTTAACCTTCACCGTGGCAAGTTTCATGACGGTGGCGGATTTGGCTCGAAATGTTGGGCTGTAAGCGTCGGCAGCAATCATATGGTCTGTTTGGTCATGAGCGTCGAGAGCCGCCCGTGACGACCATTTTTCGACAAGCACGAATTTGTTTTCACTCGTTGTGTCCGAGAAAAGCTCATATTGCAAGCACCCTGACTCCGCCAGAACTAGAGGTCTGAGTTTTTCATACGCATCGATTTGTCGTTCGCGCATGCCGGGTAACACTTCAATCAAGACGATGAGGCCAATTTCTTCCATGATGTTGTCCCTTTGGTGACAGGCACCAGTGATGTGGTGGGGTATTTCAGTTTCTCCCGTCCCGCCAGCGCCGACTTTTTCTGGCTAGCCGAAAGGGGATCAGCCGATTACTCTGGAACGGCTAAAGCTGGCGATCGACACGCCATGCATCCGCCGGCAAGTGTCGGGCACCGACATGAATCAGTACGTGCGTCATCACATCAGGGTTCATGAAACCGATGCCGCCCACCTGCGGGATGTAGGTGACAACGCCCTGGTCGAATACGTTATTGAAGTTGGCGATCCGCTCGATCTGGGTGGAAGCCAGCGGGCCTTGCACCCAGGTTGTCAAATTGTCGCCACCATGGAAAAAGAAATCCACGCGGCCGGAAAAAACATCCGCACCGACTGTTGCATCGGGGATGGGGTTGGCAGGTTCGACGGCGGTGATCACGGAATCACGCCCATCCGGTAAAAACCGGCCAACGTCTTCGCTGCTCTGGATTTCGATGCGTGTGAGAGAGGCCGGAAGGAAAATCTCGGTCTCGCTTTTTGAAGCCAGGATCAAAGTCTTGCGTTTGAAAAATTGCTGGTAGCGTTGCAGGCTTGCACACAGCTCCTCAAAGACCTCGCGGTCGTTCTGAACGAAGACCCGTTGTTTGTTTGCGCTGGTAACGACAGTGATGGTGGCAAGCATGATTTCTCTCGCTGGTCAAATTTCAACGATGAAGCACATTGATGGTGATCGAGTGTTCCTCGTACCAAAGGTTGTTGACGCGGTTCGTGATGTTCGTCGCTTGGGTGGTGGTGATGTCCATTTCGACGATGGCCCAAACCGTATCGCCTGCGCCTTCACGGATAACGGTCACCTTTCCGACTGGCCCCAGCTTGCCCATCGCGGTGGCGACATTTTCCTCGACCGCAGTTACCGGCAATCCGGTCAGGAGCATTTTAATCACGGTTCTACCCTCCCCATGGTTGCGCGGAGTTCATCGGCCGTTGCCAGAAAGCGCCGGATGGTTTGCTTGGTGAATTTCACGATATTTTCATCGAGCCCATCTTTGGCGTAACACCACAGGCCGTCCGTCGTTCGCTCGACCTTGCCTTTTGCCATGAGAATTTCGAGCTTTCTGCGCACGGTTTCCCTGGGCAAGCCGGCCACCTGCGCCACATCGGTCAGCCTGACGGGAATCCCGGTCGCACGGCCAAGACCATCCCGGTCGAGCATCTCGTCCGGTTGCGCACCGGGATAAAGGAGTGGCGCGACATTCATGTGCGCGAGCGTGCCGTAGATGTAGGCCGACTCGAAATCCATGTCGAGCTCCAGCGCAATGCGCCGCATGTGATGGACCAGATGGCGATTGACAATGAAGGCCAGCAGGCCGAAGGCGCGATCGAGGCGCAGATTGAAATCATCCGTTTCCTGAACCATTGGCTTACCTCGCTTGCTTAAATCGACATGACGATAATGTAGTGCGAAAGACATCGATGCAAACCGGACAGCGCCCATTTTGGGCATCCATATCGTCAAGATGGACTTTTATTCGCATACCATCGAAAAAAAATTCTGGAGCGAATTTGATTCGATGTCCCGTGCGCCGCCACGAACCTTGGGGCTGATCGCCTGCCACGAGTGCGACCTGCTGCAACGTGAGGTAACCCTGCCGCAGGGCGGCATCGCCCGTTGTGCGCGCTGCGAGGGAATGCTGTTTCGCAGCCACCCGGATGGCCTCGAACGTGCCCTGGCGTTCACGCTGGGCGCATTAGTGCTGTTCGTCATCTGTAACGCCTTCCCGATCGTCGGCCTGGAAGTGAATGGCGAACTGATTCAGGCGACCCTGCCTGGCACCGTAAGCAGGTTGTACCGCGATGGCATGTGGATCGTGGCCGGCCTGGTTTTTTTCACAACGCTTCTGGCCCCCCTGGGGCATTTGCTGGCCATGCTCTACATCCTGGCGCCGCTTCGCCTTGGTCAGTCGCCCCCGGTGCCGGCATCGATCATCCGTGTACTGACGCAAATCAGGCATTGGGGCATGGTCGAGGTGTTCGTGCTCGGTGTGCTGGTCTCGCTGGTCAAGCTGGCCGACCTGGCCAAGATCGTTCCCGGCATCGCCCTGTGGTCGTTCGGTGGCCTGATGATCCTCTTTACCGCCGCCACCATCGCCTTCGATCCGCGCCAGGTCTGGCAGCAACTGGAATGCGCCGCTTGACCGCCGCCACCGCCGCCGGGTACGGGCTGTCCCTTTGCCACGGCTGCGGCCTGCTGACGCATACCGGGCAACGGCAGCATGCCTACTGTCCGCGTTGCGGCGCCAACGTGCATCCGCGCAAGCCGCACAGCATCGCCCGCACCTGGGCTTTCATCCTGGCCGCAGCGATCATGTATATCCCCGCGAACGTGCTGCCGATCATGATCACCGACTCGGTCTTCGGTGCACAAGCCGATACGATCATGAGTGGGGTAGCCTACCTGTGGCACCACGGTTCCTGGCACCTGGCGCTCATCGTCTTCATCGCCAGCGTCGCCGTGCCGATGCTCAAATTGACGGCGCTGATTGTCCTGGCCGTCTCGGTGCAGTACCGCTGGGCCTGGGATCCCCTGCAGAGAACCAAACTGTATCGCCTCGTGGAACTGGTCGGCAAATGGTCGATGCTCGACATTTATGTGGTCGCCCTGATGGTGGCCCTGGTCCAACTCAAGGCACTGGCGACGATCAGCGCCGGGCCCGGGGCCGTGGCCTTCGGTGCGGTGGTCGTATTGACGATGTTCGCGGCGCTGAGTTTCGATCCGCGTCTTATCTGGGACTCCGTGGAGAACAAGAATGGCTGATCTTTCCCCGCAGCCGGGTGAACTACCGCAGGCAACGGCGGCACCGAAATCGCGCGGCCCCTTGCTGCTGGTCTGGCTGGTACCCCTGATTGCCGTGCTGATCGGCGGCTGGCTGGCGGTCAAGACCATCCTCGAGCAGGGACCGACGATCGCCATCGTCTTCAAGAGCGCGGAGGGCCTCGAGGCCGGTAAAACCAAACTCAGATACAAGGATGTCGAGATCGGCAAGGTGACAAAGGTTGATCTGGCCGAGGATCTCAAGAAGGTCATCGTCACCGCCGAACTGACCAGGAACTTTACCCGCCATCTGGTCGAGGACACCAATTTTTGGGTTGTACGCGCCCGGGTCTCTGGCGGCAGCGTAACCGGGCTGGGTACCTTGCTGTCGGGTTCCTACATCGGCGTCGATGTGGGCAAGTCAGCCAGATCGGAACGTAAATTCACGGGATTGGATACGCCTCCCGTCATCCAGATCGATACCCCGGGCCGGGAGTTCACCTTGCGCAGCGACGATCTGGGTTCACTCGACATCGGCTCGCCGATACTTTATCGGCGCATGCAGGTGGGACAAATCAAGAGTCACGCACTGTCGCCAGACGGCAAGGGGGTTGTTTTCACGGCCTTCATCCATGCCCCCTACGACCGCTTCGTCACCACCAATGCGCGGTTCTGGAACGCCAGCGGCGTGAACTTGAGCTTCGATGCCGCAGGTATCAAGCTGGACACCCAGTCGGTCGCTTCCATTCTGGTTGGCGGGGTGGCCTTCGAAGAGCCGCCTGGCGAGGAAACCTGGCCGGCTGCCGAGCCTGCCCGTGAGTTCAACCTGTTTGCCACCCGTACCGCAGCGATGAAGAATCCAGAGACGAAAATATTCAAATTGTCGATGTCGTTCCGGGAATCCGTACGCGGACTGGCCATCGGCGCACCGGTCGATTTTCGCGGCATCGAAGTGGGCGAGGTGGTCGCACTGCACGCCAGCATCGACCCGGTCAGCCAACAAACGCTCGTCGTGGTCGATACCCATCTTTACCCGGAAAGAATGCGCGCACTGGCTCGCGACAAGAGCAAGGCCGCCGCCAACAGCCCGAAACAACTCGACCTGCTGGTCGAGAAAGGTTTACGCGGCAAGTTGCAAACCGGCAACCTGCTGACCGGTCAGTTGTATGTGGCGCTGGACTTTGTTCCCGCTGCCCCCAAAGCCAGGGTCGACTGGTCGCAATCCCCGCCGGTCCTGCCAACGGTGGCCAGTAGCCTGCAAAGCCTGCAGCAAACGATCGAAAGCATTGCACGAAAGATCGACCAGTTGCCGATGGAGCGGATTGGCAAGGATCTCGACCAAACGCTCGTCAGCGCCAATGCCCTGATGACGCGTATCGAAGGAGATCTGGCACCCGAGGCGGCCGCGACTATGCGCGAACTGACGCGCACCGCCCAGACTTTCCGCATTCTCGCCGACTATCTCGAACGCCATCCCGAAGCGCTGCTGCGCGGCAAACCGGAGGATGAAAAGTGAAGCTCCTTCACCAAGTTCCCCTGTCCGTCCTGTTAATGGCAGCCTTGGCTGGCTGCGGTGCCTCTCTGCCTGAACGCCTCTACACAATTGAAGCGCGTGCGGTGGCCGATCCGGCTGCCGTGAAGTCCGACGTCAGCGTGTTGGTAGGCCCCGTCACGGTTCCGGATCTGGTAGACCGGCCACAAATGGTGCTGCGCGTCGACGCCAGTCGAGTTATTTTTGCTGAACAATCCCGTTGGGCCGAACCGCTGAAGAGTGCCATTGGACGCGCTCTAACCGGGAACCTGGTACGAGCGCTGAACGGCGCACGGGTTGCCAGTTACCCGCAGGCCATGGGAACCGCTGCCGACTATCAAGTCTTCGTCGAAGTCCAGACCTTCGACTCCACCCCTGGCAAAGGGACAACACTCGAAATGAACTGGACCGTCAAGTCACTCAAGAGCAAAAGAGAAATAGCCGGACGGTCGGCCATCAGCGAACCTGCCGTGGGCAGAGATCCTGCGGAACTGGTGACCGCTCATGAGCACGCACTCGTCGCTGTCAGTCGCGAGATTGCAGCCACCATCAGGAAATTGCCATGAGCTCCTGTTTTATCCCGCTGGCTATCCTTTGCCTGTCATTCCCTTCGCCGACACCGATGAAAATCTCGACGGCTTGTTCAGCGTTTCCCTAAACCAACTGAGGCGCCCCAATGAAAACCCAAGTCCATTTACTCGCCACACTTTTGTTGTCGATTTCGCTAGCCTTGCCAGTACATGCGGCAGAGCCGACGTTGGATACAGTCAAACGGACAGGGACACTGAAGCTCGGTTATCGCGAGAACTCCCCACCGTTTTCGTTTCTGAGCAGTGACGGGAAGCCCAGTGGCTACAGTATCGAGCTTTGTCAGAAGGTGGCAAAGGATATTGCTACCGAATTGAAACTTCAGTCGCTCGAAACGAAATGGATTCCGGTTTCTGCGAGTTCCCGCTTCGAGGCGCTCAAGAGTGGTGGGATCGACCTGGAATGTGGGAATACAACGCAGACCTTGTCACGTCGTGCCGATTTTGATTTCAGCATAATGACTTTTGTCGATGGTGCCGGCCTGCTCTATCTTGCCGGCAATCAAGCCATCACGACAAAAGACATGAGCGGACAGCGCATTGTGGTGGTGGCGGGCACGACGACGGAAACAGTGCTATCCGACATGATCAGCGCCTTCAAGCTGGGAGCGCAGTTGGTCAGGGTAGAGGATCATGATGCAGCCCTAGCCACGTTAAAAAGCAAGATGGCGTCAGCCTATGCAGCTGATCGAACAGTGCTCGTTTCTACCGTAATAAAGCATGGCAACAGGAAGGACTTTGAACTTTCCAATGTGCAATTCAGCTATGAGCCTTATGGCTTGATGATGCGTCGCGATGCTGATCTGAGACTCATGGTTGATCGCACCCTCGCGCGCCTCTATCGTACTGGCGAGATTGTCTCAATTCTCAGGACTTGGTTTGCTCCGGTGGGCAACCTCACCGATGCAATCGATGCAATGACGCAGTTGAACAGTATCCCCGAGTGAAATCGTCCCGCAGCGGCTGGTAGGGTATTCCCCCATGATCCGAAAAATCCTTGTTTGCCTGGCGCTGCTGATCGCGCTTGTCCCACTCGCGCCCGCCGGGCAGGCGCCCACAGCCCTCGATATCCGGCATCTCACCCAGCCGCGCATGGACGACCTGCCTGTAGCATTGCGAAGATTGCGCACTATCCGGGTGCTGGTGCCATACAGCCGTACGCTCTATTTCGTGGACAAGGGTCGGGAACGCGGCGTGACCGCGGAAACCCTGCGCGAGTTCGAGCGGTTCGTCAATCGCAAGCTCAAAACCAGAATTCATCCCGTCACGGTCGTAATGATCCCGGTTACGCGTCTGCAACTCATCGATGACTTGCTCGCTGGCCATGGTGACATCGCCGCCGGTAACATCACCGTCACCCCCGAACGTGAAGCAGTTGTTGCCTTCTCAATGCCGATTTACCAGGATGTACGCGAGATACTGGTCACCGGCCCGGGCGCACCGCCGATACAGAATCTAGACGATCTGGCCGGCCAGGAAATCGCCGTCAAGCAAAGCAGCAGCTTCCATGCTTCCCTGCTGGCAGCTAATGCACGCCTCGCCATGGATGGCAAGCCGGCCATCGACATTCGCCGACTGCCTGAAGATCTTGAAACCGAAGACATCCTCGACATGGTCAATGCTGGCCTGTTGCCGATGACGGTGATTGATGCCCACATTGGCCGCCTCTGGGCACCGGTGCTAAAGAACCTGGTCTTGCGGGAAGATATTGTCTTGCGCGGCGATGCAATCATCGCCTATGCGATGCGCAAGGAGAACCCCCGTCTCAGGCAACTCGTGGACGAGTTCATTGCAGACCGCTTGTCAAAAGCTTCGCAGTTTGACCGAAACATTCATGCATACGCCCGGCGGGCCCGACAACTAGCCAACAATCGTGTAGGCGCGGAACATGAGCGCTTCAAAAAAACCCTCGAGCTATTCCGCCGCTATGGGCAGCGCTATGGCTTCAATCCGCTCATGCTGGCTGCGCAAGGCTTCCAGGAATCCAACCTCGATCAGAATGCGCGCAGCCGGATGGGGGCCATTGGCGTCATGCAGTTGCTGCCCAGCACCGGTGCTGAAATGGAAGTCGGAGATATCCGCAAACTGGAGCCGAACATTCACGCCGGCACGAAATACCTTGACATGCTGATGCGGAAATATTTTCAGAACACTGAACTGGACGCGCAAAATCGTGCCCTCTTTGCTTTTGCCAGTTACAACATCGGCCCAAACCGTATGAACCGCTTGCGCCAGGAAGCCAGGAAAATCGGGCTCAATCCCAACACGTGGTTCGACAATGTCGAAATTGTCGCCTCCCGTCGCGTCGGCATCGAGCCGATCCTTTACGTCCGCAACATCTACAAGTATTTCGTCGCCTACCAACTTGATCAGGAAGGTGAGGAGCGTAGGCGTCAGGCACTGGAGTCATTGACACCTGAGTGACGCTAAACCATGAATGACTCACGCCAGATTATCTGGGGGCTTGTGCTGGGACTCATTGTCATGGGGACATGGATCATTCCCCTTAATGAGACAGCCACCGAACATGTTGATGCCGGTCTCAAGCGTGCCTTGATGAGCTTTGCAACCGCCCGGGCCTTGAATGCCGTAATTTCAGTTGCTCAAGGTACCGAGATTGCAGCTACACCAGCGGGCGTTGGCATGCAGTTTTCTGTCGGTCAGGTACTTGACCCAGTCAATGATATTGTCGAGCAGTTCTCCCAAATGATGTTAGCGGCCAGCATTGCCTTCGGTATCGAGAAACTACTGATAAGTATTGGGGCACACTGGATGGTGTCGGTGGTCATCACGACGATTGCGGGGCTGTGTGCCTTTTACATATTCCGTCAGAGATCGCTGCCAGCACTGCTAACCAAGATACTTGCCATACTGATCATGATGCGATTTGCCATGCCGCTCGCCATTATTGGTAGCGACAAAATATTTCATGAGTTCATGGCGAAAGACTATGCGTCTAGCCAGAAAAGTATCGAAGCCGTATCTGGCCAGATACCTGCCGTAAATAGCCTCCCGCCACCAGCGACTGAGGATAAGGGTGTCTGGGACAAATTGAAGGGGTGGTCCGCGCAAAACCTGGATGTGCGCCCTCAATTGACAGCCCTCAAGGAAGCAGCGGAAAAGGCTGTCGAGAGCACTATCAAATTGATGGTGATATTTCTTCTTCAGACCTTGGTATTGCCCTTGCTGCTCGTCTGGATATTGTGGGTCGTTACTAAAGGGACTCTAGTACCACCACCGCACATTCTCCCGAAAGTAATCCGCCAACGATAATTGCCCAGTGTCCGCCCAGAATGGGCTCATCCTGATGGGCAATACCTCGCCACGCACCGATAATCATGACCTCTCCATCAGCCAATCCGATTGAGGTCTGCCATGCAAAACGCTTGTTTCTACGTCAGAGGGTTACTGCTTATCCTGATGATGATGCTTTTGAATGCATGCTCATCGACAACACTGCGCACCAGCTGGACTCCCGAAGGTAGCAAGGGACAGGCTCTGAACAAAGTCGCCGTATTTGTCCTGAGCGAGAACAAGGAGCGGGTACTCGTTGCAGAGTCTGTGATTGCCACACAACTGGGGTCGATTGCCCAGCCTGGGCATCTACTCCTGCAGGCCGGCGAAGAGGGTAACAAAGAACTGATTGAGATGCGCCTGCGTGCGCTCGGGTATGACGGTGCTGTCTCTGTACGCCTGCTTTCTGTGGATGACAAAGAGAAATATGTCCCTCCCATGGTTGGGCAGGCGCCACCGAACATCGTGATGCCGGGCTATATGCCGGGCATGGGGTTCTACAACTATTATGGGCATGCGTTTCAACAGACGCAGGTACTGCCGGGCTACACCGTGAAATACAAGGAGGTCGTGGTCGAGAGCATCGCCTACTCATTGCGTTCCAATGACGCAGTTTGGGTTGGCATAACTGAAACGCGGAGTCCTGAGTCGGTTAGCGATGCCGCCGAAGAAATCGGCGCTGCGATCCGGACGGCATTACACAAAGCAGGACTGCTGGGCGGGTGTGAACGATGCACCGGTAACCCTTGAACAATTCCGCGCACAGCGGAGTGCCGAGGAAAAAGTGGTCATGGCAAACAGTGGTCGCCCGCTAGCGGCAAATGCACGCTACCTGATCGGCGTGACCATCTATTTCGATGTGCTGGATGCCAAACGCCAGTTACTCGATAGCGAAATTACGCTGTCGCGAACGACGCGCTTCGTTCATCAGTCGGTGGTACAGCGTTACCGCGCACTCGGGGCGGTTGGCACGCCAGCGCGTCCTGAAGAGCCGTCCTGCCAGCGCCGACTTTTCGGTTTGCGCCTATTTTCATAACAATCAGAGATCGTCCTCACATGATCGCATTCGACGTTTACAGCACTTTTGTTGCCGCCTCCCTCGTCCTTTTGTTGGGGCGCAAGCTCACTGCTTCGGTGGGTTTTCTGCGCACGTATTCGATCCCCGAACCGGTCATTGGCGGCTTGGTTGCGGCTTGTCTCCTGTTTGCTGTCCATACGGCGAGTGGCGCAACCATCCAGTTCGACAATACCTTGAGTGCCCCGATGATGCTGTCCTTCTTTGCCAGTATCGGACTCAATGCCGACCTCGCCTCTTTGAAACGCGGCGGACGCCCGTTGATGGTCTTTCTCGGGATCGTTTTCGGATTTTTGCTGCTGCAGAACCTGGTCGGAATTACGTTGGCGCACCTGCTCGGCCTAAATCCCTTGATAGGACTCCTGGCCGGATCAATCACCCTGTCTGGTGGGCATGGCACCGGAGCCGCATGGGGGGCCGTGTTCAGCGAAAAGTATGGGCTGCATTCGGCAACGGAATTGGCTTTGGCTTGTGCCACCTTCGGTTTGATTCTCGGCGGGTTGTTGGGCGGGCCGGTGGGGCGCATGCTGGTGCAGAAGGCCACGCCTGACAAGGAGGATGAGCAAGATACGGAACCTGGTACCTTCGAGTGCCCGACGTCGGTTCGGCCGATTACCGGCCCGGCCATGATCGAAACCCTCGCGCTGATCTCCGTTTGTCTGTTGATGGGACAGCAAATCTCGCAATGGCTGCAAGGCAGTGCGCTTGAGCTGCCGGCTTTTGTCTGCGTACTGTTCGTCGGGGTGGTGATCAGAAATGCTTTGGCAGCGCTGGGCTGGTATTCGGTGTTTGAGCGCTGTGTTTCATTGGTGGGGAATGTCTCGCTTTCCCTGTTTCTGGCGATGGCGCTGATGTCCCTGCGGCTTTGGGAATTGGCCACCCTGGCGCTGCCGATGCTGATCCTGCTGGTTTCCCAGGCCGTATTGATAGTGGGCTATGTTGTCTTGGTGACATATAACGTGATGGGCAGAAACTACGATGCTGCAGTGATTGCCGCCGGGCATTGCGGTTTCGGACTGGGTGCCACGCCCACTGCAATTGCCAACATGCAAGCCGTTACCAACCGGTTCGGGCCTTCGCATGTGGCCTTCCTGATTGTGCCAATGGTGGGCGCGTTCTTTATCGATATTGCGAATGCGATCTCGATAAAGCTGTTTATGTCATTACCGATGTTTCGATGACAGTTTTGACGGCATCGAGTCACAAGCCATTGGGAACTCAAGCGCAAAACAGGATTGGTGATCCTGCACTGGAGCAACTAGCGCCCAGAATGGGCTCGTCATGGTTCGCAAGCGTTTTGATTCGAACTAGCATGTGTCCTCGTCACAGGATCGAGAAATCAAATGAATATCCGTCGAATTACAGGTTGGCTCTCTGCTGTTCTTGGACTTGTCTTGGTGTCAGGTTGCGCTGCGAACCCGCACTATCCTCCGCCACCTGATTATTCAGCCTCATCGGGCTACGAGTCTCCGCGATCGGATGCCTCATATTGCGACTACTACGCGCGTAATCAGGCGGATCGTTACGTCCCCCCTGGGTCTGGTGTAGTGGGTGGTGCCGTGTCGGGAGCAGTTGGAGGCGCGGTATTTGGCAGGATCGTCGGCGGTCGAAGAGGGGCTCGACGCGGCGCGATTGCGGGCGCAGGCATCGGCGCCATTGCGAATGGTGCCCGTCACAACCAGGAGAGAAATTATGCTTACTCGCGTGCCTACGAAAATTGCATGAACAATTACCGGCGCTGATCAGGCCAAGCTTATCTATACAGGAGAATCAAATGAACATGAAACAGTTGCCGGCACTGCTGCTTACGCTTGTGTGTAGCCTGAGTGGCGCTGCTTCCGCTAATGCGGCGGCCGACAAAACCGACAGCGGCGGACTCGATCAAGTTGATTGTCGGACTTTGTTGCGACTCAGTAGCGAAGAGCGATCGTTCACTCTTGTTTACTTTCATGGTTTCGTCAGTGGCAAGCATGGGCAGTTGCAAGTGGATACGCCTACCCTCTCTGCTGCAAGCGACCGGGTAATCGATCATTGCATCGATCGTCCTGGAGATCGATTGTTGATGGTATTTGAAAAAATCAGAACAACGGCTAAATAGGGGAAGGCCTCTCCCTTTACAACTCAAGGAGCATGGTCATGCGCTTACGAACCCGTTTCTCTCTCATGCTGTTGAGTGTATTTGCACTGCATAGTCCTTTGGCCTCTGCTCAGTACATTGGCCCATCAACTGCGCCGACATATCGGTCAGTTGCCGACGTCCTGAAGAATCCGATTGATGATTCGCCAGTCGTTCTGGAGGGACACATCATCAAGCAGGTGGGAAAGAAGAAATACATCTTCTCCGATGGGACAGCAGAGATCAGGGTGGAAGTTGATCAGAAGTATTTCCCCACGAATCCCATCAATGAGAAGACGAAAGTGCAGATTCGCGGCGAGATAGAGATGGACTTTCTGCAAAGTCCGGAGATTGATATTGAGTATCTCGCAATTATCAAATGACGGACGGAAGGGGCAGCGGGGAAGTCGAACCTAGCAACGTTTGGCAGGCTTCACCCAGTTCATCATCCCGCATTGAGCTGTTTTTTTAAGGAACAATTGACATGAAATTATTGCCTGGCTTGGGTTTGTTGATCACACTCGTTTTATCAACATCGTCAGTGGCTTCTGCTCAGTCACCCAGTCGTCTGGGTGCATTTTCAGGCGCAATGAGATATTGCAATGAGCACTTTGAGGACAATGCCTCACGCTTCAGGAATGCGCGTAGGCTGGTTTATCGCGAGATTGAAGGCATGTCGCGGCCAGAAAAAAGAGAAGCCCTTCGAGCCCGCGAACACAGTTACAGCCGTGGCCAATTCCTCGGCAAACGTCTGGATCGGAATGAATGTCGCTCATTGGCGAGAGCCAGCGAATGGGCTCGTTACAACCAGGATTGATGACTGGCCAGTTGATTTTGCGGAATTCATTCTCAACGACAACCCAGTCCGATTTCATCATGGCTTACGAACGGTCATGTGTCAGATTCCCATGTCTTTTTGACCAGTGCTGCGATTGACTTGAAGACCTCTTGGTTCGCCTCGACCATTTGGCGGTCCACGGTGATGAGGAATTTCTTCGGCTTCTTGACGTAAGAAATGTTGGCCACGTCCAGAACGCCGGCCGCCTCGTCCTGCAACGACGACGCCATGCGGAAGCCGAGCAGCGACTTATTCATGTTCCGCTTGTGCAGCCAGAAATAGTTGTATCCGGAATCATTCGTCACAACAAACTGCACTGATCGCCGCACAAGAACATGCGCTGCTCGAAGCCAGACGCGAAATTGCTGTAGCCATCCGTCGTTTTCGCCAATAAAAAAGTCGGCGCTGGCGGGACGGCACTGCGAGATATGATCATGAATCCCGGAACGCCGTCCCGCCAGCGCCGACTTTTCACTTGCTACGGCTGGAGAGAAACAGCCAGAGCATGCCGGCCACGCCGGCCATCAGCGAGGCCATCAGGATGGCCATCTTCGATGCATTGATGAAAGCCGCTTCACCGGTGAAAGCGAGGTTGGTGATGAAGATCGACATCGTGAAGCCGATACCGCCGAGGAATCCCACGCCAATGACATGCCGCCAGCCCAGATCGGCCGGCAGCCGGCATAGGCCCGTTTTCACTGCCAGATAGGTGAGCAGGAAGATGCCGAGTGGCTTGCCGACCACGAGGCCGCCGAGTATGCCGAGGCTATTGGGGCTGGCGAGGCTTTCCTGCCATTGCGGATCAAACACGACCCCGGTATTGGCCAGGGCAAACAGCGGCAGGATGATGAAGGCGACGGGCTTGTGCAGCAGGTGTTCCATCTTGTGCGAGGGCGAGTCCTCCTTGCCGTTCCTGCCGCTGAAGGGAATGGCGAAGGCGAGTAACACGCCGGCGATGGTGGCATGCACGCCCGACTTGAGCATGAGGAACCACATCAGCGCCCCGCTAAGCAGGTAAGGCAGCAGCCGCATGATACGAAAGTGATTGGTGGCCACCAGTACGAGGAATACGGCCAGCGCACCGAGCAGGTAGGCCAGTGAAAAGTTCGTGGCGTAGAAGACGGCGATGACGATGATGGCACCGAGATCGTCCATCACCGCCAGGGCGGCGAGGAAGACCTTGAGTGATGCAGGCACGCGGCTGCCCAGCAGCGCCAGCGCACCCAAGGCGAAGGCGATGTCGGTGGCCATCGGAATCCCGGCACCGGCCTGTGTCGGGGTTCCAGCGTTCAGGGTGTAGTGGATGCCGGCGGGCACCGCGATGCCGCCGATCGCAGCAAAGATGGGCAGCAGCGCATTACGCAGGCTCGACAGTTCGCCGACGTAGAGTTCCCGTTCCAGTTCCAGTCCGATGAGGAGAAAGAACACCGCCATCAGGGCGTCGTTGATCCAGTGCTCGATGGTCAGTCCAGCCACTGGGGTCTGCCAGAATTGCAGGTAGGCCGGCCCGATCGCCGAGTTGGCGATGGCCAGCGAGACCAGCGTACAGACCACCAGCAGGATGGCGCCGGCCTTTTCAGATTCGAAAAACTCGACGAAGGAACGGGTCAGGGCAAGTGGCATGTAATTTCAGAAATACCGGTCAAAGTGGCAGGCCAAGAAATATCCTTTGGCCACGCTGGTGTCGCCTTATGTAAGTACAGCGAGAAACAACTTGATGATCACCGCATTGGCGATATCGATGAAAAAGGCTCCTACCATCGGCACGATGAGGAATGCCAGCGGAGAATGGCCACGGCGTTCGGTCACTGCTTGCATGTTGGCGATGGCAGTCGGCGTGGCACCAAGCCCGAAACCGCAATGACCGGCGGCAATCACCATGGCATCATAGTTCGCGCCCATGACGCGGAAGGTGATGAAAATTGCCCAGACTGTCATCAGCAGTGCCTGAGCGCCGAGAAGGATGAACATCGGCAGCGCCAGCGAAGCGAGTTCCCAAAGCCGCAGCGACATCAGGGCCATGGCCAGAAACAACGCCAGCGAGACGTTGCCAAGTACGGAAACACAGCGTTCGAAAACCTCGTAGCCACCCAGCGTCGACAAGATATTGCGCAACATGACACCGACGAACAGCACGCAGACAAAGGCAGGCAGTTCCAGCAGGCTCCCCTGTAGCGCACGCGAAATCTCATTGCCCAGCAGCAGGCAGACTGAAAACATGGCCAGTGTTTCTATCATCGCTGGCGCAGTGATCCGGCGGGTGGTGCCAGGATCTTCGAACGCCCCCAACTGTTCTGTGGTTTGATGGGGGGATTGATCCTGTGTCTTTCGGGCCAGATAGTGTGACACTGGGCCACCGATGATGCCGCCAAGTATCAAGCCGAAGGTGGCGCAGGCGATGGCGACTTCAGTTGCCGAAGTGATGCCATATTTATCGCTGAAGACGGCACCCCATGCAGCCCCTGTGCCATGACCACCGGAAAGGGTTATCGAACCGGCCAGTAAGCCCATCAGCGACGGCAAGCCGAGCAGGTTCGCCAGGATCACGCCCAAGACGTTTTGCGTGACGAGGAAACCGACAACGACCGCGAGCAGCAACAGGAGCGGCCGGCCGCCGCGCTTCAGGCTGGCGAGGTTTGCATTAAGTCCGATGCTGGCAAAAAAACCGAGCATCAGAGTGGGGTTCAGCGTGCTGTCGAAGCGCACCTCGAAGTCGAGGAAAGACTTGGCAGTGTAAAGTCCAAGCGCCACGATCAGACCACCGACAACCGGTTCGGGAATCGAGTAAGCCCGCAAGAGCTGGATTGCACTCACCAGCCTGCGGCCAACGAGTAACACCATGGAGGCGGCAACCAGCGTGCCGTAGCTATCGAGGGTAAGCATACAAAAGCACCAGAGGTGATCAGTGGAAGCAGTTCTTACTGCACTGGAACGGGGTCGCACATGGCATCAGACTATAAACGGCCAACGTGTATTTCCGGCGCTTTGACTGCTGCTACTTCATTCAGAAATGCCCAGAATGGGCAGACAAAAGCATGTGGACGAAAGTGAGCCGCGTAAGATCTCCCAATTGCAGGGAGTCAATCCATGATGCGTGTTTCAGGTTTCTGTCTTGCCATTCTTTTGTGGAGTACCACCGCAGTTTCTGCCGGCAATTCCGTCAGCTCGCCGATCGATGCGGTTACCCGGGAAAGACTGGTAACGCAAACTTCGCCAAGCGGCGTCACCATCCAGCGTTGGCATGATCCCGAATTGAACCCGCAGGATTATTTTTATGTCATCATCGATCCGGTGCGTTACTTTCCGGCCAATCCGCAGCCGAACGGACACGTCAGCCGGCAGTTGCTGGCCAAGCTACCGAAGGCGATCACGCAATTGCTCAAAAGCGAAATCGGCAAGCGCATGCCTCTCGCCGATCGTCCGGCACCGCGCACCTTGAGGTTTTCTGCAGCCATTACGGCGGTAGCGGCAGAGAACCAGGGGCTACAGGCACGGGAACTGATTCCGATTGCGCTGATTTTTTCGGCCTTCAAGCTGGCTGCCGGTACCCGGGCGAAGGAGGCGGTAATCGCCTTCGAGTGGACGCTACGCGATGCCCGGACCGGCAAGCTGCTGGCTGCCGGTTCGCGCAAGGGCATCGGTGAAATCCTGCCCGAAGGCGATGCCCCGATCACGCTGGAACATTTGCGCCCGGCGATTGACACCTGGGCAACAGACGCCAAGGAAGGCTTCACCCAGTTCATCCTACCCCATTAGCCGGCAAGGAGTTCGTCAAGCGCGTCATCACTTCGGGGGCATACAGCCGGCAGGCCTGTCACCAACATCTTCACTTGTTTGTCTCCTTGTGTCCGGGTGCAATCATCTCCACCCGCAGCGGATGCTGCATATCCAGATGTACATCGCTTTGCGGGAAGGCGATCGAGATGCCTGCTTCGTTGAGTACCTGATAAATCGCATGTCGAAGGTCGCTGTCAATGCGACGAGCCATCCGGCCGGGCGCGAGTTCCACCCAATAAACCAGCACCAGCAGCAGCGAACTGTCGGCGAAATCCTCGAAGAAGACTTCGGGTGGCGGTGCCTTGAGCACTTCGGCGTGTCGGGCAGCGACCTCGATCAATAACGCTTCCGCCTTGCGCGTGTCGCTGCCATAGGCCAGCCCGACGCGCACCTCGCGCCGGATCTGCTGGTTGGAATACGTCCAGTTGACGACCTGGTTCTCCAGGAAACTTGAATTTGGCACCAGCGCTTCAACGCCGTTGAAGCCCCGTACCGTCGTCGCCCGCAGATCGACCGCCGTCACTTGACCGGTCATTCCGCCCAGTTCGATGATGTCGCCGACGCGAATCTTGCGCTCGAAGAGGATGATGATGCCGCTGATGAAATTCTTGATGATGGTCTGCGTGCCGAAGCCGATGCCGATTGCCAGGGCGCCACCAAGGAAGGCGAATGCCGTCAGTGGAATACGCGCCAGATTGAGCACGAAGATGATCAGCATCACGGCCAGCATGATCATCACCCAGCGCCGGATGACTTGCGCCACTTGCGGATCGATACCGAAACGACGGATCAGCATGTCCTGCAGCTTGCGCACCAGATACGAGAACAGCCAGTAGCCGGCCAGGAACAGCAACAGGGCACCGACGCTCTTGCCGACCGTGACGCCGTAGCTCACCGTCACGCGCCGGCCATCGACCTCCGAAACATCCTCGACCGCAAAAAGCTCGTAGTTCCAGATGCGGGTGAGCCACAGGCGCGAGTGCTCGCCCAGGGCAGCCGCATGCTTCGCCAGCGATTGCTTGTCTTTCTCGGCCACATCACTCAGCCAGCGGGCCAACTGACGTTCCAGGCGGCTGGCCGCCTGCTCGACACGTTCATGGATGTCGGCACGCTTGAGCAACAGGGCCAACAATGCCCGCTCGTGCTCCAATTCGGGCGACCCGGCTTGCAGATTGGCAATGCGGTTCTCGTGTTCGCGGATGGCCACGCGCGTGACATCGCGCATCTCCTGCGACAGCCGCTTGCGATTGGCCAACCCGCTGTGTACTTTTTCCAGCGACTGCAGGGCAAGGCGGCGCTTTTCCGCATCCTCCGACGACAGGACGACAAAGCGATTTCCCCAAGCATCCGTTGTTACTTCCGCCAGCTGTTGCAGCCCGCGCAGGCCTTGCAACTGGGCGCTGTCGGTTTCCAACGCCTGCTCGAGCAAGCTGCGGCGTTGGATAATCGCCCTTTCGTCGCCACTCGCCGCTTTCCGGGCGAGCTTGTCCTGTTCTGCAAGGTGGAGCTGGTTGAGGGCCGTGGCCCGCTCGATTTCCGCAGTCAACGCATCACGCAGGGTGTTCATCCGCTTGCGTTGGTCCTCGAGTTCTTGAGCCGACAGGCGCTGTGCCGGAAGTACATCGACGATAACCGTGTGAAGGCTGTCGATTTGCGTTTTCAGGGTGCTGCTTTGCAGGCGTAGCCACTCCTCTTCCACCGACAGGACAGTCAGCTCTGCCTCGGCAACCTGCTTGCGCAAGCCGGCCAGTTCCTGCTGCCGTCGGGCGCGCTCTAGTGCTGTGCCTCCCCTTGCAGCGGACAGCCTGTCGGCAGCCAGCCGCACCACCTCGTTTGCCCGTTGCAGCTGTTCCAGCTTCTGCTGCTTTTCACCTTCTCGTGCCGTCAGGCCCAGATGCAGCGCCTGCAGCTTCTCGCGCAGTCCGTCGTATTCGTCCCTTAACGCATCGACATGCAAGGCCGAATATGGTGGCGCTTGGCCAAGTTGCTGCACCAGCGGGTTGGCGTCAATCGGTGGTGCCTCTGCCTGCTGCTGGCCTGCAATATCGCCAAGCCGCTTCAGCTTGTCGCCTTGCAAGGTTACCAAGCGATCGAGCAGGCGCTTGCGTTCGGTGGCATGCAGCGGATCGTCGGGTGTTGTCTCTGCGGCTGTTATTCTGGCCTGCTCACGCTGGCGTTCGGTTTCAGCGAGTTGGGTCTCGGCGAGCGCCTTTTCTTCGGCAATCGGCAGGCTACCGGTCGCAGCCGATTTTTGCGTAGCGGCCAAACCTGGCAAGGAAATCTGACCGGCAGCGGTCAGCGACATCCCCCACAACAGGACGCAAAGCGTGACCTGACGGACGGATTTCATATTTTCTGACGCCACCCGCCTGGACTCCGGTTCGGTTTATTCTGGCAGGGCATTCAGCTGAACCATGGCATCCATCGCCTCGGTGAGGCTGCCGAGCCTGGCAAACCATTTTTGCAGGATAGGTGCGATCTCGCCGCTCCGGTACAGACCGGCGAGCGCACGATCTACCACCAGGCGAAAGTCGGCGTCACGCCGCATCATCAACCCATAGGGCTCGTAGCTGAACTGCACGCTGGAAATATCGTACATCTTGCCGTTGCCATAGGTGAGGGCCGTGGTCAGCAAAACCGTGCGATCGGCCGCATATGCGGTTGCCGTCTTGTCATTCAATGCAGCCAGAGCTGCGTCGTGATCCTTGACGCGAATCAGTCGCGCGCCCAGTTTGGAAGCGGCGACCAGTTTGTCCAGTATTCTTTCCGTTGTCGTTCCGGATACGATGGCAAAACGCTGGCCACGCATGTCATCGACACTGAGCGGACGTTCACCCAGTCGATACAGCAGGCCAGCACCATCGACGAAGGTCATGAGGCTGAAATCGAAGTCGCTGCGGCGCATCAGTGTTTGCGTGCTGTTGCCGCATTCGAGGTCGATTTCACCGGATTTCAGCGCATCGAAGCGGGTATTGGCAGTGACGGGAATCCATTTCGTCTCGAGCGCGGGCAAGTTCAACTGGGCGGCGATTTCCTTTGCCACCTGCCGGCACAGTTCAACGCTGTATCCATGGGCCTTGCCATCACTGGCAACAAATGAAAACGGCGGGGAACTTTCCCGATAGCCCAGTTTGACGACACCGGTTTTCTTGATGGTTTCGAGTGTCGCTTCTGCTGCCGATGCAGGCAGGGCCAGCGATATCGCCAGCATCATGGCGACCGGCAATGAAGTCAGGATGTTCATTCAAATTCCTTTGATTGTTGATGAGCGGATACCTTCGTGCAGAGTGCACTTCAAGCGACCCAAATTCTGAATACCCGCCAATGCTATTTGTGAATAGAACAGATGCGTACCAACTGTTGCCCAATATGGGCGTCACAAGGTTTCCGCAAGTCTTGTTGTCTGTAAGAATTGTGCCAATCACGATCTACAGGAGATACCCAATGACGCGTTATGGTTGCAGGCAGATCATGCTGATCTGCTCCATGTTCATGCTGGCATTTTCCGTTCCAGCACAAGCACAGTCCAACCGTGTTGTGAAAGGTGCGGTGATTGGCGGTGTCATCGGTCTGGCTGCAGGCGACGGTATCAAGGATGCCATCGGCGGTGCCATCGTCGGTGGCGGAGTTGGCGCCATTTCGCAACGAGGTCATCGGGGCGAGCGTGCGCGCAAAGCGGCGGTCAAAGGGGCGGTGGTTGGCGCCGTTATCGGCGGGGTTGCCGGCAATGGATTGCGTGACGCCTTGAAAGGCGCCGTTGTCGGTGGTGCCGGCGGCGCCATCCTGTCAAATTGAACATTAAGAGGACATCATGAAGAAAATCGCAATCACCCTGCTGGCCGGCATGATGCTGATTGGCAATGCCGCTGTCGCCGCTGACAAGAGCGCCCAGATACCCAATTACAAGTTCGACAAGATTGCCCACTTGAGCTGTAAGGAGGCTTGGATTCAGGCAGACAAGTCGGTAGATAAGGCATTTGCCATGATCGAGACAATGACGGTCTATCTGCTCAAACAACGGACACAGCAGTTTCCGGACGACCAGGAAGCCGGTAACAAGTTTGGCAAGGGAATTGACGCACGTTGCAAATCTGATCCTGACCAACTGATGTTGAGTGCGGTAGATGGGTCATTGCGCGAGGTTCTGCGGCCCTGATCGTCTGTTTGAAAAAGTCGGCGCTGGCGGGACGGCGAGCGAATCGCACATCCTGTCGCGTCCCACCAGGTTTCGACACCATGGAGACAGCAAATGGGCAAGAAAAAATTTCGTTCCGTCCTTGAAGGAAAAAAGGCACTGATCGTCGGCATTGCGAATGAGCATTCGATCGCTTACGGGTGCGCTAAGGCTTTCCACGAACTGGGGGCCGAGGTTGCCATTACTTACCTGAACGACAAGGCTAGGCCGTATGTCGAGCCGCTGGCTAAAGAACTGCAGTCGCCCATTTTCATGCCCCTTGACGTGAGCCAGCCCGAGCAAATGACAGCCTTGTTCAAGGAAATCAAAAAACAGTGGGGCGAACTCGATGTGATCGTGCATTCGATCGCTTCGGCGAAAAAGGAGGACATTAAGGGCAAGCTGATCGACTGCTCTGCCGATGGTTTTGCCCTGGCAATGGACATATCGGTGCACTCGTTCATTCGTTTGGCACATCAGGGCGCCCCGTTGATGAAAAAGGGCGGCGTCATGTTTGCCATGAGTTACCACGGTGCCCGGAAGGTGGTTCCCAACTACAACGTCATGGGACCGGTCAAGGCTGCGTTGGAAGCTGCCTGCCGCTACCTTGCCTACGAACTGGGACCGAAGAAAATCCGGGTTCATGCAATTTCTCCCGGGCCACTGAAAACACGTGCGGCCTCCGGTCTGCGCGACTTTGATCTACTACTCAACGAAGCCATCAAACGGGCACCGGTTGGTGAGCTGGTCGACATCATGGACATCGGCTTTGCCTGTGCCTACCTCGCCACGCCTTACGCACGCCGCATGACAGGGGAAACACTTTATGTCGACGGTGGCGTCAATGTCATGGCTTAGCAAGCTTACCTTAGCCATTTTTTTCCTGTCGCTCCCTTCGCTGACGACAGCGCAGACCAAGCTCGTTATTCCGATGGGGTTCGTAGAAATACGCCAACTCATGAGTGACTACGACAACTACTGCCCGACCTGCGCCGTCGTCACCAATGTCCGCATGATCAATGATGATGGTGGCGATGTCGAATACAGTGGCGTGGACGGACCGGAGGACATATCCGGCAATACCGTGCTGATCCGGCCGATCATTTCGAGTAGCAGGCAATCCACCCGCATCGCCTCATCCAGACAATGGCGCATCACGGTGCGCTACGACAACGGTGCTTTTGCATTTTTCGAGCAACCCGAGAAACCCGAGATTCGCAAGGGCGATGAAGTGCAGATTATTGAAGGGTGCGTCCAGCTTCGTTGAGGCGTGCCAGTCGCGAACTAATGTGGCCCCTGCCTTTCGTCACAAAGTAATGCCATTTAAGCCCCCTGAGATTTTTTACCCATGAAATCGGCCATGAATACAAATCTACTTGCTCTGCTAGGCATTCTCGTTGCCGCACCGGTGCTGGCGGACAATCACGACACCTTGGGCGCTTGCCGCGACATCCAAAACGATCAGGATCGACTGCGTTGTTACGATAACTTCGCTAGTACGCCAAAACCACCGACACCGGCAACAGTTGCAGTCACTCCCACCACGCCATCCGTGAGCCCGGCGGCTGTTACCCAGTCAAGCGCATTATCCAAGCACTGGGAAATCGACCCGGAAAGCAAGCGTGGCATTTGGTCATTCCAGCCGCACAAGCCGAACTATTTCCTGATCGGGCGCCATACCGACAAAGTCAATCAACGTCCCTACGACGTTTACTTCAGTGCAGTTAACGACCCCAACATCGGGTTGGATAACACCGAATCAAAATTCCAACTCAGCTTAAAACTCAAGGCGGCGGAAGATCTGTTCGGACGTGGCATTGACCTGTGGCTTGGCTATACGCAGCAAAACCACTGGCAGGTCTTTAACAAGAACATTTCCGCTCCCTTCCGGGAAACGAACTATGAGCCGGAAGCGTTTGTCAGCATTCCGGCCGATTACAACCTTCTCGGCCTGCGCGGACGTTTCGTCAACCTTGGCTTCGTCCATCAATCAAATGGTCAGAGCCATGTGCTGTCGCGGAGTTGGAATCGTCTCTATGCACAAGCTGGCTTCGAATATGGCGATAACTTCAGTCTTACGGTGAAACCCTGGTACCGGTTACCCGAAAAGTCTGGCGACGACGACAACCCCCACATCACCGATTACTTGGGGAACTTCGAAGCCGTCGGCAGCTATCGCTTGCATAAACACACATTCAGCGTCCTGACGCGCAGTACCTTCGACTTCAACCGGGGATTCGCCCAATTCGACTGGAGTTTCCCGCTGCAAGGCAATCTAAAGGGCTATGTGCAATTCACTACCGGCTACGGCGAAAGCCTGATCGACTACAACCACCACCAGAACACAATCGGTATCGGCGTACTGTTGTCGGACTGGTTGTAATCCGTACGCCATCGAATAGGGGAGAGTTCCCGGCATGAATACGTTCGCGATGATCGGTGGCCTGGCCGGCGGCGTCGGCCTCTTCCTCCTCGGCATGGGATTGATGACCGACGGCCTCAAGCTTGCCGCTGGACCGGCGCTGGAGCGCATCCTGGCCAACTCGACCAAGACGCGCGTGCGTGGTTTGGCATCAGGCATCCTTGTCACTGCCTTGGTGCAATCGTCCAGTGCCGTGACGGTAGCGGCCATCGGTTTCGTCAATGCCGGGTTGCTCAACCTATCGCAGGCACTGTGGGTGCTTTTCGGCTCCAACGTCGGCACCACGATGACCGGCTGGCTGGTGGCGCTGGTCGGTCTGAAGTTCAAAATCGAGGCACTGGCACTACCGCTGATCGGCATCGGCATGGTCCTGCGCCTGACCGGCGAGAACAAGCGACGTGGTGCACTGGGCATGGCGCTGGCGGGTTTCGGCGTACTGTTTCTCGGCATCGATATGCTCAAGGAGACATTTTCCGGTCTTTCCGACGATGTCAAGTTGCCGGAAGGTGATGGCATCGTCGATGTAATGACACTGGTTCTGATCGGCAGCAGCCTGACGGTACTGATGCAAAGTTCCAGCGCTGCCTTGGCCATCGCATTGACGGCGGCCCAGGGCGGGCTGCTGACACCGCAGGGCGCAGCCGCCGTCGTCATCGGCGCCAACATCGGCACGACTGTTACGGCGCTAATCGCCGCCATCGGCGCGACACCGAATGCCAAGCGCGCCGCGGCCGCGCACATTCTGTTCAATCTGCTGACCGGCGGCGTTGCGCTGCTACTGCTGCCGTGGCTGATCGGCATGCTTGGAACCCTGCGTGAATGGCTTGACCTCGATTCGTCGCCGGCCGAGAAACTGGCGTTATTCCATACCGTGTTCAATATCCTCGGCGTGATTCTGATCTGGCCGGTAGCGGCCTCCATGACACGTTTCCTCGAAGCACGCTTCATGAGTAGCGAGGAAGACGAGGTACGCCCGCAACATATCGACAAGACTGTGCTGGCGGTGCCAACCCTGGCACTAGACGCTCTGGAACGCGAGGTGCGTCATCTCGGTGGGATTACTCTGCGCGCCATGAAGCACGTGTTGACCGTGCGTGCCGTGACTCTCGATGAGTTGGCGCGAGACAGGCAGGTCGTCGCATCCCTGAATCGCGCCATCGCCGAGTTCATCGTCCAACTGAACCGGGCCGGCATGTCCGACGAGAACGCCCACCGTCTGCCCGAACTGCTGCGCGTGACGCGTTACTACGAGGCAGCGCTCGAGCTTTCAGTGGAGGCGGCGGAAGCAATGCGTGAAACGACCGACACGGCCAGTGTCGGTCTGCCCATCATCGACGACTTTCGTGGCAAAGCAACGCAATCACTCGACGTCATCGATCCTCAATCGGGATTCGCCGATGCTTCGGCGAGAGAAGCCGCGTTGCGCAACACCGAGGATGCGTATCACCTGATGAAGGCTGCTTTGCTCGCGGCGGGTACGCAGGGACGCTTGCCGGTGGAACCGATGGATGCCTGCCTGCGTGCTGGCAGTGCCTTGCGACGTGCTTTTGAGCAGGCATCCAAGGCAGTCCATTACCTCGCGAGGAATTCTGAATCCCAAATTGGGCGTAGCGATTCGTCATCTCATCAGGTGAGCACCGGCAGAATGGCATAATCAGCGGAACGCTCAGATCTCATCAGGAAACCAGCAAATAAATGTCAAGCCGCCATTCCCAGCTGCATAGGACGAACTTTGCGCGTTACCTGCCGACCCTTGTGTTTGCCCTGGCTCTTGCTGGTTGCGGTGAAAAGCCCGCGCCGCCCGCTGCCCCGCCACCCGCCGTCACGGTGATCAAACTGGTGCCGCAGACGACGCCGCTGTCGGTGGATATTGTTGGCGAAATCAAGTCGCTGCAGGAAGTCGAACTGCGGCCGCGCGTTTCGGGCCTGATCCTCAAGCAGTTCTTCAAGCCTGGCCAGTCGGTCAAGGTCGACGAACCGCTGTTCCTCATCGATCCGCGCCCCTATGATGAGGCCGTGACCAATGCACGCGCCAACCTCGCCGAAGCCGAGGCCAACCTGGCACGCGTCCGCCAGGATGTGGAACGCTACCAGCCGCTGCTCAAGGACAACGCGATTCCGCGCCAGACCTACGACCAGACTGTCGCGCAGGAAAAACAGACGCAGGCAGTGGTTGATGCGCGCCGTGCCGGCCTGGAACAGGCCCGGCTTGAACGTTCGTACGCGGAAATTCGCTCGCCCATTTCGGGCCAGATCGGCCTGCAGCAGATCGAAGTCGGCGGCTTGGTCAGTGCCGGCCAGACGGTGATGGCGACCGTCTCGACACGCGACCCGGTTGCCGTTTACTTCAACATCCCGGAAACCGATTACCTCGCTTTCTCCAAGCGTATGCAGAAGCTCACGCAGGATCAAAAAAAGGACGAAAGTCGTCCGATCGAACTCATCCTCGCCGACGGCAGTACCTATTCCCTGCCCGGCAAGTTTGATTTTGCCGACCGCGCCCTCAACCCCGCGACCGGCACGCTCAGCCTGCGCGCCCTCTTTCCCAACCCGAACGACCTGCTGCGGCCAGGGCTGAGCGCGCGGGTGCGCATCATCCATGAAGTGGCCGAGAACGCCATCCTGATTCCGCAAAAAGCCGTCACCGAGATGCTCGGCAAGTACTTTGCCAGCGTCGTCGGCCCCGATAAAAAGGTCGAGCAGCGCCCGATCCAGCCAGGCCAGCGGGTCGGTGAACTGTGGGTGATCGAGAGCGGGCTGAAGGCCGGCGAAACCGTCATCGTCGACGGCCTGCAGAAGGCGCGGCCGGGCATGGCAGTGGCGCCCACCCTCCTGCCTGCAGGCAAATAGACCGCGCCGATTCGTCGATGGCCAAGTTCTTCATCTACCGACCGGTCTTCGCGATCGTCACCGCGATCGTACTGACGCTGGCCGGCATCATCGCCGGCCTGAACCTGCCGATCGCCCAATATCCGCAGATCACGCTGCCGACCGTCCGCGTCGCGGGCTTCTATCCCGGTGCCAGCGCCGGGGTGGTCGAGGAATCGGTGGCCCAGCCGATCGAGGAACAGGTTAACGGCGTCGAGGGCATGCTCTACATGTCGTCGAGTTCGTCCGGCGATGGCGCCT
>JACDZJ010000115.1_pt1 | contig 37251 bp, 38 predicted proteins | sample 7365721 | NCBI WGS metagenome assembly JACDZJ01 (sample SAMN15143480, study PRJNA637477) | pond metagenome | biome: freshwater wetland ecosystem [ENVO:00000243]; feature: pond [ENVO:00000033]; material: pond water [ENVO:00002228]; isolation source: pond water containing pink berries ... | reverse complement strand
GGGCCCACTGAAATTTCCGGCTCATGCTGCTAACTGAGGAAAATAGGATCATTCCTCCAGTTCGGGCGCGCCGGCGGGTGCCAGTTTGCGATACAGGGGGACCAGCTCGGCCAGCTTGGGGTGCGTGGCGTTGGCCCGGCGCGCCTGCTGGATGTAGCCATGAGCGCGTCCGACCGCGTCCAGGTCCATGCCGTTGCGATGCACATGCATCAGCAGGGCGAGCGCGGCGTTGAGGGCGATCTGAGCATTATTGGTCAGGCGGTCGGCCGCCTCGGTGAGCATGGCGATGGCTTGGTCGAGCTGGCCGGCCCTGGCCAGTGCCACGGCGTCGTTGTTGAGCTTGATCATGCGTTTGCGGGTGGCCTCGATGAAAACGGTGCCCTCGTCGGTCAGACCGGCTGCGGCAAACACGCCCTGCGCCTGGGCCAGCACCTCGTCGTTTTCGTGATGGTTCTCGGCGACGGCCTGGATGATCGACTTCGCCATGTCTGGCTGGCCGCCGGCGAAACAGGCCTGGGCGACCTCAAGGGTAGCCGATACGTCGAGTTGCGCCGATTCCTGAATCTTTATCGCCTTGTCGAGGGCGGCCATGGCCGCCACCGGGTTGCCGGCTTTGGCATACACCTGGCATTCGACTGCCGCCTGGCGTGCTTCCAGCGCCGGGGTGCGGGTGAAGGCCGTGCCCATCTCCTTCACGGCGGCGAGTGCCTCGGTGGTCTTGCCCTGCGCGACACAACTCTTGGCGAGGCTGGAATAGTCGTCTTGGCTTTTGAAGAAGCCGCTGCGATCCTTTTCCACCACGCGCTTGAAGGCGCTCTCGGCGCGCTCAAAGTCGCGGTTTTCCATTGCCAGGTTGCCCAGTTCGCGGTTGCGCTGGGTCGAGGGCGCCACCTTGAGCGCCTGCTCGACCACCTGTTGGGCGGCTTCCTTGTCGGTCCTCGCCAGCAGGCCGGCGAGCGAGTCATAGGCGGCCAGGTAGTTCGGGTAGGCCACCAGGGCTTCTTCGAACATCTGGCGCGCCTTCTGGTCGTGACCGGTGGCCAGCTCGGCCCGCGCGAGGCCGACCACGGCCCAGGGGGGGGAGCGTTGCTGCAGGATGCTCTCGTAAAAGCTGCGTGCTTCTTCCGGCTTGCCGGCGGCGAGGAGCAGTTCGCCCTTGTGCCGCTGGGCGTCGAGCGTATGGTGGCCGGCGGCGGCGATCATCTTTTCGCAGGCGGCGAGGGCCAGCGCCCGGTTGCCATTTACGCCCATGTGGCGGTGGATGGGAAACAGGGCGGTCTTCTTTTCGAAAATGCGGCCGATGCGGGTGCCGAGGATTTCTGCGGTGAACGGCTTGATCAGGTAGTCGTCGGGGGTGTATTCGGCGGCGGTGGCCACCTGCTCGTAACCGGTCTCGCCCGTGACCATCAGAAAGGCGGAGGACAGCGGCAGGAGCTGCCGGCGCCGCACGAGTTCGAGGAACTGCTGGCCGTCCGCCCCCGGGCCGAGGTTGTAGTCGCAAACGATCAGGTCGTAGCGGTTCTGGCCGAGCAGGGTGACCGCCTCCCTGACGTTGCGCGCCATGTCGCAATGCTCGAGGCCGAGGTCCGACAGCTGGATGCGGATGGCGGCGGGCAAGTCGGCGACATCGTCGATCAGCAGCCCGCGCTTGGCGCGGAGATCCGGACGGACGTCCATCGGTGTGCCTAGCGGCTGATCGGCCGGTAGCGCAGGCGGTGCGGCTTGGCACCTTCTTCGCCGAGCCGCTTCTTCTTGTCGTCCTCGTATTCGCGGTAGTTGCCCTCGAAGCACAGCCACTGCGAATCGCCTTCGGCGGCGAGGATGTGCGTGGCGATGCGGTCGAGGAACCAGCGGTCGTGCGAGATCACCAGTACGCAGCCGGAGAACTCGAGCAGCGCATCCTCCAGCGCCCGCAGGGTTTCGACGTCGAGGTCGTTCGACGGTTCGTCGAGCAGCAGCACATTGCCGCCCTGGATCAGCGTCGACGCCAGATGCAGGCGACCGCGTTCGCCGCCGGAGAGGTTGCCGACCAGTTTGCCCTGGTCGCCGCCCTTGAAGTTGAAGCGGCCGAGGTAGGCGCGCGCCGGCATCTCGAACTTGCCAACGGTCAGGATGTCCTGCCCCCGTGAAACGGCGTCGAACACGGTCTTGTCGTTTTCCAGCCCTTCGCGCGACTGGTCCACCGAGGCGATCTTGGCGGTGGCGCCGATGACGATTTCGCCGCTGTCGGGCGCTTCCTTCATCTGGATCATGCGGAACAGCGTCGACTTGCCGGCGCCGTTCGGGCCGATGATGCCGACAATGGCGCCGGGCGGCAGCTTGAAAGAGAGATTGTCGATCAGCAGCCGGTCGCCGAAGGCCTTGCTGACGTTCTTGAACTCGATCACCTCGTTGCCGAGCCGTTCGCCGGGCGGGATGAAGATTTCCTGCGTCTCGTTGCGCTTCTGGTAGTCGAAGCCGGACATTTCCTCGTAGCGGGCGAGGCGCGCCTTCGACTTGGCCTGGCGCGCCTTCGGGTTGCTGCGCACCCATTCCAGCTCGACCTTCATCGCCTTCATGTGGGCGTCGACCTGCTTTTGCTCGGTTTCCAGCCGCGCTTCCTTCTGTTCCAGCCACGAGGAGTAGTTGCCCTTCCACGGGATGCCGTGGCCGCGGTCGAGTTCAAGGATCCACTCCGCCGCGTTATCGAGGAAGTAGCGGTCGTGGGTGACGGCGACCACGGTGCCGGGGAAGCGGACAAGGAACTGTTCCAGCCATTCCACCGACTCGGCGTCGAGGTGGTTGGTCGGCTCGTCGAGCAGCAGCATGTCGGGCTTGGAAAGCAGCAACTGGCACAGCGCGACGCGGCGCTTCTCGCCGCCGGACAGGTTGCCGATCTTCGCCTCCCAGGGCGGCAGGCGCAGCGCGTCGGCGGCGATTTCCAACTGGTTCTCGCTGTCGGCGCCGGACACGGCGATGATGGCCTCGTATTTCGCCTGCTCCTCGGCCAGATGGTCGAAGTCGGCATCCGGTTCGGCGTAAGCGGCATAGATTTCATCCAGCTTCTTCTGGGCTTCCAGCACCGCGCCGAGGCCGGCCTCGACCTCCTCGCGCACGGTCTTGTCGGGATGCAGTGCCGGCTCCTGCGGCAGGTAGCCGATCGAAATGTTGGGCAGGTGCTGCACCTCGCCGTCGTATTCCTTGTCGACATTGGCCATGATGCGCAGCACGGTGGATTTTCCGGAGCCGTTGAGGCCCAGCAGGCCGATCTTGGCGCCGGGGAAGAAGGAAAGCGAAATGTCCTTGATGATCTGGCGTTTCGGGGGAACGATCTTGCTGACACGCAGCATCGACATGACGTATTGGGCCATATTCAGAATCCAGAAAAAAGAAAATCGAGGGCGGCGAGGATTTCCTCGCGTTGGGGGGAGAGGTTGGCGACGGGGGCTTTCAACTGCTGGCGTTTGATGGCCGCGAGTTCCTGGGTCATGACCACGAGGTGCTGGCCATCAACGGTGACGCTGGGATTCAGGCGCAACACGGGAATCTGGTCGATCACTTTCGGCAAGCCGAGCGGCGCGACGGCCGTGGTCGGCATGTCGCCGAGCAGGCCGGCCTGCAACTCCAACAGGTAAGGGAATCCCTTGGCGGCGGTATTGGGATTCGGGTAAACGTCCAGATGAGCCATCAGAGCAGACGCATCCCGTCGCTCCACAAACCGTCGCGTTCGATATGGCGGTTGTAGGCGTCAATCGCGGCACGGTTTTCTTCCAGCCAGCGGCGCTCCTTTTCCTTCTTGACGATATCGGCCAAGGCGGTTTCGAGCGTCTGCGAGAGGTTGATGCCGAGTTCGCGGGCTTCGGCGAGCAGATCGGCACGGATGCTGAGATTGGCGGCTTTCTTGGGCGCAGACAAGGCAATCTCCCTCACGAAAAATGCGCGGATTTTATGCGCATGACTGATGCGCGTCAATTAAAAGTCGGCGCTGGCGGGACGGCAGAGTTCGGCCACGACCGGCTAGTGGGATTGCCGAAGGCCACGTCCGTTTCAGACTGGTTGCTGACCTACAGTTTTTCAGCCGATCGCGCAGTGCCGAGCACCAATCGTGGAAAATTTCCAGGCTATTTCTATTTAGGCGGGTCACACCGGAACGTCATGACTGCAGAGGATGGCCCAAAAATCCCTGCCGTAGACGACCCGCTAATCACCGACAGCGTTTTGCCGTGAGACTCGCACCGGCTCCGAGCGTCGTCGAAAACTTTCGCAGCGACCTCGTCCCCGTTTCCGGTCGAACTTCGATACAACCAGAACGACCCATCACCAAGTTCGGCGAATTTATCCACCGACGCGCAACCAGAGACTAGAACGGAGATCAACAGAAGAGTGGGGATTAGGAATTTCATTCTTCGATGCTACCTCATCGGAAATGGTTGGGAACGGTCCGCTAACTTTCATGGCTTCGAAGTCACCCCCCAATCATGAAAACCCCTCGTCATTGCGAGGCGCGCCAGCGCCGTGGCAATCCAGGCCTTCGGAGTTCATGGATTGCTTCGCTGCGCTTGCAATGACGGGTTATTTCACGTTAATGTCTGGTTGGTCGGCAATTTGTGATCCCGTAGGGGGAACGGCGGAGGCTGAATGACCGCTGAGAAAATTTCCGAGCGTCCCTTGCGGGACGACTGTCGAAATAGGAATCCCAAACGCCAATGACCGCTCCCGCTGCATTGCCGATGAGGGTGGAAACCCGACTGTCTTTTCGGGGTCGAAAGCCGTCCCGCCGGCGCCGACTTTTCTCAGCCGGGTTCGATACGCGCAATCAGCGCGCCCTCGCCGATCATGTTGCCTTCGCTTACACAAATTTCGACAACCCGCCCGGCGTGTGGTGAAGGGATGTCGAGGGCAACCTTGCCGGTTTCGAGGGTGATCAGATTGTCGTCGTGACGGATCACGTCGCCGGGTTCGACATGCACTTCCAGCACCTGTACTTCCCCCTGTCCGCAGTTGCCGCAGGTTTCCCAACAGTCGGGAAACTTCGGCACGCGAACGTCGATCATCCCGTCTCGACCGTCCGGCGGATCACGCGGTTGAAAGGCTCGATCCATTCGGCGGCGAACTGGTTGTCGCAGGCATTGATCTCGGCGATAGCGCGCAACAGCGAACGGGTTTGGCCGCGGTCGCTGTGCTTTAGCATGACGGCTTCGAAGGCGTCGACGATGGCGAGCAACTTGGCGCCGGGGCAGATGGCCTCTGCGGTCAAACCTGCCGGGTAGCCTCCGCCATCGGGCATTTCGTGATGTTGGGCAACGATCCGCGCGGCCTCTTCCCAGCCGGGCATGCGCGCGAGCAGAGCGGCTGACTGGGTCGGGTGTTCGTGCAGTTGCTGCCGGTCTTCTGCCGCCAGCTTGCCGCCCTTGAGCCAGACGGATTCCGGCGTGAACATCATGCCGATATCGTGCAGGTAAATCGCTGCTTCCAGTTGGGTGGCGTCCATGGATGAACCGGCCGCCGCATGGGTGTCGAGGGCCAGCCGCAGGATGCGGTCGGTGCGGCCCTTGAACAGTGGTGAGCGCGTTTCGAGTTGCAGGGCAAGGCTGCGGAAAAAGGCCAGATCGGCACCCCGGTCGGTCGGCGGGGCGGCGAACGGGGCGAAGGGAGGCAGGCTGTGTCCGGCCAGCATGGGCTTGAAGCCGGTGACGGTTTCGATGGTGCTGGCGGCGCGCGTGGCGATTTCGCCACCCGGCGCACTGACCATGCTCTCCATGCCGCCGACCAGCTGGGTGAGGTTCAGGTGTCCGATATCGTGCCCGGTGTTGAGAGCTTCAATGGTCAGTTCGAGCCGGTCGAGGGCGAGCAGGATCATTTCAGCCAGCAGCGGGGTGAAGGCGATCTCGCCATCGCGGCAGCGCGACAGCAGGCTTTCGATCGGATGGCAGATCGCCACGCCGACCGGCACCTTGCAAATGGCCGCGTCACCCTTGATGGTGTGCAACGAGCGGAACAGGCGGGCAATCAGGTTGCGATCGGCCGGGGCCAGACGCAGGGCCGCGATGTTGCGTTCAATGCTCGGCACCTGGTCTTCCAGGGCTTCCATGAATTCCTGGAAGCTTTCGCGATCGAGAATCCGCGGTTGCAGCAGGTCGATCAGGTCGGCCATCGTGTGCTCCTCCGGCTAGAGGATCGGAATATTGAGTTGGTGCTCGCCCTGCTCATAGACCACGTTGGCGCGGCCGACGATCAGTGGGTCGAGCGGGCCGATGCGTTCGGTATCCTTGTTGGCATAGGGCAGACGATGCAGGATGTAGCGCATGGCGTTCAGCCGTGCGCGCTTCTTGCAGTCCGACTTGATCACCGTCCAGGGGGCGTCGGCCGTGTCGGTGTAGAAGAACATCGCCTCCTTGGCCTTGGTGTAGTCATCCCACTTGTCGAGCGAGGCGAGGTCGATCGGCGACAGCTTCCATTGCTTGAGCGGGTGCACGCGCCGCTCCTTGAAGCGGCGGCGCTGCTCATTCCGCGAGACCGAGAACCAGAATTTGATCAGGTGGGTGCCGTTGCGCACCATCATGCGCTCGAATTCCGGTGCCTGGCGCATGAATTCCGAGTACTCGGCATCCGAACAGAAGCCCATCACGCGCTCGACGCCGGCGCGGTTGTACCAGGAGCGGTCGAACAGCACGATCTCGCCGGCAGACGGCAGGTGCTGCACGTAGCGCTGGAAATACCACTGGCCGCGCTCCAGCTCGGAAGGCTTTTCCAGCGCGACCACCCGCGCGCCCCGCGGATTGACGTGTTCCATGAAACGCTTGATGGTGCCGCCCTTGCCGGCGGCATCGCGTCCTTCGAAGATGATGACGACACGCTGGCCGGTTTCCTTCACCCAGGCCTGCAACTTGAGTAGTTCGACCTGCAGGCGGTATTTCTGTCGCTCGTAGTTACCACGCGTCATCAGGTTCTTGTAGGGATAACCGCCGTCGCGCCAACCTGTTGCCAGTTCGTGATCGGGATTGACGCCGGCTTGTTCGACAGTCTGCTGCTGTTCCTTGAGCAGGCCGCGCAACAGGCGGCGTGCTTCTTCGGACGTGGTGCCAGAAACGATGTCGCGCATCGCGGCGAGGCGCGCCTGCTGGGCGGCATCGACCGCCTGGCCGACGACATTCGCCTCGATTTTCTCGGGCGAACCGGTCGGGCCTATGTCACCGGCGCTGGCGGAGCGGGGCTTGGCCGGCGCACGGCGCGGCGCGCGCGGCTTGGCGGCGGTGGTTGCGGCGGTCTTGGGGGCGGGTGTCTTGGGCGTGGTCATGGCGCGCTTCCTAGGAAAACAAATCGTCGAGAGGGTTGCGTTGTTGCGGCTTGGAAGACTCGGCGCTGGCGAGACGGCGCGGCGTCAGTTCTTCCTGGATATTGTCGAGGTAATAGCTCCACGGCGAAGCCGATTCAGAGAAGCGGCGCCACATTTCGAGCGTGATCCGGTCGTATTCGAGCAATTCGCCGTTGTCGAGTTCGATGCGCAGACAGCGCGCCTTCTCGTCGTAGCCGATGGCGCGCAGCCGGCCGGAGCTGACCTTCTTCATCTCCATCTACGGATGCATCCCGGAACTGTCGTCCTCTTCGGGCTTGCTTTCCGCGCGCGCCTGCTTCTCGCGCAGGCGGACATTCTTGTCCTCGTTGGCAAAGACGAAACGTCCAGCCAGCACGCAACCCTTCATGCCCGGATCGCAGGGCAGGTGGTTGATCTTCGTGCAGGTATCGTTGACTTCGTGGGGACAACCCCAGCCGCCGGCCATGATGCGAGTTCTGTGCAAAGGAGGCGAAAGCTTACCATGGCTAAGTGCGGCGCCAGATGGATAGAGTGAAGGCCGGATAAGTTCGTCATAACCGTCACGCCGCCAATTGCTGCACCCGATCCAGCGTGGCCGCCAGCCCCGAACGGGCTTCTTCCAAATCGTAATCCGCCTGCAAGCCCATCCAGAACGATGCGGAGGTGCCAAAGGTTCTGGCAAGCCGCAAGGCCGTGTCGGCGGTGATGGCACGCTTGCCGAGGACGATCTCGTTGATACGGCGCGGCGGCACGCCGATGGCGCGGGCGAGCGCGTTCTGGCTGACGCCCAGCGGCAACAGGAACTCTTCCAGCAACACTTCGCCGGGGTGGATGTTGGGCAGTTTCTTCATGACGGGCCTCCGTCAGTGGTAATCGACAATTTCGACCGCCGCCGCGCCGCTTGCGCTCCAGACGAAGCAGATGTGCCACTGGTCGTTGATGCGGATACTGTGCTGCCCCTTGCGATCACCCTTGAGCGCTTCCAGCCGGTTGGCGGGCGGAATGCGCAAGTCGGCGAGGGCAGCGGCATTGTTCAGCATGCGCAGCTTGCGGCGGGCGATGGCCTGAATTTCGCCGGGAAGTCGGCGGGACATCCGGCCTTGCCAGATGGCTTCCGTCTCCGCGCATTTGAAATCCAGAATCATGGCTGACTATAACGCTGTGCGTTATAGAGCGTCAAGCGATAGCGATGGTTCTCGCCGTCCCGTCAGTCCCAAGAAGGGGATTCCCTTCGGTCACGCCGACTTTTCAAGGGCGGTTTCACGCCCGCAAGCGCGCCAGCAATTTCCCGCCGAACAGATTGAACGCCAACCCACACATCAGCAGCGCGCCGCCGACGAAGTGGCTGGCTTGCGGGCGTTCGTCGTATACCAGCCAGCCGGCGGCGAGGCCGACGACGGGGACCAGCAGGCTGAAAGGTGCGACCTGGTTGGCGGGATAGCGGGAGAACAGGCGGGTCCATAGGCCGTAGCCGAGCAGAGTGGCGGCCCAGGCGAGGTAGGCGACGGCGGCGGCGGCGCGCGGGCTGAAATTTTCCAGGGCGGCGGCGATGGCCGCCGGGCCTTCGATGAAGTACGACAGGGCGAGGAAGGGCAGCGGCGGCACCAGGCTGGCCCAGACGACGAAGGCGAGCTGGTTGATCGGGCCGTGCCGGCCGAGGGCGCGCGTGACGATGTTGCCGGCCGCCCACATCAGCGCCGCCATCACGGTGAGGGCGAAACCGACGAGCGGCATGCTCGCGCCATGCGCGGAAGCGATCAGCGCAAGGCCGCCGCCCGCCAGCGCCAGCCCGGCGAGCTGGTGGCCGTGCCAGCCTTCCTTGAGCCAGAACGCGGCGAACACCAGGGTGAAGAAAGCCTGCGATTGCAGCACGAGCGAGGCGAGCCCGGACGGCATGCCGAGGTGGATGGCCGAGAACAGGAAGGCGAACTGCCCGACCGAAATCGTCAGGCCGTAGGCGAGATAGAAACGCAGCGGCACGCGCGGCGGGCGCAGCAGCAGGAGCGCGGGAAAAGCGGCGAGCATGAAGCGCAGCGCGCCGAGCAGCAGCGGCGGCACCTCGGCGACGCCCGCCTTGATGACGACGAAATTCGCGCCCCAGACCAGCACCACGATCAAGGCGAGGGCGAGGTCGGCGGGACGCATGGGGCGCGGGGCTACCGCCAGCGATTGATCGCGTCGCGGGTGTCCTGCGCGACCCGCCGCGCGGCGCTGGCGTAGTCTTCGCCTTTGCCGGCGTAGAGGATGGCGCGCGAGGAATTGATCATCAGGCCGGTGCCGGCGGCGGTTTTGCCGGCCTTCACCGTTGCTTCGATGTCGCCGCCCTGGGCGCCGATGCCGGGCACCAGCAGCGGCAGATCGCCGACGATCTGGCGCACGCGCGCTATCTCGCCGGGGAAGGTGGCGCCGACGACGAGGGCACATTGACCTGTCGTGTTCCATTCCCTGGCGATTTTTTCGGCGACCAGTTCATAGAGTGCCGTCCCGCCAGCGCCGATTTTTTGAAACTGGAGGTCGCTGCCACCGGGGTTCGAGGTGCGGCAGAGCAGGATCACGCCCTTGTCCTGGTAGGCCAGCCAGGGCTCAACCGAGTCGCGGCCCATGTAGGGATTCACCGTCACGGCGTCGGCCCGGTAGCGCTCGAAGGCTTCGATGGCGTATTGCTCGGCCGTGCTGCCGATGTCGCCGCGCTTGGCGTCGAGGATCACCGGCACGCCCGGATGTTTCGCATGGATATGGGCGATCAGGGCTTCGAGCTGGTCCTCGGCGCGGTGGGCGGCGAAGTAGGCGATCTGCGGCTTGAAGGCGCAGGCGAAGTCGGCGGTGGCGTCGACGATTTCGGCGCAGAAGCGGAAGATGTCGCCCTGCAGATGCGCGGGGAACCTGGCCGGATCGGGGTCGAGGCCGACGCACAGCAGCGAATGGTTCTTTACCCAGGCGCTGGCGAGCATCCCTGTGAAGGTCATTTCCAGGCGTCCTTCAAGGTGACGGTGCGGTTGAACACCGGGCAGCCCGCTTTGGATTCCACGCGGTCGGCGACAAAGTAGCCGTGGCGCTCGAACTGAAAGTGCTCTTCAGGCGCGACATCCCGGAGGGCCGGTTCGAGCTGGGCGGTGATGGTCTTGACCGAATCCGGGTTGATGTCTTCGAGTAAATCTCTTTCGGCACCGGGATTCGGCACCTTGAACAGCCGGTCGTAGAGGCGCACCTCGGCGGGATGGGCATGTTGTGCGGACAGCCAGTGGATATTGCCCTTGACCTTGTAGGTGTCGGCGCCCGGCGTGCCGGACTGGGAATCGGCGAAGTAGTTGCAATGCACGGCGACGATATTGCCGGCATCATCCTTGTCGCAGCCGGTACATACGACGACGAAGCCGTAGCGCAGGCGCACCTTGTTGCCGGGAAAGAGGCGGAAATAGCCCTTCGGCGGCACTTCCATGAAGTCTTCGCGCTCGATCCACAGTTCGCGGGAGAATGGCACCGCGCGCTTGCCCAGTTCCGGCTGTTGCGGGTGGTTGGGGGCGAGGCATTCTTCTTCCTGGCCTGCCGGATAGTTGTCGATGACGAGCTTCAACGGATCGAGCACGGCGATGCGGCGCGGCGCGGTTTCGTTGAGCACGTCGCGCTGGCATTCCTCGAAGATGCTGTAGTCGATCAGCGAGTCGGACTTGGTGACGCCGATCATCTCGGCGAACTTGCGGAAGCCTGCCGGCGTATAGCCGCGCCGGCGCGCGCCGACGAGGGTCGGCAGCCGTGGGTCGTCCCAACCGTTCACATGCTTCTCGTCGACGAGCTGGATCAGTTTGCGCTTCGACAGCACGACATAGGTGAGGTTGAGGCGCGCGAATTCGATCTGCTGCGGCAGCGGCGTGCTCACGCAGCCCAACTCGGCGAGTCGTTGCAGCAGCCAGTCGTAGAACGGGCGCTGATCCTCGAATTCCAGCGTGCAGATCGAGTGGGTGATGTTCTCCAGCGCGTCCTCGATCGGGTGGGCGTAGGTGTACATCGGATAAAGACACCACTGGTTGCCGGTGTTGTGGTGTTCGGCGTGGCGGATGCGGTAGATCGCCGGGTCGCGCAGGTTGATGTTGCCGCTGGCCATGTCGATTTTCGCGCGCAGCACATGGGTGCCATCGGGAAACGCGCCGGACTTCATGCGGCGGAACAATTCCAGGTTTTCGGCCGGCGTGCGGTCGCGATAGGGCGACGGCTTGCCGGCTTCGGTCAGGGTGCCGCGGCTGGCGCGCATCTCTTCGGCGCTTTGCGAGTCGACATAGGCATGGCCGGCCTCGATCAGCTTTTCGGCGAAGTCGTACATCGACTGAAAGTAGTTCGAGGCATAGAAGAGCTTGTCGTTCCAGTCCCAGCCGAGCCAATGCACGGCGTCGATGATGGAATCGACGTACTCCTGCTCTTCCTTCTCCGGGTTGGTGTCGTCGAAACGCAGGTGGCAGGCGCCACTGTAGTCGCGGGCGAGACCGAAGTTGAGGCAGATCGACTTGGCGTGGCCGAAATGCAGGTAGCCGTTGGGTTCCGGCGGGAAACGGGTGCGGACAATCGCATGCCTGCCGGCGGCGAGGTCGGCGTCGATGATGTTGCGGATGAAGTTGGTAACTTTGATTTCTGCGTCGGCCATGTTCTGCAAGGGGTTGAACCAAAAGCCCGATTCTACCGTCGCGACGTAGAATGCGGACCATGCAAGCGACCGCTTTTCTCGCCATCGGCATCGGCGCCGTCCTGGGTGCCTGGCTGCGCTACGGCCTCGGGCTGTGGCTCAATCCGGTGTTCGCGACCGTGCCGCTCGGCACGCTGGCCGCCAACCTCGTCGGCGGCTACCTTGTAGGCGCAACCGTCGCCGTGTTTCACCTTAATGCCGAGTTGTCGCCCGAGCTGAAACTGTTCGTCGTCACCGGCTTCCTCGGTGCGCTGACCACCTTTTCGACCTTCTCCGCCGAAGTGGTGCACCTGATCCAGAACGCCCGCTACGGCTGGGCGGCGGGGGCGGCCAGTCTGCACCTGTTTGGTTCGCTGGCGATGACCGGGCTGGGTATCTTCACGATTCACAAGTTGGCCAACTGAGTGGCGCAATGAGCCTGAACGAGGAAGAAACCAAGTACCACCTGATCAACCCGGTGCTGCGGGTCAAGGGTTATGACGATCCCTGGAAGCTCAAGCTCGAAACACCCGCCCCGGTCGAGCCGACCGGGCACAAGGGACGCCGCCGCAAGGGGGCTGGCCGCACCGATTACCTGCTCTGCGTAAAAGTCGGCGCTGGCGGGACGGCGTTGCCGGTCGGCGTGATCGAAGCCAAGGTCGAAAGCGAAGACCCCTTGAAGGGGATGCAGCAGGCCCGGGGTTACGCCGACTGCACCCGTTTCAAGGTGCGCCACGTCTTCGCCACCAATGGCCATCGCTATGGCGAATTCGATCTCGGTATGCAGATGCCGGGCGGGCCGTTTCCCTTTGCCGATTTTCCCAGCCACGACGCGCTGACCGCCCGCTATGCGCTTGATAGCGGCATCGACATCACGCAACCCGCCGCCATCCATATCGGCCTCACCGCCACCCCACGTCAGTTGCGCGAATCGAAGCACCAGACTGCGGACGACGCCGAGATCACCGCCAACAACCTTGGCTACTTCGGCGAGCCGGTCTATGAATACACCCTGATCCAGGCGCAGGAGGACGGCTATATCGCCGCCTGCGAAATCGTCCGCCTCAAACCCTCGGTCGATTGGCAGACGTTCACCCGCGACAACGGCGGGCCGGAGCAGAAAGTCATCGTCTTCTGCACCCGCGATCTGCACGCCGATCGAGTGCAAATGGCCTTGCAGCGGCGCTATGCCGCCTGGTGCCAGGAAGCGAGGCGTTACCCCCAAGGAACATTACGCCTTCAAATGCACCGCCGAGGGCGGGTCGGACCTGATCGAGCAGATGCACGGCTCCGGCGATCCGCTGCCCCTGCCCGAGATCGTCGGTGGCCAGTCGGTCAGCATCACGCCGCAAGGGCGTTTCATCCTGCAACGGCGCGAAGGGCGCGACGTGGCGATTCCGGTCGAGGACTACTGCCAGGAAATGATTGCCCGCGTGCTGCGCGAGGCGGCCACCCTCCACGATTTTCGTGGTCTCTGGGTCGAGACGCAGAAGCGCCGCACCCTAATCAATCACCTGCTCGGCGAGCACTACTCGCCCGACACCGTGCGCGAACTGATGCACATGGTCGACTGCGACCACTTCGACCTGTTCGCCCACTTCGGCTACCGCGAAAAAGCCATGAAGCGCGTCGAGCGGGAAGCGGCCTATCTCACGCACGAAGCGCCGTGGTTCGCCTCGGTCGATGACAAAGCCGCTATTGTCCTGCGCGGCCTCGGCCACCAGTTTGGCGCGGGCGGTACCGAAGCGCTGGAATCGGAACTGCTGTGGGACGTGCCCGAAATCCGCCGCGTCGGCGGGCTGGATGCACTGCGGCTGCTGGGCCGGCCGGCGGATGTGATGCGCGAGGCGAAGACGAGGTTGTTTGGGGTATGAGCCAGCATGTGACGCTTGGGTCTGTATTGACGGGCATCGAGGCTGGGAAGAGCTTTCAAACAAACGAGACGCTTGCGCGCGAGAATCAGCTTGGGGTCCTCAAGGTCAGTGCAGTTACTTGGTCTGCATTTCGTCCCGATGAAGCCAAGGCTGTTGTTGGCCACGAGCCGGAAGAGCATCACCGTGTTTGTTGTGGCGACCTGTTGATTTCACGGGCTAACACCAAAGAGCTTGTCGGAGCAGTTGTTCTCGTCGAGAAGGGCTACCCATTTCGGCTGCTCTCAGACAAAGCTTATTTGCTGTATGCGCTACGATCTGCAGCAGCACGTGCGCATATTGAGCACTTTGCCACGGGGACCAGCGATTCGATGCGCAATATCGCGCAAGGCGTAATTGCCTCGATACCCGTCAGTTTGCCTGCGCTCGATGAACAACGTCGCATCGCCGACCACCTGAAAGACCAACTCGCTGCTGTCGAGGAAGCGAGGCAGGCGGCGCTGGCGCAGTTACGAGAAATCGAACTGCTGCCTTCGCGCCTGCTGGCACAAGCCTTCAATAATTCTGGAGAGATGCATGCCTGACAAAAATATCGCCGATCAGCATCACGCTACCTTCGAGAGCATTCGTCATCTCGATGCGGATGGCAACGAATACTGGTTGGCACGGCAATTGGCCGATGTACTCGATTACTCGCAGTACCGACATTTCCAGCCCGTGCTCGAGCGCGCCAGGGAGGCTTGCCAGAACAGCGGGCAACCCGCCGAAGACCATATTGAGGATGTCCTCACAATGGTCGACATCGGCTCTGGGGCGAAGCGTCAGGTCGAGGACTGCCGGCTGTCTCGATATGCCTGTTATCTGATCGTACAAAACGGCGATCCTTCCAAGCCGGTAATCGCCAATGGCCAGACTTACTTCGCGATGCAGACGCGGCGACAGGAACTGGCCGACGATGAGAAGTTCGCTCGACTATCCGAAGACGACAAGCGTCTGGCGATTCGCAATGAGATGGCTCGGCACAACAAGCACCTGGCCGCGGCAGCCAAGGAGGCCGGCGTCGAGACCAGCCTTGATTACGCCATCTTTCAGGATCACGGCTACAAGGGCTTGTATGGCGACCTGGGCAACAAGGAAATCCATGCCCGCAAGGGCTTGAAGAAGAGCCAGAAGATTCTGGATCACATGGGCAGTACGGAACTCGCCGCCAATTTGTTCCGTGCCACGCAGACCGAGGAGAAGCTGAAGCGCGACAAGGTCAGCGGCAAACAGCGCGCCAACCAGACGCATTTCGAGGTGGGGAAGAAGGTTCGACAGACCATCAAGGAGATCGGCGGCACCATGCCCGAAGCCTTGCCGACTCCGGAGGCAAGCATCAAGCAGATCGAGAGCGCCAAAAAGAAACTGGCGAAAAAGTAGATATGAGAAAAGCAAAAGTCGGCGCTGGCCGGACGGCGACGAAGGCGACCACGCCGAGAAGCATCGCCTCCACCCAGTCCCTGTCCTCCTTCGTCAAGTCGATCTGTGACATCATGCGCCGCTCGAACTGCGCGAGCGCCTGGCAGTATGTGCCGGAGCTGACCTGGATTCTCTTCCTGCGCATTCTCGATGCCCAGGAGGAGCGCGCACGCGAGACGGCGGAAGCCGTAGGCAAGCCGTTCGCGCCAGCCCTCGCCGCGCCTTATCGCTGGCAGGACTGGGCCGCGCCGGGCGGAGCGCAGCGCGCGGCGCTGAAAACGCGCGTGGGCGATCTGTTCGCCTTCATCAACAAGGAACTGCTGCCCTATCTGCACCGGCTCGATGTGCTGCCCGATGGCCGGCCCAACCATTCGGCCAGCCCCAAGCAACGCATCATCGGCCGCATCATGACGGCGGTGGAACGGGTGCGCGTGGATTCGGAAACCAATCTATGCGACATCCTCGACCGGGTGCACGAGATCAGCATCGATCACATCGACGACAGGCATTTCTTCACGCTGTCGCAGGTGTATGAAGACCTGCTGCTGAAGATGGGCGAGAAGAATTCCGACGGCGGCCAGTTCTTCACGCCGCGCGAAGTGATCCGCGCGATGGTGCGCGCCATCGCACCCCAACCGGGAGAAACCGTCTACGACCCCTGCTGCGGCACCGGCGGCTTCCTCGCCCAGGCGTATGAACTGATGGCGCACACGCTGGGTGATGTGGCGTCGAGCACCGATCTGGAACGGTTGAAGACGCGCACCCTCTTCGGCCGCGAGAAGGAAAACCTGGTGTTGCCGATCGCGCTGGCGAATCTGGTGCTGCACGGCATCGACCAGCCCAACCTGTGGCATGGCAACACGCTGACCGACGCGCCGACCTACGACGCCCTGTTCGAGGATGCGCCCGCGACCTTCGACGTGATCCTGACCAATCCGCCTTTCGGTGGCAAGGAGGGCAAGGACGCGCAGAAGAATTACAGCTTCGAGACCAGTTCAACGCAGGTGCTGTTCGTGCAGCACATCCTCGGCGCCGAGGCGGAAACCCGCAAGGCTGAAGTCATTGCACTGAAAGACGAACTGGCCGCATTGAAGAAAGTCGGCGCTGGCGAGACGGCAATTGTGGCGTTGCGCGAGCGCCTTGCCGCCGTGGACAAGGCGGCGCTGGCCAGGCTTGCGGGATTGCTGGAGCCGGCGTGAAGTTCGATGCCGAAGCCCGCCGGGCCGCGCGTCCGGTCATTACGTATGACGAGGCGTTGCCCGTCAGCGCGCGGCGGGACGAGATCGCCGCCGCGATCCAGAAGCATCAGGTCATTGTCGTCTGCGGCGAAACCGGCTCGGGCAAGACGACGCAGTTGCCGAAGATCTGCCTCGAACTCGGCCGCGGCCTGAAGGGGCTGATCGGCCACACCCAGCCGCGTCGTATTGCCGCGCGCGCCACGGCCGGGCGCATCTCCCAGGAACTGAAATCGGAACTCGGCAAGCACGTCGGCTACAAGATTCGTTTTACCGACCGCAGCTCGCCCGCGAGCTACATCAAGCTGATGACCGACGGCATCCTGCTGGCCGAGACGCAGACCGATCCCCTGCTACGCCAGTACGACACACTGATCATCGACGAGGCGCACGAGCGCTCGCTCAACATTGATTTCCTGCTGGGCTACCTAAAGTCGGTGCTGGTCAAAAGAAACAATGAGCGGCACGATTTGAAGCTCATCGTCACTTCCGCGACGCTGGATGCCGAACGATTCTCAAAGCATTTTGACGGTGCACCGGTCATCGAGGTGTCGGGCCGGCTCTATCCGATCGAGACACGTTACCGGCCTTTCGACGAGCGCAAGGATGCCGATCTGAACGATGCCATTGTCGATGCCGTCAGCGAGGCCCATCGCGAAGGGCCGGGCGACGTACTGGTGTTCCTGCCCGGCGAGCGCGAGATTCGCGAGGCGGCCGAAGCACTCAGAAAACACCATCCCCCCGGCCTGGAAGTATTGCCGCTGTTCGCGCGCCAGACCGTGCAGGAGCAATCGCGCGTGTTCGCGCCGCATCAGGGCCGTCGTGTGGTGTTGGCGACCAACGTCGCAGAGACTTCGCTGACGGTGCCGGGCATCCGCTATGTCATCGACACCGGGGTGGCGCGCGTCAAGCGTTACTCGCATCGCAACAAGGTCGAGCAATTGCAAGTCGAAGCGATTTCGCGGGCGGCGGCCAACCAGCGCGCCGGCCGCTGCGGGCGGGTGGCCTCCGGCGTCTGCTTCCGTCTGTACGCCGAGGACGATTTTCAAAAGCGCGCGCCCTATACCGCCCCGGAGATTCTGCGTTCCTCGCTGGCCGGCGTGATCCTGCGCATGAAGTCGCTGCACCTGGGCGATGTCGAGGATTTTCCTTTCCTCGAACGGCCGGCGCCGCGCATGATCGCCGACGGCTATACCCTGCTGGCCGAACTGGGTGCCATCGACGAGACCAGCAAGGAACTGACCGCCGTCGGCAAGGAGCTGGCGAAATTGCCGCTCGACCCGAAGATCGGCCGCATGATCCTTGCCGCACGGGAGTTCGGTTGCCTGCAGGAAATGCTGGTGATCGCCGCCGCACTGGGCACGCAGGACCCGCGCGACCGGCCGCAGGAGCAGGCTGCGGCGGCCGACCAGGCACACGCGCAATGGAAGGACGAGAAATCCGAATTCCTGTCGTACCTGAAGCTGTGGCAGGCGGCCGACGAAGTATGGAAGCACGAGAGTTCGAGCAAGCAGAAAAATTGGTGCCGCCAGCACTTCATCAACTGGCTGAGGTTACGTGAACTGCGTGATGTGCATGGCCAGTTGATGACGCTGTGCCACGAACATGGCTGGAAGGAAAACCAGCTGCCCGGCAGCCATGACGCGATCCACAAGGCGCTGCTGACTGGCCTGCTCGGCCACATCGGCCTGATCAACGAGGAGGACAAGAACTACTTTGGCGCGCGCGGCATCAAGTTCTTCATCCATCCCGGTTCAAACCTGGTCAAGAAAGCCGGCCGCTGGATCGTCGCCGCCGAACTGGTCGAGACCTCGCGCCTGTTCGCCCGTTGCATCGCGAAGATCGAGCCGGAATGGCTGGAGCAGGTCGGCGCGCACCTGATTCGCCGCCATGTCTATGAGCCGCACTGGGAAAAAGGGCCGGGGCAGGTCGTGGCCTGGGAGCGCGTCACCCTGCATGGTCTGACCTTGCATGCGAAACGCAGAGTCAATTACGGTCCGCTGGACCCGAAGCTGGGGCGCGAACTGTTCATCCGCGGCGCGCTGGTCGAGGGCGAGGTCGGCGAGGATTGGTTGAAGAAGTGGCGCTTCCTCCAGCACTACCAACAACTGAAAACCGAGATCGAGCGGCTCGAACACAAGGCGCGCCGGCCCGACGTGCTGGTGGATGACGCGCTGGTGTACGCCTGCTTCGATGCCGTGGTTCCTGAAGGCATCACCACGCTGGTCGCCTTCGACAAGTGGCGGCGCGACGCCGAGCAAGGAAATCCCAAGCTGCTGTTCCTCGAGAAAGACCAGTTGATGCGCCATGAAGCGGCGGGCATTACCACCGACGCCTTTCCGTCCGCCTACGATCATCTCGGCCAGCCCCTGCCGCTCGTCTACAAGCATGACCCCGGCGCGACGGACGATGGCGTAACCTTGTCGTTGCCGCTCGCGGAGCTTAATCGCCTGTCGGCTACCGTGATGGAGTGGCTGGTGCCCGGCCTGCGCAAGGAGAAGGTCGTTGCGTTGCTGAAGACCTTGCCGCAGAAATATCGCCATCGCGTGCAGCCAGTCGATGCCTTTGCTGAAGCGTTTTGTGATGACGAGCATGATCGCAGTGACTCCTTGGCGAAGTCGCTGACCCGCGCCATTGAGGAAAAGATCGCCCTCAAGCTGCCGCTGGACGCCCTGCGCCCCGGCGAGTTGCGGCCGCACCTGCTGATGAACTTCCGCCTGCTCGACGAGCATGGCGGCACGCTGGCGATGTCGCGCAACCTCGCCGAATTGCGTGCCGACTACGGCGACTTCGCGGCCCCCTCCGAAGAAAAGGAAGCAGAAAGCCAGCGCCTCGACCTGCGTGGCCGTTTTGCCTTGGCCCTGAACCCACAGTTGAAGTTCGCCGAGAAGAGCCTGCCGCGCGAACTCGGCTTGCAGTTTCTGCCTTTCGGCAGCGAGGCCGAGTTGAAGGAGCAGGTCGCCGCGGTCGCGCTGGAGCGTACCTGCCTCGCCGAGCCGCTGGCGGAAGATTCGGCCGCCTTCGATGCGCGCGTCACCCAGGCCAAGGGCCGGGTCGGGTTGGTCGCACAGGAAGTGGCGCGGCAGGTCGGGTCGATCCTCGCCGAGCATGTATTCGTGCAGAAAAAGCTCGTTGCCATGCAGAAAACCTTTCCACAGGCGGGTGCGGATATCGCCGCACAACTGGCGGCGCTGCTGCCCAAGGGCTTCATTGTTGCGACCCCCTACGAGCGGCTGCAACACTTTCCCCGTTACCTGAAAGCCATCGGGCTGCGCCTCGACAAGCTGAAGAACGACAGCGCGCGCGATGCACGACTGCTGGCCGACTGGCGGGGCGTCGCGCAGACCTGGGAGCGCGAGTGGCTGGCCATGCGCAAGGCCGGGGTGGATGATTCTTTTCTGCAAGAATACCGCTGGCTGCTGGAAGAACTGCGCGTCGCGCAGTTCGCCCAGGAACTGCGCACGCCGAGCCCTGTCTCGGTGAAGCGCCTGCAAAAAATGTGGGAAGGCCGGGAGAGACACTGATGGACACTACTGCGTTTTTTCGTACCGTCTTGCGCGCCGCGCGCGATCTCCTGCGGCCATCCATCCTCGTGCATGCCCTATGGCCGCCGCTGGTGGCTTTTGTCATCTGGTCGGTGATCGCCTGGTTCGCCTGGCAACCGCTGGCCGCGTGGATCGTCACCACCTTGCCCGATTGGCAGATCTTCACCTGGCTGGACTGGATCGGCCCCTCGCTGGCCCACATCGCCGTGTTCTTCCTGCTTGCGCCACTGATCTACGTGACGGTCCTACTGCTGGTCGCCGTGTTTGCCCTGCCACGCATCATGGCCGTGATCGCCGCGCGCGACTATCCGGACGTTAGCGCCTATGGCTCGGCGCAGGCGGCCCTGCTCGGCAGCGTGGTCAATACGGTGGCCGCCGGGGCGATCTTCGTCATCGGCTGGCTGCTCACCCTGCCGCTGCTGTTGATTCCCGGTGCGGTGATCTTCCTGCCGCTGTTCTGGGCGGCCTGGCTCAACCAGCGCGCCTTCCGTTTCGATGCTTTGGCCGAACACGCGCAACCGCAGGAGCGTGCCGCCGTGATCGCCCGCGAGCGCAGCAGCCTGTATCTGGGCGGACTGGTGGGGGCATTGGCTTCCTATATCCCGCTGCTGAACCTGCTGGCACTGGCATTTACCGCTGTGCTGTTTGTCCACCTCTGCCTCGGCGGATTGCGCCAACTGCGTGCGGAACAAGGAATTGCCCTATGAGGACCTACGGCCTGATCATCATCGGCGACGAGATCATGCGCGGCAAGCGCCAGGACAAGCATCTGGCGAAGTTCATCGAAATTTTTGCCGAACGCGGCTTGCACCTGTCGTGGGTGGAATACCTCGGCGACGAACGCCCGCGCCTGATCGAAACCCTGCGGCGCACACTGGCGGGCGGCGACGTGGTGTTCAGTTGCGGCGGCATCGGTGTTACGCCCGACGACCATACCCGGCAGGCGGCTGCGGCTGCGGCCGCTGTGCCGCTTGAATTGCATCCTGATGCTGAACGCGAAATTCGCGCGCGCATGGCCGAGATGGGCCAGCCGGTCACCCCGGCGCGGCTGGAACTGGGCACCTATCCGCAGGGCAGCCGCATCATTCCCAACCCCTTCAATCGCATTCCCGGCTTTTCGTGCGGCGACCATCATTTCCTGCCGGGCTTCCCGCAGATGGCCTGGCCGATGGCCGAGTGGGTACTCGACACTTACTACGCCGACGATTTCCGCCAGAACGCGGAAACCGAAGCCGTCATCCTCGTCTGGGAAGGGCTGGAAGGCAATATGCTCGAGCTGATGCGCCAGACCGAGGCGGATTTTCCCGGCATCGTCGTGTTCAGTCTGCCGAGCTTCGGCAGCGAGACAATGCGGCGCCATGTCGAACTCGGCGTGCGGGGTGCTCCGGAAGCGGTTGCCGTAGCCATTGACGTTTTGAAGAGTGGTGTCGCTGCGCTGGGCTACAACTACGACAGCAAGTAAACAGTCGGCGCTGGCGGGACGGCTCAATGAGCGGCAAAAAAAAGCCCCGACCGTGAGGTCGGGGCTGAAACGGTTCCTTTGCGGAACCGGAGGAGGAGACGTAAATTGGTTGAAGCTTAGGCAGCCTTCTTGGCCTTCGGGGAGGAGGCGCCAACGGCCTTCACGGTCGCGGTGGTCGCGGCAGCGACGTTCGCTTCGGCCATCTCGGCAACCTGCTTGGCGGCCTTGTTCATGGTCTCGTAGGCCGAGTTGGCGGCAGCCAGGGCGGACTTGACGGCGGCGACGGCAACGTCGGAACCGGCGGGGGCGTTCTTGACCGCCTTGTCCAGGGCGCTGGCAACGTTCTTGTTGATTTCGACATACTGGCTGTCGAGGATCTTGGCGAACTCGTCCTGAGTCTGGGCGGCGATTTCGTAAACGCTACGGGAGTAGGCGATGGCCTTCTCGAAAGCGGGCTGGGCCAGGGCGGTCTGGAGGCTCATTAGTTCCTGAACATCCTTGACGGCCAGCAGGTGCTTGGCGTTGTTGACGCTGTCTTCCAGCAGGGTGCGGGCAGTGTTCAGGTTGAGGGCAGCGAAGCGTTCCGCGCTGGCGAAGGCAGTGTTCGCCATGGTCAGCATGGTCTCGACGTTGGCTTTGTTGGCGCCGACGAGTTGATCGGGGTTCATGTAAGTGTTCATGGTGATCTCCTGAATTGAGGTTTGCTAAGGGTTTGAAAACAATTTGAGGTTATGGTCAGCGTTATCGGTTGCTTATGTTGCAGTGCATCATGAGTCCAATTATAGGGACGGAAGCCTCGATGTCAAGGGTTTTTGTTGCAGTGCAACATATTTTTTATGAATGTCACTTATCTACCTATAAACATGGCGTTGGATATGTATTATTTTTCGGTGGATACGCATGATCCAGTTGATTTGCTGCATTGCAATATCCGGCGCCAAAGCGTGACTTTCCACCCCGGAGCCATTCGCCGGCAGGCAGGTAACAACAGTGGAAATTATTTCGGAGCGGCGGGAACGGGTGCAGTGGGGGAGGGTGGCGCGCTCTTGACGTTCTTCGGCTGGATGACTGCGGTAACGCGACCTTCCTTGCTGCTCGGACTTGCCCCGGGCGTCGAGCTAACCTGGTACTGCTCGGTCCGGCCGTCATAGACGATGTGGTTGCCACGCACCTCGTCCATGCCGCTCTTGACGTAGGCACGCACGAAAAACTCTGCTTTTTCGGCACGCGACTCATATTCGATGCGTTCGCCTTCGCCCTCGATGTAATCGTCCTTGCCTTCGCGTTTCTGGCGGAAGCGGGCCAGGCCACCTTCCCCCCCCGAGGCTACGCCCTTCTGGAAGCCTTCCGCATCCTGCGTAACGACCAATTTGGCGCTTCGGATCATCAGGGTGCCCTGGCTGAGGATGACATTGCCCTCGAAGACATGCACCCGCTTGACGTCATCGACGGTGACCTTGGCCGCTTCCAGCTGGACGGGCTTGTCACGGTCAGCTTTTTCAGCCTGCGCCGTGCTGACAGCGAACAGGCCGAGAGCGAGGATCAAGGACAGAGGACGGGAGAGTGGTTTCATGTCAGCGCACAGGTTTCGGTTTGGGCTTGGCAGCGGGGCTGGATTTTGGCTTGGCTTTTGGCTTGGGCTTCGGTTTTGCCGCCGGCTTGGGCGTGGCCGGTGGCGGAGCGACGATCGGGGCAGCGGCGGGTGGAGCAACTGCCTTGCCGCGGTTTTTGAAGAATACGCCATGAACCGCGCCTTCAAGCTCGTAAATAGCGGTCTTGTTGTTGGTGTTCATCCTGTTGCCGGTTATGTTCGACAGTCCCTGCGTGATCGTCGCAGGAACCGTCGTGGTGGCAATCTCGTCATCCGGATAGGTGTGCAGATGTTCGGTGAGCAAAACCGAGTTGGGCTTGCCGGCTATGCCACTGCGCGTTACCCGTACATTGCCTAAAAACTCGACATGCTTGGCGCCGCTGTCGAGCAGGGCTTTACGGGCCGTGATGTTGGTCGGCGGGGCGCGGTGGAATGTCAGGCGCGGGGCAAGCACCACCGTGCTGTCGTCATCCGGGTAATGGCGCAAGTGGTCGCCGAGTACGGTGTGCTGCAGGGCGCCCTCGGTATCGAAGCGCCGCAGCCGGAAATTCTCGACCATGTAATCGGGGTCATGCCGCAGCTTGGCATCGCCCCCGATTTTTTGCGGCCGGGAGGCGATGTCGAGCCAGAAGCTCAGCGCGGCAAGCAGGCCGGCCAGAACCAGGGGGAACAGCGTGGCGACCGGATGGGCCCTGGACGACACGATGAACCTAGTCGAGATAGGGGGCCATGATGCGTACCCAACTGCCCTGGGCGCGCAGGATCAGTTCGCAGACTTCGCGCACTGCGCCGCCGCCCGCTGGCGCGGCGGCAATGTAGTCAGCATGTTGCCTGACCAGGTCGTGGCCATCGGGCACCGTGGCGGAAAATCCGCAGGCCCTTAGCAGTGGCAGATCGACGACATCGTCGCCCATGTAGCCGCATTGCTCGAACGTCAGGTTTTCCCGGGCCAGCAGGCTGGTCATCGCCGCGCGCTTGTCCCCGACGCCCTGCATGACGATCTCGATACCCAGGTTGGCGGCGCGCCGGGTAACGATGGGCGAGTCGCGACCGGTGATGATGGCGAGCGTCACGCCGGATTTCGCCAGGAACTTGAGGCCGAGGCCATCGCGGCTGAAAAAGGCTTTCATGTGGTCGCCTTCGGGGCCGAAATAGAGGCGACCGTCGGTCAGCACACCATCGATGTCGAAGCCCATCAGACGGATGCCGGCAGCCCGCTGCAGTGCGTCCATCAGACTACCTTGGCGCGGAACAGGTCGTGCATGTTGAGGGCTCCGACGAGTTGTCCGCCGGCATCGATGACCAGTAACTGGTTCACCTTGTGGCGCTCCATCATCTCGACGGCCTCGACCGCCAGCTGTTCCGGAGCGATGGTGAGTGGGTTGCGTGTCATCACTTCCCCAACCGCAACCTGGCGCAGATCGCCGAGCTTTTCCATCGCCCGGCGCAGGTCGCCATCGGTGAAGATGCCGACCAGTGGGCCTGCGCCATTTTGAACGGCCGTCATGCCCATCGAACCCCGCGACATGACAATCAACGCTTCCGGTATGGAGGTGGCGACCATGACAACGGCAATGCGTTCGGCCGATTGCATCACATCGCGTACATGGGTCAGCAGTTTTCGTCCGAGGGTGCCGCCGGGGTGGGAGCGGGCGAAATCGTCTGCACCAAAACCGCGCGCATCCAGCAGGGCGACGGCGAGCGCGTCGCCGAGTGCCAGGGCGGCCGTCGTGCTGGCGGTGGGGGCGAGATTGAGCGGGCAGGCCTCTTCGTCGACGCGGGCATCGAGGTGGATGTCGACTTCCCTCGCCAACGAGGACTGCGCGTTGCCGGTAATGGCGATCAACTTGCCGCCGCGGCGCCGTACCAGCGGTACGATCGTCAGCAGTTCGTCGTTTTCGCCGGAATTGGAAATCACGATCAGCACGTCGTCGTGCGTGATCATGCCGAGATCGCCGTGCACGGCTTCGGCGGCATGGACGAAGTAGGCCGGCGTTCCAGTGCTTGCCATGGTGGCGGCGATTTTTCGGCCGATGTGCCCCGATTTGCCGATGCCGCTGACGATGACCCGGCCCTGGCAGGCGAGGATCAATGCGACTGCCCTTACAAATTCATCACCCAATCGATCGGCAATTTTATTGACTGCCCCTGCTTCGATCGCGAGGACGCGACGGGCCAGTTCGAGGATTTGTTCGGAGGCGTTAGGGGTGGTCATGGGACGGGCGGTTATGATTACCGGAAATTATATCGTTCCCCCCGAGAGGCCGGCTCTTCCCTTGACGCTTTATCTGATCCTCATCCTGCTTGCTGCCGCCGTCCTGGCGGTGGCACTCTGCCGCAGCCTTGGCCTGCCGCCGATCCTCGGCTATCTGCTGGTCGGTGCGCTGGCCGGGCCAAATGCACTGGCGCTGTTGCCGGACAGTGACAGCGCGCACCGCCTCGCCGAATTCGGCGTGGTGTTCCTGATGTTCACGATCGGCCTGGAATTTTCTCTGCCGCGCCTGTTTGCCATGAAGCGCATTGTCTTCGGCCTCGGCCTGATCCAGGTACTTGGTACGCTGGTCACCGTGGCAACTGGTGCGCTGATCTGGGGGGTGTCCTGGCAGGCCAGCATCGCCCTGGGCGGGGCACTGGCGATGTCATCCACCGCCATCCTGTCGAAGCTGCTGGCCGAGCGGCGCGAGTTCGATGTCGCTCATGGCCGCGAGGTGATGGGCGTGTTGCTGTTCCAGGATCTGGCCGTTGTGCCGCTGCTGGTGCTGATTCCCGCCCTGTCGCAACCGGTCGATGCGCTTGCCGGCGAGTTGGGCGTGGCGCTGACAAAAGCCGCCGTATTGCTTGGCCTGGTGCTCTTTGTCGGTCAGAGGCTGATGCATGCCTGGTTCGGCTTGGTGGCCCGCCGCAAATCGGGCGAATTGTTCATGCTCAATGTCCTGCTGGTCACGCTCGGTTTCGCCACGGCGACCGAACTGGCTGGCCTGTCGCCGGCACTGGGCGCATTTATCGCCGGCATGCTGATTTCCGAAACCGAATACCGCTATCAGGTCGAGGAGGACATCAAGCCCTTCCGTGACGTGCTGTTGGGCCTGTTCTTCATCTCTACCGGCATGATGCTCGATCCGGTCGCGATCTGGCGCAATGCCGGACAGGTGCTGGCGGTCCTCCTGCTGTTGTTTTCTGCCAAGCTGGCCGTTGTCGCTGCGGCTTCACGGCGGATGGGCGCCAGCCCAGGTACGGCGCTGCGTTCCGGGCTGTGGTTGTGCGCCGCAGGTGAATTCGGTTTTGTCCTGCTGGCGCTCGCCACCGATACCGCCCTGGTCGATCGCGACCTGCTCCAGCCGGTTCTCGCGGCAATGGTGCTGTCGATGATGTTGGCACCGCTGATCGTGCAGGTGTCCGACCGCCTCGTCTTGCGCTTGGTGGCCTCGGAGTGGCTGACCCGTTCGATGCAGCTGACGCAGATAGCGGTGCGGACGGTAGCGACCGAAAAGCACGCCATCCTTTGCGGCTACGGCAAGACCGGCCAGCATCTGGCGCGTTTTCTGGAGTCCGAGCAGATCGGCTTCATGGCCCTCGACCTTGATTCCGAGCGCGTGCGCGAGGCGGCCAGTGCCGGCGAGCCGGTCGCCTGGGGCGATTGCACGCGGCGCGAGAATCTGATGGCAGCGGGAATCGTCCGCGCCAGCGTGCTGGTCGTCACCTTTGCCGACCTGGCGACAACGCTGCGGCTGGTGCAGCGGGTGCGCGAACTGCGGCCCGATCTGCCGATCGTCGCCCGGTCACGCGAGGAAGAGGACGCCGAAAAGCTCTTCGAGGCCGGGGTGGCGGAAGTGGTGCCCGAGGCGCTGGAGTCCTCGGTGATGCTCGCCACGCATGCCCTGGCGCTGGTGGGCGTGCCGATGCACCGCGTCATCCGTCGCCTGCGCGAGTTGCGCGAACAGCACTATGCGCTATTGCGTGGCTTCTTCCACGGGGCTACGGATGCCGGCGAAGGCGTCGCCGATGCCGATCAACCGCGTCTGCATGCCGTGACGCTCGATGCCGGGGCATGGGCTGTAGGTCACAGCCTCGAAGAGATCAATCTGGAAAAAGTCGGCGCTGGCGTGACGGCGATCCGGCGGCGTTCGCAGCCAATAGTCGCGTTAGCGCCGGATACCCGCCTGCAGGCGGGTGATGTGGTCGTGATTCGGGGAAGTGCAAAAGCCGTGGCGACCGGCGAAGAACGGTTGTTGCAGTCCCCGTGATGCTCAATGGGTGGGGGAATTCTTGGCAAGCACGACGAGCGCCAATCCAATGAGCTTGCGATGCCCCGGTTTCAGGCTGGCATTGCCAGCCGCAGCTTCAAGCAATTGCTTCAGCACGCGTTTCCCCGTCGGGGTAATGGTTCCCTCAATCAGTGGGTTCATCAAAACGCTCAGGATGTTGTGACCATAGGCCGACAGCGGATAGGTCTTCAGTCGGGTCAGCACATCCTGTAGCAATGCCGGGTCGGGCTCCTCCCCAAAGGCGTTGACTTTCAAGTTAAGAACGACCATCAGATAGCCTGCCTCGCGCGTGTTTAATGTGCTCGCCTTCATCAGGGGCGGAATTGCTTCTCGAAGCATGCCTTGCGTCGTTAGGTAATTCGAGTAATCCCCCCAGGCCCGAGCCGAGGTCGGTACGTTGTTCAGGGTATGTGCAAAGAAATTGTTGGCGGAAGACCAGGCGGTGACGCGCTCGTGCAGTGGCCAGGCAAGAACGAGGGGAATGCCGATGAGCAATGCTTTGCTGATGTTCGCCCCACGTCCCGGTTGCTGTGCGAACTGCCAAAGTTGCGCGCCGACGCCGAAGGTGAGACCGAAGGCGGGGAGGTAGTTGCGGTGTTCAAAACCGAGTTCTAACGGGATGGTGGTCGATTCAAGCAGATGACCACCGAGGAACCAGAACACCGCAAAGGCAAATAGGGGTGCGCGATTACGCCACACACATGCAACTGCTGCGCCAAGCAGCACGAGCCAGAAAGCGATTGCGCCGAGCGTGGCTGGCGGGTCGAGCAGGCTGCGTGAGGCAAGGATATTGTCGTAATAAAACGGCATGCCCGCTGGGTCCGGCCAAGCGAACTGGACGAGATAAGTAAAGAGCAGGCGTGGCTCGGTGAGCATCCGCTCGGCGGGAGTAAAGTCTCTGACGCTGCCGATGCTGTTCAGTCCCAGGCCGAGGGAGATCAGATAGCCGAGCAGCGCTAGCGTTGGTACTATCAGTGATGTCGCCAAGAGCAGGCGGGCTGTCCTCATCTTTGCTGGCATGGCAAAGCGAAAGAAAACGACTTCCACAACCAGCAGCAATACAGGCAACAGCGCGCCATTTTCTTTGCTGAGCAGGGCGCCAGCGAGCAGGGGCAGCAGCAATGCGGCGCGCCATGCGCTGCCGCGGGCATCGCCGGCCAGCAGGCGGTTACGTAAATTGATATAGACCCAGACGGCTGCCATCACGAACAGCATGGCCAGTTGGCTCATGCGTTGTACGGCATAGAGGACAGTAGAGACGTGCTGGGGGTGTAGCGCCCAAATGGCGGTGATCAGTAATGGGCCCTGCCAGCCGCAATTCGCAGTTTTACCCTGCCACAGCGACAGGCGCGCCATCAAAGCGCGGCTGACAAAAAAGACCAGCATCGTGATGGCGACATGAATCAGGATATTGGTGAACTTGAAAGATTCGGGCCGCAGTCCGCCCACAGCATAGTCAGCGGCGAAGCTGGCCATTGCAAGCGGTCGCCCCAGTGGCCCCGCTTGGCTTGAAAATGCCGCTTGAAGTAGCTCATCAATGGTGATGTTGGGGAGTTGGATGGCCTGGTTGTTGAGGATCGTCCCGGTATCATCAACGAGAAACGGCCCATGAATTCCAAGCATGTATAGCCGAAAAAGTATCAGGCCAAACAAGGTTGTGACCAAGTACTGGAATTTCAGGCCAAGAGAATTTCTCATTGAATGCTATCCGCCGAAAAGAAAAAACCCGCCGAAGCGGGCTTTGTGAGCGGTGCCAAGGTCCTGTTAGAGAGCCATGCAGACTGTGTAAGACGATGCGTCATCCACGGCTGCAACGTTTGCTTTTGCAATGACTGCCGCTGTTTGATCCCAGGATTGGTTATCAATTATACGAACTGAACCCGTAGCAGGAGCCCCATCATCCATTGTGAGGTCAAGCTGTTTGGCAAATTTTCCAAGTATGTTGGTTGAGCAAACGATGTAAGTACCGGTCAAACCTGCTACTGGTGTATTCGTGCCGCTTGTGATCCCGACATGTCCACCATCCGCATTTTGCGGTACAAAAGTCTTAACAGCATTAGCGTCAGTTGGTGCCGAAGTAGCTCCTGCTGCAAGACCGGCCAAGCGAACGTGTTGCCAGAACAACACCGACTCAGCCGTTATGGACGTTGAGTTCCACGCCCCGTTGATAACGCCGTTGCCAACGCTCGCACCAGTTGCGGGAACCACGGTTACCCCGCCGACCGCAGAGCCAAGGTGAGTAGTGGCAACCGCCGCATCATCACCCGGCAATGCCTTGAACTTGTCCTGATAACCATAGATAAACAGCGGAATATTGCGGAAGTCAGTCGCGAAATTCTTCACTTTCGCACTATTGATCAGTTCCTGCCCCTTCAGCACGCCGCCCAGCAGCAGGCCGATGATGACCAGCACGATGGCGATTTCGACGAGGGTAAAACCAGCTTGTTTTTTCATTTTTTTTCTCCACCGAAAGATATAACTCGCAGAAATAATAGCATTTATTGTGCCATTTCTTGATTGAGCCACTTCAGCCGGTAATTTCGTTCTTTTTGGAGGGGCTTGGCCCCAAAGTTGCCAATACAGAAAATTACTTGCTCCTTGATGTGTCTGGATTTCGACAGTTTGTCGGGGTTCGGTCACTCAGGGTCTAGAATCCTCGCCCAACTTCGCTATGCCGGCCATCCACCTCAATCCCTCGCTGCGTGCCCGCCGCTGGATCTTTCTCGGATTCCTGGTGGTATTGCACCTGAGCTTCCTGCTCGGACCGGATTCGCAGTTCGGTCGCCTCCTCTTTCTTGTTCATATTGGCGTGGGCCTGCTCTGGCAGCCCTTCATCCAGCCAGGCAGGCAACTCGGATTTGTTGGTTCCGCCATGGTGGTCGCGTTTGCCGGTTTGCTCTCCTACTCCCTCAACTGGGGACTGCTGGTCCTCTGGACCATGCTGCTGACCGGCGTGGTAGGCGGCAAGGTGTTTCTTTTTCCGAATCGTTCGGAGCGGCTGTTTCATCTGATCGGCCTGGGCTACCTGACGACAGCGTCGTTCGCTCTGTTGCTGCCGCATTCTCTGGCAGCTTCTCGCTTGGCCGAACCCATACTGAGTAATATGGTGCTGTATCTGTCGCCCGTAGTCTTCCTGTTCATGGCGGTATTACCGGTGGGTTCGGTGAAAACCTTCGAACGGGCCGAGATCGTCGATTACGTTTACGGTGTGCTGGTATTCCTGTTGCAGGCGGTGATCGCGCTGGGCAGCATCAGCTTTGCCTTGCTGTTCAATGTCCCCTATTTCGAGTCGCTGCTGGTCGCTCTTGCGGTGGTCTCAATGCTGTTACTGGTGCTGGGACTGATCTGGGATCCGCGTTCGGGTTTTGGTGGCCTGGGCAGCGCGGTGGCGCAGCACGTCATGTCGCTGGGCCTGCCCATCGAGGATTGGCTCGAGTCGATGGCGGAACTGAGCAAGCAGGAGGCCACCCCCGAACGCTTCCTTTCCTTGGCCTGCGCGGAACTGCCGGAGCGCCTGCCGGGGGTAGTCGGTGGCGAGTGGTCGGCGCTGGCTGGACAGGCGAGATTCGGTGAGACGGGTAAACACCGTTTGCAGTTTACGCACGGCTATCTAAGCTTGGAACTGGAGACACAGACGCAGCCCAGCCCAAGCTTGCGGTGGCATTACGATCTGGCCACCCGCCTGTTGGCTGAGTATTACCTGGGCAAATGGCGTGCGCAGGAACTGCGGCGTCTCTCTTATATCGAAGCGATTCATGAGACCGGTGCGCGCCTGACCCATGACGTCAAGAACCTGTTGCAGACGCTGGATACCTTGTGTCTGGCAGCGGAGCAGGAGGGTGCCACGCCCTCTCTCCGCTTCAATGCCCTGTTGCGTCGCCAGTTACCGGAGATTTCGGTCCGGCTGAGGCAAACCTTGGAAAAACTTTCCGCCCCAGGGCGGCCCGAACCCCCCTTACCGATGGAGGCGGTTGTATGGCTGGCGGCTTTGCAAAATCGCTACGCCGACAGTGGAGTCAGTTTCATTGCGGTGGAGAATCTGGGTGGGGTGGAGATTGCCGATTCGGCTGTTTTTTCGAGTATTGCCGAAAACTTGTTGCAAAACATTGTCGCCAAGCGGCGCATTCAAACAGGTATCGCGGCGGAGGTTCGGATTGAGGTGATGGACGAACGGCCCGTGCTCGAAGTACAAGATAGTGGGGCTGCCATTCCGGACGAACTAACTGGGCAGTTGTTCTACCAGCGGGTACCCTCCGAAAACGGCCTGGGGGTGGGGCTGTACCAGTGTGCGCGGCTGGCCACCGCAGCCGGCTACCGGCTCAGCCTGGCGAAAAATCGAACCGGTTGCGTCTGCTTCAGACTGGCGCCGCAGGAAAGCTAAACGACAGCGACGCCTTTGCGTCCGATCAGGCGATAGACCGTCATATTGCCCTTGCCCTTGAGGTAGATCGTTTGCGGTTCGTGAAAGTCGAAGCGATCGGCAAGGCGGCGGTAGGTGGCTGTATCGCACTGGATCATGTCGGGGCCCCCTTCGCTGGTGATGCGGCTGGCGAGATTGACCGTATCGCCCCACAAGTCGTAGATGAATTTCTTTTTACCAACGACACCCGCGACCACCGGGCCGGTGCCAATGCCCATGCGCATTTCGAGATGAGAGGCGTTGACGACGAAATCCTGATGCAGTAACGCGTGCATGTCCAGAGCCAGATCGGCGATGGCGGCCGAGTAGTCGTCGTTCGCAGTATTGATGCCGCCCGCCACCATATAGGCGTCGCCGATGGTTTTGATCTTTTCGAGGCCGTATTTTTCCGCCAGATCGTCGAAGGCTGAAAAGATGCTGTTGAGCATCGCGAACACCTGGCTCGGCGTCATGTTGGCGGCGACATGCGTGAAGTTGACAATATCGGCGAACATCACCGAGGCATCGGCAACGCCGTCGGCGATGGTTTGCTCGGAGTTCTTCAGTCGCAAGGCGACGGGGGCCGGCAGGATGTTGAGTAGAAGCTTTTCGGAACGATCCTGTTCGTGCTGGAGGGATTTGTGAGCATCGACGAGCCGGGTCTGCGCTTTGTTCTTTTCCTGGATCGAGAAGCGCAGCATGGCGTAGATGATGCTCGCGACGGAGATGAAATTGAGCTCGAAGAAAATTACGCTGGTACTCAATGGAGCGGCCAGTTTACCTGCGGAGGTGGGGTCGAGTAGCAGGTAATCGAAGAAGCCTGACATCATCGTGAACACCACCCAGGCAAAAAACCAGGCCAGTGAGTCGCGCACGCCAAAACACAGGATGGCGCCGACCGGTGCAAGCAGTCCCCACAGGATGATGCCACTGGAACTGATGAAGTTGCCGATGCTCCACTGGATGGCGAAGGGGGCGAACAGAAACAGACCCAGTTGTGTGACGCGAAAAAAATTGAAATTGCGCGTGGCAATGTAGGCCAGCACGTTGGCTGCCAGTGCCAACTGGTATAGATAGGGGTAGGTGATCGGAAACTGTGGCCCGAGGACCCAGTAGATGGAAAGCCAGGCCATCGAGGCGACACTTACCAGGCCCGTGGCGAACATCAACAACTGCTTGTTGAGGCGGGTTTCCTCGCTGTCTCCTGGCTCGATGCCGGCATTGCGCAGGCGATCGAGATAATCGCATTGGCTGAAGTTATGTGGGGGTGATGTCATACCGGGTCAACTGCTGAATGCATGGTGGAGTAGTTTCGCAGGAACCGGGCCTGCCGGTCAAGGCGGCTTATGGATACGCTATCCTTATGGCTGTTGAAATTCAGGCAGACCGTCCATGAGCAACCCTCTTCCCATCGCCCGATCAGGCAACGACGAACTTTTCCTCCTGCCGGCCCTTGCCAACCGCCACGGCCTGATTACCGGCGCCACCGGCACCGGCAAGACCATCACCCTGCAACGGCTGGTCGAGCAGTTTTCCGCCATCGGTGTGCCGGTGTTCATCGCCGATGTAAAGGGCGACCTTTCCGGCTTGGGCGCGGCGGGTGTCGCCTCCGACAAACTGCAAAAGCGGCTCGACAATCTTGGCGTGACCGACTGGCTGCCGCGCGCGAATCCCGTGGTGTTCTGGGATGTCCTGAGTGCATCGGGTCATCCGGTGCGGGCGACGGTCTCCGACATGGGGCCGCTGCTGCTGGCACGTTTGCTGGGGCTGAACGAAACGCAGGAAGGCGTGCTACAGATCGTCTTCCGTGTTGCCGACGACAATGGCCTGCTGCTGCTCGATCTCAAGGACCTGCGCGCCATGGTGCAGCACGTCGGCGACAACGCGGCGAGCTTCAAGACGCAATATGGCAATATTTCGGCAGCTTCGATCGGCGCCATCCAGCGGGGATTGCTGACGCTCGAAGAGCAGGGCGGCGACAAGTTTTTCGGCGAGCCGATGCTCGACATCGCCGACCTGATGCAGACCGCCGACGGTGGGCGTGGTGTGGTGAACATCCTCGCCGCCGACCAGTTGATGAACTCGCCCAAGCTTTACGCGACCTTCCTGCTGTGGCTGCTGGCTGAACTGTTCGAGCAACTGCCCGAGGCGGGCGACCTCGAAAAACCCAAGCTGGTGTTCTTCTTCGACGAGGCGCACCTGCTGTTTGCCGATGCGCCGGCCGCGTTGGTCGATAAGGTCGAGCGGGTGGTGCGGCTGATCCGTTCCAAGGGCGTGGGCGTCTATTTCGTCACGCAGAATCCCCTCGACGTGCCCGACAAGGTGCTCGGCCAACTCGGCAACCGCGTGCAGCACGCGTTGCGTGCCTTCACGCCGCGCGACCAGAAGGCCGTCAAGGCGGCGGCCGAGACGATGCGCGCCAATCCGGCCTTCGATGCCGCTGCGGCCATCACCGAACTGGGCGTCGGCGAGGCGCTGGTGTCCTTTCTCGATGACAAGGGCCGGCCGGCGGTGGTCGAGCGTGCCTTTGTGCTGCCGCCAGCCTCGCGCCTCGGGCCGCTGACGCCGCCAGAACGAGGGGTGGCGATCCGGTCCTCGGTGCTGTACGGCCACTACGAGAAAACCGTCAATCGTGAATCCGCCTACGAAAGACTCAATGCGCGCGTCGCCGAAACGGCGGCTGAAGCGCCCCCACAAAAAGTCGGCGCTGGTGGGACGGCACAGGAAGATGGCAGCATGATCAATGACTTGCTGTTCGGACGTACCGGCCCGCGTGGCGGACGTACCGACGGGTTGGCTCAGACGATGGCCAAGACCGTGGTGCGCACCATCGGCTCACAGGTCGGTCGCGAGATCATGCGTGGTGTGCTTGGTTCGCTGCTGGGCGGACGCCGCCGCTAGATCATGCCGAGCGGTCATCGTGCCGGCCTCGCGCTGGCGATCCTGGCTGCCTTCGGTTTTTCGTTCAAGGCCATCCTCGTCAAACTGGCCTATCCCTATGGCGTGGACGCCATCACCCTGCTGGCACTGCGCATGGCCTTCGCCCTGCCGGTGTTCCTCTGGGTTGGCCTCACAGCCTCGCGTGGCGCGCCCGGCCTGTCGGCACGTGATTGGCTTGGAGTCGGCGTCATGGGGCTGGCCGGCTATTACGGCGCCAGCATCTTCGATTTCCTCGGCCTGCAATACATCTCTGCCGGCCTCGAACGGCTGATCCTGTTCACCTACCCGACGCTCACCCTGCTGTTCGGCATGTTCCTGGCGCGGCGCGTCGCCAGTCGGCGCGAAGTTGGTGCCCTGCTGCTTTGCTATGTAGGCATCGGTGCCGCTTTCTGGAGCGACCTCGAATTCGCCGCCGATGCCACGACCATCTGGCTTGGTAGCGGGCTGGTATTCGGCTCGGCCGTCTGCTATGCCGTCTACCTGACCGGTAGTGCACCGCTGATCGCTCGGCTCGGCACGGCCCGCTTTGCTGCGCTGGCGACGCTCGTCTCGACGGCCGCAGTGTTCGGCCACTTCCTGGCCGTACAACCCGTTTCGGCGCTGGTCCAGCCCTGGCCGGTGTATGGCTATGCGCTGGCGATGGGCATCTTTTCCACCGCGATGCCAGTGTTTGCTCAGTCCGCCGCCATCCGCCGTCTGGGCAGCTCGCGGGTGGCACTGGTCTCCATGCTCGGCCCGCTTGCCACCATCGCCTTCGCCGGCTGGCTGCTGGCCGAGCCAATGTCGCTGGCCCAGTTGGTCGGGGCGGCGCTGGTGATTGCCGGGATTGGACTGGTCAGTCGGTAGCCAGCGGCCTGACACGGGGGGGGCGGTAACAAACGGCCTATGCAATCATGCTCACCCCCGCTGCATAATGACCAGCCCATATGAACTGCAAACCACTTTTTCTCGCCCGGCGGATTCAAGTCTGAAGTGCAACAGCGTTGTGATGCGAGTGTATCTCCACTGACGACAATAGTGAAGCTGCCTATGTTTTTCTGGAGCGGACCGGGACATCCTTTGACAACTTCATTGACAGGAATCTGGTCATCGAGAATATGCTTGGCGCTGACCGATTGCCGTTGACCGTTCTGATCGATGCACAAGGTCGTATTCTCGGCAAATACTACGGTGCGAAAGACTGGGACGGCAGGGAAGCTAACCCGCTGATTATGGAGAAGTTCAGGATCGGGATGTGATTGTCTCCCGGAGGAGTACGGTGTAACAGGTATACTCTTCGCAGTGAATCCGCCAACTTGGAGTGCCAAGCATTGACCAACCTTCGTTCTCTTGAGACCAGCGCGTTCGCGCGTCGCTCGTTATGGGTTGAGGTATTGCTGCCGATCGGGCTGCTGATCCTTTTCCTCCCCGCCCCCTTCAATATCCTCGGATACATGTTGTTGGCCGTTTATGTTTTTGCGCAAGTCTTGCGGCTGGTACTGGTCCGTAACCGCCGCGCGCGCGCGCAACGAGACGACCAGGGTTGATAGTTCGGATCTGTGTATAATCCGCCCCCCTTGCGCTCGGCATCTCATCGCTGAGGCGGCAAGAAAAACGCTCCGTATGTCCTTTGATCTGCGGAGCTTTGCCCTTTCCGGGGCAGCACTCTCCAGATCCAAGTCTTCAGGAAAATATCATGCAAACAAGCTCGATACATGTTGAACCCATTCTCCAGTACCTGAAGAAGTATGGCCAGCATCTGGACTCGGAAATCGCCTTGGCAACCGGCATCTCCCTGCAAAAGGTGCGTGCTTCGATTTCCGATCTTTCCTCCAGGGGGGAAATCTCCCAGTGCAGCGTGACTCGCTATAACGACGGCAAGCCGGTCGAAGGCATTCTTTGTCGTGTTGCCGGTTCGATTCCACCCAGTACGCCCGGCAGGAAACCGGGCGCCAAGGCGGGTGCATAGATTGAAGGCAGTTTCTGGCTGCTACAGCGATGTGGCTCCAATTCACGATCCGATCTTTATTTGTTAATGGCGAGAGTTACGATGAGCACAGCGTACTGCTACCACTGCGGCAAACATCATCCCATCGAGGAAATGCGTCAACTGGTTACGAAGACTGGCAAACGTTGGCGCTGCATCAAGTCGATAGAGGCTACCAAGGCGAATCGGGAGACGCGCGATGCCTTCGGCAAGAAAATCAGTGAAATCAACAAGGCTGAGTCGCAAAGCAGGGCAAGGATCACCCTTAATGTCGGGCAGTAGTTCGGGTTCGGCAACAGCCATTTCATTTTGAGTTAACTTGAACCAAGGGTGAGCTTTTGGCCAAACCAAACTACCAGTTCGAAAAACGCCAGAAAGAGTTAGCGAAAAAGAACAAGAAGGAAGAGAAACGCCGGCAGAAGGAGGCGGGCAAGACGCTGTCTGTTGGAGATGGCGAGGGGCACTCGGTCCCGGTGGTTGACGCGATTCCCGGTGACGCGCCTTTCGCTTCCGGCCAGTAAGAGCCTATTTCAGTAGGCCAGTTGCACGCCAAGTGATGATGCCGCAGGCG
>JACDZJ010000114.1_pt1 | contig 37420 bp, 23 predicted proteins | sample 7365721 | NCBI WGS metagenome assembly JACDZJ01 (sample SAMN15143480, study PRJNA637477) | pond metagenome | biome: freshwater wetland ecosystem [ENVO:00000243]; feature: pond [ENVO:00000033]; material: pond water [ENVO:00002228]; isolation source: pond water containing pink berries ... | reverse complement strand
GCCTTTATGTTGACTCATACCCTAATCCTAGGGGCTAAGTCCGACAGGCTGCTAGGCCCGGCGTCGAGCCGATCGCAGGCTCGCGCCTGGCCCTTATCCGCAGGACCGATCGATCCGAGACGTCGCTTCGCTAGAAGTTGTTGATGTCCGGAACGCTCACCCGGTCCTCCGGAATGCCCAGCAGATCGCAATAGACCCGGCCGTAGAGCTCGTGGTCCTCGGGCACGGTAACGCCGCACAGCAGATCCTCCCATTCGCGATTCTTGTCGTCGTTCCAGACGGTGTGCCAAGGGGCGAGGTGGAGGTTGGGGACCTGCTCGCGCAAGACCCACGCCTTGAGCTCGGCGAACCGCTCCGCCGGGACCGCCAAGGCCAAGGTAAAGGGCTGGCCCTGGCGCAAGTCGGTCAGCACCTCGAGCAGGTCGAGCACCTGCGACTCGAGCGCCTCGGTCTCGGTCGGATCCGACGAGCTCATCGCCTTGCAGACGAACCGGATGCGCTCGTAGTCCCGGCACTGGCCGAGAAACGCCTGCTCCAATCGCTGCATGCCGGCGCGGAACCGCGGATAAGACAGCAGCGCGTCGGGGGCGTTTTCCTCGACCAGAAAGCTATGCGTGCTGATGAGCTGGTAGCGACTGCAGAAGACCCTGTACATGGGGCGGGTATCGAGAAACCGGCACAGCGCCTCGCGCGGCCTGCCGATCGTCATGTTCTCCAGCCGCCAATAGTCGGCGAAGCGCGTACGCAGAATCGGGACAATCAAGTGCCAGGTCTTGAAACCGAAGTTGTCGAACGGCGAGTTGATCGCCTTGAGCCCGTAGCTCCACAGCATACTGCCGACTTGGCAGACGCTGCCCAAGGCAATGACGGCATCGACCCGGCCGGCAGGTCGGTCCTGTGCCCATTCGAGGTGTGGTGTCACGATGTCGGCTTAGCGGAAGGTCGGATGGGAAATGCGATCCGCCACGTCGCTTGGCGGGCGGAGCGGGTCGCCGCGGCGAGTTGCGGCCGGACGCGATGGGCGCGGTGCGGCTGCCTGACCATAACGGCACCAATGGCAGGGAGATGTTAGCACCGAAACGTTGCGGACGAGGCGGCAAAGGCTTAGGCGATCCAAACGGCGCGTTGCGCCAAGCAAACGAGCCCGCGCTCGGGTCGGGCCGACGGGATTGCGCCCGTCAGCCGTCCCACACCACCGGACGTGCGCTTTTCCGCCTCCGGCGGTTGAGCCTGGTGGGTTTTGGCATCGCGTGGCGACCGTTGCAGCCACGGGCGGGGACCTGTCGCTCAGCGCGGCTTGGCAAACCAAACAATCTGCTTGCCCAGCACAAGCCCAACGCATTGCGAGTCAGCTGTCGCGGCCATAAGCTAATGGCTCCCCATCTGGCGTGATTGGCAGTGTTGCCGAGGTTCGACAAGCGTGTCTGTTCTCCATCTCGGCCGTTTTGATTCGGAGCCGCTCTGGCGCGCTCCCGAGCGGGCGCAACTGCCCGGCGCGACGGACCCCCGGACCGCGACGATCATCGATCGCATGGACGAGATGCTGTTCGCCGTCGGCGAGCCGAGCGGTCACAAACTGATGACACGGTTTCCGATGAATCCGGCCCATGTGGACTATCTGCACGATGCCGGCTTCCGGTTCACGAGCCGGCAGCCCCCCTTGCCGCACGACCCGCTCGCCCCGTCGACCTGTGGCTTGTTGGCGGACGGTGCCCCGGACGCACCCGTTGCGGCCTTCCTCGAAGGTGTGACCGGCTGCGTCCCGTACTCGATCCTGCCGACCACGCGGGCCTTCGTCGAGCGCTATGGGCTGGCGCAACCGCTGCCCGCCCTCGCTGCCGTCAAACGGGTCAACTCGAAGGTCTTTTCCCATCGGATCGCGCAGGAGACGCTCGACGAGTGCGATGGGCAGGTCATCGATTCCGCGCAGGCCCTCGAGGCGGTCGGTACCCGGCTACTCGCCGCTACGCCGGTCCTGCTGAAGGACGACCTGGGCGTGTCCGGCAAGGGCAACCTGCTCGTCGACTCCCCCCGGCTGCTGGCGCGGATCGCACGCCATCTCGAGCGGCAGGAGCGGCAGGGCAAAGAGACCTGGCTGGTCTTGGAGCCGCTGCTGAAGAAGGCACTGGACTTTTCGTGCCAGCTCGAAATCGGCCCCAATGGTGAGACCTCTATCTTGTCGATCCAGCAGATGGCCAACAAGGGTTTCGCTTTCTCGTCGATCACGACCGCCGAGCCGGCCCTTTGGGATCGGCTCGACCGGGACGGCTACCTTGAACGGGCGCAACGCATCGCGGCCAGACTGTTCGACGAAGGCTATTTCGGGCCGGTGTGTATCGACTCGATGGAGCTCGCGGACGGGCGCGTGCGGACCCTGGTCGAGATCAATGCCCGCCAATCCATGGGCTACATGAATCATCGGATCGACCGGCATCTTGAGCCGCTCGGTGTCCGCGGTGAGCTGTCGCTCTTTTCGCTGGGGGTACCCAGGCATTTCGATTACGAGCAGCTGCTGACCGCACTCGCCGACCATGGATTGCTCTTCACGCAAGACCATCCCGAGGGGATGCTGCCGCTGTCGGCGAATACGCTGACCGCGAATCTGCCGGCCACCAACGAGCAGGCCCTGAGCCCAGGCCGCCTGTATGCCTCGATCGTGGCCGGCGGTGCGCCGCGGCGCCGCGAGATCGGGTCGCAGGTCGGCGCGCTCTTCTCCGATTTGGGGATGCGGGTCTTCGACGCCCCCTAGCGCGCCAGGTAGACGACCACCACCATGCAGCCTCCCAGTACTCACACGCTGGATCTCGCCGAGCTGAAAAGGCTCGGCAGGTCGATCGGCACCGTCGCCCGGGTCCTGCGTGGACGGCGTAGCGATCCGTCGTATGCGGCGCCATTGCCGGATGAGATCGGGGTCCAGTTGACCTACCGGTGCAACCTGCGTTGCGCCACCTGCTTTCAGTGGAGCGACACGGGGTTCTTTCATCATCTCGGCCGGCAGGAGGCGCGCGGCGAGCTCGCCCCCGAGGTCTTCGAGAAGCTGCTGTTCCAGACCCGGGAGGCTCGCTCGAACCTGTACTTGTGGGGCGGCGAGCCGCTGGTGCATCGGGACTGGAACGCGCTCAGCCGCATGCTCGAGCGCGATCCGCGCTGGACCGTCATCTGCACCAATGCCCTGATGATCGAGCGGTCGCTGGAAAGCCTGCTGCGCATCTCCGACAACCTGGTCCTCTTGATCAGCATCGACGGATTGCGCGAACACAACGATGCCAACCGCGGTCATGGCACTTTCGACAAGATCCTCGCGGCCGTCGCGCTGATCGCGCGTCTTCAGGAGCGCGGGGAGTATCGCGGCAAGCTGTCGCTGAGCCTGGTGCTGTCCGACGAGAATGTGCCGACGCTGTTCGAGTTCTGCCGGCACTGCGCCGGGCTCTCCGGTATCGACAGCCTGTATCTGGTCTATCCCTGGTACATCTCGGCGCCGGTCGCGGCGGCCATGGACGCCTATTACCAGACCCATCTCGCCTGGCTCAATCCGCCGCCCGCCGCGGGCACCGCCAGTTGGCACTCCTATACCCACCATGTGAGCCCCGAGTCGCTCGGGGTCTTGCGCGCGCAGGTCGCCCGGATCTCGGCGCAGCCCTGGAGCATCCGTATCCGCTTTCAGCCCGCGCTGGAAGACGACGAGGTGGCGGCCTTTGTCCATGGCAGCGCCCGACCGGCGCAGGGCCGCAGCCAATGCCTGGCCGTGTCGAGTCGCTTGGACGTGCTGGCCGATGGGTCCGTCAGCGCTTGCAAGCTGTTTCCCGAGCTCGCCGTGGGCAACCTGAACGCGCAGGACGTGGCGCAGATTTGGCACAGCGATCGGTTTCGACGCGTGCGTGCGCTGGTCAGCGGTGGGTTGATGCCGATCTGTTCCAAGTGTGTCCTGCTCTACCTCCACGGGGCATGATATGGATGTCGCTCTCGTAATCGAGCATCCGCACGACAACGACAACGACGACGATTACGACAACGAGCGGATGCCGTGGCGCTACCGCAGGATATCGCGATGACCCTGAAATATGTTCAGATCGAACCCATCAGCCGCTGCAACCAGCGCTGCTTTTTCTGTCCGGTATCCACTGGCGACCGGGGTAAGGAGCCGCTACCCCAGGCGCGGCTTGAGCGCATCATCGCCCAGCTCAAGGGCCGGAATATCGAAATGGTCGCGATCAGCGGCTTTACCGAGCCCAGCCACGATCCGGACCTGGTCGTCAAAATCGAGGCACTGCGCGCGGCGGGGCTCGCGGTCCATATCTTCACCAACGGCTCCAACTTGAGGCCCGCGCTGGTCGACCGCTTGCTCGCACTGGGTGTCGAGCGCTTCGTCGTGAATCTCTCGACGCTCGATGAGCAGGAATATGAGCAGACCCGCGGCACCAAGGATCTCAAGCGGGTGCGGCCCAATCTCGACTACCTGGTAAGACAAAGTGCCGCGGACGGAGGGTCGCTCGCGGTCGAAATCGTCGTCATTGGTCAGCTCGACTCCCGACACGCGAACAATCTACGGGCGATCAATGCCGCTTACAGCGCGCAGGCGACCGTGTCGATCATGCCGATGTCGGAGTTTGCCGCCGAGGGTTACGCGGTCTATCCGGACCGCCCGCACCTGGACCGGCTGCAGGGGTGTCTATGGCAGCGAGACACCGAATGGCTGCATATCAACGCGGACGGCAATGCGATCCTGTGTTGTCGCGATTACGACGCCAAATACGTGCTCGGCAACGTCGACGAGCACGGCTTCGATGAACTGCTCGACGCGCCGCGTATGCAGCAATGGCGGCGGTGGGTGGAGGGGAGCGAGGAGGCGCCGGCGGACTTCATTTGCCGGGACTGCCTCGGGGCCCTGCGTCCGGACCACCAGGGGTTTCTGAAGGCCTTCTATTGCAACCGCTGCGAGCTGCCGCAGGCGCTTGGACCAGAGAACGCCTGCCCCCACTGCCGCGACGTGGGACATACGATCGACTACCTGAACGAGTACGGGCCGACGCAAGGCGCGACTGAGGCCTGATGGCGATGCGTGGCTTCACCGGTCTGCAACGGCGCAAGCTCCGCACGGCGCTGACCCATGGCGCCGGTGCGCTCGTGCTCGGTGCCGTGGCCGGGCCGGTGGGGGCGGCTGCCGTTGCCGCGAGCTGGTTCACGACGGCGGCGACGGGTCGGGGGCTCGCATCCCGGCTGCTCGCTCCGCGGCCGCGGCCCGCCGAGCGGCTGCGGCGGGCGTCGGCGCAAGTGCGGGTGCCGACCGGGGACGCGCCCGCGGCGCTCGCACTCCCCGGCCCGCTGGGACGTTCGCACCTGTTGCACCTGGTGCGCGACCTCGAGACCGCCGACCTTGTCACCCTGCGCCGGGCCGCTACGGCCTATTCGATGTTGTCGTCCGTGCTGGTCCTGGCCACGCCGCTGTCGCTCGGCGTGATCTTCGCGGCCACCATGGCGGGCGGCTTCACCGCCCTCAAGGCCGTCGGCGCCCGCAGTCTGGCGTCCCAACTCCTGTTGCTGAGCGGCGTCTTTGTGGTCTCTACCGGCCTCGAGGGGGCGGTCCGCCATCGCAGCACGAAACGTTGGAAGGACTATGCCAGCCGCATCGAGTATGAGTTGCGCAGCCGTGCCTACGCCCAGGTCCAGGCCCTGGATCTCGGCGAGATCGAGCGTCGCGGCAGCAACGCGCTGGCGCACGCGCTCTACCAGGACCCGCTAAAGGTCCGCCGGCTGCTCGAGGAGGTGCCGCATGCGGCCAGTGATCGCCTCGTGGCCCTGATCGTCGGCGGCTCGGTGGCCTTGGTGCTGGTGCCGGTCGCCTGGCTGCTGACGCTGTTGACGGTCCCCTTGCCCTATCTTGCGCTGGCGCCGCTGCGTGAACGACTGCGCAGCAAGCAGCAGCGGCTGCGGCGGGCCGAGGCGCGGGTGCCGGCGCAGTTGTCCGACAGTCTGGGGGGTATCGCGGTCGTCAAGGGCTTCAATGCCGAGGCGTTCGAGCTTGAGCGGCAGCAGGAGGCCGGCGAGGAACTGCGCGGCGCCTTTGCCGCGGCCGGTGCGGCTTCCTCCATCCAGTTTGAAATTTTTATCGGCTCCTACCAGGTCACGATGGCGGTCCCGATGATCGCAGGCGCCGTGCTGTTCGCGACCGGCGCGCTGGGGTTGACGCCGTTCATCATCAATAACTTTCTTTCCACCCGGCTGTTGATGGTCTCGTCCGGAATGCGGCGCGACCTGGATCTCTATGCGGAGGCCGAGGCGGCGGCCACCCGGTTGCGGGCGCTGGATGACGAGCAGCCCCGCATTCGCAGTGGCCCCGAGCGCCTGGACCCGCGGGCCGCCCCGGGCGACATCCGCTTCGAGGACGTCAGCTTCGGTTACGACGAGGGCGCGCCCCTGATCGAAGACCTCGAGCTGTGCATCCCGGCCGGACAGCGCGTCGCCTTCGTCGGTCCGACCGGCTCGGGTAAGAGCACGCTGGTCAAGCTGCTGCTGCGGCTTTACGACGTGCGTTCCGGACGGGTACTGCTGGGCGGGCGGGACCTGCGCCGCCTGGACTTGGGCGATCTGCGCCGGAGCATCGGCCTGGTGAGCCAGGACGTTCATCTGTTTCCGGGCACCGTCTACGAGAACATCCGCTATGGCAGTCCGCACGCGAGCTTCGCCGAGGTCTGCGCGGCGGCCGCCGCGGCCGAGGCCTTGCCGTTCATCGAGGCCCTGCCGCTCGGCTTCGCGACGGTCTTGAGCGAGCGCGCGCAAAACCTCTCCGGCGGCCAGCGCCAGCGCCTGTCGATCGCCCGCGCGCTACTCAAGCAGCCAGCCATCCTGATCCTCGACGAGGCGACCTCCGCGGTGGACAACGAAACCGAGGCCGCGATTGCGCGCGCGGTTTCTCGCTCGGCCGGCAACCGCACCACCATCCTCGTCGCCCACCGGCTCTCGACGGTGCGGCGCGCGGATTGCATCCATGTCATGCGCGACGGGCGCATCACCGAGTCCGGCAGCCATGACGCGCTGATCGGGCACAATCGGTTTTACGCCCATCTGTGGGCCTTGCAGACCGGAGAAGAGGGCGCGGCAGACGTAACCATACCAAGCCCGGCGGCCATCACGCCGCCGGCGAATCATGAGCGCAACCGCCGCTCCCGCACCAGTTGATCATTGAATTCGGTTCACGCACGCGATGTCCAACAACGCCATTGAGAACTATGCCCAGGACCGCCCGGCCGGGACCGTGGATGCCGTCATCGGACTCGGCAGTTTCTGCCAGGTCGGCGGTATCCTGTGGGTCTACGATGTCAAGGATACCAATTCTCCCTTCGACAACTTCGGTTTGCGCACCTGGAGCGCGATCGTCCCGATCCTGCGCAACCGGTTCGCGGACTATTGGCAGCGCGAGGATCTGGTCGTCGGCGAGCCGTTCGACGACCCGTTCGCCGCCGGCGGCAAGACCCGCAGGAATATCGTGACCTATTGCTCCCGGTACAACATCGAGAACCGGCATCATTTCGCATTGGCCGAGAATGCCGACGACGAATTGAGCGGTTTCGCGCCGTTTCGCGTCAAGCTTGAGAAGCTTCAGCTCGCGTTCCTGCGCCGCTGCGAGCGCTATGACCGCATCCGGTTCGTCTGCAAGGCCATGAACGACCCCGAGTTTGAAGAGACCGAGGTGCGGCGGGACGATATTCTGGCGCTGTTGCAGGTGCTCGCCGCGCTGCGGGCCGGCAAGCCATTCACCCTGGCGCTCGCGGTGCCGGCCACGCCCTACGACGCGCTGCGCACCTGGGTCGCGGACGAGCGCATCGGCAATCTCCATATCGCGCGCTGGACCACCCGCTGGAACGACAGCCGCGGGCTGGAGTGGGACGATTGCCTGCGTGGTGTGACCGTGCCCGAGAACCGCTACGAGCGCGTCTGGAACGAGATCTATGCCGACGCGCGTCCCGACACCACCCTGCTCGAATTCAACTCGACCTACTGACCATGGCCATCACCGACGAGCTTTACCAAATCATTGTCGAGCGCTATCTCGCCGGCAACGCGATTGCGGGGATGGATGCGACGACCGACCTGGTTGAAACCGGTGTCCTGGATTCGTTCATGCTGGTCGGCATGCTGTCCTATATCGAGCAGCACTACGGCGTGAGCTTCGGCCAGCACGAGATCGTACCGGAGAATTTCCGGTCCATTGCCCGGCTGGCGGAGGTCATTGCCGAGAAGATGCAGGCGGGTCCGGCATAATGCGGTTTCACCTGATCATGGCGACCTGCGGCCGGGTGGCGGAGGTCGAGCAATTCCTTGCGTCGCTTGAGTCTCAGGACGGCGGCGAGGTGCTGTTGACCGTCGTCGATCAGAATCCGGACGACCGGCTGGAGGCGCCACTGCGGCGGTTTCGGGACCGCATCGCGATCGAGCATCTGCGGCAACCGCGGCCCGGGGCCTCGGCCGCCCGCAACCTTGGGCTCAAGGATCTGCGCGGGGATATCGTCGGCTTTCCGGACGACGACTGCCGCTATCCGCCGGGGCTGCTCAAGGGGATTGCCGCCTTCTTCGAGGGCCAGCCCGCGGACGGTTTGAGCGTGCGCATCCTGGCGCTCGACCGCGACGAAGATGCCTTCGGCTTCGGTCCGGGCCGCTCGGGCGCCATCGACCACGACAGCGCCTGGCTCTGCGGCGTCACGCCCTCGCTCTTCTTTCGGCGCGCGCTGGCCGCGCAACTGGACTTCGACGACACCATGGGACCGGGCAGGACCTGGACCGGCGGCGAGGATACCGACTATCTGCTGCGGTGCCTGGATCTGGGTGCACGCCATTTCTATAGCCACGAGTTGTTCATCCGCCATCCGATGCCGGCCTTGTCGCGCTCGGTGCGCGCACTGATCGCCCGCGAGTTTCGCTACGGCCGGGGCTTCGGCTATCTGCTCGCGCGGCGGCGGGTCGATGGGGCCATCGTCAGGGGCCAATTGCTCTTGCCTTGGCCGCTGATGCTCCAATCGATCGCCGCGGGGGATTGGACGCGGGCGGCAACCTGTCCGGGAATCGGGATCGGCCGTGTGCTCGGCTACCTGGAGGGTCGCCGACGGATCGCTAAGGCGCCCGCGGCGCCTAAAGGAGTCTAACCGACCATGGACGTTTCTTTGATTGTGGCAACGGTCGATCGCGTGGACGAGACCCGCCGACTGCTCGACTCCCTGAGCCGCCAGACCTTCCCCGGCCGCTTCGAGGTCATCGTCGTCGACCAGAACCCTGACGATCGGCTCGTGGAGCTGGTCGCGACCTATGGGCGCCAGTTCCCGATTCGTCATGTACGACAGGAGCGGCGGCTGTTGTCGCGCGCCCGCAACGCCGGCCTCGCAGCGGCCAGCGGCGACCTGATCGGCTTTCCGGACGACGACTGCGTCTACGAGCCCACGACGCTCAACGCGGTCGCGGCGTTCTTTCGAAACCACCCGGACCAGGCCGGCGTCATCGGCAATGTGCTGGGTCTCGACGGCGACGACACCGTGATGCTCATGGGCGCAGCGCCGGGCCCCGGTCCGGTCGATCAGGCCCTGGCCTGGGAGGTCGGTATGACGGCGGCCTTCTTCATCCGGGGAGCCGCGGCGCAGCAGTTGCGCTTCGATGAGCGCATCGGACCCGGCACCTGGTGGGGCTGCGGCGAGGATGTGGACTTTATGTTGCGCGGTCTGGATCGGGGTGCGCGCGTCTACTACCAGCCCGGGATCGTCGTGCGCCACCCGCGCCGGATCGACACCCATACCGCGATGCAGTTGGTGCGGCGGTATTTCAGCTATGCCCGGGGGACCGGCTACCTCATGGGAAAACGCCGGTTTGCGCTCAAGACCGTCGCCGGCAGCGTCGTGGAGCCCTTGTGCAAGCTCGGTTGGTTCGTGCGCCGACGACACTGGAAGGACCTGCCGTCGCTCCCGGTGGTCGCGGTGGGCCGGCTGATCGGTTATCTGGGCTACTGGACCCTCGCGCTCGTGCGCCCGCGCAACGACGCCGACAGCAACCCCGATCGACCGCCGGGCGACTAACGATGCCGGACACCACCCTGCCGGATAGCACCGCCGGACCCGCACTCTCGATCGGGCAGCAGGCGCTGTGGCTCATCCATCGCGAGGCCCCCGCCAGTGCCGCCTACAACGTCAGCCTGCCGTTGCGTTTTCGCCAACGCCTGGAGCCGGGGCTGCTACAGCGCAGCCTCGACCATCTGCTGGCCTTGCATCCGGGGCTCGGCAGCCGGTTCGTCGACGAGCGGGGACAGGTGCGGTGCCTGACTGGCGGCGTGACGCGGATGCCCTTGAAGTGTCTCGAGGCGCGCCTCGCTCCGGGCGGCCGGAGCCTTGACGATGCGCCGATCGGGTACTTGACCGTCCATGCGGACGCGCCGTTCGACCTGTCCCGCGGTGCGGCCCGGGCGGTGCTGTTGGATGGCAGCGACGGCTGCGTCGTCCTGCTGACCTTTCACCATATCGTGATCGACGGCTATTCGCAGTCCGTGATCGGTCGGGACCTGATCGAGACTTATGCCCGGTTGGCCCGGGGCGAGGCGCCGCGCGCCCCGACCGGCAACGCCGATTGCGACTATGCGGCCTGGGAGAGCGATCTGCTCGCCGGGCCGCGGGGCGCGCGGATGGAGCGCTACTGGAAGCGTCGGCTCGCGGGCCCGGCGCCGACCCTGCAACTGCCGACGGACCGGCCGCGCTCACCGGTGCGGACATCCAACGGCGCGGCCGTGGCGTTCGCGATCGACGCTGATTTGGCCCGGCGGCTCACCGACCTGGCACGGGTGTACAACACGCGCCTGGTCAACGTCCTGCTCTGCGCCTATCAGGTGCTGCTGCGCCGCTATACCGCCCAGGAGTCGATCTGGATCGGCATCCCCACCGCGGTCCCGCGGACCGAGCCGCGTTTCGCGGACCTGGTCGGCTATCTGGTCAACCTGATGGTCGTGACGGCGCGTTTCCCGGCGGATGGGGGCCTGCGCTTCGTCGACCTGCTGCAGTCGACCACCGAGGAGATGCTGAGCGGGCTGTTTCATCAGCCCTATCCCTTCCCGACCCTCGCGCGCCAACTGCGTCCGCACCGCGATCGCAGTCTCACGCCATTGATCCAGACGACCTTCTCGTTCACCGCCGAGACCCTGATGCCGAACGAGCTCGCGGCCGCGGACTGCCGCGCCGAGGTGATCGATCTGCCGCAGATGGCCGGCCAGCACGATCTGTCGATTGCGTTCATTCGCGAGCAGCCGCTGCGCGGCCTGTTCCTATACAACACCGATCTGTTCGACCAAGAGACGATCGAGCGCATGAGTGATCGCTTCCGGATGCTGCTCGAGGCCATCGTTGCAGCGCCGGAAGCGCCGATCGATGCGTTACCCCTGCTGACCGACGCGGACCGGGCCAGGCTCCGGGCACTGAACGATACGGGGCCGGCACCGAGTGCGCAGGCGGAACTGCCCTCGGATCTGCCCCCGGACTTGGTAACACGGTTCGAGGCGCAGGTGCGGCGCACACCGGACGCACCGGCCCTGATCCGGCAGGAGTCCGCGCTGACCTACGCCGAGCTTGACGCCAGGGCCGACCGCATCGCCCACGGGCTGAGCGAGCGGGGCGTCGCGCCGGGCGCCCTGGTCGGTGTCTGTCTGCACCGCAATCTCGATCTGGTGCCCTGCCTGCTGGGGATCATGAAGGCCGGGGCGGCCTATGTGCCGTTCGACCCGGGCTATCCGCGCGAACGCCTCGCCGGGATGCTGGAAGACAGCCGGATCGCGGTCTTGATGACGCAGCGGGCGATCCTGTCCGAGCACCCGTGGCTCCTGGACCGGGACGCCGGGGGGCGCTCCGGAGCGGGCGACCTCCTGACCCTGGACGAGGACAGTGCGCTGGGGCAGACCCGGCCGGCCGGATTGCCCCGCCGCCCGCGGCCCGCGGACGCCTTGGCCTATGTGCTGTTCACCTCCGGGTCCACGGGACGGCCCAAGGGGGTCATGATCCGGCACCAGGGCGTCGCCTGGCTGCTGTCATGGGCGTTGAAGACCTTTGCGTTGGAGACCCTGCGGGGCGTCCTGGCCTCGACCTCGATCAACTTCGATCTGTCGGTATTCGAGATCTTCGTCCCGCTGGTGGCGGGCGGCACCGTCATCCTGGCGGAGCATGCGCTGGAGTTGCCGAGCCTGCCCCAGCGCCACCGGGTCACGCTGATCAACACCGTGCCCTCGGCGATGACCGAGCTGCTGCGCAACGGATCGATTCCCGACTCGGTGCGGACCGTCAATCTCGCCGGCGAGCCCTTGAAGAAAGCCCTGGTGCAGGGCCTTTACGCACTCCCCCAGATCGAGGCCGTCTATAACCTCTACGGCCCATCGGAGGATACGACCTATTCGACCTGGGAGCGGGTCGCGCGCGCCGCCGCGGGCGAGCCGACCATCGGGCGTCCGGTCGATGGAACCCGGGCCTATATCCTAGACGCGCGTCTGAATCCGCTGCCGCCCGGGCTGCCGGGGGAGCTGTGTCTCGCCGGCCAGGGGCTCGCGGCGGGCTATCTGGGGCGTCCCGAGCTGACCGCGGAGCGTTTCCTCGAGACCGACCCGCTCGGCGTGCCCGAGCGCATCTACCGCACCGGGGATCTGGCGCGCTGGCTTCCGGACGGGCGCTTGCAGTATCTCGGGCGCATCGACCATCAAGTGAAGCTGCGCGGCTACCGCATCGAGCTCGGCGAGATCGAGGCCGCCTTGACCAGGCACCCGGACATCGACGATGCCGTGGTGGTCCTCGACGACGGGGGCGGGAATCCGCGCCTGGTGGCCTATGTCGGCAGCGCCCGCGGCGACGCGCTGAAGGATGAGCTCGCGGTCCACCTGCGCGCGCGCCTGCCCGGCTACATGATCCCGAGCCTGATCCAGGTCCTGCCGGCCCTGCCGTTGAATCCGAACGGCAAGATCGACCGGGCGCGCCTGCCTGCGCCTGAGCTCGCGCGCGCGCCCTACGCACCGCCCCGGGACAGCGCCGAGCAGCGCGTCGCCGAGGTCTGGCGGGAGGTGCTGGATCTCGCGCTGATCGGCATCGACGAGGGCTTCTTCGACCTCGGGGGGCATTCGCTGTTGTTGCTACGGGTGCACCATCTATTGTCCGGCGACTACCCGGGGCTCGCGATGGTCGATCTGTTCGGCTACCCGACGGTGCGGCTGCTGGCCGCCCATCTGCGCGGTCTCGCGGGCGGTGCGGCAGCGGCGCCCGGCGGGGGCGAGGACCCGGCGAGCGCCGCCGCGGCCCGTGCCGCCCGGCGCCGGACTCATCTGGCCGCTATGCAGCGTCGCAAGGGCTTGGCTTGAAAGGGCAGGCCCGCGATGCACGATTCCCATTCCGCGACGAGCGTCCCGACCATGTCCAGGATTCCCATCTCCATCGGCCCCGACTGTTTCCCCGCGGCACACCTGGCGGCGCTCGGTCTGCGGCGTGAGTCCTATCCGCTCGACTGGCTGGGTATTCCTCCCCCCCAATCCATTGCCTATGTCCACGAACTCATCGCAACGGAATTCGCCGATTTCACGACCGATCTGCGCTACGACGCCAAAGGTTTCGTGGTTGCCGGGCGCTATCAGCAGACAGTGTTCGGGCATCACGATCTCATCGCCAATCGCATCGGCAATCCGTGGACTGGCTACCGGCCTTGCACAGAGCGCTTGATCGATGTCTATAACCGTCGGGTGGCGCGATTTCTCATCGTCCTGGCAGAGCGGCCCGTGCTGCTGATCAATGCCGTCCCTGCGCGTCTGAAGTTGGCCGAGGACTATATCGCATCGATCGGGCCCTTTCTCGCCATGCTGGAGGGCCGCAAGGCCGATGCCGAGTTGGCCGTCGTCTTGTACGACAATCAGGATTTCGAGGTCGCGCCGCCGTTCGAGCCGTTGCGCTCCCGCGACCGGGTGCATCTGGTCACCTTCGTTCGCGACCAGGAGGTCAATCCCTATTTCGGATCGAATGCGACCTTTGCCGCCTGCATGAAGGAGATCCTGCCGCCCGGACTCACGCCGGGCCTGTTCCCGGATGAGCACCACGTCTAGCCGATCGGGATCGCACTGACGGCCGACCAGCCACGAGCAACGCCATCGACACCATGCAGACGCACGACGACCCCCAAGGCATCGCCATCCTCGGCATGGCCGGCCGCTTTCCGGACGCCGCGGATCTCGCTGCACTGTGGCGAATGCTCGCGGATGGGCGCTCGGCCTTTCGGGCCTTGAGCGACGCCGAACTGCGCGCGGGCGGGGTCGCGCCGGACCTGATCGCACACCCGGACTATGTCAAGGCGGACCTGCTGGTTCCGGGCATCGAAGACTTCGACGCCGGCTTCTTCGGCATCCAGCCGCGGGATGCGGCGCTGACCGATCCCCAGCACCGCCTGTTCATGGAATGTGCCTACCAGGCACTGGAGCAGGCCGGCTACCCGCCGGGCACCACCGCGGCGCGCACCGGGGTCTATGCCGGCGTCGGCAAGAACGCCTATCGCGAGCACCATCTGGGGCCCCGGATGGCGGAATTCGTCGCCGCCGTCGGGCAGTATCGGCTCGACATCATGAACGAACATGACTTCGCCGCCACCGCCCTGGCCTACAATCTCGGACTGACCGGGCCGGCGCTGACGGTTCAGACGGCCTGCTCCACCGCGCTGGTGGCGGTGCATCTCGCCTGTCAAGGCCTGCTGAGCTACGACTGCGACCTGGCCCTGGCCGGTGGTGTCTCCCTCGACCTGCCCCAGGGCCGGGGCTATCGCTACGAGCAGGGCGGTATCCTGTCGCCCGATGGCCATTGCCGTCCCTTCGCCGCCGCGGCCAACGGCACGGTCTTCGGCGGCGGCGGCGGCGTGGTCCTGTTGAAGCGGCTGGCCGATGCGCTGGCCGATCACGACAGCATCCTGGCCGTCATCCGCGGCTCGGCGATCAATAACGACGGGCGCGACAAGATCGGGTTCACGGCACCGAGCGTCGGCGGGCAGACCCGCGTCATCCTCGAAGCCCTGGCCGCGGCCGGCGTCGCGGCCGACGAGCTGAGCTATATCGAGGCCCACGGCACCGGGACGCCGCTCGGCGATCCGATCGAGATCCGGGCCCTGACCCAGGCCTTCCGCGGTAGCACGCGCCGGACCGGCTTCTGTGCCATCGGCTCGGTGAAGTCGAACATCGGCCATGGCGATGCGGCGGCCGGGATTGCCGGTTTGATCAAGACGGTGCTCGCGCTGACCCACGAGACCATCCCCGCCACGCTGTATGCGCAGCCGTCCAACCCGCAGATCGACTTCGCCGATAGCCCCTTCTTCGTCAACAGCGAATCCCGACCCTGGCCGGCGACGCCCGAGCGGCCCCGCCTGGCCGGGGTCAGCGCCTTCGGCATCGGCGGCACCAATGCCCATGTCGTCGTGGCGGAGGCGCCGGTGCCGCCGCCGCGGGTACACGTGGCCCGGGAGGCCGAGCTCTTGGTGCTGTCGGCCAAGACGCCAAGCGCGCTGGAGCGGGCCTGCGCCAATCTCGCCGCACACCTGCAAAGCCATCCGGAACAGCCCTTGGCCGAGGTCGCCTACACCCTGGGCCGGGGTCGCACCGGCTTGCGGCAGCGGCGGATGCTGGTCTGTCGCGATGCCGCCGATGCCGTGGAGCAATTGCGCGCGGCAACGCGCCTGCCGAGCGCCGTGGCCGGGGAAGGGCCGCCGTCGCTCGCGCTGCTCCTGCCGGGGCAAGGCACTCAGTATGCCGACATGGCCGCTGGACTCTATCGGTGCGAGCCGGTCTTCCGGGACTGCGTCGATCGCTGTGCCGAGCACCTGGTCGACGACCTGGGGCTCGACCTGCGCCGCGCGCTGTTCGACCAGGCCGGCGCATACGATCTGACCCAAACCGCCTTGACGCAGCCGGCCTTGTTCGTCGTCGACTATGCACTGGCGACCTTGTGGCAGCACTGGGGCCTCGCGCCGACCGCCTTGCTTGGCCACAGTCTCGGCGAGTACGTCGCCGCCTGTCTCGCCGGCGTCTGGTCGCTGGAGGACGCGCTTGGGTTGGTCGCCGCCCGCGGCCGGCTGATCCAGTCGTTGCCGCCCGGCGCGATGCTCGCCGTGGCCTTGTCCGAACCGGACGCCCGGACCTGGTGCTCGGACGCCATCTCGCTGGCCGTCGTCAACGGACCCAAGCGCTGCGTCCTCGCCGGCACGCCGGCGTCGATCGAGAAGCTCGTCATCGATCTGGACGAGTGCGGGATTGCCGGCCGGCGCCTGGCCACCTCCCATGCCTATCACAGCCGGCTGCTGGAGCCGATGCTCGATGCCTTCGGCGCCCAACTGGACCGGGTTGCCTTCGCGCCGCCGCGGCGACCCTGGCTGTCAAACCTGACCGGCGACTGGATTCGCCCCGCGGAGGCCACCGATCCCGGCTACTGGGTGCGGCACCTGCGCGAGCCGGTGCGCTTCGCCGACAACCTCGCGCGGCTGTTCGCGCAGGGCATCGACCTCCTGTTGGAATGCGGGCCGGGGACCGTCCTGTCGACCCTGGCCCAGGAGCATCCCGACTGGCCCTCGACCGCGGTGTGTGTGACGAGCCTGCCGCGGGACCGGGATACGAGTGCGCGAGCCGAGCGGTCCAGCATGCTGCAGGGTCTTGGCCGGCTGTGGCTCGCTGGGGCCGAGATCGACTGGGAGGCGCTCTACCGCGGCGAGTCGCGCCGCCGGGTGCCGCTGCCGACCTACCCGTTCGAGCGCACGCGGTGCTGGATTGAGCCGCCGCCGGCGTCGAACGCCCCCCGCGAGCAGCCGCCGGTCCTGGCCCGGGAGACGCCGGCGCAGGCCGACGCGGACCCGTTGGACGCCAGACCCGGCAGCGCTGCCGCTGTCCCGTCGGCGGCGCCGGGCGGTGACGACACCGAACGGGCGATCGTGCGGATTTGGCAGGACTGCATCGGTATCCAGGCCATCGGTCCGGAGAGCACCTTCCGCGGGCTCGGCGGCGATTCGCTGACGGCCGTGCAGGTGGTCGCGCGGATGAACCAGGCCCTGGCCGCACGCCTGACCATCAACGACCTGCTGATCAATCCGAGCATTGCCGAGTTGGCCCGAGCCCTGCGGCGGGAGGCCGACTCACCGGCCGCCCCAGCGGCGCCGGCCGGGGGCGCCGCGGTGCGCCTCAAGCCCGGGCAAGCGCACCGCCAACCGTTGTTTCTGATCCATCCGGCCGGTGGCAATCTGTTCATCTATCGGGATCTGGTGGAGCGGATCGACGCCCGGCACCCGATCTGGGGACTCGCGGCAACCGGGCTGCAGGACGACGCCCGGGTGACGTTATCGGTCGAGGACATGGCCGACGAGTACCTGGCCGCGCTGCGGCGTATCCAGCCGGGCGGGCCCTATCGGCTGGTCGGCGCCTCGTCCGGCGGGCTGGTGGCCTTCGAGATCGCGCGCCGCCTCCGGGCGCTGGGCGAGGCGGTCGCCTTGGTCGCGCTGCTCGATACCCCCATCGGGCGCGATCTGCCCGGAGCCTTCCTAACCCGACCGTTCATCCTCGAATACTTTGCCGACATCTTCTCCGGCGGCGAGGCACTGCGGCGCGAGTTGCCCAGTCACCTCGACCACGACGCGCAGGTCGACGCGCTGTACCGGGCGCTCAAGACGCACGGCCACCTGGTCGACGGCATGGATCTGGGTCTATGGCGGCGGCTGGTGGCGGTCTTTGCCGCGAACCTCGATGCCGTGCGGGCCTATGCGCCCGGACCCTATGCGGGGCACCTGGTCTACTTCCGGGCCCAGTCGCGCCGGCCCCGCTACGACCCGCCGCACCCGGAGCGGCCCTGGCTCGAGCTGGCCGAGCACGGCACGACAGTCCATGTGGTACCCGGGGACCATCTGTCGATGTTCAGGTGCCCACACGTCCAGGCGTTGAACGCCCGCCTGACCGCCTATCTCCATCCGCTCGAGGAATGAACGTGTCGTCCGACTATCTGCAACTGGAACAGCGACTGTCCGACCTGCTGGTCATGCAGGCCCTCTACAGCGCCATCGATCTCGGCGTCATCGACCGGTTGACCGCGGGGCCGATGACCGACGCGCGGCTCGCCGAGGCCATCGCCGCGGACCCCCGGGCGACACAGCATCTGCTGCGGCTCTTGGGCGACGAAGGCATCGTGCAGGCGGCGCCCGGCGGGGGCTGGACGCTCACCGACTACGGTACACGCTTCCGGCCCGAGGTGCCCGGGTCGCTGCACGGCCTGGTGCTGTCCTACGTCGAGCTGCTGCATCCGGCCTACCGGCGACTGCGCTTCAGTATCACGACCGGGCAGAGCGGCTTCCTCGCGGCGTTCCAGACCGGCTTCTACGAGCATCTGGCCCGCCATCCCCGGGTCGGCGCCCATTTCAACAACTGGATGGACACCTCCTCCAGCGACTGGCTGCCGGCCCTGCTGCGCGCCTACGATTTTGCGCCCTTCCGCTCCTTCGTCGATGTGGGCGGCAGCCGGGGCCGGCTCAGCGCCGCACTGCTCGCCGCCTATCCGCGGATGACGGGGACCCTCTTCGACCTCGACCAGGCACTCGCAGAGGCGCCGGCCGTGCTCGCGGCGGCGGGGGTCGAGTCACGCTGCGAGTGCATCGCGGGGAGCTTCTTCGCGGCGGTCCCCCAGGGGGCCGAACTCTATCTACTGTCGCGGGTCCTGTTCAATTGGGACGACGCGCGGGCCGTCGCGATCCTCAAGCAGGTCCGCGCCGCCATGCCGCCGCAGGGCGTACTGCTCGTCATCGACATGGCCTTGCCGGATCAAGGATCAGCCCCGGCGCAGACCCTAACCAGCCTCAACCTGCTCGCGCTCTTCGGCGTGCCCTTGCGCACCGTCGGTGAATATCGCGCCTTGCTCGGACGCGCCGGTTTGTCGGCGCGCCGCTCGGACAAGATTGCCGACACCGATCTGGCCCTCTTCGAGGCCGTACCCATCGCCGGCCGCCACCCGTGAAACATACTGTATTGGAGACAGCCATCGTGATCGCAGAACAGCGCTGCACTAATTGTATTCGAACACTGGCAACGCCACGGGAGTTGGCGCAAGGGATCTGTGCCGACTGCGAAAAGAGCACGGCGAATTTTAATGACAGGGATTGGCGTGCGCTCGAAAGCGAATTTGCCGACCGACTGCTCTCTTACCGTGACCGAGGGGGCCGGTACGACTGCCTGGTACCGCTCTCCGGCGGCAAGGACAGTACCTATGTTCTCTATTACCTGACACGGGTGCAAAAGGCCCGGGGGTATGCCTATAGCTATAGCAATTTCTTCCAGCGCGAGGAGGCCGATACCAACATCCGAAAAGCGGTGCGGGCGGCCGCTACCCCACTATTCGTTGTCGATCTGTTCACGCCGGCAGAGTGGCAACGCGCTTATCGCGCGCTGATGAGCACCTGGGGACATCCCTGCCTATTTTGCTATCACCTGCGAACACCGCTGATCTATAATGTCTGCCTGGAGCATAAAATACCGCTTGTCGTTTATGGTGCAGATCATACCCAAGCGGAACTTCTTCCCATGTTTTCGAGCAATTGGCAACTCGGCGTCGACGAACGTTTCGCTATCCATCAGGCACACGCCGCGACGCTTGCGAAAGATCTCGAAACGAGTTTTCAAGGCGAGCCGGAATTGCTGGAGAAGCTCTATTCTCGGGCACCGTATTTCAAATCGTTCGTCGCTGGAGAGATTGCACCGGCCGACTTGCCCGCCTTCGTCTCCCTGGGGCAATATCATAATTGGCGTCTCGCCGGGGAAGACCGCTTCATTCGCCTCCTGAAAGACTTTTGCGATTATGTCCCGGTCGGCCATACCAAGGAAAACACCAATTGCTCTCTGGAGCGCCTGCGCGTCTATGTGGAAGGCCGACGCGGCGACTCCTATCCGGTTCAAGTGCTGTCCCGGAAGATCCGCGAGCGAGAAATCGACCGGGATTCTGCTTTGCAAACGCTTGAAACGTATCAAGTCGCCGGCGACGAGCTGGACCGAACGATCCAAGAATTTTGCGATAAAGTGGAAATAGCGCCACACACGCTCGAACAATACCTGGCAAAGCATGCCGGCGCGTCGTAAAGGCTCGGAGATGTCATGATCGGCGACCGACCCGTTCGTATCGGCTTACTCGGCGCGGCCAACATCGTGCCACGGGCCCTGTTGGCCCCGGCCAAGCTCTTGGACCGACCGTGCAGCTTTGCGGTGGCCGCACGCGACCCGGCCAAGGCGCGCGCCTTCGCCCAGGCCCATGGCATTGATACCGTGTTTGCGGATTACGATGCACTGCTCGCCAGCGAGCGGGTCGACGGCGTCTATCTTGCGCTGCCGAACAGCCTGCACGTCCATTGGGCGATCCGCGCGCTGCGGGCAGGCAAGCCGGTGCTGGTCGAGAAACCGTTCTGCATTGATCTGCGCGATTTCGACACCCTGGCCGCTGTCGCGCGGGCGAGCGGCGTCCCGGTGGTCGAGGCGATCATGATCGGCTTTCACCCGTGGCAGCAGGCACTGGCCGAGCTCATACAGGATGGCCGCTACGGTCCCTTGCTGACCAGCGAGACCAGGCTGTTTACGGATCTGAGGGGGCGGGCACGCGACGGCTTCCGCTTCTCGCGGGCACTCGGCGGCGGCGCATTCTTCGATCTGGGTGTCTACTGGGTCCAGTTCCTGCAGCGTTGCATCGGGCTGCATGGGTATCGTATCGCCGCGCGGGCCGAGCGCGATGCACCTGACGGCGTCGACCTGTCGTTCACGGTGCAACTCGACTTCCCGAACGGTCCGCATTGCGAGCTGTCGTGCTCGTTCGAACGGGCATTCGCGGCCAACCATCGCTTGACGTTCGAGCAGGCCACGGTCACGGTCGGCAATTTCCTACGCCCGGCATTCGGCCTACAGGCGCTCTGGCTCGATATCGAGCACGGCGGCCGCACTGATAAAATCCGCTTTTCTACTCAGAACTATTACGCCGCCCAGTTGGACTTCTTTATTCGCGTGATCGAACGGGAGGCCGAGCCGGAGCCGCTCGCGACCGTGCGCGAGCGCGTTGCCGCGATCACCGCGATCTATGGGCAAGCGGCGGAAGGAATGCGCACGGCGGACCCGGCGGAGCGGGCGTGGCCACCGGCATAAGGGCCTCGAACGCAATTCCGGCCAGCGGCGATCGGTCCGCACAGCGGACCCCACGGGCGCAGCGCTGGCCGTAGGGTCCGCTGTGCGGACCGACGACCGTGCGGCTAACGCAGATCGGTCCGCACAGCGGACCCTACGGGCGTAGCGCTGGCCGTAGTCCGCTGTGCGGACCGACGACCGTGCGGCTAACGCAGTGGCTGGCGTTACGATCGAGGCCGGCGCAAAAGGTCAAGATTACAGCTTCGTATCTACAGGGGTGGCATAGCATTGAAGACGCGAATCAAAGAGATCCTCGCCGAAGTCAAAGAGGCACCCGATCTGGCAGCCACGCTGTCCGACGATGCCGATATCATCAACGAGGTCGGGCTCGACTCCCTTCAGGTCGTGACCTTCTTATTCAAGCTCGAAGAGGCGTTCGAGATCGAGATCGACTTCGAGCGGTTCGATTACAGCGATTTGAACTCGATCCGGCGTCTGGCCGAGAAGCTCAGCAGCCTGGCAGCGTTATAGTGCTAGCGAAATGTTGACAGCTCCCCCTACCACACTGGTTACGATACTGGCCTCAGGCTCTTCTTTAGGTGCCTATGTACCGGCGCTACTGCTGGATCGACAACTCTGCGCCCGCGGCCTGACGACCGACGTGCTGCTCATCGAAAACAGCTTCCTGGGCGAGAAACGCGACAACATCGCGAAGACCAAGAGCGCCTTTCATCACAACTTTGCACTGGCGCGCATGGCCCAGAAGCTCGTGCGGGACATCGAGCCGAGCCTGGACCACGACGGGGTCGAGCGCCTGCTCGCCGCCTGGGAAAGCGAGGGGCGAACGCGCTTCATCGTGGTCTATGGATTCTGGGTCCCGATCCTGGCGCGGTACTTGGCCCGCGCATCGTTCGCCGACGCGATCCGGTTCGATCTGGTACACCCCGACTCGGTCATCTCGCCGTCATGGCGATACGACACGACCGATCCCCGCTACCGCCATCTGTGGCTGTGCGATGGGCAGCAGCGCCGGATCAACTACCGGTTGCAGGTCGCGGACACCCCGCCGCTCGCCTACGAGCAACGCAATGGGCGCTTCGTCATCCATGGGGGCGGTTGGGGCCTGGGGACCTACCAAGAGCGGATACCCCAATTGACTGCGCAGGGCATCGGATTGGACATCACCGTCCACGAGCCGGGCGACCTGACCGACCGCGCGGCGGCCCACCGCTATTACATGATCGACCCCGCGTGGCAGCCCTGGGAACGCGACGCGGACGGCCGGCATCGCTTTGCGCCGCTCGGGGAGGTGGCCCCCGACGGAGCGGTCGTCTATACCCATTGCGAGGACTGCCCCTGCGTCTACGAGTTGATCCGCAACGCCCTCGGCATTATCAGCAAGCCCGGCGGCTCGACCTTGATCGATTCGTTGTCGGCGGCCACGCCGCTGATCTTGCTGGAGCCGTTCGGCGAGCATGAGCAGCGCAATGCCGAGGCGTGGCTGGACCTGGGGTTTGCGATCCATTACCGGGACTGGGCGGCCGAGGGCTACGGACTTGCGGTGCTCGAACGCCTGCACTGTAATCTGTCGGACGCCCGGGAGCGGGTACCGAACTTTGTCGACGCCTATTGCAGCCTGAGGTAACCGTCACGCCATGTCGAGATTAGCTGGAAAGAAGGTCCTCATCACCGGGGCCTCCGGGTTTATCGGCTCGCACCTGCTCGCCGCGGCGGTGCGCGAGGGCGCCCGGGTGGCCGTGCTGGTGCGCTGTAATAGTATCGAGCGCAACGTCAGGATCGCCCACCTCTGGGATGAGATCGAGATCTTCGAGGCCGATATACGCAACCTCGGATCCTTGTCGTTCATGCCCGGCCAGCGGTTCGATATCATTTTTCATCTCGCCGCCTACAACCATGTCGGCAACAGCTTCCAGCATGCCGGCGAGGCCATGGAGACGAATGCCATGGGCACCATGAACCTCTTGGAGAGCGCCGGCGACTACGCGCGTTTCGTCTATATCTCGACCTCGGAGGTCTACGGCCTGCAGGAGCCGGAGCCCTTCGTCGAGCACCTGTATCCGCGCCCACTCTCGCCCTATTCGGTCGGCAAATTTGCCGGCGAGCAGTATGCCCTGCTGAAACACCGCCAAGCCGGGCGGCCCATCGCCGTGCTGCGGCCGTTCAATGCCTTCGGCCCGTATCAGAGCACGCGGGCGGTCATCCCGGAGATCGTCGTCCGTTGCCTGCGCGGCATCCCCGTCTACACCACGGACGGCAAACAGACGCGCGAGTTCAACTTCGTCGCCGATCTCGCCGAAGGCATGATCCTGACCGCCTTGAACGACCGCGCCATCGGTCAGGTGGTGAATCTCGGTAACGGGCGCGACTTGGCGATACGCGAGGTCGTGCGAATGATTCACCAGCGCTCGGGATCGACCTCCGAGCTGCAGATCGGCGCGCTGCCCACCCGACCGAACGAGATCTGGACGATGCGCTCGGACGCCTCCCGGGCACGCGAGCTGCTGGGATGGAATCCCACCATCGGCTTCGAGGACGGACTCGACCTGACCATTGCCTGGTTCAGACGCTACATCGACATCTATCACGGCCAAGACTCGCCGCTGTTGGCGCTCGCTCCAGGGCGATGACGGGTATGGCAGCAAAATGCCGGACGCTGATACTGTGCGGCGGCAAAGGTACGCGGTTGAAGGACCTCGGCGAACGGCTGCCCAAAGCGCTGGTCCCGTTGCGTGGCCAATCGGTCCTGTACCACAAGTTGAGCGACGCGCTACGCCAGGGCTATGACGATTTTATACTCGCGGTCGGCTACAAGGCCGACATGATCGTCGAGGCCTGCCGGGCGATGCCGTTCGACTTCCGCTATAGGATATCCGATGCCGGAGTCGAAGCCGGGATGCTGGAGCGTATCGCCGCGGCGAAGGCCGCGCTCGACGAGCGCGTCATCGTGACTTACGGGGATACGTTGTCCAACCTGTCCCTCGATGCACTGCTCGCCTACCACATGGAAAAGCACGCGCTGATAACGATCGTCTCGTCCCCGATCCGCAGTCCATTCGGTCTCATTACCAAGGACGGGTCCTGTCGCGTGACGTCGCTGACCGAAAAGCCGATCCTATATTACTATATCGGCACCTTTGTCATGGAGACCGAGGTGCTCGACGCCCTCCCACACGACATGATCGCCGCGCCCGACGGCCGTGGGTTGATCGCGATGCTCGATCATATCATCGCGCTCGATCGGCTCTACACCTTCGTGCATGAGGGCGACGAGATCACTTTCAATACGATCGAAGAACTCGACGCGGCGCAGGACGGTTTATTGAAGTTCTACACCCATTTCCAATAAGTGAAGATTGGGTGTGCCGAACCTGGCGGCTGGCGGCGGCCGGGGTGTCGTGTCATCTTGCGTCAGTCGCGCGGTGGAAGCCTGGGTTTCCTATCCTTGCTCCCTATCGCGCAATGCCGTCCCGCCGACGGCAACATAGCCTATGAGGCGGTGGGCAGTGGCAGCCGGTGGTGCTGGTGCATGGGCTCTTCGCCAACAAGGAGCAATGGCATCCAGTGAGCGTATTTGGTTGTTGATCTCAGCCGTTCAATCGGGTAAGGTTGAGCGCCTGAAGATTCGTCGGCGGCGCTTCGTATCCGTCGGCGTCGTTTGTAACCCACAGTCCGGAGTCCCGCGATCATGCCGATTGAAGCCTTCATCGAAGATAAGATAAGCAAGTACGCTGCGCTGATCGCCAAGCAAGGTGAGCGCGGTGACGAGTTCGCTTTCGGCGAGTTGACGTTTTACATGGCCCTGCGTCGCGTCAGGGCCGGTACGGGCACCACCCAGGATCTGGGCCTGATGGACGCGATCAACGACACGCTGCAGCAACTGGGACACATCACGAACAACGTCTCCTTCTATAAGTAAGCAAGGCGCCGAGCCGCCCCCGCCGGTTGGCACCAGTGCCGCCGGTGGGGCTCCCGGCGGTGCGCCCGGAATGAGAGAACGGCAGCCGCAATGCGCTGCAAACCGCGGTGCCGCCGCCGTACTCAGGGCCGCAGTCCGGCAAAATTCTTCCGGACCTCTTGCTGACCCTGTTCGTATTGCTGTGCGTAATAAGCCCTGACCTGCGCCGGATCGAAGCTCAGGAGCGTATTGCCCGATTCAAACTGCTGCACGAAGACCTTGCCGATAGCATAGGTGGAGGCGGCGCCGAAGAGCGCCACGCTGGCCCCGCCAATCACCCAGCCCAGACCCGGCAGTCCCTTGGCCAGCTGGCCCAGATTGGCGGCAAATGAAACGGGCACGCCCCCGCCGAGCAGGGCGCCGATGGCCGACTTGCCGAGTTGGCTCGAGAATTCGACCCCGTAGAGCCCCGCGAGACTGCGCACCAGATTGAGTTGCAGCCCCGCCAGCGCCGCCAGGTCCAACCAGGGCAGCGGCACCACACCGACGCCGATGGCGGCCAGGGCATGTCGTTTGATGGTCTGTTCCGCTTGGGCGGTCTTGGTCGCGGTGTCTGTCATGCGTCACCTGTGGGGGGTCGCGGTCAGTCGAAGAATTTCCAATCCTCGACATAATTGCCGAAGATGAATTTTGGATAGCCGGGGTCGGTGCGGTAGGTCACCATGTCGTAGCGCAGGTGCTGGTTACCGCGGAAGAAATAGACCTTGGCGTTGCCCGAGTAGACGGCCGCGTCGATGCGGTCGAAGGTGAGTCCCGCCCAACGCTGGGCGGTGGTCTGCGGGTAGCCGTCCGCGGCCTGGTTGCGGCGCATGTCGAAGCGGACATATCGGTTGCCGAGGAAGAAATACAGCTCCTCGGGGGAGACGTTAAGCGCCGCATCGATGCGCTCGAAGGGGACGCCCGGCCAGCCTTCGGCAATGGTTCGGGGGTAGCCGGGGTCGATCGCCCGGGTGTCGACATCGACGCGGATATACTTGTCACGGTTAAAGAAATAGAGCTTGCGGTCGAGTGCCTCGCCGATCGCCGACACCAGGTATTTGCCGAGGAAGGCGGCGTCTACCTGCTCGAACCCGACCTCGGTCAGCACCGGCCAGCGTTCCTTGATGGGGACTATCTTGCTGGTCTCCCCCGTGGCCGGGTGGTAGGTAAAGCACTGCTTGCCGCGGAAGACGTGCAGGCGCTGGTCGAGGTTGAAAACGACGCGCAGGGGGGTGAAGACGGTCGCCTCGATATAGGCGGTGCGCAGGGCTTCGGCCTGGGCGTCGTCGGCGATCAGGGTCCAGATGCCGACGGCATCAAATTCGATGACCTGCGGGTTTTCTTTGATGGTCGCGAGCCAGGCATTGTAGCTGGCCTCGTCGAGTGAACTGAGCGTGGCGAGCTGCAGCTCGTTGCCGCCCTTGCCGAAGACGGTGCATTCGGAGTTGTTCTGCAGCTTTTCCTTGGCGCTCTGCGCACTGCCGCCGGCGGTCATCGAGCCCAGCCCGGGCTGGCTGGCCTTGAGGCCGGCCTTGATGTCCTCCTTACTCATGGCAGACGACTTGGCGATGGTGAAGGCGAGCATGGCCTTGCCGCCCACCCACACGCGTTTGATGTAATGGGTGCCGTAGCGCTCAAAGAAGCGCTCGTAGACGCGCCGCTGCGCCGGATCATAGGGAGTGGGGATCGGGAGATCGAAATCGCCCTGGATGAAGCGGTGGCTATCGGGGATGTAGACCGTCCACAGCGGGATGAACGAGTTGCGCAGCGCGTAATAGGCCTCCTCGTCGGAGCGCAATTGCGCGGTCTGGCTGGCGTTCACATCGACGCTGAAAGGGCCGTTGCCGACCGCGGCGGCGACGTCGAGGCTGGTCTGTTTCTCGAAGCGCTCCCACGACTCCTCAATCTTGATTTGGTTGAGCGCCTGGGCGGCGGGCATGGGCGGGCTGTCGTTGACCTCGTAGCCCGCGGGCACCAGATAGCTCGCCCCGGTCTCTTTGGAAGGGTACACCTGGTGGTCGGCCTGGCGGAACAGAACCTCCTTGAGCTCGAAGGGCTGTTGCGGGCGCAGGTAGACGCCGCGCCCGACCATATCCAGGCCGGGGATCAGGGGGAGGGCATTCGCCGTATCGGTCATAGTGGGTTGCTCCGTGAACAGCTAATCACATCCGGGCACCTCCTGGGTCACTGGCCAGGGCCGCGGCACGGTTGTCGGTCCGCTTGGCGGTGTTGCCCAGCGTTGGCAGTGTGTGCAGTGACACGACCCGAGACAAGCGCGATGGGCTGTGTCAACCAAAGGGAATGTTGTGCTTTCCAAACTGCAGCGGTTCCAGCGGTGCGGGCCTCTGCCGACGCCATGGAACTCAATCGCGTTCGCGCACGGCATACACGCCTTAGCGAGTGTGTCAAAGCGCCAACCACTCCTGGGCCAGCCGCGCGGGTTCTTCAGGTCCAGCACAACGGCGACTGCGCAGGGGCGCGACTTGGCGGGCGCCACGCTCGGTTGCGCGAACACCCGCTCCCGCCCCGGACGACGCATCAGGCGTCCTCCCCTCCCATCGCCACCGTTAACACCTCGGCCAGGTGTTGGACGTGGGCGGGATTCATCATGGTCACATGGTTGCCCGGCACCTCATGGACGGGCACCGGCCGAGAGGCATAAGGCCCCCAGCCCCAGTCGTCCCCCAGGGTCACGAGGTCAGCCGCCGCCGACCCCAGTTCGCGCGCCCGGAACAGGACGATCGGCAGTGGCTGACCGGCGGTCGGCGTATACCGGGCCGGCATCTGCAACTGGGCGCGATAGACCGTCAGCAGGCGACCCAGGTATGCGGCACCCGTCCCCGCGGGCAGCAGCTCGGCGGCTTCGAGGGCCTGGGCGACCCGCGCCACTTGCTCCGCGAGCGCCAGGCCGGCCAAGTCGTCGCGTGGGACGGCGATGGTGGTGGCGGCCAGCGCGCCCAGGATATAAACGATGTCCAACAGGCCGGTGGTCGCGTCCGCCGGCGCCGGTCGGTCCGATGCGGTGACGACACCAGGTGCCGTGGTATCCAGAATCCCCACGAACTCAATGACCTCGCCGCGCGCCGCCAGGGCCTGGGCCATGGCAAAGGCGACCTGTCCCCCGAGCGAATGACCGGCCAGCCGATAGGGGCCGTGCGGCTGCACCTGGAGCAGGAATTCCACATAGTGGGCCGCCATCGCCGCCAGGTCCGTATGGGGCGCTGCCTCCCCGTCCAGCCCCCGCGCGTGGAAGGCGAGCACCGGCTGGTCCGTGCCCAACTGCTGGGCGAGCGGATAGAGATAACTGACCATCCCGCCGGCCCCCGGCAGCAGGATCAGGGGCGGGCGCGTCCCCTGCGGTTGCAGGCGCACCAGGCAGGAGGCCGGGGGCTGGTCATCTCCCTGGCGCAGCAGGCGGGCGAGCCCGGCCACGGTGGGCGATTCGAAGACCCGGCTGACGGGTAGGCGCTGCCCACTGTGCTGCCCAGTACGCTGTTCGATGGCGGCGAGCAGCCGCACAACCAGGAGCGAGTGCCCCCCCAATTCAAAGAAGTTGGCATGGATGTCCGTTACGGGACGGTTCAATACACTCGACCACAGCCCGAGCAAGACCGCTTCGAGGGTATCGCGCGGGCCGACCGCACCCGCCCCCGCTGTGCTGGCATCCGGCGTCGGCAGGGCCTGGCGGTCGAGCTTGCCGTTGGGGGTCAGAGGGAAAGCGTCGAGGGCGACATAGGCGGCTGGGACCATGTACTCGGGCAGGGTCTGCTGGAGGACGGTACGCCAGTCGCTCGGGCTCGGCAGGCTGGCCTCGGGCTGGGGCACCACATAGGCCACCAGCTGCAGGTCGCCGGTGGGCGCCGGGCGGGCCAGGACCACCGCCTCGCGCACCGCCGGGTGCGCCGCCAGCGCCGCCTCCACCTCGCCCGCTTCGATGCGAAAGCCGCGGATCTTGACTTGGTGATCCAGGCGGCCGAGGAAGTCCAGATTCCCGTCGGGGCGGTAGCGCACCAGGTCGCCGGTGCGGTACAGGCGGTCGCCGGGGACGAATGGGCTGTCAAGGAAGCGCGCGGCGGTGAGCTCCGGTCGGTTCAGATAGCCGCGCGCCACCCCGGCCCCGCCGATGTATAACTCCCCCGGCACGCCGAGCGGGACGGGTTGGCCCTGGGCGTCCAAGACATAGAGCCGGGTGTTGGCCAGCGGGCGGCCGATCGGCAGGGGCACGGCCGGGTCGATGGGCGCGACACACGCGGCCAGGCTGGCACAGACCGAGGTTTCGGTCGGTCCATAGGCATTGAAGAAACGTCGGCCGGGGGCCCAGCAGGCCGCGAGTGCCGGGGGACAGGATTCACCCCCGACCACGAGACAGCGCAACGCGCCTAAGGCGACGCTGGCCGCGGCGGGCAGCGCGGCGAGCGCCGCCACCGGTGTCTGCCAGTGGGTAATCCCCGCCGCCTTCAGGACCGAGACCAGCGCGGGGCCAAGCAGGCTGGACGGAGACAGCACCAGCGTGGCACCAGCGGATAACGCGGTAAAGATGTCACCACTGGCGACATCGAAGGAAGGGGCAGCAAATTGTAGGCAACGGCTGTGTTCATCGACATCGAAAGCCGCGATCTGGGCCTGGGCCAGGTTGGCGAAGCCGCCGTGCATCACGGCCACCCCCTTAGGCTGGCCGGTGGAGCCGGAGGTGTAAATGACATAGGCGAGTTGCCGCGGGTCGACCGGGCGCCCGGGGTTGGTCGCCGGGTGGTGCGCGAGGGCGTCCGCCGCGGCGTCCAGGCAGAGGACCTGGGCCGTCGTCGTCGGCAGGTGCGCCCGCAGACGGGTCTCGGTGAGCAGGAGGCGCGCCCCGCAATCCGCCAGCATGTACTGAAGGCGCGCGGCCGGATAGGCCGGGTCCAGCGGCACATAGGCCCCGCCGGCCTTCAGCGTCGCCAGCAGGGCGACGATCAGCGCCGGACTGCGCTCCAGGGCGATGGCGACCGTCGACTCGGGGCCGACCGCCTGCGCGATCAGGGCATGCGCCAGCCGGTTGGCCTGGGCATTGAGTTCGCCATAGGTGAGCGTGGTGTCCTCGAAGACCACCGCGGTCGCCGCCGGGGTGCGCGCCGCCTGCGCCTCGAAGAGGGTGTGGACCGCGCCGGCGGGCGGCAGCGGTACGTCCGTGGCATTCCAGTCGACCAGCAGCTGCCGGCGTTCGTGCGGGGGCAGGATCTCCAGTGCATTGATCGGCCGCTCCGGCGCCGCCAGCGCGGCGTGCAGCAACTGCACGAAGTGCCCGCCCAGGCGCTCGATCGTCGCCCGCTCGAACAGGTCGGTGGCATATTCGAGCGTCCCCTGCAGGGTGTCGCCCACTTCGGCCAGCGACAGCGTCAGGTCGAACTTGGCCACGGCGCTCTCGGTCGCGAGCAGGCTCACCGCCACATCAGGCAATTCCAGTGCGGTCTCAGGCGTGTTCTGCAGCACGAACATGACCTGGAACAGCGGGGCCTGCGCCAGGTTACGCGGGATCTCCAGGGCCTCGACCAGGCGCTCGAAGGGCACCTCCTGGTGGGCATAGGCCTCCAGGCAAACGCCGCGCACCCGGGCCAGCAACTCGCGGAAGGACGGCCGCCCGGTCAGGTCCAGGCGCAGGGCGAGGGTGTTGACGAAGAACCCGATCAGCGGCTCGAGGGCCTGGTGGGTGCGTCCCGCCACCGGGGAACCGATGACGAGATCCTCTTCGCCACTGTAGCGCGCCAGCAGGCAGCCCCAGGCGGCCAGCAGGGTCATGAACAGGGTCACGCCGGCGCCTTGGCTCAAGGTCCGCAGGCCCGCGGTGAGCTCGGCGGGAATCGTCAGCGGCAGCGTCGCCCCACGGTAACGCTGCTGGGCCGGGCGCGGCCGATCGGTGGGCAGGTGCAGGCACTCGGGGGCGCCGGCCAGGCGGGTGCGCCAGACCGTCAGTTCCCGCGCCAGCCGGTCGCCGCTCAGCCAGGCGCGTTGCCAGAGCGCATAGTCGGCGTACTGGAGCGGCAGGTCCGTGAGCGGTGATGGGGCGCCCTGACTGAAGGCGGTATAGAGGGCCACCAGTTCGCGGCTGAGCAGGCCGAATGACCAGCCATCGCCGGCACTGTGGTGCAGGGTCAGCAGCAGGGTCCAGGCGCCGTCGTCTTCCCACAGCAGTTGCGCGCGAAGCGGCCAGTCGTGGGCCAGGTCGAAGGGGGTGGCGGCCGCGGCCTGCGCCCGGCGGGCCACGACGGCGGCCGGGTCGGGGTCGGCGCGCAGGTCGATCAGCGGCAGCGCCAGCGGTGCGGGCGGGGCGATGACCTGCACCGGTACCCCGTCGCACTCCACCAGGGTGGTGCGCAAGGCCTCGTGACGGGCGACGATCCCGCTGAGTGCCTGCTGCAAGGCGGCCAGGTCGAGGGTGCCGCGCAGCGCCAGCGCGGCGGGCATGTTGTAGGTGGCGCTCGCCCCTTCGAGCTGGTCGAGGAACCAGAGGCGCTGCTGGGCAAAGGACAGCGGCAGGGCGTCCGGGCGCACGGCGCGCACCAGGGGGCAGGCGGCCAGGTCGGCGGCCAGGCGTTCGTCCTCGGCGCCCAGCGCGGCGCGCAGGCGCGCGGCCAAGGCGGCGACCGTGGGGGCGTCGAACAGCCAGCGCACCGGGATGGGTCGCTCCAGGGTGGTGTGCAGGCGCGACGCCAACTGGGTCGCCAGCAGGGAGTGCCCGCCCAGTTCAAAGAAGTTGGCATGGATGTCCGCCACCGGGCGCTTGAGGACCGTCGACCACAGGCCGAGCAGGATCTCCTCCAGGGCGTCGCGCGGGCCGACCGCCCCGGCGTCGCTGCCGACGTAGTCCGGGGCCGGCAGGGCCTGGCGGTCGAGCTTGCCGTTGGGGGTCAGCGGCAGGGCATCTAGGACGACATAGGCGGCCGGGACCATGTACTCGGGTAGCGTTTGCTGGAGGACGGTGCGCCAGTCGCTCGGTGTCGGCAGGCTCGTTCCGGCCGCGGGTACAACATAGGCCACCAGTTGCAGGTCGCCGGTGGGCGCCGGGCGGGCCAGGACCACCGCCTCGCGCACCGCCGGGTGGGCCGCCAGCGCCGCCTCCACCTCGCCCGTTTCGATGCGGAAACCGCGGATCTTGACCTGGTGGTCCAGGCGACCGAGGAACTCCAGATTGCCGTCGGGGCGGTAGCGCACCAGGTCGCCGGTGCGGTACAGGCGGTCGCCGGGGACGAATGGGCTGGCAATGAAACGCTCGGCGGTGAGGTCCGGGCGGTTCAGGTAGCCGCGGGCGACCCCGACCCCGCCGATGTAAAGCTCCCCCGGAACGCCGAGCGGGAGCGGTTGGCCCTGCGGGTCCAGGACATAGAGGCGGCGATGGGGGAGTGGGCGGCCGATGGGGACCGCGGCGTCGGCGAAGTCGGCCGGAACCTCATAGAAGGTGGCGGTGATGGTGATTTCGGTCGGACCATAGCAATTGAGCAGGCGCACCGGCGCCGGGGCGCTCGCCACGGCGTCTTGCCAGCGTGCCACCAGCCGTGCCGACAGCTGGTCGCCGCCGACTTGCAGCAGGCGCAACGAACTGCCGGCCAGGCTGAAGCCTGGGGATTGCAGCCAGTGCTCGAAGAAGGCCGGCGGGTAATTCGCGACCGATACCCGCTGGTCCCGCAGGGTCGCCACGATGGTGTCGGGCGTGGGCAAGCCCGGTGCCGACAGGATGAGCGCCGCCCCGGCCCCGAGCGTCGGCAGGATTTGTTCGAGCGAGGCATCGAAACTGGGGGAGGCGAATTGCAGCACCCGGTCGGCGGCGGTCAGGGCAAAATGCCTGCGGATGAGGTGGCAGTGTCGGGTGATCGCCCCGTGTTCGATCATCACCCCCTTGGGCTGGCCAGTGGAACCGGAGGTATAGATGACATAGGCCAGCTGCTGCGGCTCGACCGGGCGTGCGGGGTTGGTCGCCGGGTAGTGCGCGAGCGCCGGGGCCTCGCTCTCCAGACACAGAACCCGGGCCGTCGTCGTCGGCAGTTGCGCCTGCAGGCTCGTCTGGGTGAGCAGGATCTGCGCCCCACAATCCTCGAGCATGTACTGGAGCCGCGCGGCCGGATAGGCCGGGTCCAGCGGCACATAGGCGCCGCCGGCCTTGAGCGTCGCCAGCAGGGCGACGATCAGCGCCGGGGAGCGCTTCAGGGCGATGGCGACCGTCGACTCGGGGCCGACGCCCCATGCGATCAGCGCATGCGCCAGACGGTTGGCCTGGGCATTGAGTTCGCCATAGGTGAGCGTAGTGTCCTCGAAGACCACCGCGGGCGCCACCGGGGTCCGTGCCGCCTGCGCCTCGAAGAGGGTGTGGACGCCGCCGTCGGGCGGCAGCGGGGCGGCCGTGGCATTCCAGTCGACCAGCAGTTGTTGGCGTTCCTGCGGCGGCAGCAGATCCAGCTCGCCGACCGGCCGTTGCGCCGCCGCCTGGACCTGCTCCAGCAGGTGCAGGAGTCGACTGGGGAGCAACGCGATCTCCGCCGCGTCGAAATACGCCGGGTGGTAACAGAAATCGATCTGCACCGCCTGCGCCTGCGCATACTCTCTGATATGGATCGCCAAGGGGGTCTGCTCGAAGCCATGGACGAGCACGTCCACCGCGATGGGCTGGCCGCAGAACCGGCAGCCGCTGTAATCCAGCTTCTCATATGACAGCGACAGATCGTATAAGCGGTGCCGGTCGGCGGCATTGCTCCTGAGCAACCGGGCGATCTCGCTCACCGGAAAGCGCTGGTGGCGGTAGCTCGCGCGCAGGGTCCGGGCGATGGCCTGCAGCACACCGATGAAGTCGCGGTCCCGGCCGGCCTCCAGCCGGGCCGGAATCACGCTGGCAAAGAGACCGCTGGTCTGTTTGAAGGCGGGCGTCGGGCGGTTGAATACCGGCAGGCCGATCACGCACGCGTCGCGCGCTTGGACCCGGGTAAAATAGACAGCCAAGAGACCCAGCCAGACATGAAAGACCGATACCCCGTGCGCCACCGCCAGGGCTTCCAGCCGGGCATACTGGGCATTCGGCAGGTGCCAGGTGAATAACCGGCTCGCTACCGGCGCGGCGCCGATGGCGATGGCGGACTTGGGGGATAACAGCGGCGCGGGCCAGGCCGTGACCTGTTGCTGCCAGAACTGCCGCTGGCGCTCGAAATCGGCCGATGCGAGATAGGCGACATCCGCCTCGACAAAAGCCAAATAGGAACCGCCCGTCGGCGGCGGCAACGGCTCATGGTGCCGCAAGGCGCGATAGAGCGCCGCCACCCGTCGGGTGATCAACCACACGCCCCAGCCATCGCTGACCAGGTGGTGATAGAACTGCGACCACTGGTAGTGCCCGTCGGCGAGCTTGTAGAGCGCAAAGCGGAACAAGGGGCCGACACTCAAGTGGAAGGGCGCTTGCAGACTGGTCTGCATGCGGGCCCGTGCCGCCGCTTGCGGTTGAGGCTCGTGCGAGCAGTCGACATAGGCGAGCTCGACCGGCGGCCGGTCGAGGCAGGACTGGTAGGGAACCCCCTCGTGTTCGCTGACCACCAGCCGCAGGCTATTGCACTCCCGGACCAGTTGCGCGAGCGCTTGCCGGAAGACGGGTACCTCCAGCTCGCCCGCGATACTGACAGAAATACCGATGTTGTATAGCGGCGTCTGCGGATACAGGGTCTGCTCGAACCAGATGTCCCGCTGTACCGAAGACAAGGGAATCCGGGCTAGCGAACGGTCGCAGGGTGCATTCATGAGTCACTGCCATTAGGTTAAGTCACGTGCGTCGGCCCCGCTCCAGGCGCTTGGGCGGCGCCGCTTTTCACGGCAGTACTGCGCCAGCGCGCAAAGCTTGCACCGACCGGGACCGGGTGGGGGTGGCCGCCTGTGGTGTCGGCAAGACGGATCGTCGTGACCGGCAAACTCCGGCGACTCGGCGCAGGGGGGCAGACCATGACCTACGGGATCGGCGGCCGCGGCGTCGGCGCCCACCCGTATCCTGATGTTTGAGCAGCGGCCAGAGGGTATTGCCGAGCCCGGCGATCCCACCCAGATAGCACAGGGTCATCGCCGCCCCGATGCCGAGTCCAGGGTGAGACCTTCACTGGTCGCCGCGTCGTCATCGGCGGTGCGTCAGGGCGCTGTCCAGGCAGATGCATCATATACGCCGACAGCCTCCAGCGCCGCCGTCAGGACCCCGGCCAGGTGCCCGACATGCGCGGGGCTCATCATGGTCACATGGTTGCCCGGCACCTCATGGACGGGCACCGGCCGGGAGGCATAAGGCCCCCAGCCCCAGTCGTCCCCCAGGGTCACGAGGTCAGCCGCCGCCGACCCCTGCGCGCACGCCCGGAAGAGGACGATCGGCAGTGGCTGACCGGCGGGCGGGGTATACCGGGCCGGCATCTGCAGCTGGGCGCGATAGACCGTCAGCAGGCGACCCAGGTAGGCGGCACCCGTCCCCGCGGGCAGCAGGTCGGCAGCTTCGAGCGCCTGGGCGACCCGCGCCACTTGCTCCGCGAGCGCGAGACCAGCCCAGTCGTCGCGCGCGACGGTGATGGCGGTGTCGGCCAGCTCGCCCAGGATCTGAACGATATCCAACAGGCTGGCGGTCGCGTCCGCCGCCACCGGTTGCTCGGCAGCGGCGAAGACGCCGGGTGCCGTGGTATCCAGAATCCCCAGGAACGCGATGGCCTCGCCGCGCGCCGCCAGGGCCTGGGCCATGGCGAAGGCGACCTGTCCCCCGAGCGAATGACCGGCCAGCCGATAGGGGCCGTGCGGCTGCACCTGGAGCAGGAATTCCACATAGTGGGCCGCCATCGCCGCCAGGTCCGTATGGGGCGCTGCCTCCCCGTCCAGCCCCCGCGCGTGGAAGGCGAGCACCGGCTGGTCCGTGCCCAACTGCTGGGCGAGCGGATAGAGATAACTGACCATCCCGCCGGCCCCCGGCAGCAGGATCAACGGTGGGCGCGTGCCGTGCGGTTGCAGGCGCACCAGGCAGGAGGCCGGGGGCTGATCGCCGCCCTGGCGCAGCAGGCGGGCGAGCCCGGCCACGGTGGGGGACTCGAAGACCCGGCTGACCGGTAAGCGCTGCCGACACCGCTGTTCGATGGCGGCGAGCAGCCGCACGACCAGGAGCGAGTGCCCGCCCAGTTCAAAGAAGTTGGCATGGATGTCCGTTACGGGACGGTTCAATACACTCGACCACAGCCCGAGCAGGACCGCTTCGAGGGTATCGCGCGGGCCGACCGTCCTCGCCCCCGCCGTGCTCGCATCCGGCGTCGGCAGGGCCTGGCGGTCGAGCTTGCCGTTGGGGGTCAGGGGCAGCGCGTCCAGGGCGACATAGGCGGCCGGGACCATGTAGTCGGGTAGCGTCTGCTGGAGGACGGTGCGCCAGTCGCTCGGTGTCGGCAGGCTCGTTCCGGCCGCGGGTACCACATAGGCCACCAGTTGCAGGTCGCCGGTGGGCGCCGGGCGGGCCAGGACCGCCGCCTCGCGCACCGCCGGGTGCGCTGCCAGTGCCGCCTCCACCTCGCCCGTTTCGATGCGGAAACCGCGGATCTTGACCTGGTGGTCCAGGCGGCCGAGGAACTCCAGGTTGCCGTCGGGGCGATAGCGGACCAGGTCGCCGGTGCGGTACAGGCGGTCGCCGACGACGAACGGACTGGCAATGAAACGCTCGGCCGTGAGGTCCGGGCGGTTCAGGTAGCCGCGGGCGACCCCGGCGCCGCCGATGTACAACTCCCCCGGGACGCCGAGCGGGAGCGGTTGGCCCTGCGGGTCCAGGACATAGAGGCGGGTGTTGGCAATCGGGCGGCCGATGGACGGCGCCTCGCCGCGCAGACGCAACTTGTAAGTGGAATAGGTCGTGTCTTCCGACGGTCCGTAAAGATCGTAGACCTTCCGGACCCTGGGCAGGGCATAGAGACGGTCGACCAAGTCGGTGCTTAGCGGTTCGCCGGCCAGGTTGACGACCTGCACGCTGCCTGGCAAGTCGCCCTTGCTCAAGAGGGTGCCCATGGCAGAGGGTACCGTGTTGACCAGTGTCACTTGGTCCCGGCCGGGGAGCTGCGGCAACTCGAGCACGGTGTTGGCCAGCATGATCCGACCCCCAACGGCGAGGGGGAGGAAGATCTCGAAAACCGACAGATCGAAACAGATTGAGGTTGCGGCCAAGACGCCGGCCAGTTCCTCCACCGACCACACCGAACGCGCCCAGGCGATGAGGGCGAGCGCATTGTGGTGCTCTACGGCCACGCCCTTAGGCTGCCCGGTGGAGCCGGAGGTATAGATGACATAGGCCAGCTGCCGCAGCTCGACCGGGC
>JACDZJ010000113.1_pt1 | contig 37520 bp, 39 predicted proteins | sample 7365721 | NCBI WGS metagenome assembly JACDZJ01 (sample SAMN15143480, study PRJNA637477) | pond metagenome | biome: freshwater wetland ecosystem [ENVO:00000243]; feature: pond [ENVO:00000033]; material: pond water [ENVO:00002228]; isolation source: pond water containing pink berries ... | reverse complement strand
GGAGCCGACATCGATTACCTGGCACCGTTCATTGATCAGGCGGACCGGGTAAGCAATCGGGGCCAACAGGGGTAGCGGGACAAAAAGTCGGCGCTGGCGGGACGGCGGTATTCAACCATCGGCCGCGCAGAAATCCCCGATGAGGGTACGCACTTGGCCCATGGCCGTTTGCAGTACCGGCTCAATCCGATCCAGTTGAATTGAAACGGTCGAATCGCCCCGCCCGGCGGCCCAATTTGCCACCACGCAAAGTGCCGCATAGGGCGTTGCCAGTTCGCGCGCCAGCGCCGCCTCCGGCATGCCTGTCATGCCGACGATGTCTGCGCCATCGCGTTCCAGCCGGTCGATTTCTGCCGCAGTTTCCAGCCGGGGTCCCTGGGTCGCCGCATAAACGGCCCGCCCGGCCAGCCGGAGCCCCGCCTGGTCGCCCGCGCACAGCAGGCGTTCGCGCAGGCTGCTGTCGTAGGGTACGGTGAAATCGACATGCACCACGGCAGCTTCACCACCATCGAAGAAGGTGGCCGGCCGCCCCCAGGTGGTGTCGATGATCTGGTGCGGCACCACCAGTGTGCCAGGCGCCAGATCGGCGCGAATCGCCCCCACCGAAGCGACCGAGATGATTTCGGTGGCCCCGGCTCCGTTGACCAGCGCCCACAGGTTGGCCCGGTAATTGACCCGGTGCGGCGGAATCGTATGGCCGTGGCCATGACGCGCCAGAAAAACAACGTCCTGCGACCCGATGCGACCAAAACTGAGCGTGCCCGAAGGTTCGCCATAAGGCGTGCGCACGACCTGACGGCGGGCGACCTCCAGACTGGCCAACTGCGTCAGCCCACTGCCCCCGATGATTGCCAACATTCCTGTGCCTCCTTCGCATCCATCCGTGCCAAACCGGGCGCTCTGCTAGAATGCCGGCCCTTTCCCCAAGCCGCGCTCCGCGCACCCCCACCCGATGTCTCGTCTCCTTCGCAACATCGCCATTATCGCCCACGTCGATCATGGCAAGACCACCCTCGTCGACCAACTGCTGCGCCAGTCCGGCACTTTCCGCGAAAACCAGCAGGTGATCGAACGGGTGATGGACTCGAACGACATCGAGAAGGAGCGCGGCATCACCATCCTCGCCAAGAACTGCGCGATCGACTTCGAGGGTACACACATCAACATCGTCGATACACCGGGCCACGCCGACTTCGGCGGCGAAGTGGAGCGCGTCCTGTCGATGGTCGATGGCGTGCTGCTGCTGGTGGATGCCGTCGAAGGCCCGATGCCGCAGACGCGTTTCGTCACCAAGAAGGCTCTCGCGCTGGGCCTCAAGCCCATCGTCGTGATCAACAAGATCGACCGGCCGGGCGCTCGGCCCGACTGGGTGATCGACCATACCTTCGAACTGTTCGACAAACTGGGTGCTACCGAGGAACAACTCGATTTTCCGGTCGTGTACGCTTCGGCGCTGAATGGCTACGCCATGCTGGCCTCGCACACGCCCGGCACCGACATGCGCCCACTGTACGAGGCGATTCTCAAGCATGTGCCACCGCCCGACGTCGACGCCGAAGCTCCGCTGCAACTTCAGATCTGCTCGCTCGACTACAACTCGTATGTCGGCCGCATCGGCATCGGCCGCATCAAGAAGGGCCACATCAAGCCGGGCCAGCAGGTTGCCGTGATGTACGGCGACGAGGCGCGCGGTACGGCAAAAGTGGGGCAGGTACTGACTTTCCAGGGGCTCGAACGCCAGGCGGCCCTCGACGCCGAGGCCGGCGACATCGTCCTAGTTTCGGGTATCGAACAGGTCGGCATCGGCGTGACGCTGTGCGATGTCGCCAACCCGGTCGGCATGACGCCGATCAGCGTGGACGAGCCGACGCTGACGATCAACTTCCAGGTCAACACCTCGCCGCTGGCCGGCAAGGAAGGCAAGTTCGTCACCAGCCGCCAGATTCGCGAGCGCCTCAACAAGGAACTGCTCTCCAACGTGGCGCTGCGCGTCGCCGAAACCGAGAACGCCGACATCTTCGAGGTTTCCGGGCGCGGCGAACTGCACCTGACCATCCTGCTGGAAAACATGCGCCGCGAAGGCTACGAAATGGCGGTCGGCCGGCCGCGCGTTGTCGTGCATGAACTGGCCGACGGCAGCAAGCAGGAACCCTACGAAATGCTCACTGTGGACGTGGAGGAAGGCCACCAGGGCGGCGTGATGGAGGAACTCGGGCGTCGCAAGGGCGAGTTGCAGGACATGCAGCCGGACGGACGCGGTCGCGTCCGCCTTGAATACCGCATTCCGGCGCGCGGCCTGATCGGCTTCCAGGGCGAATTCCTCACCCTGACGCGCGGCACCGGCCTTGCCAGCCACGTCTTCGACGAATACGGCCCCTGGTCGGGCGTGATGGCCGAGCGCCGCAACGGCGTGCTGGTGTCCGCCGAAGACGGCCCCGCCGTCGCTTACGCCCTGTGGAAGTTGCAAGACCGCGGCCGCATGTTCGTCAGCCCGGGCGACATGTTGTACGAAGGCATGATCATCGGCATCCACAGCCGCGACAACGATCTGGTGGTCAACCCGATCAAGGGCAAGCAGCTCACCAACGTGCGCGCTTCCGGCACCGACGAGGCCGTGCGGCTGGTGCCGCCGATCCAGCTGACGCTGGAAAGCGCCGTCGAATTCATCGCCGACGACGAACTGGTCGAAATCACGCCCAAATCGATCCGCCTGCGCAAGCGTTACCTGAATCCGCACGAAAGAAAACGCGCCAGCCGCGAGGAAACCGCTGAATAACCCGGCTTGAAACCGCACGGTTCGCCTATATTTCCACAGCCGTGACGATTGAAACTTTCACCAGGTTCCGCTAGTCTCAGTCTTACCTTGTTTGACAAAGAAAGGGAAAACATGCAACCGTTCCAGATTGCCCAACAGACCGCCGGCACCGATGTCGGCAGCCAGAACCGTGTCCTGCGCAACACCTACGCGCTGCTCGCGCTGTCGATGGTGCCGACCGTGCTCGGTGCCCTGCTCGGCATCCAGATGAACTTCTCGTTCATGGCCGGCAGCCCGTTGATGAGTTTCCTGCTGTTCCTCGGCATTGCCTTCGGCTTCATGTGGGGCATCGAGAAGACCAAGAACAGCGCCATGGGCGTCGTCCTGCTGCTCGGCTTCACCTTCTTCATGGGCCTGATGCTGTCGCGCATCCTGCAAGTCGCCCTGGGCTTCAACAACGGCGGCAGCCTGATTGCCATGGCGGCCGGCGGCACCGGTGCAATCTTCTTCGCACTGGCTGGCGTCGCTGCCACCTCGAAACGGGATTTCTCCAATCTGGGCAAGTTCCTGTTCGCCGGCGTGATCCTGATCCTCGTCGCCGCACTGGCCAACATTTTCTTCCAGATCCCCGCGCTGTCACTGGCGATTTCGGCCCTGGCGGTGGTGATCTTCTCCGCCTACATTCTCTACGACATCAACCGCATCGTGCAGGGCGGCGAAATCAACTACATCACTGCCACGCTGGCGGTCTATCTGGATGTTTATAACGTGTTCGTCAGCCTGCTCAACCTGCTGATGGCCTTCACCGGCGAGCGTGACTGAAAAAGTCGGCGCTGGCGGGACGGCAAAACGGTGGCTCAGGCCGCCGTTTTTCATTTCTGGAACAGGGCGATCGACTCGACGTGCGAGGTGTGCGGAAACATGTTGGCGATGCCGGCCGCGACGAGTCGATAGCCTTGCTCATGCACCAGCACGGCGGCATCGCGTGCCAGTGTGGCCGGGCTGCATGAGACATAGACGATGCGCGCCGGGCCATTCGCGCCGAGCGACTTGACGAGTTCGACGGCCCCCTCGCGGGGCGGGTCGATCAGCATCTTGTCGAAGCGGCCCCGGCCGGCCCAGATGGTCAACTGTTCCGGCGTGACCGTGAACAGGTTAGCAACGCAGTAGTCGATCCGCTCCGCCAGACCGTTCGCCGCAGCATTTTCCTTCGCGCGCGAGATCAGCGGCGCACTGCCTTCGACGCCGACGACATGCGCACCCGAACGCGCCAGCGGCAGGGTGAAATTTCCCAAGCCACAGAACATGTCGGCCACGCGCTCGCCGGCCCGCACATCAAGCAGACCGAGGGCGCGCCGCACCAGCACGCGGTTGAGGTCGTGATTCACCTGGGTGAAGTCGGTGGGCCGGAACCGCAGGGTGACACCGAAATCCGGCAACTCATAGGCCGGTTGCAGTGCGTCAGGCGGATGGAACAGCGTGGCAGTATCGGGCCCACCGGTTTGCAGGTAGATCACCACGCCATGCAAATCGGCGAATGCGCGCACTAAGCCTTCATCCGCGCCCGTCAGCGGTTCGAGGATGCGCAACACCAGCGCTGTCGGGGTATCGCCCGCCGCTACCTCGATCTGCGGCACACGATCAGGAATCGACAGAGATCCAACCAGTTCGCCCAACTTCCGGAGCAAGGCAGAAATCGGCGCTGGCAGGACGGCGCAGGAATCCATCACCGCCACGTAGCTGCTGCGCTTTTCGCGAAAACCAACCAGTACCCCACCCTTCTTGTCGATCTTGCGTACCGACAACCGGGCGCGGCGGCGGTAACCCCAGGCCGGGCCAATGATCGGGGGCAGGATCGTCTCCGGCTTGATCCGCGCGATGTGCCAGAAGGCATCCTCCAGCACGCGTTGTTTGGCGGCTACCTGCGCTACCGGATCAAGATGCTGCATGCTGCAACCACCGCAAACACCGAAGTGCGGGCAATGCGGCGTCACGCGCTGACTGGATGCCTTGAGGATGGCATCGGCGCGCGCATTCTCGAAGCTGGGCTTGCGGCGAAACGAGGTGTAGCTCACCTGTTCGCCCGGCAATGCGCCCTCGATGAAGATGGCCTTGCCCTCGACATGCGCGACGCCGCGCCCTTCGTGATCCAGTGATTCAATCGTTGCGATATTCATGGGTCTTACCTGATTTCCCGCCAGTCGAAACCCATCGCCTGATCGGCAATGCCGATCCACTCCGGCTGGCAGTCCAGGGCGGTAGCCAGCGCAGTACGCGCCAGTTCGGGCGTATTGTTTTCTTCGGAAAGATGGGCGGCAACGACATGCTGCAAATGCCCGCCGGCAATCCGGCGCAGCAGTTCAGCCGCCATGCCGTTATCAAGATGGCCGAACTGGCCGGCGATGCGCTGCTTGAGCGAGGGCGGGTAGCGTCCTGTCATCAGCAGGTCAGCATCGTGGTTGCATTCCAGCACCAGCGCCATGCAGACGGCCAGCATCGCCTCGATGTGCGGCGTGACCGTACCGGCATCCGTCAGTACCCCCAGTCGGGTGGCACCATCGGAAAACACGAATTGCGTCGGCTCGCGCGCATCGTGCGGCACCGGATAGGGATGCACTTCGAGGTCGCCAATGGCAAACGGAGCATGGCTGTCGAAGCGCCGCACGGCCATCTCCGCCAGTTGCCCGGCAGCCGCAGCCGTACCGTGACTGGCATGCACCTTCCAGCCAAAGCGGGACGCGCAACTGGCTGCGCCACCCACGTGGTCGGCATGTTCATGGGTCACCAGAACAGCATTTATGGACTCGGGCTCGACCCCGGCACGTGCCAAGCGCAACGCCACTTCGCGCGGACCGAAACCGCAATCTACCAGCAAACGGGTACGGCCGGACTCGACCAGCAAGGCGTTACCCCTGCTGCCACTGCCCAAAGAAGCAAAGCGGATCACTTCAACAATTCGTAGATCATGGTTTTGTAGTCTGCATCCAGTTTCACAAATGCAGTTTCTTTTCGATTTTCATGTTGGGGGTGCCCACTTGGCTACCGATACCGTGTCGATGACGGCGATTTTAGTCTCGTCGCCATTGATACGTACCGGGCAAATATCGAGGTAATGCAACCCTTGTCAAAGATAACCAGAGTTCTTTCGTGGCGCCTATGTCTGGCAGCGCCCATGGAATGCATGAGCGGCCATTATTGCCGGCCCGCATGCTTATCGTATCTTTAGTTTATTGATTCAATGCAATAAAGTATAAACGGCATGAAACCTGCTTTTCCCGCACATGCATAGGGCCACCTTTTCGGTCCGTGAAGCGAGGGATCCGCATGTTCACCCAATCCATATCAACTCCGGCACATGTCGCCGCGGTAGCGCACACTTACCGGGCCACTGAGCAAACTGCAAATCTTGAGCCGACAGCCGCGGTCAGCGACCGGATTAGTTTGTCCCCTGAAGCCAGGGCGATCGACGACGAAGCCATTACGAGGGCCGTTTGGCAGGGAGAGGAGCCCACGAAACTCCTTCCCAATGGCGATTTGCCATCCATTCCTGCTTGGATGGGCTCCTACGAGGAAACATTGACACGTTCCGAAGCGGCACTCAAGCTTGCCATGCGGCAGCTTGGAATTTCCGCCGATACGACCGTGACGATCAATGCGAACCAACCCGATGGAAAAGTGACGATCGCAGGCGACTTCCCGAAACGGGCGGAATTAGAGAACCTGATCAACAACCACCCCGACCTAAGGAATGTCCTCGTCGCGACTTCAAGCAATGCAACCCTCACCCGCATTGGCGCGGAATTGGAAAAAGCCATGGCCGCCTCCAAGGCCAATCCGGCTGATGCGGATCGCTACAACGTCTGGATGATCAACATTACCCGACAAATTCAGAGCATGGATGTCGTAATACAGCTTTCGGGAGGTCATTTGACCGGTTCGCTAGTCGGTGCGGATGGCAGGAATGCAGTAGTGGAATATCAGCCCCGCCATTCCTGACCACCCAAGACGATGCAAGACTTCACTTCAACTGTTCATAGAGCAGGCTGAGAATCTTCCTGGCAGTATCGGAGTTATCGATGCCGCCTTCACGCGTCAGGATGCGCACCTTGCTGTCGTTGCCTTCGCTGGTGACGTGGATGCGGTACTGGGCCTTGGTGTCGATCTCTGACTTGCCCTTGAACACGTTCATCGGATTCAGCTTGGACAGCCAGCCCTGGTCTGTCTTCTTCTTGGGATCGGCCTCGGGATCGATGTAGCGAACAAAATAGAGGCCTTGCGAACGATCACGGTCTTCGACGGTGAAACCGACCCGGTCTAGTGACAGGCCGACGCGGCGCCAGGCCCGGTCGAAGGACTCTTGCAGGGTCAGTGTGCCGGCCCCTTCGGCGGCACGCATCATCTTGGCGCGCTCCTGCTTCGACTCGGCCGCGAGCATGGTCTTGGCGCGCGATTCATCAACACCGAGGCGCACCATCAGACGGCGCAGCATTTCGGCCTCGAGTTCGGGATCGGCGGGGCGCGGCTGCCACTTGGTATCTGACTTACCCTCATTCACGTAGATCTCGTACATGCCGCGGTGGCTGATGTAGATCTCGGTCGTACCCGGCTCGGCGCCCTTTTCCAGGCGGGTGCGGAACTTGTCGCGTTCCGGTGTCGAATAAAGACTGTCGAACACCTTGCCGAGCGTACCGCGAATGATGTCCTGTGGCAGTTTGGCACGGTTTTCGGCCCAGTCGGTTTCCATCACGCCGGCTTCAGGCAATTCGACGTCGACGATAAATCCGACCTCCTGCCAGAACTCCTTGATCGTCGGCCAGATCTGCTCCGGCGAACCGTTGGCCACCAGCCAGCGCTGCGTGCCAGACCGCTCGATACGCATCTTGTCGACACTGGGCAGCACTTGCGGGGCTGTCGATGTGCCACCACCGGTGCGCCGCTCGCCGGCATATTCGGAATAGGTCGCGCTGCTTTTCGGGTTGATGTCCGGCACGGCGTAGCGGTCATCGCGCGCCGGCTGGGTCAGGTCAGGCGGTACTTCGAGCGTGGGCAGCTTGCCGGCCGACTTGTATTCGATCTTCTTCGATTCTGGAATGATGTTGCCGGAACAGGCAGCCAACATCGCGGCGGCGAGCACCGTTGCAAGGAAACGATAGGATTGGGTCATCTTGGTGAAATCAGACATTGATGCCGGCATCGCTCATGGCTGCCAGCAGGTGCGCATGGAATTCGCCGGAAAGCGGGGTGAGGGGCAGGCGCAGGGCGTCATCGACCAGGCCCATGCGGGCGCAAGCCCACTTGACCGGAATCGGATTCGCCTCGCAGAACAGGTGCTTGTGCAAGCCGAGCAGGCGGTCGTTGATCGCCCGCGCGGTCTTCACGTCGCCGGTGCGGCCGGCGGCGATCATTTGGTGCATCAATTTAGGTGCCACGTTGGCGGTGACGGAAATCACGCCATGCCCGCCGAGCAGCACCACCGCCAAGCCAGCGGCATCGTCACCACTGTAGATGGCGAAACCAGGCGGGGCACGCTTGATCAGGTCCGTGCCGCGCTCAAGGTTGCCGGTGGCATCCTTGATGCCGACAATGCCGGGAAGCTGCGCCAGACGCAGGGCAGTGTCGTTCGACAGGTCGGCTACCGTGCGGCCAGGGACGTTGTAAAGGATCAGGGGCAGGTCGACCGCCTCGGCAATCGCCCTGAAGTGTAGATAGAGGCCTTCCTGCGTCGGTTTGTTGTAGTAGGGGACGACCGACAGATGGGCCGTGCAGCCCACCGACCTGGCGCACATGGCGAGTTCGATCGCCTCGCGTGTCGAGTTCGCGCCGGTGCCGGCAATCACCGGAATGCGGCCAGCAACATGTTCGACCGTAGCGCGGATCAGCGTGCAGTGTTCGGCGAGATCGACCGTCGGCGACTCGCCGGTGGTACCAACGACGACAACGGCATCGGAGCCCTCGGCAATATGCCAGTCGAGCAGGCGGCGCAGTCCGGGCAGGTCGAGCGCACCATCTGCCAGCATGGGCGTGACGATGGCGGGAATGGAACCTTGGATCATGGAAGCACTCATGTCGGAAAAAATGGAGGAAAGGATCTTAAAGTTCGGCCAGCGCCTTGATGTGGGCCGTCACGCTGCGTGCCAGCGGCGACATCACATAGCCGCCTTCCAGTATCGAGACAATGCGCCCCTGCGCCGATTCCTTGGCAATTTGCAGCAACTGTTCGGTCACCCAGGCATAATCGGATTCCAGCAGCCCCATGTTGCCCATGTCGTCTTCGTAATGGGCATCAAAGCCGGCGGAGATGAAGAGCATTTCCGGCGCAAACTCACGCAAACGCGGCAGCCAGATCTCCGTCACCACCTCACGGAAGGCATCGCCCCGCGAGCGTGCCGGCAGCGGCACATTGCACATATTGGGTGCCGGTTCGTCATCGCCGCAATAGGGATAGAAGGGATGCTGAAAGATGCTCACCATCAGCGTCCGCATGTCTTGTTCAAGGATGTTCTCGGTGCCATTGCCGTGATGCACATCGAAATCGACGATCGCCACGCGCCTCAGTCCCCAGGCATCGAGTGCATGACGAGCGGCAATCACGATGTTGTTGAAAAAGCAGAAACCCATCGCCCGGGCATGCTCGGCATGATGGCCCGGCGGACGCACCGCACAGAAGGCCGCCGGCACTTCCTTGCGCATCACCAAGTCGGTCGCCAGCACGCCCGCACCGGCAGCTCGCAGCGCTGCCTTGAGGGTGCCGGGACACATGGCGGTATCCGGGTCGAGGTGGTAGATGCCATGTTCGGGCACACTGGAAAAAATCGTGTCGATGTAACTCTGGGGGTGGGCGCGCCGCAGGTGCTGATTCTCCGCGAGAGGAGCATCGTAGTAACAAAGATAGATATCGATTCCGGCGGCGATGAGGCGATCCTGAATGGCCGCGATGCGTTCCGGGCACTCGGGGTGATGTGCGCCCATGTCGTGCAGCAGGCAATCGCGGTGCGTGATAAAGGCAATGGTCATGAATTCACCGAAAATGAATGCGGAGGCTTCGCTTAGAATCGACAACGAAGCGCATTATCACCTATTTTATCCATGCCCCCGACCACTGCATCCCACCCGCTGGCTCCCGCACTGGCTGCCGCCAACCAGATCATTCTCGGCAAGGACCGTCAACTGCGGCTCGCCCTGTCCTGCCTGCTGGCACGCGGCCACCTGTTGATCGAGGATTTGCCCGGCGTTGGCAAGACCACCCTGGCCCACACGCTGGCCCGGCTGCTCGGCCTCGATTTCCAGCGCATCCAGTTCACCAGCGACATGCTGCCGGCCGACATCCTCGGCATTTCCGTGTTCGACCGCACTGGTGGCGAGTTCCGTTTCCATCCCGGGCCGATCTTTACCCAGGTGGTGCTGGCCGACGAGATCAACCGCGCGACGCCCAAGGCCCAGAGCGCGCTGCTCGAAGCCATGGAAGAACGCCAGGTCACCATCGAAGGCGCCACCCGCCCCCTCCCCGATCCCTTCTTCGTCATCGCCACCCAGAACCCTGCCTACCAGATCGGCACCTTTCCCCTGCCGGAATCGCAGCTCGACCGCTTCCTGATGCGCATCGAACTCGGCTATCCGGATCGCGCCGCCGAGCGCGCGCTGCTGGAAGGACGCGACCGCCGCGCCCTGCTCGCCGAAGCCCGCCCCCTCATCACGCCGGATGCACTGCTGGCCGAACAGTCCCGTGCCAGCAGCTTGCGTGTCGCGCCGCCGCTGATCGATTATGTGCAGGCGCTGGTCGCCCATACCCGCACCGCCCCGGAATGGAAAACCGGCCTGTCGCCGCGCGCCGGGCTGGGCCTGGTCGCCGCCGCCCGTGCCTGGGCACTGCTGGACGGGCGCACCCACGTTCTCCCCGAAGATGTGCAGGCCGTGCTACCCGCAGTCGCCGTGCACCGCCTGCCGACAGCCGGAGAGCAACGCAGTGCCGCTGAAGTTGCCCGGGCGCTGATCGAAGCGGTACCGCTTCCCTAGCAATGCTGCAGGCGCTGCGCCGCAAGCTCAACGAGCGCTTCGCCACTTGGGCACTGCGTACCCGCCCGCCCGAACCCGTGCCGGTACTGCTCTCCCAGCGGCGCGTCTATATCCTGCCCAGCCGCGCCGGCCTGCTCTACGCCGTTTCGCTGATCGTCATGCTGATCGGCGCGATCAACTACAACCTCAGTCTTGGCTATGCGCTGGTCTTCCTGCTGACCGGATTGGGCGTCACCGCCATCCTGCATACCTTCCGCAATCTGGTGGGCCTTGCTATCACCGTCGGCGCCGCAGCGCCGGTGTTTGCGGGCGACATTGCCCGCTTTCCCCTGATTCTGCACAACCCGGACGCACGCCCACGCCGCCTGCTTCGGGTCGCCCTGCCCGACCAGGCCGTCATGAGCAGCGACATCCCGGCCAGGGGCAGCACGCGCGTGCTGCTCCCACAGCGGGCACCCCGACGCGGCTGGCTGGCCATGCCGCGCGCCACCATTGAGACCGTCTGGCCGCTCGGCCTGATCCGCACCTGGAGCTACACGGCCCCGGCGCTGTCCTGCCTGATCTATCCCAAACCCGCCAGTGCCGTCCCGCCAGTGCCGACTTTTGGCGACCTGAAGGGCGGCCGTCTGTCCAGCGATACCGGCGACGAGGATTTCGCCGGCCTGCGTCGCCACCAGCCGAGCGATCCACCCCATCATGTCGCCTGGAAAACTGCGGCGCGCCAGGGGCCGGATGCCCCGTTGCAGACCAAGCAGTTCGCCGGTACGGCCACCCAGGCGCTGTGGCTCGATTGGGATGCACTGCCGCCACGGATGGATGCCGAAACCCGCTTGTCGATACTTGCCCGCTGGGTACTCGATGCGGAAGCCGATGGACTGGCCTGGGGCTTGCGCCTGCCGGGAAGCGAAATCGCCCAGGCGCATGGCCCCGACCACCTGCACACCAGCCTGAAGGCACTTGCCCTGTATGGCCAGTAAGACACCGATTCATCCACTCACGCCAATGCAGACCTGGTGGCTGCTGGCAGCCGGCATTGCCGCCTTCGCCCCGCTGGTGGCACAGTTACCACCATGGCTCGCCGCCCTGACGACGATTACTTTCTTCTGGCGCGGCACGCTCGCCTGGCTGCGCCGACCCTTGCCCGGCCGCTGGCTGCTGGTGTGTGTCAGTCTTGCCGGTGCGGCGGGGGTGATGGAGCAATACCGCACCCTGTTCGGGCAGCAAGCCGGCGTGGCGCTGCTGGTACTGTTTCTGGCCCTCAAGCAACTGGAGGCACGCGCGCCGCGCGACGGGCTGGCCATCGTACTGCTGGCTTACTTTCTCACCCTCACGCAGTTTTTTGAGAACCAGTCCATCCCGGTCGCCCTGACGATGATTGCAACAGTCGTCATCACGACTGCGGCGCTGGCCAGTCTCACCGACAGCCAGGCGCGGCCGGCCGGACTGGTACGCCTCGCCGGGCTGATGCTGGCACAGTCGCTACCCTTCATGCTGATCCTGTTCGTTCTGTTCCCGCGTATCTCCGGGCCACTATGGGGGCTACCCGCCGACGCTTACAGCAGTCTGACCGGCCTATCGGACAACATGTCGCCGGGCGCGATCAACAACCTGATCCAGTCGGATGCCATCGCCTTCCGCGTCAAGTTCGATAACAAGGTTCCGGCGCAGAAGGACTTGTACTGGCGCGGCCCAGTGTTAGCGCTCCTCGACGGTCGCACCTGGCGGCCGGGCGGCATGACATCGAGAACCAGCAAGCTTGCCTACGCGTCCAGCGCCAACGCTCCGGCCTATGCCTATACCGTGACACTCGAACCGCATAACAAGCCCTGGCTGTTCGCGCTCGAATTTCCGACAACGGTGCCCGCCATCGGGTTCACGACCAACGACTTCCAGTTGCACGCGCGGCGCCCGGTGCGCGAACGAATCCGTTATGACATGCGCTCGCAGCCCGCCGTGCAATTTCCGGAAGAAGACCCGCGACTGCTGGCGGAAGCGCTGGCCCTGCCGCTGCTCGACAACCCGCGCACACTCGGACTCGGCGGAGGCTGGAAATCCACCGGCGGCACGGATGAAGAACGCCTGCGGCGCGCCATCGACTTCATGCGCGACCAGCGCCTGCTCTACACCCTGCAGCCACCCCTGATGAGCATGAATGTCGCCGACGAATTCCTGTTCGATTACAAGCGCGGCTTCTGCGAGCACTTCTCGGCGGCCTTCGTCGTGCTGATGCGGGCCGCCGGTATCCCCGCGCGCGTCGTCACCGGCTATCAGGGTGGCGAGCGCAACCCGGTCGACGACACTTGGGTGATCCGCCAGTCGGATGCCCATGCCTGGGCCGAAGTCTGGCTGGCAAAGCGTGGCTGGGTGCGCGTGGACCCGACTGCCGTCAGTATGCCAAGGCGCATCGAACAGAACCTGGCAGCAGCGGTACCAGAGGGAGATTCGCTGCCCTTGCTCTCACGTGCCGGCTTCGACTGGCTGCGCGAAATGCGCTTCCGCTGGTGGGCGATCAACAATTCCTGGAACCAGTGGGTGCTCGGCTACGATCCGCAGCGGCAGCGCGAATTCCTCCAGAAGCTTGGCATGGCCGCCCCCGACTGGCAGACCATGACCGCGACACTGGCCGTCCTGTGCGGCAGTATGTTGCTGGGCCTGACCGGGTGGATGCTGTGGCGCCGACCGCGGCTCGATCCGGTCGAGCGCCAATGGCGCCGGCTGTCGCGCCGCCTCGGCAAACAGGGGCTGGCACGTCACTCCTGGGAGGGTCCACAGGACTATGCGCGCCGTATCGCCCGGACGCAACCGGCGAAAGCGGCGGAAATCGATCGCATCGCCGCGCTTTATGCCGGGCTGCGCTACGGTAGCCTGCCCGCCCGACAGATCGATGAACTCCGTCGCCGCATTGCTGCCTTCACGCCATGAACCGCCTCCTTGCCTTGCTCGCCCTACTATTCTCCCTGACCGCCCACGCCAGCGATTACGCCGCGAGGGAGGACGTTCAGGCTTTCATCGCCGAGATGCAGGCGCGCCACGGCTTCGATGACGCACACCTCACCGCGCTGTTCGATCAGACGCAGTCGATCCCCTTGGTGCTGAAAGCCATCGCCCCGCCTACCGATCCGGGTATCCGCTCCTGGCAAATCTACCGCCAGCGTTTCATCGAACCGCGGCGCATCGCCGCCGGACTCGAGTTCTGGCGCAAGCACAAGGCAACGCTAGCGAAGGCGCAAGCCCTCTTCGGCGTGCCGGCCGAAATTATCGTTGCCATCATCGGCATCGAGACCTTCTACGGCAGGTACCTCGGCCGCTTCGACACCTTCGCGGCCCTGGCCACGCTGGCCTTCGACTATCCGCCGCGCGCCGAGCTATTCCGCCGCGAACTGGAAGCCTTGCTGCTGCTCGCCCGTGATGAACAGCGTGCGCCCGACAGCTATCGCAGTTCCTACGCCGGGGCGATCGGCCTGCCGCAGTTTTTGCCCTCAAGCATCCGCGCCTATGCCGTCGATTTCGACAGGAATGGTCATATCGACCTGACCCGCAGCCCGGCCGATGCCATCGGCAGCGTCGCCAATTTCCTCAAGGAACACGGCTGGGAAAACGGCGGACCCGTCGCGGTAAAAGTCGGCGCTGGCGGGACGGTAACCGAATCACTGATTTCCGAAGGCATCAAGCCGGTGCGTTTTCCTGCGGAGATGGCTGCATTCGGCATCGAGATTCCGGCCAACGCGCCCGATGCCCCGGCCGCGCTGATTGATCTGGTGACACCGGATGCGCCAATCGAATACTGGCTCGGCTACCGGAACTTCTACGTCATCACCCGCTACAACCGCAGCAGTTTCTACGCGATGGCGGTGTTCCAGTTCGCGCAGGCGCTCAAGGCACGGCAATGAACCGATTCATCGGCTCTGCTCCGCCTGCTCGTTTCGCTGCGCAGCCTGCTGATTGACCTGATCCAGGTTCTGCTGAAGTTGCTTCATGGTCTGCTGCCCCTGCTCGACTTCCTGTTTCTTCAGCGCGACGGCGGTCGCAGCCGTGCTGGCGGTATCGACGCCGCAGGTGGCGAGCATCAACAGCATGGCGACACTAATGGCAATTTTCATTATGTGGTTCGTCGTTTAGCCCCTTTAAAACTGCGCATAGGGGTCGCTACCCGCCGTCCCGCCAGCGCCGACTTTTATCCCCGCCGCCAAGTCGTCCCCTGCGGGCCGTCTTCGAGCACGATACCCGCTGCCTTGAGTTCGTCGCGGATGCGGTCGGCCTCAGCGAAGTTCTTCGCCTTTTTCGCCATGTTGCGAGCGCCGACTTTTTTATCGATCTCGGTAGTTCTCAAGCCGGCAGCGTCAGCCGGACCCGCCTGCAGAAACTCGACCGGATCGCGCTGCAACAAGCCCAACACGCCCGCCAGACCCTTGAGTTGCGCGGCCAGTTTGGCATCCTTGCTGCGGTTCAGGTCGTTGGCGATGTCGAACAGTACCGCCACGGCTTCCGGGGTGGCGAAATCGTCGTCCATCGCGTTGCGGAAGCGGCAGGCATAGGCTTCGTCCCAGTCGACCACAGACTGCACAGCGAAGCCCTTCAGTGCGGTGTAGAGCCGCGTCAGCGCGGCACGTGCATCGTCGAGATGGCCGTCGGAGTAGTTCAAGGGACTGCGGTAATGGGCGCGCAGGATGAAGAAGCGCACCACCTCGGCATCGTATTTCTTGAGGATTTCGCGGAGGGTGAAGAAGTTGCCGAGCGACTTCGACATCTTCTCGTCATCGACGCGCACGAAGCCGTTGTGCATCCAGTAATTGACGAAAGTCTTGCCGTGCGCCCCTTCTGACTGGGCGATCTCGTTTTCGTGATGCGGAAACTGTAGATCCTGCCCGCCGCCATGGATGTCGAAGTGTTCGCCCAGTAGTTGCGAACTCATCGCCGAGCATTCGATGTGCCAACCGGGGCGTCCGCTGCCCCAGGCAGACTCCCACTTCACCTCGGCCGACTCTTCCGGCTTGGCGTGTTTCCAGAGCACGAAGTCGAGAGGGTCCTGCTTGCCTTCCATGACATCGACGCGCTCGCCGGCCCGCAGATCTTCGAGCGCCTTACCCGAGAGCTTGCCGTAACCGGAGAACCTGCGTACCGAGTAGCAAACGTCATGGTTGCCGGCCAGATAGGCGTAGCCGTTCTGCTCCAGCCTGCCGATCAGGTCAAGCATCTGCGGCACGAATTCGGTGGCGCGCGGTTCGTGATCGGGCGGCAGCACCCCCAATGCAGCGGAATCCTCGTGCATGAACCCGATAAATCGGTCGGTCAGGGCACGCACCGTTTCGCCGTTTTCGGCCGCCCGTTTGATGATCTTGTCGTCGATATCGGTGATATTGCGCACATAGATAACGTGGTAGCCGCTTGCCCGCAACCAGCGTGTCACCATGTCGAACACCACCATGACGCGGCCATGACCCAGATGACAGAAATCGTAGACCGTCATGCCGCAGACGTAGAGCCGAACCTTGCCGGGTTCGATGGGAATGAAGTCCTGGACGGAACGGGTAAGCGAGTTGTAAATTTTCAGCATGGCTACAGACAAGCGAAACGGGACCGAAAAAGGGAAGGAAAAGACGCGTATTGGGGCTTTACTCCAACCCCCGCAGGAGCGCCGGAAAGGGCTTCTTTGTTAGAATCATACGTTGAAACTTTCTGTCAAAACCAGCACAGCATGCCAATTTTCCCCACTTTCTCGACTGCTTTCATGCCGCGCCTGGGTGCGCCTGTTCGCCTCGTCTTGCTGGTCAGCGGTTGCACAATTTTTGGTGCTGCCCCTGCTGCCTGGGCGAACAATATCGAGGATGTCAGCCACTCGATCAAATCAGGCCAGTATGCCAAGGCGCTCGATCAGGTTGACCGCTATCTCGCCGACAAGCCCAAGGATGCACAGGGGCGTTTTCTCAAGGGCATCATCCTCACCGGCATGAACAAGCAAGGCGAGGCCATCGCCGTGTTCAGGAAGCTCACCGAGGACTATCCCGAGTTGCCCGAACCTTACAACAACCTGGCGGTGATCTACGCACAACAGAAACAGTACGACAAGGCCAAGGAAGCGCTGGAAATGGCGATCCGCACCCATCCGGCCTACGCCACGGCGCACGAAAATCTCGGCGACATCTACTCGCGACTGGCCAGCCAGGCCTACGGCAAGGCCCTGCAGATCGATTCGACCAATGAGTCGGCGCAGACCAAGCTGGCCATGATCAGCGATCTGGTCGGCACAGGAAAAGTCGGCGTTGGCGGGACGGCACCGACCCCGATTGTCGCCGCCAGCAAAACGCCCACCGTCCAACCGGCGGCCCCTGCGCCAACGCCGCCCACCCCCATTGTCGTCGCGACAGTCAAGCCGGCCGAACCCGCCAAACCCGTCGATGCCAGCATCGAGATCGCTGCTGCCATCGATGGCTGGTTGAGCGCCTGGTCGAAAAAGGACGTCAAGGGTTACCTGGCGGTGTATGCCAAGGATTTCGACCCGCCGAAAGACCAAAGTCGCAAGGAATGGGAAAACGAGCGCACCCAGCGCGTCGGCAAGCCAGGCAAGATCGAGGTCAGCCGCGACAAACTGGCCATCAAGGCAGAAGGTGACGATAAGGTGGTCGTGCGCTTTCGTCAGCACTACAAGTCAGCCAGCCTATCGACGTCCTCCGGCAAGACGCTCGTGCTGGTCAAGCGTGACGGCAAATGGCTGATCCAGCAAGAACGGGTCGGGGGATGACAGCACGCAAGTTTCTGAGCGGGCTGGCAGCCTGCACCCTTTTCGCTGCCGGAGCCTTTGCCGATGTGCCCGTACGCTACACCGACTCCGGTCCCGAGCCGCTGCTGGCGCATGTCTTCGAACAGATCGAGCAAAACCAGTGGGAAGCAGCGCTCAATGAAACCGAGGCGCTCGTCAAGGCCTACCCGAAGTTCCGCCTCGGCCACCTGATCAAGGGCGACCTGCTGCTGGCGCGCACCCGCCCGTTGCAGCGCTTCGGGCAGGGTGGCCCCAGAGTCGCCGAGGAACAGGTTGCCGACCTGCGCGAAGAAGCCATCGCCCGCCTGCGGGCTTACAAGAACAAGCCGACGGAAAGCCAGGTACCCCGCTACCTGGTGCAGTTGCGGTCCGACCAGAAGCACGCCGTGGTCGTCGATACGCAGAAAGCCCGTCTCTATCTCTACCAGAACGATAATGGCACGCCGCGCTTTGTCGCCGATTACTACATCTCGCACGGCAAGCTTGGCGTCGAAAAGCTGACCGAAGGCGACAAGAAAACGCCCATCGGTGTCTATCACGTCACCTCCAGCCTGCCGCGCCAGAAGCTTCCGGACCTCTATGGGAACGGTGCCTATCCGCTCAATTATCCCAACGAGTGGGACAAGAAGATGGGGCGCAAGGGCCACGGCATCTGGCTGCATGGCACGCCCTCCGACACCTTTTCGCGCCCGCCCAAGGCCTCCGATGGCTGCGTCGTGCTCGCCAATACCGACCTTGATGCGCTGGCGAAGAATCTGCAGATTGGCTCCACGCCGGTCATCATCAGCAACAGTATCGAGTGGCTATCGCTCGACGACTGGCAGACGGAACGCCAGTCGCTGCTGACGATGATTGACGAATGGCGCCGCGACTGGGAAAGCCTCGACCTCGAGCGCTACGCTAGCCACTATGCGCGCGACTTCAAGAGCGACGGCAAGGATCTGGACGCCTGGCTCGCCCAAAAGAAAAAGGTCAACGCCGGCAAGCAGTGGATCAAGGTCGCCACCAACAATATCAGCATGTTCCGCAATCCGGGCAAGGACGACTACGTGGTCGTTACCTTCGAGCAGGATTACCTGAGCAGCAATCTGTCGAACCGGATGCAGAAGCGCCAGTACTGGATCAAGGATGGCGGCCGCTGGAAAATCGTCTCCGAAGACGCCGCCTGACATCCCCCGACGTCCCTATTTTCCCCATCGGAGTCACCATGAAAAAACTGCTTGTCCTGCTGTCCGTTTTTTGCCTTTCCACCGCCTGGGCCGCCAACCCGCAGGTCGAACTCAAGACCAGCCAGGGCGTGATCGTCCTCGAACTCGATGCCGAGAAGGCACCGAAGACGACCGAGAATTTCCTGCAATACGTCAAGGACGGCTTTTACAACGGCACCATTTTCCATCGCGTCATCGACAGCTTCATGATCCAGGGTGGCGGTTTCGAGCCGGGCATGAAAGAGAAGGCAACACGCCCGGCCATCCAGAACGAAGCCAAGAACGGGCTCAAGAACCTGCCCGGCACCATCGCCATGGCGCGCACGTCCGACCCGCACTCGGCCTCGGCGCAGTTCTTCATCAACCTGGTCAACAACGCACCGCTGGACTACCCCTCTCGTGACGGCTGGGGCTATGCCGTGTTCGGCAAGGTGGTGCAGGGCATGGATGTCGTCCAGAAAATCGGCAAGGCCAGTACCGGCGCCTCCGGGATGTTCCGTGACGTGCCGACCACGCCGATCGTCATCCAGTCCGCCACTCTCATCACTCCAAAGGAAGCAGCGAAATGATCAAGCTCACCACCAACCACGGCGTCATCACCCTCGAACTCGAAAGCGAAAAGGCGCCGAAGACGGCCGCCAACTTTCTTGCCTATGTCGAGTCCGGCCACTACGATGGCACGATCTTCCACCGCGTCATCGATGGCTTCATGATCCAGGGTGGTGGCATGGGCGTCGGCATGAAGGAAAAAAGCATGCAAAAGTCGATCGAGAACGAGGCCGCCAATGGCCTGAAAAATGATCGCGGCACCGTCGCCATGGCGCGCACCTCCGAGCCGCACTCAGCCACGGCGCAGTTCTTCATCAATGTTGCTGATAACGACTTTCTCAACCATAGTGCGCCGTCAGGCCAAGGCTGGGGCTACTGCGTGTTCGCGCGCGTCGTTGAAGGCATGGATGTCGTCGACAAGATCAAGGGCGTCAGAACCGGCAACAAGGGTTTCCATCAGGACGTGCCCACCGAAGACGTGGTGATCGAGAAGGCCGAGGTCATCTGATGCAGGACCGCGGGTCGGAACTCTTCATTTCCGACCTGCATCTCTCCGCGCACGAGCCGGCCACGGTCGAGCGCTTCCTGAAGTTTCTTGCCGGCGATGCGCGCGACGCGCAGCGTGTCACCATCCTGGGCGACCTGTTCGATTACTGGGCCGGCGACGACGACCTCGACGATCCGTTCAACCAGCACATCGTCGCAGCCTTGCGCAGCCTGTCCGCGCTTGGCGTCGCGATCGCCTTCATGGCCGGCAACCGCGATTTTCTCTTCGGCGAACGATTTGCCGCCGTGGCCGGAGTCACCCTGCTGCCCGATCCCTGCCGGTACGACCTCAACGGCTTGCCGATCCTGCTGACGCACGGCGACTGCCTGTGTACGGACGATGCAGATTACCAGCGCTTTCGCGCCAGCGTGCGCGTACCGGACTGGCAGGCCGCATTTCTGGCGCGATCACTGGCCGATCGGAAACAGGAAATCGCGGCATTGCGCGCGCGCAGTGAAGCGGAAAAATACGGCAAGCCGATGGCGATCATGGATGTCAACGAGGAAGCCGTCATCCGCCTGATGGCCCGGCATCAGGCCCGCGCCCTGATCCACGGCCACACGCACCTTCAGGGCTGCCACACCCATGAAGTTGAAGGAGCGCTTTGCCAGCGTTGGGTGTTGGGCGATTGGCCGGCCGACCGTGGCAATGCCCTCGCCTGCAGCGGTGACGACTGGCACTGGCTCGACCTGCGCTAGCCAGTCGAGCCAGTAAAGTTCAGCGTGGCCGGGGCTTCCCGGCCGGTTTGCTGAAGGCGGGTTTGCCAAATGCGGGTTTTCCACCGGTGGGCTTGCCAAAAGCCGGCTTTTTGTCATCCCGATAGGGTGGCCGCTTGGAAAAGTCGGCGCTGGCAGGACGGTCCGATCGAGCCGGGCGTGCTGCATCGTCCGCGCGGGGACGGCGCTCGGACTTATCGTATGACTTGCGCGGCGTCGATTTGCTGAAGCTCGGCTTGTCGCCTTCGCCGGGTGCGGCCGGGCGGATTTTCAGCGGCAACTGCTTGACGCGCGTGCGCCGTAGGATGTCGATCAATTCGGACGGCAGCTCGGGCAACTCGACCGTGCTGTAGTCGTCGAACAGGTTGATCTGGCCGATCAGCTTGCCGTCGATGGCACCTTCGTTGGCGATGGCGCCGACGATTTCCTTGGGCATCGCGCCCTGGTTCTTGCCCACCTCGATGCGATAACGCACCAGCGGCGCATTGCCGAAATCACGCGGTGCGGGACGCTCCTTACGTTCCCTGACCACCGGCGCTTCTTCGCGCGGCTTGCGCTCGGCGGCCTGAAAAGTCGGCACTGGCAGGACGGCAGTTGCAGATGGAATAGCGCGTGCTACGGGTGGTGCGGCCTTGACCGGTTCCTCGCGCATCATCGATGCCGGCATTTCGACGCCATCGGGGCGCAGCGGCCGTTCGCGCTGGGCCAAGAAGGCCAGCGCGGTGGCGATCTGGCGCGTGGCGAGGTTTTCCTCGCTTTCCATGCGCCGCACTACCTCGTAAAAGAAGTCGAGGTTTTCCTCGGCCAGTACGTCAAGGATCTGCTGGCGGAATTGCGCGATGCGGCGTTCGGCCACCTCGCCGCGCGTCGGCAGGTTAATCGGTTCGATCGGCTGGCGTGTGGCGCGTTCGATGGCCTTGAGCATACGCATCTCGCGAGGCGCGACGAACAGGATGGCACTGCCGACCCGCCCGGCCCGCCCAGTGCGACCGATGCGGTGCACGTAGGCTTCGGTATCGTAGGGCACGTCGTAGTTGATGACGTGCGAAATGCGCGGCACGTCAAGGCCGCGCGCCGCCACGTCGGTGGCGACGACGATGTCGAGGCTGCCGCTCTTCAGGCGTTCGACCACCTGCTCGCGAAGGCCCTGCGTCATGTCGCCGTTCAGCGCCGCCGCTTCGTAGCCGCGTGCTTCGAGTTTTTCCGCCAGGTCGATGGTCGCCGTCTTGGTGCGCACAAAAATCAGGGCGGCTTCGAAATCTTCTTCCACCTCGAGCATGCGCGTCAGCGCTTCGAGCTTGTCGGCACCGCGCACCTGCCAGTAACGCTGCTTGATGGCGGCCACCGTCGTCGTCGCCGAACGAATCTTCACCTCCTGCGGATCACGCAGATAGCGTTGGGCAATGCGGCGGATCGGATCGGGCATGGTCGCCGAGAACAGCGCCGTCTGGCGCGCTGCCGGGGTGTGTTCGAGAATCCACTCGACATCGTCGATGAAGCCCATGCGCAGCATTTCATCAGCCTCGTCGAGCACCAGCGTCTGCAGGCCGTCGAGGTTGAGGCTCTTGCGTTCGAGGTGATCCATGATGCGGCCGGGCGTGCCGACGATGATGTGAGCTCCGCGCGACAGCGCGCGCAGCTGGATCACCATGCTCTGGCCACCATAGACCGGCAGCACATGAAAGCCGGGCATGTTATGGGCGTATTTCTGGAAGGCCTCGGCGACCTGGATCGCCAGTTCGCGCGTCGGCGTCAACACCAGCGCCTGCGGAACCTTCTTGGCCAGATCGAGCCGTGCCAGCAGTGGCAGGGCAAAGGCCGCCGTCTTGCCGGTACCGGTCTGCGCCTCGCCAAGCAGATCGCGCCCGGCCAGGAACAGGGGGATGCAGGCCGCCTGGATGGGCGACGGAGTTTCGTAGCCAACCTCAATGAGGGAGGACAGGAGCGGGGCGGGCAGCTTGAGCGCCGCAAAGCTGTCGATCGTTTTTGTCATGGGGATGCTCGCTCGAGGCGAGTTGAAAAGGCAGGGCCGGGTCGGCCGCAATGGACCATTATCGCATGCGCACCAGCCTTGTCCGGCGCGACTTGAAGATGGCGCGCTAGCGCGAACGACCGGACTGGCTGGCCTTCTGCTCCACCGCGAAGACGGCCGCCTCGACCCGCGAGGTCAGGTTGAGTTTGGCGAGGATGTGGCGAACATGCAGCTTGACCGTGTCGTGGCTGATGTCGAGCACCCGGGCGATCGCTTTGTTGGAGAGGCCCTGCGCCAGATAGTTGAGAATTTCCCGCTCGCGTGCCGTCAGTTGCTGCAAGGCATCGACCTTGGGCGGCTGCGAACCGCTCTGCAACAGGTGCACCAGTTTCAGCGTCATGGCCGGTGCCACGACCGTCTCGCCGCGCACCGCGCGCTGCACGGCATCGACGACATCGTCGGGCTCCATGTCCTTGAGCAGGTAGCCCTGCGCCCCGGCGCTCATCGCGCTAGCCAGATCCTCCTCGGCATCGCTGACGGTCAGTACCAGCACCGGGCCACGCCAGCCGCTCGCACGCACTTCCCGCAGCAACGCCAAACCACCGTGGGGCGGCATGTTGAGGTCGGTGATGATGACATCGGCTTCGGTTTTCCTGAGCAGTTGCAAAGCGTCGTCGCCGTTGCCGGCAATGCCGGCGATGCGAATCGCCCCCCGCTGCTCCAGCAGTTCCGCCAGGCCCTTGCGAAACAGGGTGTGGTCATCGACCAGCAAAACACGAATCGGGCTCATGCTTAGTCCCCGTTAGTAGCCAGGCTCATCGCCGGAAAAGTCAGACGCACGCGGAAGCCACCGGCCACCAGGTCGGCCACCTCGACCCGGCCACCGATCAACCGTGCCCGTTCGCGCATGATCGACAAGCCAAAATGGTCGCTTCGGGGCGGTTTCTCGCCATCGTCCACGGAAGCACAGGCAAGAGCAATGTCCTGACCGCCACGGCCATTGTCGTCAAGCGTGATCATGTAGTGGTCACCGGCACCTTCAAGAATAAGCTGGGCCTGCGTCGCCTGGGAATGACGACCGACGTTCGCCAGTGCTTCCTGAACAATGAAGAAGACCTGGGCTTCCTGGTCGACCGAGACGCGCAAGTCAGCGACGCGGTTGGAAAAATCGCAGGCAATGCCGGTGCGCTCGCGGAAATTGCTGGCCAGACCAGCCAGCGCATGTTGCAGGCCGAGTGGGTCCATGCGGTTGCGAAACTGGCCGAGCAGTTCGCGCAACTGGCTGTACGCTTCGTCGAGCGCGTGACCGACATCGCCGGCATACTTGTTGGCGCCCTCGGCGTTTTCGTCGCGCAGGGCATCCTGCAACAGGGCCATGCGCATCTTCATGTAGGCGAGCGTCTGCGCCAGCGAATCGTGTACTTCGGCGGCCATCATCTGCCGCTCATTCATCAGCCGGATGCGAAGGTTCTCGCGCTTGAGGCGCGCATTTTCCAGTGCCATGCCGAGGTGTTCACTGATCGAGCAGAACAGCAACACCACCTCTTCAGGCAGTTCGAAGCGTTCCTGCAGGAACAGGTTGTAGGTACCCTGCAACTGACCGCCATGCTGCAGCGGCACCACCACCATCGCTTGGCAATCGTGCTCGAAATAGGGATGGCGTGTTCGCAGCGCGCACTGCTGCAGGTCGATTTCGTAGCGGGTGCGGTTATCGGCGATGGCATTGCCGCACTGGCCGCAATCGATGGGCACCAGTCGCTCGCGTTCCACCACTTCCGGCGGCAGGCCGCGCGCCGCCACCAGCCGCAGGTGTTTTCCGTCGGTCGTCACCACGCGCACGGCGCCCGCATTGGCCTTGGTCAGGCGCAGCATGGTGCCGAGAAAACGGCCCAGCAGTTCCTCGACATCATCCTCGTCGGCCAGGCTAGCCGACACTGCGGAAAAAATGTCAAGTGCCAGCAGGCGGGAAGTTCCGTCACTGTCTGCCTTGGGCGATGCTGTCCCAGCCGGGGCGGGGGTACCCATCGAAATCGACTCCTCTTCGATACCGCCTAATAGGATGACGGCTATTGTTGGTCGTTACATTCTACGCGTCCGCTAAACGGGCAGCGGCCACTCGCCGGACAAGGTCTTCTCGGCCCACAGCAGGGCGGTGATGGTCTTGGCGTCGGTGATCTCGCCATCGCGGACGGCGAGCAACGCATCGGCTACAGTCAGTTCGGAAACTTCAAGAATCTCGTCGTGATCGAGTTCCGCACCGACGTAACTCAGGCCCTGCGCCCAGAAAATCTCGATACGTTCGTCGGCATAGCCGATGGCTGGGTGCATGGTACCGAGATGGCGCCAGAATTTCGCCTTGTAACCGGTCTCTTCACGTAGCTCGCGCCGCGCCGTATCGAGCGTATGTTCACCGGCATCGATCTTGCCGGCTGGCATTTCCAGGAACACCTGCCGCAGCGGATAACGGAACTGGCGCTCGAACAACAGCCTGCCGTTGTCGAGTACGGCAACGATCACGACCGCACCGGGATGGCGGATGATCTCGCGTGTCGACTCCTTGCCGTCCGGCAGTCGCACCCGGTCAGCGTAAACCTTGAGGAGGCGACCATCGAAGACCTGTTCGCTCGACAGGGTTTCCTCGATGAAATCCGCCTCATCCATTTTTCAGTCTTACACGCGCTCCCATATGGTGGTAATGCCCTGACCACCACCGATGCACATCGTCGCCATGCCATAACGGCCATTGACACGAATCATTTCATGCAGCAGTTTGGTGACGATCACGCTGCCGGTGGCACCGACCGGGTGGCCGATGGCGATGGCACCGCCGTTCGGGTTGGTCTTGATCGAATCAAGGCCGAGAGCACGAGCCACGGTGATCGACTGCGCCGCAAAGGCTTCGTTGGACTCGATCACATCCATCTGGTCGAGGGTCAGGCCAGCCTTCTGTAGGGCCGCCTTGGACGAGGGGATCGGGCCTTCGCCCATTAAGTCGTTCGGCACGCCAGCGATGGCGTAAGCGACCAGACGGGCAATCGGCTGGTGTCCACCGGCTACCGCCTTGGCGGCATCAGCCAGCACCAGGAAGGCGGCCGCATCGTTGATGCCGGAGGCGTTACCGGCAGTGACCGAGCCATCCTTCTTGAAGGCAGGGCGCATCTTGGCCAAGGTTTCCAGGGTGGTCGCCGGCTTGAGATGTTCGTCGGTATCGAACACCACATCGCCCTTGCGCGACTTGAGGGTGATCGGGACGATCTGAGACTTGAAGCGACCTTCGGCGACCGCCTTGGCGGCGCGTGCCTGGGATTCGCAGGCGAAGGCGTCCTGCTCTTCGCGGCTAATACCATACTTAGTCGCCAGGTTTTCAGCCGTCATGCCCATATGGCCGACACCGAAGGGGTCGGTCAGTACGGCCACCATCGCATCGATGGCCTGGGTGTCGCCCATGCGGGCGCCGGAACGCAGGGCCGGTAGCAGGTAGGCACCGCGCGACATCACTTCGACCCCGCCGCCGAGGGCGAAGTCGGCATCGCCAAGCATGATGGCCTGCGCCGAACTGACGATGGCCTGCTGGGCCGAACCGCACAGGCGATTGACCGCGAACACGGTCGAATCCATCGACATACCGCCCTGAATGGTGGCGATGCGCGAGACATAGGCATAGCGCGCTTCGGTCGGGATACAGTTGCCAACTGTGGCAAAGGTGACCTGCTTGGGATCAACGCCGGCACGCGCGATCGCTTCCTTGACCACCAGACCGCCCAGATCGGCCGGTTCCATATCCTTGAGAGAACCTCCGAAGGCCCCAACGGCGGAGCGCACCGCGCTCAGAACGACGACTTCCTTATTCGACATTTTTTCGACTCCCGGTTGATGATTCGTTATGAAACTAGGCTCCCACCCAGCTTGCCACAGTCAGCAAGGCAAGCAGCAGCAGGCACAAAATTAGGGCACGCCAGACCAGACCGATCGCGCTCTGCAAATGTTCGATATCGGCTTCCTCGCCCAGACCAAGTTCGGGCCGGGCATCGATTCCGGCGGCATCGGGCAGGGGCAGGCCTAACCTGACTCCGAGAGCACCAGCACCGCTCGAGAGCAGTATACCGGAGGCGGCATCCGGCCATTGACTGGCTTGGGCACGCCAGCAATATACGGCGTCCTCAAAATCGCCGACGATCGCGAAGGTCACTGCCGTCAGCCGCGCTGGCATCCAGTCGATCGCCTGAAACATCTGCAACGCAAACCGACTGAAGTGATCCGGCTCGCCGGCGACGACAGATCCTGCCGGCCAGCGTTCAACCAAAAAGGCGCTCAGGCGATAAAGGACCGCTCCCGCCGGGCCTAGCAGCATGAACCAGAATAGCGGGGCAAACACATAACGATGTGAGGACAAGATTCCCTGCTCGATCGACAGCCGGGCAATCTCGGCCGGCCTCAGCCGATCACCGGACTGGCAACGCCACTCTGCCAGCAGTTGCCGGGCGCGGTCGATCTCACCCATGCGCAAGGCCAGGCGAATATCGGTGAAGTAATGGCTGAACTGGCGAAAGCCCATGGCCAAGTAAAGCACCGCAATGTCGAATACCAAGCCGAGCAAGGAGTTTAGCCACGCCAGGGCCAGTTGCATGATCAGAATAATCAGAGCAGGCAGTGCCACCCCGACGGCCCAGGCCGTCATGCCATGATGGCGCTCGCCACCATTGAACTGGCGCTCGAGAAAATCCGCATGGACGCCCAGAATCGACCGCACCCGCCCGATTGGCGATGCCTGCAACTGCTCAAGAAAAAGAACGCAAAAGATGCTGAGGAACGTCATGAAAGGATGGGGTGTCGGGGCGTCGCGAAGATATCACACTCGCCGCAGGCAATCGCGCAGGCAGGCCAGCATGCCCGCAGTCGCACCCCAGATGAAGCGTCCTTGCCAGGGTACCGCCCAGTATTCGCGTCGCGCCCCCTGATAGTCGATGGCTTCCCGGCGATAGTTCGCCGCATCGAGGAAGAATGCCAGAGGCGGTTCGAACACATCGGCCACCTCGAAGTCATCGAGCCGCAAGTTGAGCGGCGGCGTTACCGCCCCAACCACCGGCGTGACGCGAAAGCCGGTGCTGGTGAAATAGTCGGGCAATCTGCCTAGCACCTCAACTTGGCCAGGCCGGATGCCCACTTCCTCGTCGCTCTCGCGCAAGGCCGTCGCCACAGGCGATACATCTCCCGGTTCGCAGCGCCCGCCGGGAAAGCTGACTTGCCCGGCATGATCGCGCAAGTGGGCGGTCCGCTGTGTCAACAGCACGGTCAGCCCACTGGGACGGGTAATGACCGGAATCAGCACGGCCGAAAGCGTAGGCGTGCCGGTAGTTAACTCCGGCTCATGTACCTCCGGGCAACTGCCGTTCTGCATGCACTGACGAATCCATTCGATGGTAATCGGCATGGCAGATTTGATCCAACCTCAATAACGTTGCGTCAGGGTCATCGACATGCCGTCGCGGCGAATGTCCATGCGGTTGAGGAAGCTCATGCCGAGCAGGACGACCGGCATATCCTTCTCATGCACCGTCGCATCGACATCGGATAGCGAGATGCCGCCAAGCTTCACACTCGAAAGTTTGACCTTCCAGACGCGCGCCGGACCGTTTGCCGTCATTGATATGCCCGGTATGCCCTTCAACGGATCGATATGGGCACGCTTTGCATCGGCCGCCCCCAGGGAAATGAAGGTCGCCCCGGTATCGACGAGAAAGCGCATCGACGCACCATTGATACTGCCTTGGGCCAGATAATGGCCCTGCGCATCGGCCGTCAGGGTGGTAGCGGGTTTTTCGGCAGCGGCGGAAGAAACGATGCTCTGGCCGATCTGCAAGCGCCGCTGCTTGCCCTCGACCTCAAAAACAGCGGCACCTGGCTTATTCGAAACCAGTTTCACTCCTTCAGTCGTCTTTTCGCCGACCTTGACCATCTGCCGGTTACCGCCATCGACCACGACCAGCGCCCTGCCGGGCAATAAACCGACCAGCACGACATCTGTGGCAACCACATTCGTTCCCCAGCAGGCCAGTAGGCAGACGATACAATGCGCCAATCGGACTCTCTTTTTCTTGCACATGAAACCAGTTGCCATCTTTCGTCACAGTCCCGGAGAAGGTCCCGGCTATTTTGCCACTTTCCTCGAAGCCCACGGCATTTCCCGGGAACTGATCCGCATCGATGCCGGCGAACCTCTGCCAGACACGCTGCAGCCATTCGCAGGCTTGTGTTTCATGGGCGGGCCGATGAGCGTCAATGACGACCTGCCCTGGCTGCCGCCCCTGTTCGAATTGATCCGCCGTGCCGTCAGCGCCGACATTCCCATCATTGGCCACTGCCTTGGCGGCCAACTCATGAGCAAGGCGCTTGGCGGCAGTGTCACGAAGAACCCGGTCAAGGAAATCGGCTGGGGCCGGGTCGAAACCACCGACGCGGCAGCGCAAGACTGGCTGGGCGATATCTCCGCCTTCGACGCCTTCCACTGGCACGGCGAAACCTTTTCGGTCCCGATCGGCGCGACGCGCATCCTGAAAAGCGCCTGGTGCGAAAACCAGGCTTTCGTCCTCGGCCCGCATCTTGGCATGCAATGCCACGTCGAGATGACCGAAGCCATGATCCGCCTGTGGTGCCGCCAGTGGGCCGACGAGTGCGCCAATCCGAGCTCGTCCGTACTCACGCCGGAGCAGATGATGGAGAACGTCGACGCCCGCCTAACGGCGATGCGCGTGGCCGCCGACCGGCTTTACACGCGCTGGATCGCCGGCCTCCAGTAAAAGGCGGCGCTGGCGGGACGGCAATACGGGGAACGTTCAGTCCCTGAAGTTGCCATACTCCAGCGGGTAATCGGTGATGGTCTTCTTGACCAGCGCGATCGCGGCCTGTAGGTCATCGCGCTTGGCACCGGCCACGCGCACCGCATCGCCCTGGATGCTGGCCTGCACCTTGATCTTGCTGTCCTTGACCAGCTTGACGATCTTCTTTGCCAGTTCCTGCTCGATGCCGCTCTTGATCTTGAGTTCCTGCTTGGCCTTGTTGCCCGAAATGGTCTGCACGTCGCCGGCATCGAGCCGCTTGGTGCTTTCGCGTTCCTTCTTCTCCATCTCGGGGAAGAGGATGTCCTTGATCTGCCCCAGTTGGAATTCCGAGTCGCCCCAGATCGTGATGAGCTTGTCCTTCTCGTTCAGTTCGGCCTTGGCGCTGGAGCCCTTGAAATCGTAGCGGTTGCCAATGTGGCGGCCGGCGACATCGACGGCGTTCTTGAGTGCGACGAGATCGGCTTCGGAAGTAATGTCAAAAGAAGACATGGCGCTGCTCCGTTCAACCGAAATGGCAGACGTAGTGATAAGGCTCGGTCACTTCGATGTCGAAGGACGAGTTGCCCGGCACACTGAAAGACTCGCCAGCCGCACAGATCTTCCAGTCCTCGCCCTTTATGCGGTAACGGCAGGCACCGGCCACTGTTTCCATGATCTCGGGCACGCTGGTATTGAAGGTCAGCGTCGCCGGCTGGATCACACCGATACTCTTCCTGGTGCCATCGGCGAACTGCACGGTATGACTGACGCACTTGCCGTCGAAATAGACGTTGGCTTTTTTGATGACGGAAATGTTGTCGAATTGCATGTCAGATTCCCCACATTTTCTCGATGATGTTTTTGGCGACGAAGCCAAGCATGCCAAAGGCCAGCACGAAGAACAGGACGAACGTCCCGGTCTTGCCGGCCTTGGACTTGTAGGCCAGTTCGCCGATGATGAAGAGCATGTACAGCATGAAAGCACCAAGGCCGAAGGTCATGCCGAACCCGGCGACCTGCTCTTCAGTAAAGCCGAACATTTACTTTTTCTTGGCTCGCTTCAGGCGGGCCTTTTCGGCAATGCGCAGGCGCAGGGCGTTCAGCTTGATGAAGCCCGCCGCATCCTTCTGGTCATAGGCGCCGGCATCGTCCTCGAAGGTGGCGATGGTCGGGTCGAACAGCGAATCGGTCTTCGAATCGCGGCCGACCACCGACACGCTGCCCTTGTAGAGCTTGACGCGCACCCAGCCATTGACGCTCTGCTGCGTGTGGTCGATCAGCACCTGCAGCGCCTTGCGCTCGGGACTCCACCAGTAGCCGTTGTAGATCAGGCTGGCGTAGCGCGGCATCAGGTCGTCCTTGAGGTGCGCCACCTCGCGGTCGAGGCAGACCGACTCGATGCCGCGGTGCGCCTTAAGCAGGATGGTGCCGCCGGGGGTTTCGTAACAGCCGCGCGACTTCATGCCGACATAACGGTTCTCGACGAGATCGAGGCGGCCGATGCCATGCTTGCCGCCGATCTGGTTAAGCGTGGCGAGCAATTCATGCGGCTTCATCTTCTTGCCGTTGATCGCCGCCAGGTCGCCCCTGGCGAATTCGAGGTCGAGGTATTCGGGCTTCGCTGGCGCCTTCTCCGGCGCGACGGTCCAGCGCCACATCGACTCCTCGGCTTCTACGGCCGGGTCTTCGAGGTGGCGGCCTTCGTAGGAGATGTGCAGCAGGTTGGCGTCCATCGAATAGGGTGAGCCGCCCTTCTTGTGCTTCATGTCGACCGGGATGCCGTTCGCCTCTGCATAGGCCATCAGTTTCTCGCGTGACAGCAGATCCCACTCGCGCCAGGGAGCGATCACCTTGATGTTGGGCATCAGCGCATAGGCACCGAGTTCAAAGCGCACTTGGTCGTTGCCCTTGCCGGTGGCGCCGTGAGAAATGGCCTGCGCACCAGTCTTGCGGGCGATCTCGACCAGACGCTTGGCGATCAGTGGCCGGGCAATCGAGGTGCCGAGCAGGTATTCGCCTTCGTAGATGGTATTGCAGCGGAACATCGGGAAGACAAAGTCGCGCACGAACTCCTCGCGCAGGTCGTCGATGAAGATATTTTTCGGTTGGATGCCGAACTTCAGCGCCTTGGCGCGCGCTGGCTCCAGTTCCTCGCCCTGGCCGAGGTCGGCGGTGAAAGTGACGACTTCGCAGCCGTAGGTGTCCTGCAGCCACTTGAGAATCACCGAGGTGTCGAGCCCGCCCGAGTAGGCCAATACGACCTTGTTGATGTCCGATTTGCTCTTTGCTTTTGCCATGACTTTCCCTTATTCCTTGACTTGTCCCAACACGACATATTCCAGCAGGGCCTTCTGCGTGTGTAGGCGGTTTTCCGCTTCATCCCACACCACGCTCTGCGGCCCGTCGATCACTTCCGCCGACACTTCCTCGCCACGATGCGCCGGCAGGCAGTGCATGAACACGGCTTCCGGCTTGGCCACACGCATCATCTCGCCATCCACCTGCCAGTCCTTGAAGGCCTTGATGCGCGCCTCGTTCTCCGCCTCGAAACCCATTGAGGTCCATACGTCGGTCGTCACCAGATCCGCACCGCGCGCCGCAGCCATCGGGTCGGCAAACTGCTCGAAATGGTCGGTGCCATAGAGGCCGGCCCGTTCGGGCTCAACCTCGTAGCCGGGCGGCGTCGACACACGCACATTGAAATCCAGCACTTCCGCAGCCTGTAGCCAGGTATTGCACATGTTGTTCGAGTCGCCGATCCAAGCCACCGTCTTGCCCTGGATCGGGCCACGCTGCTCGATGAAGGTGAAGATGTCCGCCATGATCTGGCAGGGGTGGTATTCGTTGGTCAGGCCGTTGATCACCGGTACGCGCGAATGCGCGGCAAACCGGTCGATGATGGCCTGCTCGAAAGTGCGGATCATCACGACGTCGCTCATGCGCGAGATCACCTCGGCCGCATCCTCGACCGGCTCGCCGCGACCGAGTTGAGAATCGCGCGTGTTGAGGTAGATCGCCGACCCGCCCAGTTGTTGCATGCCAGCCTCGAACGAGAGGCGGGTACGCGTACTGGCCTTCTCGAAGATCATCACCAGCGTGCGATCCTCGAGCGGCCAGTACTTCTGGTAAGCCTTGAAACGCTGCTTGATGGTTTTCGTCCGTTCGAACAGGTAATCGAATTCGGTGCGGGTGAAATCCTTGAATTGCAGGAAATGCCTTGGAGCGCTCATGGGGCATTCCTCAAACTGCCAATAACTGCTTGATGACCACCGCCAAGGTATCGACGAGTTCATCCGCCTCGTCATCACTCATCACCAGCGGCGGCAACAACCGCACCACACGGTCGGCCGTCACATTGATCAGGATGCCGGCCTCCAGGCCGGCTGCCACCAGTGCGCTGCATGGTCGGTCGAGTTCTATGCCAATCATCAAGCCGTTGCCACGGATATCGACGATGGCTGGATGGCCGGACAGCCGCTCGCGCAAGCGGGCACGGATATGTTCGCCCAACCCGACAGCTCGAACCAGCAGATTGTCTTCTTCCAGCACGGCAAGGGTCGTCAGCGCGGCAACGCATGCCAGCGGATTGCCGCCGAAGGTGGAACCGTGATTGCCGGGCTTGAACACGTCAGTCGCCACCCCAGCCGTCAGGCAGGCACCGACCGGCACACCGGAGCCAAGACCCTTCGCCAGGGTCATCACATCCGGCTTGATGCCGGCATGCTGGTGGGCGAACCAGGTACCCGTTCGGCCGATACCGCATTGCACTTCATCCACCATGAAGAGCCAGCCCTTGGCATCGCAAATACGGCGCAGACCGCGCATAAATTCGTCATGGCAGACGTTGATGCCACCCTCGCCTTGCACCGGCTCGAACAGCACGGCAACCACGTTCTGGTTATTCGCCGCTACATGTTCGATGGCAGCCAGGTCGTCGAAGGGAACGCGCACAAAACCCGAAACCAGCGGCTCGAAGCCGGCCTGCACCTTGCGGTTTCCCGTCGCCGAGAGCGTGGCGAGGGTACGGCCATGAAAAGCATGTTCCATGACGACAATCGCCGGCTGATCGATGCCTTTCTGGTGTCCAAACAGGCGCGCCAGCTTGATGGCAGCCTCGTTCGCCTCGCAGCCGGAATTGCAGAAAAACACCTGGTCCATGGCTGAGAGTAAGGCTAGCCGGTCGGCCAGTGATTCCTGTTCCCTGACGTTATAAAGATTCGACACATGGATCATGCGGCTGATCTGATCACCTAGCGCGGCAACGAGGCGCGGATGATTGTGGCCTAGGGTATTCACGGCGATGCCAGCCAGACCATCAAGGTATCGCCTGCCCTGCTCGTCAAACAGGCTGCAACCTTCGCCGTGAGTAAACGCCACGGCCTGTCGGGCATAATTTTTCATTAGGTGCGACATGGTTAGCTCCGCGAAAGCTGCATCGAAAAAAAAGACGGCAGCCTCGGTACCGTGGCCACCGTATTGTGCGGGAATGGGATCATAAGTGAAAAATTACGGCATGTATAGGCCTGACCTAGAGACACTGCGGCGACCTGGGAGGGATTAACCTCGTCGTGCATTCGATGCATGACACATCATCCGGGAACAATCTTGCGCGTTACGATTTTCAATCAGAAAGGCGGGGTCGGAAAAACGACCACAGCGCTCAATCTTGCCGCCGCATCGGCCCAGCGAAGCACACCTTGCCTACTGGTCGATCTTGACCCGCAGGCCCATCTGACCTTTATTCAGGACAATCGGAATATCGATGCACGATCGAGTGTCTTCTCGCTATACCAGCACAATCGCCCGCTTTCCGAATTGGTGATCGAGTGGCCCACAGTGGGCTGGCTTATTCGGGCGCACACCGAACTCATCAAGGTTGACTCGCTCTTCGGCAAGGGGCCACACATCCTCAATCGCTTGAATCATGGTCTCCATGAGTTGAAGGCAGCGACCTACGTACCCGCCGCCGCCGCAGAACTCACTGTAATCGACTGCTGCCCGTATCTGGGTGTCCTGTCCCTTAACGCCGTTTTTGCCGCGGATCGTCTACTGGTTCCAGTGTCATCCGATCACCTGAGCATGCGAGGCGCACAGCAGATCGAACGCACCCTCAAGGCGCTGGAACCGGTTCTCAAGAAAAGGGTTGAACGCCGTTACTTGTTGACGCGGTTCGACCGCCGTCGGCGCCTGAGTTTCGAGATAGCCGAAAAAATGAAAGAGGCTTTCGGTGACGATGTCTGCACTACGGTAATTTCCGAGAACGTCGCTGTTGCTGAATCACCAGCAATGAACCGAGACATTTTCACGCACGCCCCGACCAGTCGGGGGGCTCAGGACTACCTCGAACTACTTGACGAATTGCGTGTCAGCGGTTTTCTTTAGGAAACCAGGCGGCTCTTACCGGACGATCAGTTCCAGAACGCTCTCGTAGTTCGTAGACTCACCATTAGCCGATCCGGTGTGGCAGATGCACTCCAGGATCGCGCACCCAGGGTACATCTGTCGTAGCTTACGTTGTGCATCAAGTTCATCAAGGCCATGGATCATGAGGTTATCCACGACCATGCCCGGCCGGGTACGGATACGAAAACCATATTTCACGAAAGAAGGAAGCTTCAAGAAAAATACTTTTCTTTCAATAAGTTCGAGACAGTATATGGGCCTTGAATTAGGGGCCTTGAATTAGATATGCAAGCTACTACCCTATTTTAATGGCAGTTTCAGATCATCTGACGATGATTCTGCTGCACCGCCGGCCGGAAAGCGAAATTTGCTTTCTGTTAGAATCAATCGCATTGATGGACAACCCTTGTCGGTTCCGTCACGGAAATTACGATGGGGTTTGAATGCATTCTTTCGTCGCCGAGAATTTTGTAATCATCGGAGTCACGCAGGGCGGGCGGAAATTCCGTCCCAGCGACTGGGCGGATCGGTTATGCGGGGTTATGTCCGCCTTCGGTTCAGAACGCCGCATGACCTATTCTCCTTATGTCCAGCCGGGCGATCTGGACGGCGAAAAATGTGTGTATGTCGACGGGCGCATCCACGACATCGAACCCATGGCGTACAGTTTCCTCGTCAATTTTGCCCGCGATAACGAACTTAATGTCACGCCCTGGCCAAAATGAAACGGCCCGACACCGATGAGGGTGGCGGGCCGCCGTTTGTTCGGGACGCGATTTAAATCGACTTGATGGCTGCGCTCAGGCGGCTCTTGTGACGCGCGGCAGCATTCTTGTGAATGATCTTCTTGTCGGCGACGGAATCAATGACCGACTGGGATTCCTTGAAGACTGCTTGAGCAGCGGTCTTGTCGCCAGTGGCGACGGCCTTGCGGACCTTCTTGATGGCGGTGCGCAATTCCGAGCGGAGACTCATGTTATGGGCGCGACGCTGGATCGCCTGACGGGCACGCTTGCGGGCTTGAACGGTATTGGCCATGTCTTGTTTAGCAATGGATCATTAAAGAGGCGCGGATTATAAGCAGACCCGCCCGGGTTTGCAAGGTGCTTTTCATGCGTTTTTCTCGTCTTGGCAAGACTTGCAAACCATTACCATCGCAACATGAACCTGCTTCGCACGTTGGCCACCGTCAGCAGCCTGACGCTCCTTTCCCGCATTCTGGGTTTTGTTCGCGATTTCGTCATCGCCCGCGCTTTTGGCGCCGGCATGCTTACCGATGCCTTTTTCGTCGCCTTCCGCCTGCCCAATCTGTTGCGCCGCATGTTTGCCGAGGGTGCTTTTTCGCAGGCCTTCGTTCCATTGCTGGCTGAATACCGCAATCAGCGCGAAGCAGCCGAGACACGCCGACTGGTCGATCGGGTCGCCACTGCGTTGTTCCTGGTAGTGCTACTGATCGCCGCCTTGGGCATCATCGGGGCGCCGCTACTGGTGTATGTCTCCGCTCCCGGCTTTGCGGCCGACGCCGACAAATTCGCCCTGACGGTCACGCTCACCCGCATCACCTTCCCCTACATCCTGTTCATGGCGCTCGTGGCCCTGGCCGCCGGCATCCTCAATACCTGGAGCCGCTTCGCCCTGCCCGCCTTCACCCCGGTATTGCTGAACCTCTCCTTCATTGGCATGGCGCTGTTCGCGGCACCCTACTTCGATCCACCGGTCCTCGCGCTGGCCTGGGCGGTATTTCTCGGTGGCATCCTGCAACTTGCGATTCAGTTACCTGCTTTGAAGCGTATCGGCATCTTGCCGCGCTTCGATTTTGCTCCGGGCGATCCCGGCGTGCGCCGTGTCCTCTCTCTGATGGCACCAGCCGTGCTCGGCGTATCGGTCGCCCAGATTTCCCTGCTGATCAACACCATCTTCGCCTCCTTTCTGGCTTCCGGCAGCGTCTCTTGGCTGTACTACGCCGATCGTCTGATGGAGTTTCCCGCCGGACTACTCGGTGCGGCACTCGGCACTATCCTGCTACCGAGCCTTTCCAAGGCCCACACTGACGGCGACCCGCAAGAATTCTCGGCCCTGCTCGACTGGGGACTGCGACTGACCTTCCTGCTGACAATCCCGGCAGCGGTCGGACTGGCCCTGCTGGCCGTACCCATGATCGCCACGCTGTTCCAGCACGGCGCATTCACCGTGGAAGATGTCCTGCAAACCCGTACTGCACTGGTCGCCTACAGCATCGGACTGATCGGGCTGATTCTCGTCAAGGTCCTCGCCCCGGGCTTCTATGCCCGCCAGGACATCAGGACGCCGGTCAGGATCGCCCTGCTAACCCTCGCCGCAACACAAGCCATGAACCTGATATTCATCGTGCCGTTCAAGCACGCCGGACTGGCCCTGGCAATCGGACTAGCCTCCTGCCTGAATGCTGCAATGTTGTTCTGCGGCTTGCGGCAGCGCCAGACCTATCTGCCACAGCCGGGCTGGCTGGCGTTCGGCCTGAAAATCGGCGTTGCCATTGCTGTGCTGAGTCTGACCCTCTGGTTCGGCATGGGCAGGGAAGCAGATTGGCTGGCCGCGACGGCGCTAACCCGCATCCTGCACCTGTCCGCCCTCGTGACCGGCGGCGGCTTAGCCTATTTCGCTACGCTCTGGCTGCTCGGATTCCGCGCTGGAGATTTTCGCAGGCAAACCAGGAACTGAAGCCGTCCCGCCAGCGCCGACTTTTCAAATCGGGATAGGGGCGGTCAGGATACCTGACCGATCCCCTCCCACACCACCCGGC